>Ga0213841_1000060_pt1 | contig 315668 bp, 291 predicted proteins | sample SWPATP23_FD_160125 | JGI IMG/M metagenome (GOLD analysis project Ga0213841, IMG submission 160125) | Coastal seawater microbial communities from Marineland, Florida, United States - SWPA TP2 #3 | ecosystem: Environmental > Aquatic > Marine > Coastal | place: USA: Florida | collected 2016-08-14 | reverse complement strand
CTGCGCCGGGTGGTCGAGGTCGACAACAGCGGCTCGCTGGAGGCCACTGTCGATACCGTTCTGGCCCGGCTTCAGCCGGAAAGCGTGTAGCGGTGGATCAGGTGGAAGCGCCCGGCCTCATCCTCGCCCATCAGCGCCAGATCGGCGATCCTGAAGGGCGCCGGCAGGAGCGGCGTGAGCGCGCGGTCGAGCGCGGATTCCACGGCGCCGAGCGCGGGCTTGCCGAGCTTGCCGGACAGGGTGATGTGAAAGCGGAACTCGTCCATCACATAGGGATAGCCCCAGCGGGTGAGGTTCTCCTCCTGCGCCGGGCTCAGGCCGGCGGCGCGGCGGCGTTCCAGCTCTGCCTCCGGGGCCGGGGCGCGGAAGCGGTCCAGCGCCTCGACCGTGCGGGCCGCGAGCGCATTCAGCGCCGCCGTGTCGCCCACCGGGCGCAGTGCCAGAAACCGGCCCAGCCGGGCCAGCGCGAGCCCGTCCATGCGCAGCGGCGCCAGCGTGGCGCAGAGCGCGGCGCAGGCCGCTTCCAGCTCCGCCCGCGTCGTGCCCTCGGCCAGCCGGAACGGCGGCTTTATGGTGGCGTGCAGACCGTATTTGCGCGGCGTCGCAGTGATCTCGGAGACCGGCTGCGGCAGCTCGGCGACTTCCGGATGGGCCACCGCCGCCCCGGCTTCCATGTCCCAGCCCAGCCAGCCGGTGGCGAAACGGGCCCAGTCCGCGTCGGCGGGCGGCGCGAAGTAGATGGCGTAGCGTTTGAAATCCCGTTGAAAATCCATGTCGGCCTCGGCTGGCTGTCCCGTTCCTCAAATCATGCGATGCTCAGATGACAGAAGAATTATGCCTTGCCAATGCTACCCTGGTTCTGCCCGGTGAAATCGTTACCGGCAGCGTCAAGATTGTGGACGGAACCCTTGCCGCGATCGACAGCGGCAGCGCGGTGCCCAAGGGCGCGGTGGACTGTGCGGGCGACTATATCGCGCCAGGGCTGATCGAGCTGCACACCGACAATCTGGAGCGCCACATCCAACCGCGTCCCAAGGTCGACTGGCCGCATGCTGCGGCGCTGATCGCCCATGACGCGGAGCTGGCCGGCACCGGCATCACCACCGTGTTCGATGCGCTGCGGGTGGGGTCGATCAACGACGGAAAGCGGCGTTACGGCAAATATGCCCGGGGGCTGGCCAGCGAACTGCTGGAGCTGCGCGCGGCGGAGGCGCTGAAGATCAGCCACTTCCTGCATCTGCGGGCCGAGGTCTGCTCGGAAACCCTGCTGGATGAGCTGGCGGAGTTCGGCGCGGAGGATCGGGTCGGCCTGGTCAGCCTGATGGACCACACGCCGGGCCAGCGGCAGTTTCGCGACATCTCCAAGCTGGAAGACTACATGAAGGGCAAGCACGCGATGAGCGATGACGATTTCCTTCAGCATGTGGCCCAGCTGAAGGCGCTGCGCGACCGGGTGGGGGACGCCCATGAGCAGGGTGCTGTGGCCGAGGCGCGCCGCTTTGGCGCGGTGCTGGCCAGCCATGATGACACCACCGGGGAGCAGGTGCAGACCTCGGCCAACTACGGCATCCGGCTGGCGGAGTTTCCCACCACGGTGGAGGCCGCCCGTGCCTGCCACGACCACGGGATCGCGGTGATGATGGGCGCGCCCAACCTGGTGCGCGGCGGGTCGCATTCGGGCAATGTGGCAGCGGCGGAGCTGGCCGAGCTCGACCTTCTGGATATCGTTTCGTCGGATTACGTCCCTGCGGCGCTGTTGTTCGCGGCGGTGCGGCTGGGGCAGATGTGGGGCGACATGGCGCGCGGGATCGCCACGGTCACACGGGCGCCGGCGCAGGCGGTGGGGCTTGCCGATCGCGGCGCGCTGGAGCTCGGCAAGCGCGCCGACATGATCCGCTTCCGCCTGCGCGGCGACGTTCCGGCGCTGGCCGGCGTCTGGGCCAAGGGCGGCCGGGTGGCCTGACGCGGCGGCGCAGACCTCGGGCAGCCGCATTTGTCGCGAGAAGCAAGCGGGGCGTGCAGAAGTGTCTGCCGCCCCTTGCTTTTTCTGGCCGCAAATATCCTCGCCGAAGGCGCGTTGTTGTCCGTCAGGCGCGGTAGAACAGGTAGCGGTCGGGGGCGATGGTGTCGGGGCCGGTAAGCTGTTCGAACCCCACCAGTGGCTGGCCGGAGACGATCAGCCCGCCGCGCTGCATCACCTCGGCGATGAGTGGCGACAGGCGGGCGGCCTCTGCCACGTCCTTTTCCTTGATGCCGAAGCCGAAGTCGTAATGCGCCAGCGCGATGCGGGCGCCGGTATCTGCCAGTTTGCGCAGCATCGGTTCGGCCTCGCCTTGCAGGAAATCGGCTTCCGGCGGGGTGCAGGAAGGGTGGCATTGCAGCACCCGGTCGATCACCCAGATGCGGCGGTCCGGCAGGATCTCGCGCAAATGATCGTAGGTGCGGCCGTTGCCGAGGCCGAGGTCGACCACGTCGCCCTCCAGATCGGCGATCTTCTCGGCGGCCCAGTTCAGCCCGTCGCGCTGGGCGGCGAGGCGGCGCAGCATGGAATCCAGTCGGCTCATTGTTCGGTGTTCCTCTCGGGGGCGGTCCAGGGAGTGATGGGTCCGGCGCGCAGGCGGGTCAGCAGGGCGCGGGTGAAATCCCAGATCGCCGCGTCATGGGCCAGGTGGTGGGTCAGCACGCCGTATGGTTCGCCATTATCGGTATGGCCTTCGCGCCGGTCGGCAAGCTGGGCTGCGAGTTGTGCGATCAGCCGGTCCGGATCGACCAGCGAGCGGCTGCCGCGCCAGTCGATCGGGTCGAGGTGGGTGTTGATGCGCAGCAGACCCGGCGCCGGTTCGGCCGATTTGCGCGGTGCGAAGGTGGAGATGGTAGAGTACCCCAGCCCCGGCAGCGCCGGCAGCAGCTCCGGTGCGACACGGTTCCAGGGCGGCACGAACATCGGCCGCAGCGCCGGACCGAACAGGGCGCGCAGCCGGGTCAGCCCGTCGCGCGCCTGTTTCGCCATCACGGGCAGCGGGCGGTGAGCGCCGAACTCGGCCTTTTTCTCGCCCTCGGGCGCATGACTTTGATGCGCCCAGCCGTGGACCACCGGGATCAGCCCGGGGTGGGCCTTGACCACCTCGGCCAGCGCGGGGTCGGCATCGGCGGGGATCACGGCGAGGTGCACCGGCAGGTCGAGCTCTTCGGCCAGCGCGGTCAGTTGCTCCAGCGCGGGGCTGGGGGCCACGGCATCGTCGTCGCGCCACCACAGAGGCAGGGTCATTCCCGCCTGCCGCCAGCGGTCGAGTTCCCGGTCAAGCGGGGTCCAGTCCCAGGTCATATGCGTGCCTTTGCCATCTGGGTGGCGATTGCCACGGATTGTGTTGCGCCGTCAAATTTCAGCGCGCTGTCGCGCCGGGGACCCTCGGCGATGAGGCGGGTCAGGGCCTGCGCCAGCGCCTCAGCCGTCAGATCGGCGTTGCGCAGGACCTCGATCGCCGGCAGGGCGGCAAGGCTGGTCGCGCGCAGGCTCTGCTCGACTTCCTTGCCGGCGTCGAAGGGGATCAACAGCGCCGGGGTCCCCGCCTGCAGCAGGTCCATCGCGGTGTTGTAGCCGCACATGCTGACCGAGGCGGCGGCGCGCGTCAGCATCTGGCGGAAATCGGGGCGGGCGGGGTCTACGGCGGCGTTGGCGGGGGCCTTGGCCTGAAGCTCGGACAGCAGGTCCGGGTCGTTGCCGCCCACCAGCAGGCGCCAGCGCAGGTCGGGGCGCAGGGCGGCGGCCGCGAGGGCGGTGCGGTAGAGCGGACCGCCGACGGCGCCACCACCGGCGCTGACCAGAACCTCGCCCTCGCCCAGCCCCTTGGGGTGCGGTTCCTGGGGCGGGGGCGCGACATAGCCGGTGTAGCGGAGTTTCGCGGCCAGCGCCGGGGAGACCGGCCAGCTTTGCTCCAGCCTGGTGGCCTGCGGATCGGAATGGACCAGCACGGCGTCGTAGTATCGGGTGACGATCTCTTCGGCGCGTTCGGCCTTGGCCGGTTTCGACGGCGGGGCGAGGATATCGCGGATCGAGGACAGCACTACGGGGCGGTGTCGCTCGTCCTGCGCGGCTTCCAGCAGCGTGAGGAACTCGCCCGACAGGGACCGGCGGCCGAAGGGGAAAAGCTCGGTGATCAGGATGTCAGGGGCGAATTCGGTCAGCGCATGGCGCAGGGCGACCATGCGGGCCTCCAGGTAGCTGGCGTCGGCCTCTTGTCCGCGGTCGTCGAGCAGCCGGGTGAAATCGACGCCGTCGGAGGCCAAGGGCGGCAGTTGCAGCCAGCCGAGGGGGCCTGCGTTCAGGTGCGGCGCGGGGCGGCCGCCGGAGATCATCAGCACTTCGTGCCCCGCCGCATCAAAGGCGCGGCCGAGGGTCAGCGCCCGGCTGAGATGGCCGGTGCCGAGCAGGTGGGTGACGACGATCATCACCTTCATGACGCCCCCTCCGCCCGGATCAGGCGGATCGGCTCGCCCTCGGGGGTCAGGGCGTCGCCGTCGACCTGCAGGACGTAGAGCCGGTTGCGCTTGACCTTGAAGGGGGCGGGACCGTCGAAATCCCAGCCATGGGCGCGGGCCAGCAGGACGCGCATGATGCCGATGTGACAGACGGCGACGGCGTCGCGGTTGAGGCGGGTGAGCCAGGGGCGCAGGCGGGTCCAGACCTCCGCCGGGCTTTCACCGCCGGGCGGGCGGTAATCCCGGCCCCAGTCCTCGATATGGCGAAAGCCGCTGTTCGGGGTGGCGAGCAGGTCGATGCCGCGTTTGCCTTCCCAGTCGCCCCAGTTCATCTCGGTGAGTTCGGGGGCCGTGCGGGGGGTGCGGCGGGCCACCAGTTCGGCGGTCTCGGCGGCGCGTTTCAGCGGGCTGGACCACAGCTCGGCCTGATCCCAGGGGGCGGGGAGGCGGTAGCTGGAGAGCTCCGCACGCGCCTCGTCATCAAGCGGGATATCGCTGGCGCCCTGGATGCGGCCCATGCGGTTCCACTCGGTATGGCCGTGGCGGAGGAGGGCGAGGCGGATCATGCGGCCCCCTCCAGCAGCGGGGCGACGGCGGACCAGAACCGCTCGGTCGCGGCGGGCCGCAGGTGGGACCGGGCGATCATCGCGCGGGCCTGCGCGCCGCGGGTCCGGCGCAGCGCGGGGTCGGCAAGCAGGGCGGCCATCTGCGCGGCGAGGGCTTCGGGGCCGTCTTCCGGGGCCGGGTAGGCGCCGGGCAGGAGGATGTCGCGGACGCCGGGGCGGTCATGCGCGACGACCGGCAGGCCCGCCGCCTGGGCCTCCAGATAGACCATGCCGAAGGCCTCGTTGACGCCAGGCCAGACGAAGAGCGCCGCGCGTCGGTAGGCTTGCGCCAGCGCCGCGCGGTCGAGCAGGCCGAGGAAGCGGACGCGGTCGCCGTAGGGGGCCATCAGCGCCTCAACCTCCGCCCGTGCCGGGCCGTCGCCGGCGATGTCGAGTTGCCAGTCGCCTGTCAGGTGCCGCAGCGTTTCCGCAAGGATCTTATAAGAGGCCAGCTTGTCGCCCGCCCGCATCATCCCGGCGGTGAGCATCGGGCCGCTGCAATCGGAGGCCTCCGGCAGGGTCTCGGCGGGCAGGAAGGGCGGCAGGTGGATTAGCCGTTGGCCGGTCACCTTGTGGCGCTTGAGCGTGATCAGGTCGTTGGCGGTGAGATAGAAGATCACCTGCGCGGCATCACAGGCGGCCTCGGCGGCCTGCGCGAACCCGGCCCAGGGGCCGGTCAGGCGTTTTCGGGCGCGGGTGGATTCGATCTGCACGTATGGCAGCCCCAGCGCGGCGCAGGTGGCAGGGCCGATCAGGTCGGGCGCCTTGTAGTAATTGTGATAGGTGACCCAGAGGGCGATGTCGCGGCCAGCGAGGGCATCGGTCAGGCGGGTGACCTCTGCCTCTGCCGCCTTGCGCAGCGCCGCTTGGCGGGCGGGATCGCCGGATTTCTCGTGCAGCTTGAGCTGCGAGACCACTTCGACCTCCGCCCCCCCGGCACCGATGGCGGCGATCAGGTTTCGCGCCATTTCGCGGTCGCCCGAGGGGGTCGGATCCCCGGGCGGTTTCATAGGCGCGTAAAAGGCCACGCGGGTCATCGGGTGGGTTCGCCCAGCATGGCGCGCAGCCGCCCGGCGAGCCGGTCGATGCCGGGCTGCATGGTGAATTCGTCGATCAGCCGTTGGCGCGCCGCCTCTGCCATCGCCTGTGCCTTTGCCGGATCGCGGGCGAGGGTTTCGATGGCGGCGGAGAGTTCCTCGGGGACGTCCCCGGCCAGCAGGCCATGGGTGCCGCTGTCGATGAACTCGGGGATCGCCGCCACGGCGGTGGAGATGATCGGCAGAAGTTGCGAGGCCGCTTCCATCAGCACATTGGGCAGCCCGTCGCGGTCGCCGTCCGCCGCGATCCGGCTGGGCAGCACGAAGAGGTCGGCCTGCCGCATGGCCGCGATCACCTCGGGCTGGTCGCAGGGGCCGCGCCAGTCGATCCGCTCGGCGATGCCGGCGGCCTCGGCCTGCGCCTGCAACGCGCCGCGCAGATCGCCGCCGCCGATATGGATCCAGCGCCAGTCCAGATCGCGGGGCAGAAGCGTGAGCGCGGCGATCAGCCGGTCAAACCCCTTCTTCTCGACCAGACGCCCGACCGAAAGCATGCGTAGCGGAGCGTTGGACGCGCGCAGCGGGCGGTCCGGCGGGGCGGGAAAACGGCTGAGGTCGAGGCCGTGATAGATCAGGTCGACCTTGCCCGGATCGCCGGCCATCTCGCGCAGGTGGCGCGCACCATAGTCGGTGCAGGTGGCGCCGAACACGGCGGCATGGGGGCCGGCGAGCTTTTCGCGTTTCTCCCACTCCGGTGAGGTCCAGATGTCCTTGGCATGGGCCGCATAGCTCCATGGCAGGCCGCGCATGATCGCGGCATAGCGCGCCACGGACGACGGGGTGTGCAGGAAATGGGAATAGAGCCCGCGGGTTTCCTTCGGCAGCTCGGTGGCCAGCACGCAGGCCTGGCCGAAGCGGCGCACCCGGTTGCGGGTGCCGTCGCGGCGCAGATCGGCGCGCCAGATATCGTAGGCTTCGGCATAGCCGGGCAGGGCGCGGGCGGCCACGCGGGCGGCGGCCACGCGGGCGGGTTCGTCGAACAGGTATTCGGGCAGGTAATGCACCTTGGCCTGCAGCCGCTCGTGCAGCGGGTGGCGCTTGATGTCGGTGGGGTGGCGCAGCGACCAGATGTCGAAGCGCAGCCCGGCCTCTTCCAGCGCCACCAGTTCCTGTGCGATGAAGGTTTCGGAGAGCCGTGGCCAGCCCTTGACCAGAATGGCCAGCGTCGCAGGGGATGTCATTCGGCGGCCTGCCCGCGCCTTTCGGCCAGCAGCGCGGAGACCCGGCGCGTCACGTAGTCGAGCCCGCCCAGGAGCCCATCGTGCATCGCCTGCGACGGCAGCGGCTGGTTCGGCAGGTCGCGGATGGCGCGGATCATCGCCTCCGGGGTCAGCCCGTCGCGGCCGTTCTCCAGCATGCGCACGAGGCCCAGTTCCTCGGCCCGGCTGGCGCGGATCCACTGTTCCAGCCGCGGCACCGTGCGCGGCACGATCACCGCACGCTGGTCGAAGGAGAGCACCTCGCAAAAGGTGTTGTAGCCGCCCATGCAGATCACGCCCTGGGCATGCGCAAAGAGCGTCTCGATCTGCGACTCGAAGCCGACCGAGCTGACCCGCCCGTCGAGCCGGGCGACGCGGGCCTCGAACTCCGCCCGGGTTTCGCCCGAGAGGAACGGGCCATAGACGATCACCGCGCGCGGGGCGAGGGTCGGGTCCTGTTCGTAGGCCGAGAGCACCAGATCGACGAGGAATTCGCCATCGCCGCCGCCGCCCGGGGTGATCAGGATATAGGGGCCGTCTTCGGCCGGGGCCTCCGCATGGCCGAGCTCGCGCCGCAGATAGCCGGTCCAGTGCATCCGCGCGCGCACCTCGGGGCCGAGGTCGAGCCCGGCCACCGGATCGTAGAAATCGCGCTGTCCGTAGACCCAGATCTCGTCGTAATATTTCTGCGTCGCCTCGATGGCGCCCTTGCGGGCCCATTCGGCTGCCAGCAGATCGGGATCGTCGAGCACGTCGCGCAGCCCCAGCACCAGCCGCGCCCGCCCGGTTCGGGCCAGACACTCCAGCGTCGGCAGCAGCTCGCCGCGAAACCCCGAGGGCTCCTTGTCGACGATCAGGATGTCGGGGTCGTATTGCCGGGCCGAGGTTTCGATCAGCGCCGCGCGCAGCTCGGTGATCTCCTCGATGTCCATGCCCAGCGTCTGGGCGACATAGGAGCCGTCGCTGCGCTTGGTCACCCCCGGCAGGCGGATATGATCGACCCGGCGCGGAAAGGCGAAGCGGCCGGCCACCGGCGAGCCGGTCAGGATCAGGGCGGAGGCCGAGGGATCGGCGCGGGTAATCGCACCGGCCAGCGCGCGCGAGCGGCGCAGGTGACCCAGCCCGTAAGTGTCGTGGCTGTAGAGCATCACACGCGGCGCACGGTCGGTGCGCTGCGCCTGGCCCTGGAATGTCACGCCGCTCATCATGCTGTTCAAAGCCTCAGGTCCGCACCCGATTTGCCGAAAATACCCTTAATATCGTACAGAACGGCCCCCGGTTTGCCCAAGCCCCGAATGGCCGCGCTGCCGCGATCGGTGAACTCTTTGTGCGCAACGGCCACGATGATGGCATCATAGGCACCGGGTTCGGGGTCCGTCACGGGGGTAATCCCGTATTCCTCCGCGACCGATTGCGCATCGACCCAGGGGTCGTAGACATCCGGTTTCAGCGAATAGGCCTCCAGTTCGGACACGATGTCGGCGACGCGGGTGTTGCGGGTGTCGGCGCAGTTTTCCTTGAAGGTGAAGCCCAGCACCAGCACCCGGGCCCCGCTCAGGTTGATGCCGCGCGCCAACAGCGCCTTGATCAGCTCATGGGTGACGTGCTTGCCCATCTGGTCGTTGATGCGGCGGCCGGCGAGGATCACCTCCGGGTGATAGCCCAGCTGTTCGGCGCGGTAGGTCAGGTAATAGGGATCGACGCCGATGCAGTGGCCGCCGACGAGGCCGGGTTTGAACGGCAGGAAGTTCCACTTGGTGCCGGCGGCCTCCAGCACCTCCAGCGTGTCGAGGCCGAGGCGGGAGAAGATCAGAGAAAACTCGTTGACCAGCGCGATATTCAGATCGCGCTGGGTGTTTTCGATCACCTTGGCGGCCTCTGCGGTCATGATCGAGCTGGCCCGGTGCAGCCCAGCCTTGACCACCGGGGCATAGAGCGCCTCGACCCGGTCGAGCGTCTCGTCGTCCTGGGCCGAGATGATCTTGACCACGTTTTCCAGCGAATGTTCCGCATCGCCGGGGTTCACCCGCTCCGGCGAATAGGCGAGCTTGATGTCGTCGTAGAGCCGCAGCCCGCTGGCCGCGGCCAGCACCGGGCCACAGACCTCTTCGGTGACGCCGGGGTAGACGGTGCTTTCCACCACCACCAGAGCGCCGGGCGCCAGATGCGGCGCGATGGCGCGGCAGGCGGCGCGCAGCGGCTCCAGGTCCGGGGTCTTGGCGTCGGTGATCGGGGTCGGCACGGCGATGATAAAGCTGGTGCAGCCGGCCAGATCGGCGGCATCATCGGAAAACCGTGTTCCGGCGCCGGCGAGCGAGGCTTCGGAGACCTCGCCGTTGCGGTCGTGACCGCCCTGCAATGCCGCGATATGGGTGCTGTCAGTGTCGAAGCCCAGGGTGTCGAAACCGGCCCGTGCCAGCGCCACCGCCAGCGGCAGCCCGACATAGCCCAGCCCCAGCACCGCGATCCTGTCCTGATTGGCTGGCTTGGCCATCGCTCGCCTTTCATTCGTTCGCCCGAGCGGGCCGCTCTTCCGCTGGCGCCTCATGGCGGTTGCGGTCAAGAACCTACTAGTGAAATCGGTCCCGAATGCAAACAGGTTTCTGTGGCGCAGGCATCCGGGCGCGCGGCGGGGCGTGCGCGGGGAAGGATGCGGATTTGCCTTGGTCACAGGCGTCTTGTAGCCTGCCGGAAACGCATCGCGCAGGGGCCGGAGCCTATGACCAAGACGCTGTTTCGCCTGCTTCTGAGCCTCTGGCTGTGTCTTCTTCTGCCGATGGCGGGACAGGCGCAATCGTTGCTGTCGCTTGGCACCGGCGCCACCGCCTCTGATGGCGAGGCGGCGGGGGGGCAACCGGCGGACAAGCTGGCGGAGGCGCTGAAACAGGCGGCCGAGGCCGGCGTCAGCGTCGTTGTGGTGGATGGCGGCGGCGAAGTGCTCGGCTCCGCGCCCGGCACCGGCGGATCGGAGGAGGGCGCGGCAGAAGACGGGATGATGGAAGGCGCCTCTGCCATGATGAAGGGGCAGGCGCAGGTCAAGAGATTCCGCCAGACCCTGCGGCAGCGGCTGAACGCGCTGCCCAATTCACTGAACGAGGTTGCCTATATCCTGCGCGCCACCAGCCCTGACGGACGCATCATGACCTATGTCGAGGTGCTGTTGTGGAACATGCTGTTCCTGTTTTTCGGATTTCTGTTCGCGCGCTACGTCTACGGACCGAAGATCGCCGGCCGCTTCGTCATCCCGCGGGTGAAGGAGGCTCCGCAGGGTTATCTCGAAAAGATGCCCTTCCTGGTGTTCCGCTTTACCGCCGGTGTGATCGGAACGCTCTGCGTTCTGGTGATCGCGCTGATCCTGAGCGCGCTGGTGATCCGGTATCCCGACGATCTGTCGGTGCAGTTCACGATCACGGCGATCCTGGCCACCTTTGTGATCGCGCGCACGGTGTCGGACCTGTGGCGGATGATCCTGTCGCCGTTCCTGGGCCAGTATCGGATGCCGCATTTCTCGGACCGGGATGCCAAACGGCTGTATTACTGGGCGACGGTGCTGATCACCTTCAACGTGGCCTCGATCGTGTTCAGCACCTGGATTGCGGATTTCGGGCTGAACTACAACGTCTACGCGTTGCTGTACGGGGCGCTGACGTTAATCGCCTCGCTGGGCAATATTGCCCTGTTGCTGTGGAACGGGCGGGCGATCACCAACGCGATCCGCGGCGGGCGCGCGGCGGCGGAGGTGCCCTGGCTGACCCGCAGCGTGTCCTACGCCTGGGCGCCGGTGATGATCGGCTATTTCATCTATGGCTGGCTGCGGCTGGCCTTCGATCTGGTGCTGGAACAGCCCACCGGCATCCCGCCGATCGCTGCGGCCTATTCCAGTTTCGTGGCCATCATCGTGGTCTATGGCGCGATCAACTACGGGATCGAACACTACTTTGCCCGCGCCCGGTCGCGCGATGCGCTGAACCGCGACCTGGCCGAGGCCGAAGCGGAGGAGGAAGACCCGGACAGGGCGGCCCCGCCCCGTCCGCGCCATGCCTTTGCCACCTATGAGGATCTGGCGCGGCGGGTCTCGGGCATCCTGGCCTTTGTCGCCGGGATCTATGCGCTGGTGCTGATCTGGGATACCGACAACCGGCTGATGACCAACCCGGTGATCGACAGCCTGCTCGACGTGATCGTGATCCTGTTCATCGGCTACATCGTCTATCATCTGTTCCGGATCTGGATCGACAGCCGCATCGCCGAAGAAGGCGGTGACGATGACGGCGCCGAGCTGGGCGACGAGGGCGGCGCCACGGGCGCCAGCCGCCTGGCGACGCTGCTGCCGCTGTTCCGGGGTGCGATCCTGGCGGTCGTCGTGGTCTCGGTGGCGCTGATCGCGCTGATGGAGCTGGGGATCAACGTCAGCCCCCTGTTCGCCGGTGCGGGCGTCGTGGGCCTTGCCGTGGGTTTTGGTGCGCAGACGCTGGTGCGCGACATATTCTCCGGTGCGTTCTTCCTGTTCGACGACGCCTTTCGCAAGGGCGAATACATCGACCTGGGCGAGGTGAAGGGGACGGTGGAAAAGATCTCGGTCCGGTCGTTCCAGTTGCGCCACCATCTGGGCGCGCTGCACACCATTCCGTTCGGCGAGATCAAGGTGCTCAGCAACTATTCCCGCGACTGGGTGATCATGAAGCTGCCGCTGCGGGTGACCTATGACACCGATGTGGAAAAGGTGCGCAAGCTGATCAAGAAGCTGGGGCAGGAGCTGCTGGAGGACCCGGTTATCGGCGAGAATTTCATCCAGCCGCTGAAATCCCAGGGCGTGATCGAGATGCAGGACAGCGCCATGATCATCCGGGTCAAGTTCATGACCAAGCCAGGTGATCAATGGCTGGTGCGCAAGCGGGTCTACGAGGATATTCGCGCGCTGTTTGCCCGGGAGGGGATCAAGTTCGCCCATCGCGAGGTGACCGTGCGGCTGGCCGAGGATCAGGCGGGCGACGCGACGCCGCAGCAGAAGCAGGCGGCAGCCGGCGCGGTGCAGGCGGCCATCGACGCGGAGATGCTGGAAGAGGGCGGCTCATCGGGGGACGACCGGTAGAGGGTGGCAGGGGAGGCCAGGCTCGGATACCCCTCAGCTCTCGTAGGGATCCAGCGAGTCCCGCAGGCCGTCGCCGAGGAAGTTGAAGGCCAGCACCACCACGATAATCGGCAGCATCGGGATCGCGGTCCAGGGATAGATCTCGATCGAGGCGAGGTTCTGGGCGTCGTTCAGCATCACCCCCCAGCTCACCGCCGGGGCGCGCAGCCCGAGGCCGAGGAAGGACAGCGCGGTTTCGCCCAGGATCATCGCCGGGATCGACAGCGTGGCGGAGGCGATCAGGTGCGACATGAAGTTGGGCAGCAGGTGCTTGCGGATCACCCGGCCGGAACTGGCCCCCATCATCTCCGCCGCGCGCACGTATTCCTCTTCCCGCAGGCTCAGGAACTTGGCCCGCACCGCGCGCGCCAGCCCCGGCCAGTCGAGAATGCCGAGGATCACCGAGATGATGAAGAACACCGACACCGGCCCCCAGTTCGACGGCACCGCCGCCGACAGCGCCAGCCACAGCGGAAGTTCGGGCAGGCTGCGCAGGATCTCGATCACCCGGTTGATCGCCCAGTCGATCTTGCCGCCGAAATAACCGGCGATGGAGCCGAAGCCGATGCCCAGCAGGAAGGACACCGAGATGCCGATCAGCCCCACGGTGAGCGACAGTTGTGCGCCGTAAAGGATGCGGCTGAACACATCGCGCCCCAGCCGGTCGGCGCCCCAGAGAAAGATCGTCGCCCCCTCCGGTGCACAGAACAGATGGGTGTCGCTCTCGATCAGCCCGGCCAGCCGGTAGCTGCGCCCCTCGCAGAAGAACTCCAACGGCATCGGCCGGGTCTTGTCGGGGATGAATTTCCACTGGAAGGTTTCCAGATCGGCGATCCCCTCGATGGGATAGACGAAGGGGCCGATGAACTCCCCCTCGTGAAACAGGCGCACGGCCTGCGGCGGGGCATAGAGATGCTCAGACAGCCGCTGGTTCGGAGTATAGGGCGCGATGAAGCCGGCAAACGGCAGCATCAGGTAACTGAGCAGCAGGAAGATACCGGAGATCAGCCCCAGCTTGTGCTGGCGGAACTTGCGCCAGATCAGCAGCCAGTTGGGGGCGTCCAGATCGCGCCGCTCCAAGTGCCGGATGCTGGCCTCCGGATCGAACGGGGCGTCGTCGACATAGCGTCCGTCGGGCAACCGGGTCATACGTCACGCCCCTCGTATCGGATCCGCGGATCGAGCAGCACCAGCAGCACGTCGGAGATCATCGTGCCCATCAGCGTCAGCAGCGCCACGAACATCAGCACGAAGCCGGACAGGAACTGATCCTGCGTCTTCAGTGCGGTCAGCAGGGTCGGGCCGATGGTCTGCAATCCCAGCACCACCGACACCAGGACCGAGCCCGAGACCATCGCCGGCAGCAGGTTGCCGATATCGGCAACAAAGGGGTTGAAGGCCACCCGCAGGGGGTACTTGGTCAGCATCCGCCGCGGGCTCATCCCCTTGGCGATGGCGGTCTCCACATAGGGTTTGCCCAGTTCGTCCAGCATGTTGGCGCGCAGCCGCTGCATCATCGCCGAGGCGCCGGAGGTGCCGATGACGAAGGTGGGCACGATCAGGTGAATGAGGATCGACTTGGCCTTGTCCCAGCCCATCGGCTGACCCTCGTAAACAGGGTCCATCATGCCGCCGATCGGCAGGTTGAAATACTTGTGCCCGTAGTAGAACAGGATGAGCGCCAGCAGGAAGTTCGGCGTGGCCAGCCCCAGATACCCCACGAAGGCCGAGGTGTAATCGACCCAGCTTTTCGACCGCGCCGCCGCCAGCACCCCCAGCGGCAGCGCCACCAGATAGACGAAGAGCACGGCGGCGAGGTTGACCAGCACGGTCAGCCACAGGCTTTCGCCGACGATTTCCGAGACCGGCTGGTCAAACTCGAAGGACCAGCCGAAATTGCCCTGCACCAGGCCGGAAAATCCGTTCGGGCCGGGCAGGAAACCGACCCAGATCATGTATTGCTCCCACAGCGGCCGGTCGAGCGCGTATTCCTTGCGCAAAAATTCGGCCTTGGCGACGCCGGCCTCCTGGCCGCTGGCGCGCAACTCGGCGATCTGGTTCGACAGGTAATCGCCCGGTGGCAGGTTGATGATCACGAAGACCAGCACCGAAACCACCAGCAGCGTCAGCAGCATGGTGGCGAAACGGTAGATCGCGTAGCGCAGGATCAGCATGTATCGCCCCCGTCAGCCGTCATCTGCGAAAAAGAATTCATCAGGCCGGTGAACGCCGAAATGCGCCCCCGGATCCCAGGCCCAGAGCCCCTTTTCCGGCACGTTGCGCAGTCGGTTGTTCACCACGATGGGTTGCGGCGCCTCGGCCAGCACGCCGATGCCGTAGATCTGATCGGCATGGATTTGCAGCATCTCGCGCCAGACGGCACTGCGCTCGTCGTCGCTGGCGGCGCGTTCCCAGTCGTGCGCCAGCTCCATCAGCCGCTGCGCCGGTTCCATGTCGGGCGGCTCGCCCGCCTCGCCGCCGGTCTGGTAGTACTGGCCCCATTTCGGCCAGGCGAGGAATTCCTGCTGTCGCGGCGCCACATAGTCGGGCGCGGTATAGGGCTGCGGGATGCCGTTGTCCCAGCCGTACCAGACCGAGGCCATGGAAGTGCCGGCGAACACGCGGTTGCGCAGGATGTCGCGGTCGAGCGGCCGCATCACCAGCCGCACCCCGATTTCGCGCCAGGTGTCGGTGATGATCTGTAGCGCGTTCTCGACCTCCTGCCGTTCGCCGGCGGTCTCGATCACCAGCTCCATCCGGCGGCCGTCGGGCAGCAGCCGCGTGCCGTCGCCGTGGCGCTGGTCGAGCCCGGCCTCGTCCAGCAGCGCATTGGCCTGATCCGGGTCGTAGGCGGCCCAGGCCTCGCGGTGCCGCTCGTCGAAGAACGGGCTCTTCGGTAGCACTGCCATCGCCCCGGGCTTGGCCAGGTTGAAATAGAGCGCGCGGTTGATGGTGCCGCGGTCGATGCCCAGCGACAGCGCCCGCCGCACCCGCACGTCGCGCAGAACTCCGCGCCAGACCGGGTCGTTGTAGTTCAGGTTGGGATAGATCGCGATCTGCGACGCCACCCCGGTGGCCCAGAGCAGGGTGTGGTAGTTGCCGCCGTCGGTCTCGCCCTTGCGCAGGATCGAGACATCGCGGAAATCCAGCCCCCGGCCCTGCAGATCGGTCTCGCCCGCATTGGCCTTGGCCGCGACCAGCCCGCCGGCGACGATCTCCATCTCGACCACGTCGATGTAGGGGAGCTGCACGCCGCGGCTGTCGATGCGGTGGTAGAAGGGGTTGCGCACGAACAGGTGGCGGATCTTCTTGCCCGATGTGGCGTTCATCCAGGGCTGCAGCGTTGGCAGCGCGCTGTTGTCGAACTTGTACATATTATCGAGCTTGTTGTGCAGCGCCGCCCAGCTCTTGACCCGGGCGTCGTCGACCGCTTCGGCCAGCTTGGCGGAGTCGGCGTATTTTTCATGATATTGCCGGAGGAAATGCGCGGGCCGGAAGATGAACGGCGGTCGGGCCTGGGCCAGCGTCTGCAGGAAGCCGGGGTTGGGCACGCTCCATTCAAAGACCACGGTGGTCTCGTCGGGGAAGCTGACCTGCGGCAACTCCCCGTCCACCCGCAGGAAATCGGGCGGGCCGGCGGGGCTGAGCGCGGGATTGTTGGCCACGTCGTCCCACCAATAGGCGAAATCCGCCGAGGTGAAAGGCGCGCCGTCGGACCATTTGTGGCCCGGGCGCAGGCGCAGGGTGAAGCGGCGGTTGTCCTCGTTGTCGTAGCCCAGCAGCACGTCGGGGGTGAGCCTGTAGTTTTCGTCATACCCAACCAGCCGCGCATAGCCGTAGACCACCATCTGGCGGATGTCCTTGCTGCGGGTGACCATGGTGCGCAGGGTGCCGCCGGGGGTGCCGAAGGCGCGGCCGCGGGCCTCCAGATCCACCACCAGCGGCACGTCGGGCAGGCGTTCGGCCACCGGCGGCAGATCGCCGGAAGTGACCTCGTCCATCCAGAAGCTGCCTTCCCGCAGCGGCGGCAGGGCAGCCGCGGCGAGCGGCAGCAGCCCGGTGGCGGCGAAGGCCGCCGAAGACAACAGCAGGGCTCTGCGGGTGGGCTCAGACATGGCAACGCACCTTGTGGCCGGGCTCCAGCTCGGTCAGCGAGGGGATCGCGGACGGGGAAAAACGGAAGGCGTCGGGCCAGCTCTCGGGCGAGCCTGCGCCGAGCGCGACCAGTTTCAGGTCGATCGGGCGGTCGATGTCCGGGGTCGGCTGGGCGGCGATCAGCGCCTTGGTATAAGGATGTTTGGGGTTGTAGAACAGCGTATCGGGCGGCGCCTGTTCCACCACCAGCCCCTGGCGCATCACGGCGACCTCGTCGGCGATGCGGGCCACCACGGCCAGATCGTGGCTGATGAAAAGGTAGCTCAGGTTCATCCGGTCGCGGATATCCTCCAGCAGCGTCAGGATCTGCTCCTGCACCGAAACGTCGAGCGCCGAGGTCGGCTCGTCGCAGACGATCAGCGAGGGGTCGAGCATCATTGCGCGGGCAATCGACAGCCGCTGGCGCTGGCCGCCGGAAAACGCATGCGGGAAGCGCAACAGCATATCCGGATCCAGCCCGACCTGGGCCAGCATCGCGGCGGCGCGGTCACGCTGTTCGGCGCGGCCGCCGATGCCGTGGATTTCCAGCGGTTCGGTCAGCGCGTCGAGCACCCGCATCCGCGGGCTGAGCGAGGAATAGGGATCCTGGAACACCATCTGCGCCTCGCGCTGGAAGGCGGTCCGCTGGGCGCGGGTCATGGCGTTCACGGTGGTCGGGGTACCTGCGGGATCCGGGCGGAACAGCACCTGGCCGCCGGGGTCGGGCAGTTCGGCCCCCAGCGCGATGCGCGCCGCAGTGGTCTTGCCCGAGCCGCTTTCGCCGACGATGGCCAGCGTCTTGCCGCGCGGCAGTTTCAGGTCGATGCCGCGGCAGGCGTGGATCAGAACATCGGGCTGCCAGCCCGAGCCGGCCCGCATCGTGTAGGTCTTGGAGACCGCGTTCATCTCGAGGATCAGATCCTCGTCCGGCAGCGGCGGCACCGGTTGCGCCTCGGCCGGGATCGAGGGGGCGGCGTTGAAAAGCTGTTTGGTATAGGGGTGCGCGGGCGCGCGCAGCACCGGTTCGGCGGCGCCGGATTCCATCACCCGGCCGCGGTGCATCACCACCACCTGTTCGGCCATATTCGCGACCACGCCCAGATCGTGGGTCACCAGGATCAGCCCCATGCCGGTTTCCCGCTGCAACTCCTTGATCAGGCCCAGCACCTGCGCCTGGGTGGTCACGTCGAGCGCGGTGGTGGGTTCGTCCGCGATCAGCAGATCGGGCTTGGCCACCATCGCCATGGCGATCATCGCCCGCTGGCGCATGCCGCCGGACAGTTCGAACGGGTAGGAGCGGTAGGCGCGTTCGGGGTCGGGGAAACCGACCCGCGCGAAGGTGTCGAGCACCTGGCGCTTGGCGTCGCGGTCGGAGGCGCCGCGGTGCAGCCAGAGCACCTCGCTCACCTGGTTGCCGATCCGGTGCAGCGGCGACAGCGAGCGCATCGGCTCCTGAAAGATCATCGACACCTGGTTGCCGCGCACATCGCGCATCTGGCGTTCGCCCAGCGTGGTCAGCTCGGTGCTGGTGCCGCCGCGATTGAGCGTGATGGAACCGCTGCGGATCTGCGCCTTGCGCGGCAGGATACGCAGCACCGCGCGGCAGGTCACCGTCTTGCCCGAGCCGCTTTCACCCACCAGCGCCAAAGTCTCGCCCGGGTTCAGCGCGAAATTGACGTCGCGGATCACCGCGTCGTCCCGACCGAAGCCGATGCTGAGGTTTTCGACGGAAAGCAGAGGGGTCATTCAGTGCCGCCCGCCCGAATGATCTTTGTTTGGCTGCAAACTCTTAACCCCCTCACAGGTGCTTTTCGGATACCATCGCGTGGCGGCGCCCATCTAGTCAAACCCCAATTGCGGGGAAACTTGCGGCCTGTGGGCCAATGGCCGCTACACATTGGGCCGGGCATTTGGCACAAGGGGCGCGTGCATTGCCGCAAGGAGCCCCCGCATGAGCCGACTGGATGTTTTCATCGACCGCATGGTGTCGCAGCGCGCCTGCCTGGATTACGCCATTGCCGAGACCGCCGCGATGGACGGTCCGGTGTTCGAACTGGGGCTGGGCAACGGCCGCACCTATCACCACATGCGCGAAAAGATCGCGGGGCGCGACATCTATGTGTTCGAGCGCGAGATCGCCGCGCATCCCGATTCGAGGCCGGAAGAGGCTTTTGCCATCCTCGGCGACGTGATGGAGACCCTGCCGCAGGCGCTGGAGCGGTTCGGCCCCACCGCCAGCCTGATCCATGCCGATCTGGGCGGGCACAACCTGGCCAAGAACGATGCCTTTGCGCGCAAGGTTTCGCCCCTGATCGAGCCGCTGCTGGCCAGGGGCGGGCTGATGGTTTCGTCGGACCGGATGTATTTCGACGCGCTGGAAGAGCAGCCACTGCCCGCCGGCGCGGTGCCGGGACGCTGTTTCGTCTATCGCAAGTAGGCCGGCGAAGGTCGGCGTGCGGCCTTCGGTGCGCAAAATGCCCGTCGCCGCCCGGTCGCGGGCGCCGATCGGGGCCTGTGACCCCGTCCCCCCTTGTCGTAGCGCCCCGCGGCCGGTTTAACGGTTCTGTCACTCCCGGCGGATAGCCCGGATCAAACAGGACAAGGAGGCGGCCGCGATGCCCACAGCGCCCATTCACAACGTGCCTTTCGACCAGCTGGAAATCGGCATGGAGGCGGCCCGCACCCGCACCCTGCGGGCGGAGGATCTGTTCATCTTCGCCAACAGCTCGGGCAATGTGAACCCGATGCACCTGCCCGACGAGGACGGCGATGGCGATGGCCGGCCGGAGGCGGTGGCGCCGGGGATGTGGGTGGCCTCGCTGATCTCCGCCGTGCTGGGCACCGACCTGCCGGGGCCGGGGACGCTTTATCACAGCCAGACCCTGCGGTTTCTGGGCAGGGCGCATGCGGACGACACGCTGACCGTCCGGGTGCGGCTGACCGACAAGCGCGCCGACCGACTGGTGTGTTTCGACACCTGGATCGAGGATGAGGACGGCACCCGCATCCTGGAGGGCGAGGCGGAGGTCTATGCCCCGGAAAAACCGCTGACCTTTTCGCCGGAAGAGCTGCCGGGGCTTACCTTGCAGCGGCACGTGCATTTCGACCGGCTGCTGGCGATGGCGGAGCCGCTGCCGGCGATCCCCACCGCCGTGGTCGCGCCGGAAAAGGCCGACGCGCTGGCCGGTGCGATCCTGGCCGCCGAACATACGCTGATCGACCCGATTCTGGTGGGTCATGCAGAACGGATTGCCGAGGCGGCGCAGGAGGAAGGGATCGACCTGACCCCCTATCGCATCGTCGACGTGCGCGACCACCAGCTGGCCGCGCAGGAAGCGGTGCGCATGGTGCTGGCGCGGGAGGCCGCAGCGCTGATGAAAGGGCATCTGCACACCGACATTCTGCTGAGCGAGGTGGTCAAGCGCGATGGCGGCCTGCGCCGGGGCGGGCGGCGGCTGAGCCATGTGTTCGTGATGGATGTGCCGGGGCTCGATCACCTGCTGATGGTGACCGACGCGGCGATCAACATCGCCCCGGATCTGCAGACCAAGGCCGATATCGTGCAGAACGCCATCGACCTGGCCCACGCGCTGGGCATGGAAGAACCCAAGGTCGGCGTGCTTTCGGCGGTGGAGACGATCAACCCGGCGATCCCCTCGACGCTGGATGCCGCGGCGCTGTCGAAGATGGCCGAGCGTGGTCAGATCACCGGCGGGCTGGTGGACGGGCCGCTGGCGATGGACAATGCGATCAACCTTGGCGCGGCGGCGACCAAGGGCATCCGCTCGCTGGTGGCGGGACGGGCCGAGATCCTGGTCGCGCCCAACCTGGAATCAGGCAACATGCTGGCCAAGGAGCTGACTTTCCTTGCTCATGCGGAAGCCGGCGGCGTGGTGATGGGTGCCAAATGCCCGATCATCCTGACCAGCCGGGCCGATGACGACAAGGCGCGGCTGGCAAGCTGCGCGGTGGCGGCGCTGGCATCGGCCCATGCGGCGGGGGCGGGCGCATGAGTGTGATCCTGACGCTGAATGCCGGCAGCTCCTCGATCAAGTTCGGGGTGCATGAGACCGGCGACGAACCGCCGCTGCTGACCTCCGGCCAGGTGGAAAACCTCGGGCCGCTGGCGCGGCTGACCGTGGCGGGCGCGGCGGCGCAGGAGATCGGCCCGGCCGATCATACCGTCGCGCTGCAGGCGATCCTGAGCGCGGTGGCGCCGGTGCTGGAGGGGCGCAAGGTGGCGGGCGTTGGCCACCGCATCGTGCACGGCGGCAAGACCTTCGGGGATCCGGTGGAGCTGACGGCGGAGGTGATCGACCAGTTGCGCGCGCTGGAACCGCTGGCGCCGCTGCACCAGCCGCACAATCTGGCGGCGGTGGATGCGGCGCGTGTGGCCTTTCCCGAGGCGCTGCAGCTGGGCTGTTTCGACACCGCCTTTCACCGCGGCCATCCCTTCGTCAACGATGCCTTCGCGCTGCCGCGCCGGTTCTATGATCAGGGCGTGCGGCGCTATGGGTTTCACGGTCTGAGCTACGATTACATCACCTCCTGCCTGAAACGCGACTGGCCGGAGCTGGCGAAGGGCCGGGTGGTGGTGGCGCATCTGGGCAACGGCGCCTCGATGTGCGCGATCCGCGACGGGCACAGCGTGGGCTCCACCATGGGGTTTTCGGCGCTGGACGGGTTGCCGATGGGCACCCGCTGCGGCCAGCTCGACCCCGGCGTGCTGCTTTACCTGATGGGGCAGGGGATGGGCGCCGATGAGATCGAGCGCATCCTCTATCACGACAGCGGGCTCAAGGGGCTGTCGGAGATCAGCCACGATATGCGCACGCTGCTGGCCAGCGACGATCCGCGCGCGGCCGAGGCGGTGGATTACTACGTCTTCCGTATCCGGCGTGAGCTGGGGGCGATGGCGGCCGTACTGGGCGGGCTGGACGGCGTGGTGTTCTGCGGCGGTATCGGCGAGCATGCCGCGCCGATCCGGGCCCGGGTGATCGAGGGGATGGAATTTCTCGGCCTGGGTCTCGATGCCGAGGCCAATGCCGCCAATGCCACCCGCATCGGAACAGGGCCGGTGGAGGTGCTGGTGATCCCTACGGACGAAGAGCGGGTGATCGCCCGCGCGGTGAGCCGCGCGCTGGGGTGAGGCCCGTCTCGGCGCGGCCTGCGGCCGGGCAAATCAGGGAATAAAGCGGGCGGAATGAGACGTCGGACGTCCCGTCACCTTCGCGTGATGGGCTTACCGCCCGGCTGGCTCGCGTCTATCCTGCCGCCAACAGGAGGAGACCCACATGATTTTCTACGATTGCTCCACCGCGCCCAATCCGCGCCGGGCGCGCATGTTCATTGCCGAGAAGGGGCTGGAGATCGAGACCCGCGATATCTCCATCGCCAAGGGTGAACAGCTCTCGCAGGAGTTTCTCGCGGTCAACCCGCGCGGCACGATCCCGGTGCTGGTCGCCGATGACGGCACCGTGCTGGCCGAAAACCTCGGCATTGCCGCCTACCTGGAGACCGCCTTTCCGGAACCGCCCTTGATGGGGACCACCCCGGCGGAAAAGGGGCTGGTAATGATGTGGAATGCTATTGTCGAGCAGCAGGGCGGGCTGCCCATCGCCGAGGTGCTGCGCAATACCAACCCGCATATGAAGGGCCGCGCCATTCCCGGGCCGGTGGATTTCGAGCAGATCCCGGAACTGGCCGAACGCGGCCGGGCGCGGGTGGCGCTGTTCTTCGACCAGTTGGAGGAACGGTTGCAGCAGGTGCCCTATCTGGCCGGCGAAACCTTCACCCTGGCCGATATCACCGGTTTCGTCTTCGTCGATTTCGCCCGGGTGATCCGCACGCGGATCCCGGAGGAGAATTCGGCGACGCTGGACTGGTTCGAGCGGATCAAGGCGCGGCCCAGCGCGGCACTGTGAGCCGCGCCCACCGGCGCAAGCGGCCGGAAAGCGCGAATTTACGCCGAATTCCGGTGCGTTAGCTCAGGCGCCGGAGCGCGGCGCCGGCCGCGGCCCGCGCCGTTTTCGCCGCTTCCATCCGCACCGGGCCATAGCCGCGAATTTCCATCGGCGCTTCGAGGATTGCGGCGCACTCGGTTGCGGTGTCCGGGGTATAAGTATCGGCGACCCTGTCGAGCGCGGCCTCATACCATGCCAGCAACTCGCGATGCAGGCGCGCTTCTTCGTGGTAGCCGAAGGGGTTGAGGGCTGTGTTTCGCAGGCCTTTCATCCGCGCCAGCAGACGGAAACCCTTGCCCATCCAGGGCCCGAAGCGGCGCTTCAGGGGCCGTCCGCGGGCGTCCTTGCCGCGCGACAGGAGCGGCGGGGCGAGGTGGTAGTGCACCTTGAAGTCGCCGGCGAACTGTTGGTTCAGTTCCTCTTCGAATTTCGGGTCGGCCATCAGGCGGGCGACTTCAAACTCGTCCTTGTAGGCCATCAGTTTGAACAGGGATTTGGCCGCCGTGCGCAGCAACTCCTCCGGCAGGTTCGCGGATTTTGTACTTAATTCGGCCAGTTTTGTACGGTAGCGATCGGCGTAGGCCGCGTCTTGGTACCCTTCCAGAAATTCCGCCCGGCGGTCGATCATCTGATCGAGGGTTTCTTCTGCTTGCTCGTCTTCGCGGTAAGCCCCGGTCAGCGTCTCCGGCGCGGCGGCAAGCAGACGGCCGATGGCGAAGGCGTCGCGGTTTTTCTCCACCTGCACACCGTTCAGCGCGATGGCCTGTTCCAGCGCCTGCCGGCTGACCGGCACCAGCCCGTTCTGCCAGGCAAAGCCCAGCATCATGACATTGGCAAAGACGCTGTCGCCGAGCAGTTTCTCGGCCGCCGCGTTGGCGTCGATGGCCGACAGGTAGTCTTCGCCCACCGCGCCGGCGATGACCTGTTCGCGTTGGTCGGTCTTGAGCTGTGCGTCGCGGTGCAACACCAGATCGCCGGTGGGCATCTCTGCGCGGTTCAGCACCGTCTTCGTGCCCTTGCGGTAATGCGCGCTGGCCTTGGGGGCGGAGCTGACGACAATATCGCAGCCGATCACCGCGTCCGCTGCGCCGGGACCGATCCGCACCTGATTGATCGCCTCCGGCGCGCGGCCCAGGCGGATGTAGCTGAGTACGGTACCGAATTTCTGCGCGAAGCCGGTGAAATCGAGCACCGAGGCGCCTTTGCCCTCCAGATGCGCCGCCATGGTGATCAGCGCGCCGACGGTAACGACGCCGGTGCCGCCCACCCCCGTGACCAGGAGGTCATATGGTTCCGTAAGTGGGGACGAACCGGGGGCGGGCAGCGAGGCGACAAGCGCCTGATAGTCGAACGCCGCCCCGTCGGATTTCCGTCGCGCACCACCGGAAATTTCTACGAAACTCGGGCAGAAGCCGTTCAGGCAGGAGAAATCCTTGTTGCAGGAACTGAGGTTGATCTTGCGTTTGCGGCCCAGCGGGGTTTCGCGCGGCTCGACGCTGAGACAGTTGGAAGCGATGGAACAGTCGCCGCAACCCTCGCAGACCAGATCGTTGATCCAGACGAATTTGGCCGGATCCTCCATGGTACCGCGTTTGCGGCGGCGGCGTTTTTCGGTGGCGCAGGTCTGTTCGTAGATCAGCACGGTCACGCCGGGGATCTCGCGCAGCTCGCGCTGCACCGCGTCCAGTTCGGCGCGGTCGTGGAAGCTGGTGCCGGCGGGGAACTCCGCGCGGTGAAACTTGCCGATGTCGTCGGAGACCAACGCGATGCGGTCCACCCCCTCGGCGCGGCAGGTCTGAGCGATGCCGGCGACGCTGACGGGGCCGTCCACCGGCTGGCCGCCGGTCATGGCGACGGCGTCGTTATAGAGGATCTTGTAGGTGATGTTGGTGTTCGCCGCGACCGCCTGGCGGATGGCGAGCGAGCCGGAGTGATACCAGGTGCCCTCGCCCAGGTTCTGGAAGATATGCTTGCCACCGTTGAATTTGGAGGCCGCGACCCAGGGCACCCCCTCGCCGCCCATCTGGGCGTAGCCGCCGGTGGAGCGGTTCATCCAGCTTGCCATCACATGGCAGCCGATGCCGCTGGCGGCCTTGGAGCCGTCGGGCACCTTGCTCGATGTGTTGTGCGGACAGCCGGAGCAGAAATAGGGGGTGCGGGTGGCGCCCTCGACATTCAGCAGTTGCGGCGGGGTGTCGGTGAGGGCCCTGGCCTTGTCCGGCAGCCCCTCTTCGTGGAAGAAGCGGTGGAGCCGGGCGGCGACGACGGGGACCAGCATCAGCGGGTCCAGCTCGCCGGTCCAGGGGATCAGCGGATTGCCCTGGCTGTCGTATTTGCCGACCATCTTCTCCGGTTTATGGCCGGGCCAGTCGTAGAAATATTCCTTGAACTGGCTCTCGATGATGCCGCGTTTCTCCTCGACCACCAGCACCTCGCGCTTTTCGCGCACGAACTCCAGCGCGTCGCGGCGCGCCAGCGGCCAGACCATGCCGACCTTGTAGATGTCGATGCCCAGCCGGCGGCAGGCGGGCTCGTCGAGGCCTAGCAGCCGCAGCGCCTCCATCAGATCAAGGTGCCCCTTGCCGGTGGTGACGAAGCCGAAGCGCGCCTCGGGGAGGTTATAGATGGCGCGGTCGATCGGGTTTGCCTCGACGAAGGCTTCGACGGCGCGCAGCTTGTGCTGGATGCGGGTCTCGATCTCCGGGCTGGGCAGGTCGGAGGGGCGCACGTGCAACCCGCCGGGCGGCAGGTCGATCTCGGGGGTGGTAAAGCGGCGGTCGGGGCGCAAGGGGACGGAGCGGGCGGATTCCACGGTTTCGGAGATCGCCTTGAACCCCACCCAGGTGCCGGAATAGCGCGACAGCGCGAAGCCGTATTCGCCGTATTCGAGATAATCCTCGACCGAGGCCGGGTTCAGCGTGGGCATGAACCAGGACATGAAGGCGACGTCCGATTGGTGCGGCATGGAGGAGGAGACGCAGCCGTGGTCGTCGCCCGCCACCACCAGCACGCCGCCCCTGGGCGCGGATCCGTAGGCGTTGCCGTGTTTCAGCGCATCGCCCGAGCGGTCGACGCCCGGCCCCTTGCCGTACCACATGGAGAAGACGCCCTCGTGCTCGCAGGCGGGATCGAGGCTGGCCTGTTGCGCGCCGAGGACGGCGGTGGCGCCCAGATCCTCGTTCACCGCCGGCATGAAGGTGATGCGGTCCTCCTCCAGCCGTTTGCGGGCGCGCCAGAGTTCCAGGTCCAGCCCGCCCAGCGGCGAGCCACGGTAGCCGGAGATGAAGCCCGCGGTATTCAGCCCGGCGTCGCGGTCGCGGCGGGCCTGGTCCATCATGATCCGCGCCAGCGCCTGGGTTCCGGTCAGAAAGACGCGGCCGGAGGTGTAGTTGTAGCGGTCGTCCAGTTGGTAGCTGCGAAACTCGGTCTCCGGACGGGACATGGTGGCGGCTCCTCTAGGGAAGTGGCTGCGGATGTGATGGAGTGACAATCATGGCCCATGCGGGCTGGAGAAACGTTTCAGATTTCGTGGTATTTGCCAGATTTTCGGATAGACTACTCGGAAAACTACCAGTTTTCGAAATGGAGTGCCGCGCGCATGGAGCTGGATCGACGCGATTTCCGACTGTTGAAGCTGTTGCAGGAGGATTGCCGCAAATCGAACGCCGAACTGGCCGAGGCGGTGGGCATGTCAGCCTCGGCCCTGTGGCGGCGGGTGCGGGCGCTGGAAGAGGCCGGCGTGATCGAGCGTTATGGCGCGGTGGTGAATCCGGGCGAGATGGGGCTGGGGTTCGAGGCGATCGTGCATGTGCACCTGACACGGCACGATCCGGACAAGATCGTCGAGTTCATCCGCGCGGTGGAAGCGAGCGCCGAGGTGCAGGAATGCTATGCCACCACGGGCCAGGCCGATTATCACCTGCGGGTGCTGTGCCGGGACCTCGACGCCTATAACCGGTTTCTCGAAGGGTTCCTGTTCCGGCTTCCGGCGGTGAATAGCGCCCAGACCAATGTGGTGCTGCGCACGATCAAGCGAAACCGGCCGGTTACCCGGTAGGATTGTTTCCAAAAGGGAAACGGTCTCGCTTCGGTTTTGAACGTTGTCGAAGCATCGTCGAAAAGTTGCGGGTACAATGTTCATTAACCCGAATTTTCTTGCCTCATCGGCTGACGCGACGTGAAGATACGGGCGACGGTTAGAGTATTTTGTTGGTTCGGCCCGCATAGGGGGGCAGAGACTTGAAGCTGCGCAGGGTCTCTTTTGGGTATATGTGCCGCCGTGTTCCGGCGGCCTTGGTGGCCTGCGCCGCGCTGATCGGCGCAGAGGCAGCGGCGGAGACCGATCCGCTGGAGGCCCCGCCCGAGCTGGTTCGGTTTTCCGAAGGCGATACCATCCGTGGCATTGTCGGCCAGTACCTGCACGATCCCGATCTGTGGCCGGTGGTGCTGGCGCTGAACAATATCGCCTCGCCAGCCGAGCTGGTGCCGGGGATCGAACTTGCGCTGCCCGTGGGGCAGGTGATTGCCGCCGACAGCGCGCTGCTGGTGTCGCTGCAGGCGATCCAGAAGGCCACCGCAGAGGGGGCGCGGATTTTCGCGCCGACCGAGATCGGTTCGGCCATCGAGCGGCGGGAGAATGCGGTCTCGCGCCGGGAGGTGGGGGAATGGCGGCAGGTGGTCTCCTATGCCGGGGAGGCGACCGGCTATGCCGAGGAGGCGCTGGAGATTTCCATCGCCCAGAGGGATCGCGCGGCGGAGGCGGTGGTCTCCGACGTGCAGGGGACGGTGGAGGGGCGCGCGCCAGCGGAACCGGCGTGGTCGGACCGGATGCTCGACGATATTCTGGTGGAATACGAGCGGCTGCGCACGCTGTCGAACTCCACCACCCAGGTGACCTTCCGCGATCTCAGCCGGCTGCGGCTCAATCCCAATTCCAACGCCACCATCCAGCGGATGCGCTCGGACCCGCTGACCGGGGGCGAGGTGACGAAGGTGTCGCTGGCGGAGGGGGATTTCTATGCGCTGCTGAACCAGCTTTCCGACAAGACAGCGTTCGAGATAGAGGTGCCGGGGGTGGAGACCACCACCAATTCCTCTGATTTCTGGATCAAGAACGACAAGAGCGGCGCGCGGTTCGTGAACTACGACGCGCCGGGGCTGGAGATCGCGCGCGGGGGCGAGACCATCGAGGTGGGCCGCAACGAGGGCGTGGTGCTGACCGGTCAGGGCGCGCAGCGGGCGCAGGTGCTGGGCAGTCCGCTGCTGTCGGCGCCGGCGGTGGGGGAGGTGCTCTATACCGCGGCTGCCGCGCTCGGCTGGCAGGCGCAGGAGGGCGCCGATGGCTATTGGCTGGAGGTAGCGGCCGATCCCGGCTTCAACCAGATGAAGGTCTCGGAATGGGGGATTCGCGGCACCGGGTATCTGGCCGAGGGGCTGGCGCCGGGGCGCTATCACTGGCGGGTGGCGGCGCTGGACAAGCTTGGCCTGCCCGGAGAATGGAGTACGCCGCGCGATTTCATCCGGCGGGTGGACCAGACGCCGCCGTTCCTGACGCTGCTGTCGCCGGCCGGCGACACCATCCTGTCCGCGCCGCAGGTGGAGGTGCTGGGCGCCTCGGAGCCGGATGCGGAGCTGCGGCTGAACGGCGCGTCGCTGGAGGTTGCCGCCGATGGCAGTTTCCTGGCCAGCCTGGCGCTGGTGCCGGGGGCGAATGAGATCGCCGTCACCGCCACCGATCCGGCGGGCAATGACAGCAGCCGCAGCCTGAGCGTGGTTTACCGTCCGGCGGCGGCGGTGGAGATCGCGCTGTCCGATGACATCCCGCGGGTGAAGGACGCGCTGGCGGCGCGGGCCGATCTGCTGTCGGTGCTGGCCGAGACCACCGGCGAGCCGGGCGCCGATGTGGTGCTGCGCGACGAGGCGGGCACGGAGGTGCTGCGCACCCGGCTGGGCGTGGATGGCGGATTGGGCTTCACCGTGCCGGTGGAGGAGGCGCCGCGCGCCTATCGGATCGAGGTGCTGGCGCCGGGCGGCGCGGTCGAGGGATCGCTGGAGTTCACCGCGCTGAGTGACCGGCAGCCGCCGCAGATCGCGCTGGACCTGCCGATGCCGCGGGCGACAGGCGCGCAGGTGGTAAGGCTGGCGGGCTCCGCCGGGGATGCGGTGCGGCTGGAACTCGATGGCACCGAGGTGCCGTTGCGCGACGGGCGGTTCGATCTGTCGCTGACACTGGAACCGGGCGAGAACGGGTTCGAGCTGGTGGCGAGCGACGCGGTGGGCAATGTGACGGCGACGCCCCTGCGCACGCTCTACGACATCGACCCGCCGGAGATCCTGCGCGTCGAACTGGGCCGCAGCCAGGGGCCCGGCGGACCGATCGAGATCGTGGCCGAGGCGGAGGATGCCAGCGGGCTGCGTCAGGCCGCGCCCTTTGTCATCGCCATAGACGGGGTCGAGGTGGAGGGCTTCCTGCGCTGCGACAGCGCGGGCGGCATCTGCCGCGCCAGCCTGCCGCCCGAGCCGGGCGCGCTGGAACTGATTGAGCTGGTTATCGAGGATTACGCCGGTAACGCGGCGTTCGAATAGGAACAGGCCGGCCGCCCTTGTGCGCGCCGGTGACGGAGGACGGATCATGCGGATCGCACGGATGGGAAGAGCGGCGCTTGTGGCGCTGGCTGCGCTGGCCGGAGCGGATGCGCAGGCCCAGGCACCGGCGGCGGACGAGGGGCTGCTGGTGGTCTATGGCCGGCTTGCGGCCAGCCGCGAGGGCGACGTGGACCACCGCGAGCAGATCTTTTTCAGCCTGCCCGCCGATCTGGCCGACCGGGTCTATCTGCGCCTGTTTGATCCCGAGGTGGGGGGCGACGGCGATTTCATCTATGGCGGCAGCTGGGATTCGGAGACCACGTTCCGGCTGTTCGGTGGCGCGGGGGCCTTTACCGGGGCGGAGCTGCCGGAGCCTGTGGCCGATGGCGCCCGGGCGGCGCGGGTTGGCTATGTGCCGGTCGCCGGGCCGGGCAAGCTGTTGCAGGAAAAGAGCTGGGGCAACGATCCGGCCACCGACGGCCGCTGGGTGACACTGACCGCGCTGCGCGCCCGGCAGGGCGAGGTGGTGGGCGACCGCGCCTATTTCCGGCTGGATATCCAGGGCACCGAGGGCAATGACGGCAACAGCTATTCGCTGGGGGTGAGCCTGGCGCGCGACCGCGCCCGACCGCCCGAGGGGCTGGAGATCTTTGCCTTTCGTCCCACCGTGCGCTGGGCGGCGGGCAACCCGCCGACGCGGGTGGGGTTTAGCCATGCGGGCGGGCCGCTGACGGTGCAGAGCTTTGACGGGGCAAATGGCGATCTGGCCGTGGTCACCGATTTCGAGGATCTGGGCCTGCGCAATTCAGGGCAGGATTTCTGGAGCTCCAATATCGTCGAGACCGGCGACAGCAATCTGGCGCTGAGCCTGCAGGGCGGGTTCGAGACGCCGAATGACGTGACGCTTGCGGTGTTCGATGGTGCCGGCAAACCTGTGGCCTTGCAGATGCCGCCGGTGCGGGGGCCGGAGCCCGCGCGCCCGAGCGCTCTGGCCACGGCCCGGCCCTTGGCAGATTGCCGCTCGGTTGCCTTCGATGGCAGCGGGTCAGGCGGCGGGGCGCCGCTGTCGTTCTTGTGGGATTTCGGCGACGGCAACAGCTCGGACGAGGCGGTGATCGCCTATCGCTACGAGGCCCCCGGCCGTTATACCGCGCGGTTGGAGGTGGTGCAGGCGGGCACTCGGCCCGGCCGCGGCGCGGCGCTGGAGCTGCCGGTGCATGTGCGCGACGCGCCGATTGCGGTGCCGGGCGCCGATATCGTGGTGGCGCCGGGGACGGCGGTGGCCTTTGACGGCAGCGCCTCGCAACCTTCCGACAGTCCGATCACCCGCTATCGCTGGAGTTTCGGCGACGGGGTGGTGGCCGAGGGCGCACGCGCCAGCCATGTCTATGCCGTGCCGGGGCAATACCGCGCGGTGCTGCGGGTTGAGGACGGGGTGGATCACCCCTGTAACTTCGGGGTCCAGACGCGGCGCGTGGTGGTGAACTTCGCCCCCGTGGCGGAGGCCGGGACCGATCAGCAGGCGGTTGTGGGCCAGCCGGTGATCTTCGGCGCCGGGGCGAGTTACGACGTCGACGGGCTGGTGGACGATTACGTCTGGGATATGGGCGATGGCACGGTGCTGGAGGGCGAGACGGTCACCCACGCCTATGCCGGCTCGGGCAGCTATAACGTGGTACTGCGGATTACCGACGACAGCGGCGTGGCCAACGGCACGGCGCAGGACTGGATGACGGTGGCGGTGAACGCCCCGCCGGAGCCGCGCTTTTCCATCCCCGACCGCCCGGTGGCGGTGTCGGAGCTGGCCGTGATGGACGGCGCCGCCTCGACCGACGCGGACGGGCAGATCCTGTCCTACATCTGGGATTTCGGCGACGGGGCCACGGGCGAGGGGCAGGTGGTGAACTATGCCTGGACCCGGGCCGGTGAATTCACCGTGACGCTGACGGTGATCGACGACAGCGGCACCGGCTCGGCGCTGCAGAGCGTGTCGCGCGTGGTGCGGGTGGATGCGGCGCCGGTCGCCGATGCCGGGGCGGATCAGTTCGTGACCGCCAGCGTGGTGAGTTTCGACGGCGGCGGCTCGACCGACAGCGACGGTAACGTGATCAGCTGGGAATGGGATTTCGGCGATGGCGCCACGGGCGCGGGGCGGCAGGTCGACCATGCCTATGAACGCCCGGGCATCTATGAGGTGGCACTGGTGGTGCGCGACGACAGCGGCGCGCCGCTGAACGTGGACCGCGACACCATGCGGGTGGTGATCAATGCCACGCCGATTGCCGATGCCGGTCCGCCGCAGGTGGTGGCGCCGGGGGAGGAGTTCGTGTTGTCGGGTCGCGCCTCGCTCGATCCGGACGGGGCGATTGCGGGCTATCTCTGGCGCTTCCCGGATGGCGGCGAGAAAGAGGGGCTGCGGGTCGCGCATGCCTTCGACACACCGGGGTTGAAGCGGGTCGGTCTGACGGTGTCGGATAATTTCCGCGGTGGCGCGGCGCAGGACGAGGCGGAGGTGCTGATCACCGTGAACGCCCCGCCGGTGGCGGTGGCGGGCACCGATCTGCTGATCGCGCCGGGCGACAGCGTTGTGTTCGACGCGGGGCAGTCGTTTGATCCCGACGGGCACCTGGTGGGCTACCGCTGGGCGTTCGACGATCTGGGCCAGCCGCTCGATGCGCCGCGGGTCGAGCGCGCCTATGTCACGCCCGGCGTGTGGTCGGCGCAGCTGATCGTCACCGATGACAGCGGTGTTTCCAACGGCACCGCGCGCGACGATGTGACGATCCGGGTCAATCACGCGCCGCAGGCGGAGGCCGGCCCGGCGATAACCTCCGAACGGCTTTATGTGGAGTTCGACGGCACCGGGTCATCGGATGCCGATGGCGATGCGCTGATCCACCGCTGGGATTTCGGCGACGGCGCGCCGCCCGTGTCCGGGGCGCAGGTCACCCATGTCTATGCCCGGCCGGGGGTTTATCCGGTTACGCTGCAGGTGGATGACGGCACCGGGCTGGCCAATGCGCGGTCCATTGATGCGACTTCGGTCACCATCCGGGCGCGGCCCTTGGCGGATGCGGGGGGTAATCGCGATGTCTGCTCCGGCGAGCCGATCCTGTTCGACGCCTCCGACAGTGTCGATCCCGATGGCGGGCTGCTGCTCTATTCCTGGGATTTCGGCGATGGCACCACCTCTGACCTGATCAACCCGACCAAGACCTATGAGTTGCCGGGGGTCTATCCGGTCACCCTGAAGGTGCGGAATGAGACCGGCACCGAGTATGGCACCGATCTGGACCGGATCGCGGCGCTGGTGCGCGAGGGGCCGATCGCCGATGCGGGAGACGACCTGAAGGTCTGCGCCAATACCAAGGTGCGGTTCGACGGGTCGGGATCGACCGATGCGGACGGGGCGGTGAATGCCTTTAGCTGGACCTTCGGCGACGGCGGTACCGGCAGCGGTGACACGCCGGAGCATGTGTTTACCCGGCCCGGAAAATACACGGTGACGCTGACCATCACCGGCGAGGCGCGGGGCGCGTGCAGCCCGCTGGATACCGATACCGCGCAGGTGGAGGTTCTGCCGGCGCCGAAACTGGTGCTGAACGGGCCCGACCGGGCGGCGGCGGGTGGCGCGGCAGAATTCTCAGCCGGGGTGGATGAGGCCGGCGGCGGCGCGCCGGAGCGGTTCCATTGGGAGTTTGGCGACGGCGCCACCGTCGAAGGGGCCGAGGTTGCCCATGTCTGGGAGCAGCCCGGCGTCTACACCGTGGTGCTGCGGACCGAGCTGAGCGGCGGCAGCGAGGGTTGCGGCGCGCTGGAGACGGTGCGGCGCGTGGTGGTCAATGCCGCGCCGGAGCCGCGGGTCGACGGGCCCGAGGTTCTGGCGGTGGGGCAGGCGGCGCGGTTCGACGCAAGCGGGTCGTCGGACAGCGACGGGGCGATCACCGGCTATGACTGGGACTTCGGCGATGGCGCGACGGCCAGCGGCGTGCAGGCTGCGCACCGCTATGACAGCCCGGGCACCTACGAGCTGCGTCTGACCCTGCGCGACGATGCCGGCGTGGAGAACAGCAGCGCGACGGTGACCCGGCAGATCACGGTGCAGCCGGCGCCGGTGGCGGGGCTGGCTATGCCCGGGCAGGTCTGTCCGTCGGACCCGCTGGTCTGGGCCGTCGATGCGGCACCGGGGCAAGCCGTGCGCTGGGAGTTCGGCAATGGTTCCGCCACCGACGGGGCGGAGCTGCGTCATGCGTTCGACCGCCCGGGGCTGTTCCCGCTGCAGGTGACGATGGACGACGGTGCGGGGCTGCTGAGCAGCCGGAATACCGAGGAGCTCTACGTGCGGGTCAACGCGGCCCCCTCGGCGCTGGCCGGGCCTGACCGGGTGGTTTGCCCGGGCGACGTGGTGGTCTTCGACGCCGGGTCCTCGGCCGATCTGGACGGCAAGCTCACCGGTTATGACTGGACGTTCAGCGACGGGGTGACCCTGCAGGGCGCGCGGGTCGAGCGCAGCTTTGACGCGCCGGGCGCTCTGGACGTGAGGCTGACCGTGCGCGACGACAGCGGGGCGGAGGGCTGCGATACCGGCAGCGATACCGCCCGCATTCTGGTCAACGCGCCGCCGGTGGTGGATGCGGGGCCGGACCGAACGATGCCGGTGGGCGCCGCGCATGACGTGGTGCGCTTTGACGCCGGCGGCGCGACCGACCCGGATGGACAGGGGCTGCGGCTGAGCTGGCAGTTCGGCGATGGCGCCGGGGCCTCGGGCGCGGTGGCGCGGCATGGCTACGGCGCGCCGGGCACCTACACGGTGACGGTGGAGGCGCGCGATACCACCGGGCTGGCCTGCGGGGTGGCGCGGGACACGGCGGTGATCACGGCGCGGCCACGTGGGGAGTAGCGGACCGATGCGGTTTCCGCTGCGCCTCAAGTTCTTTGTCTTCGCGGCGCTGCTGGCGGTGGCGCCGCTGGCGATGGTGGGCCAGAATCTGACGCAGCTGACCCGCGACGAGCTGAAGAGCGCGGCGAACGAGGATCTGAACACCGTCGCGGCAGAGCTGCGCGGCGCCTTCGACGCCACCTTTCAGGGCCGCTGGCTGACGCCGCTGATGGTGATCCGCAACGGTATCGACAGCGCCGAGCTGGGGGTGCCGCAGAAGGTCTCGCTGCTGACGCTGGGGCTGGAGGAGCTGCCGCAGGTGGTGGCGCTGCAACTGTCGGTGCAGGGATCGGACCTGCCGATCCTGGTGACCAACGAGGGGTTTGCAGGACGGCTGGCCGAGGCCGGGCTGGACCCGGTGAAGGTGCTGTCGACGCCCGCCGATCTGATCAAGGCGATTGAGGGCACCGGCCAGTTCGGTCGCCCGGTGATCGGCCGGCTGGAGGAGACCGGCGACTGGATCGCAACGCTGGCGCTGCCGCTGAACACCACGATTGCCGGGCGGCAGGTGACCATGGCGGCAAAGATCGACCTGTCGGTGCTGGGCGCGATGGTGCGCCGCCATCCGTTTGCACAGCGGGGCGAGATCACCGTGGTCGATCAGGCCGGGCGGCGGGTGCTGGGGGATCAGCCGGAGCTGCTGACCGACCGGCAGATCGTGGCGACAGCCATGCCGCTGATCGTCGCGGGCGCCCGGGCCGATGCGCTGGAGCCTTATGTGCGGCCCGACGGCACCGCGATGCTGGGCGCTTATGCCTTTCCCGACTGGTTTCCCTGGGCGGTGATCACCGAGTTGAGCGAGGGCAGCGCCTATGCGGTGGTCAATGCGATCACCCGGCAGATCCTGATCGTGGGGCTGGTGGGGTTCAGTATCGCAGGCATAGGTGCGTTGGTGTTTGCCCGGCAGCTGACCCGCCCGATCCTGAAAATCGGCGCGGTGGCCGAGCGGGTGGGGGAGGGCGATTTCGCCGCCCGGGTCGAGGGGGTGCGGGCGCGCGACGAGATCGGCGATCTGGCGGCCCGCTTCAACCGGATGATCGGCGAGCTGGGCGAGCGGCTGGAGCTGATGAAATTCGTCTCGCGCGGGACCGTCTCGGCGATCCAGGGCGCGCATGAGAAGGGAATGCATCGGGGCGGCGAGCGGCGGCGGGTGTCGGTGATCTTCACCGATATCCGCGGCTATACCGAGTTCTCCGAACGGGTGCCGCCCGAGGTGGTGATCGAGGCGCTGAACCGCTATTTCGACGTGCAGACCGAGATCGTCGAGAGGTTCGGCGGCGATGTCGACAAATTCGTCGGCGACGCGCTGGTCGCGGTGTTCGAAGGCGGGGAGATGGAGCGGCGCGCCGTCGAATGCGCGGTGGAGATCACTGGGGCGATGGCGCGGTTGCTGGAGGAATACCCCGACTACAACCTGCATGTGGGCATCGGCGTGGCCTCGGGCGAGGTGGTGATGGGCGCGATGGGGGCGAAGGCGCGGATGGATTTCACCGTGCTGGGCTCCACCGTGAACCTGTCGGCACGGCTCTGCTCCAAGGCGGCGCCGGGACAGGTTCTGGTCGACCGGGCGACACGGGAGGCCGCCGACGGGGTGGAGAGCATCGGGTTCGATGCTCTGGAGCCGATCCCGCTCAAGGGCTACGCGGCGCCGGTGCCGGCTTTTGCGCCACGGCGGGTTGAAGGGGTGTCTTAGCGCGGTCTCAAGGCGCGCAACGCCGGGTAGCGCCAGGCCGCCCCGTCGCACCAAAGCTGCGCCGTCTTATTTTCGGCAGGCCTCCGGCGTGACGGACAGGCGCTGCCCTCTGTGGTGCGCCCACGTTATGCCGCGAATTCAACCCAGGCCCAGGCCATCGCCACATAGGTCAGCTGGTGCATCGCCTGGTCCGCGCCCGTGGCGCGCCAGAAGGCGGCCTTGGAGGGATCGAGCGCCTTCTTGTCGCACTGCCGCCCTTTCCAGTAGTCGATGTGGAAATGCACCAGCCACTCCGCCGCCGCCACCGCCAGGGTGAAGAGCACCGGTGCGCCGATCAGGACGAAGACAATGATGGACCCCAGCGCATGCACCCCGGCGTGTTGGGCGCGGCCCACATGCCAGTACTCGTTGCGTCCCGACAGCATGCGCGGTGTCTGCAGATAGAAATCGGCAAACATATGCTTGATCTGCAAAAGGCAGAACAGGATCAGAAGCGTGCCGATGGTTCCGGTCAAGGGCAGGTCCCCCGGTTGGGTTGTTGGTAGAGCCTACGGGTTTCGCTCCGGCGCTGCAATTGTCTGGATGCGGCGGCCAGCTCCGGGTGCGGTGGCTTGTCACATCTGGCTGTGCCTCCTATCGTGACGCCAAGGTCAATTGTGCCCATCACCCCTCGTTCCGGGATCGTTGCCATAGAACCCTCGCTTTTCCGCTTCATCTGGAAATACTCGAAGCGCGACCAACTCATCCTGTTGCTCGTCACCGCGACGCTGTTCCCGATGCTTTACCTGACGCTGGAACTGCCCAAGCGGATCATCAACGACGCCATCGGGTCACAAAGCGGGGTCATTACCTATTACGGTGTGACCTTCGAACAGGTCACCTTCCTCGGTATCCTGTGCATCGCGTTCCTGCTGGCGGTGCTGGCGCACGGTCTGCTGAAGATGCGGATCAACACGATGAAGGGGGTGCTGTCGGAACGGATGCTGCGGCGGTTCCGCTATCAGCTGATCGCGCGCATCCTGCGGTTTCCGCAGCCCTATTTCGAGCGCGTCAGCCAGGGCGAACTGGTGTCGATGGTCACCGCCGAGAGCGAACCGATGGGCGGGCTGATGGGCGATGCGATCAGCCAGCCGGTGCTGCAGGCGGGGCAGATGGTTACCATCCTGGGGTTCCTGTTTCTGCAAAGCTTCTGGTTCGGGCTGGCCGCCGTGGCGCTGATCCCGCTGCAGGGCTGGCTGATCCCCAAGCTGCAGCGGCAGATCAACCTGCTGAACAAGAAGCGCATTCAGGAGGTCCGTGTGCTGGCCGCCGCCATCGGCGAGAGTGCCGCGGGCGCCAGCGCGCTGCGGGTGAACGGCGGCTGGCGCTACCGGATGGCGGCGATCACCGATCAGCTGGGACGGTTGTTCGACATCCGCTTCGACATCTACCAGAAGAAGTTTTTCATGAAGTTCCTCAACAACTTCATCGGCCAGCTTACGCCGTTCTTCTTCTTTTCCATCGGCGGCTACCTGGTGATCCAGGGGGCGGTGTCGCTGGGGGCGCTGGTGGCGGCGCTGGCGGCCTACAAGGACCTGTCGAGCCCCTGGAAGGAGCTGCTGACCTATTACAACCAGACCCAGGACATGTCGCTGCGCTGGGAGGTGATCACCGAACGCTTTGCCCCGCCGGGGATGGTGGACGAGAGCCTGTTTGACGGCGAACCGGACGAGATGCCACGGCTGACCGGCGACATCGAGCTGGACCGGGTGACGGTCTGCGATGCCGACGGCAACATGGTGCTCGATGATCTCAGCGCCACGCTGCCCGGCGGCAAGGTGATCGGCATCGCCGCCCCCAGCGAGGAGGACCGCAGGGCGCTGTCGGAACTGCTGACGCGCGAATTGCTGCCCAGCAGCGGCCGGGTGCGGATCGGCGGGCACGACCTGTGCGGGCTGCATCAGGCGGTGATCGCGGCGCGGATCGGTCATGCCTCGTCGCGGCCGGTGATGTTTCAGGGCAGCTTCGGCGACAATGTGATGATGCCGTTGCGGATGCGGCCGCAATCGGAGGGCCGCGACGCGGTGCATTTTGCCGAGGCGTTGCGCGCGGGAAACAGCGCCGACCCCTTCGATGCCGAATGGCTCGACCCGGGGCTGGCCGGGCTGGACGATGCGGAGGCGTTGCGCGCCTGGTGGGTGCGGCTGGTGCAGGGGATGGGCTCGGGCTCGGCGCTGTTCCGGCGCGGGCTGGAGCAGAAATTCGACGCGGACAAACATCCGCAGTTGGCCGCGAAACTGGTCGAACTGCGGTCGAGGGTGCAGCAGGCGGTGAGAGACGCGGGGCTGCGGCAATACGCGTTTTTCTGCAAGCCCGACCTCTACAACCCGGCGCTGCCGGTGGGCGAGAACCTGTTGTTTGCCACGCCGCGCCGGCCGATCACCCGCGATCTACTGGCCGGGCAGGCCGATTTCATGGCGCAGATGCGCGCGCTGGGCCTGGTCGAGACGCTGCTGGATCTGACCCGCGACGTGATCGACATGCTGCGCCAGATCTTCGGTCTGGACGGCACCGATCACCCGCTGTTCCGCAAGCTGGGGCTGGACGCGAATACCTATGAAACTGCGGTTGAGCTGGTGGAAAAGACCCGCGGCGGCGGCATTGGTGGGCTGAGCGGCGACGATATGGCGCTGCTGTTCATGGTGCCATTCCGGATCTCGGCGGAACAGATCGGCCCGGCGTTTTCCGATGAACTGAAGGCGCGGATCCTGGAGCTGCGCGCGGGCCATGCGCATGAGCTGCAGCAGAGCCTGGGCGATCTGTTCGAGCCGCTGGAGATGGAGGCCTTCGCGCCCGGGCTGACGGTGCTGGAGAACGCTCTGTTCGGCAAGATCTCCGATGCCGCGGGCAGCAAGGCGGATGAGCTGCGCAAGGTTGTGGCCGGCGTGTTGGAGGAAAGCGGTGCGCAGGATCTGGTGATCGAGTTGATCTACGACGTGCCGATCGCGCTGGGCGGGCAGAACCTGCCGGCGGTGTTTGCCGAGCCGCTGGCATTCAGCCGGGCCACGATCAAGCGGCCCGATATCCTGATCCTGGATCAGGCGCTGGCCAGCTACGACATGAAAACGCAGGAGGCGGTGTTCCGCAACCTGCGCGAACTGCTGCCGGAGACGACGCTGATCTACATCAACGAGAGCTTTGAGAACGACAGCGTCTTCGACCTGTTTCTGGAGCTGCGCCAGGGCCGTCTGGTCAGCGAAGAGGTGGGCGAAGAGGGCGAAGAGGGCGGCGGCGCCAGCGCCGATCTGGCGCGCAAGGTGCGGGCGCTTGAGCAGACACCGCTGTTCTCTGGCCTCAACCGCAAGCAGCTGCGGCTGCTGGCTTTCGGTGCGCGCTGGTATCAGGCGGCCGCGGGCGAGGTGGTGTTCCTCAAGGGCGATCAGCCCAAGGACGGTGCCTATATGGTGATCGAGGGCGAGGCCGGGCTGTACCTGCCGCAGGAGGGCGCAGAGGACCAGCTGATCGCCAAGGTGGGACCGGGCACGCTGGTGGGCGAACTGGGGTTGATCCGCAAGGAGCCGCGCGCGCTGGCCATGGTGGCCGAGACCGAGCTGACCTGCCTGCGGATCGGCGAGGAGGAATTCCTGGCGGTGGTCGAGAATGACGCCTCCACCGCCTTCAAGCTGTTGCAGGTCGTGGCGGGATACGTGTCGAATTGATGCCACCGGTTGCGCTTGGAAATGGCGTCGCCTATGGCGACACCGTGCCTCCGGCCGAAGTATTTCTTGGACAGAAAAGGATCGGCGCGCAGGAGAGGCAGCCGCGCTGCGGGCAATGCCAGGCCGCGGGATCGAAGGACAGGCAAAGGGAGAATGCGATGAAACTGCTGCGCTATTACGAGGGCGGAGAGATCCGGCCGGGGATGCTGGATGCGGGCGGACAGATCCGGTCGCTGGCGGGCGAGGTGGCCGATATCACCGGGGCGGTGCTGGGGGATGAGGCGCTGGCACGGCTGGCGGCGCTCGATCCCGAAAGTCTGCCGCCGGTCGAGGGCGCGCCGCGGCTCGCGCCCTGCGTCGGCGGGGTGGGCAAATTTATGTGCATCGGGCTGAATTACTCCGACCACGCCGAAGAGGCGGGGATGGCGCTGCCGGAGCATCCGATCCTGTTCATGAAGGCGACCTCGGCGCTTGCCGGACCCGACGACGATATCGTGATCCCGCGCGGCGCGCAGGCGGTGGATTGGGAGGTCGAGCTGGGCGTGGTGATCGGCAAGCCCGCCAAATACGTTTCCGAGGCCGAGGCGCTGGACTACGTAGCGGGCTATTGCGTCGTCGATGACGTGTCGGAGCGCGACTACCAGACCAAGCTGTCGGGGCAGTGGACCAAGGGCAAATCCTGCGACAGCTTCGGCCCGATCGGCCCCTGGCTGGTGACCCGCGACGAGGTGGCCGATCCGCAGGCGCTGGAGCTGAGCCTCGATGTGAACGGCCAGCGGATGCAGGCGGGCAGCACCGCCACGATGGTTTTCTCGGTGGCACAGATCATTTCGCATCTGTCGCAGATGATGACGCTGCACCCGGGGGACGTGATCGCCACCGGCACGCCGCCGGGCGTCGGCATGGGGATCAAGCCGCAGCCGGTCTATCTGAAACCGGGCGACCGGGTCCGGGCGGAGATTGCCGGGCTGGGGGTACAGACGCAAGCGGTGCGCGCCGACGACTGAGCGGCGCGCAGGGACTAGGCCCGGTCAGCCTTGGCTGCCGGGCTTTTCCTTGCCGCAGAACAGGGAATAGAGCAGTTCGATCACCTGCTCGGTGTTGGCGTCGGCCAGCGCGTAATAGATCGTTTTGCCGTCGCGCCGGGTGGAGACCAGCCCCTCGTCGCGCAACCGGGCCAGCATCTGGCTGACCGCCGCCTGGCGGATGTTCAGCAGATCCTCAAGCTCGCCCACCGATTTCTCGCCGGTTCCCAGATGACACAGGATCATCAGCCGGCCCTCGTGGGCCAGCGTTTTCAGGAACGAGGCGGCGTCATTGGCGCGCGCGGCCATATCGCCGGGCGTTTCGGGGGGGAGTTTCGGTATGGTCTGGACAGGCAAGAGACGAACAACCTCGAAAAGCGTTTCCAAGGACATAATGGCTCAGTTTTTCTGGTCAAGTCACCCCTCCGTTGCAGGGGCCCCGCCCTGGAAGGCATTTCCGTTCACGTAATCGCAGGGCGCCTCCTGCATCTGCAGGTGCAGCCCGTCGCCGGTATAGGGGTGGGCGCGGGCCAGATCCTCGTCCACCTCGATGCCGAGGCCGGGGGTTTCGGGGGGAGTGATGAAGCCCTCTTCGACCCGGATCGCGCCCTTGATCAGCGCGTCGTGGAACGGGGTCTCGATGGTCTCGCACATCAGGATATTGGGGATCGAGGCGGCCAGGTGGATATTGGCGGCCCATTCCACCGGCCCGGCATAGAGATGCGGGGCCATTTGCGCGTTGTAGGTCTCTGCGAGTGCCGCGACCTTCTTCATCTCCCAGATGCCGCCGGCGCGGCCCAGGGCCGGTTGCAGGATCGCCGCGGCGCCCGCCTGCAGCACGGCCGCGAACTCTGCCTTGGTGGTCAGCCGTTCGCCGGTGGCGACGGGAATGCGCACGGTTTGGGCGACGCGCGCCATTTCTGCAACATTGTCGGGCGGGATCGGTTCCTCGAACCAGAGCGGGGAATAGGGCTCCAGCGCCTGGCCAAGGCGAATCGCCCCGGCGGTGGAGAACTGCCCGTGGGTGCCGAACAGCAGATCGGCGCGGTCGCCCACCGCCGCGCGCACCGCTTTGCAGAAGGCGACCGACGCGGTGATGTCGGACATCGCCGGCATATGGCCGCCGCGCAGCGTGTAGGGGCCGGCGGGATCGAATTTAACCGCCGTGTAGCCGCGCGCGACGCAGTCGGCGGCGGCTTCGGCGGCCTGCTCCGGGGCGGTCCAGAAGTCGGTCAGGTTATGCCGGGGCAGGGGGTAGAGATAGGTATAGGCGCGGATGCGGTCGTTCATCCGACCGCCGATCAGCGCGTGGACCGGCCGGTCGCGGTCCTTGCCGAGGATATCCCAGCAGGCGATCTCCAGCCCGGAAAAGGCGCCGATCACGGTGAGGTCGGGGCGCTGGGTGAAGCCCGAGGAATAGGCGCGGCGGAACATCAGCTCGATGTTCTCGGGGTTTTCGCCTTCCATGTGGCGGGCGAAGACGTCGCGGATCACATGGGTCATCGCCTCGGGGCCGACGGAGGCGGCATAGCATTCGCCCCAGCCGGTAATGCCGGTATCGGTGGTGAGTTTCACCAGGATCCAGTAGCGGCCGCCCCAGCCCGGCGCCGGCGGGGCGGTGACGATGATGTCGAGGTCGGTCAGCTTCATCCGGGGCCTCCTTTGGGGGCGCCGCCTTCGAGGCAATGGGCGGGCTGGCGGCCTCAGCGGTCGAAGACGATCACGTTGCGCCGGGCGGCGCCGGTGCGGGTGTCGGCGATCGCCTCGTTGATCTGATCCAGCGTCCAGCGGCCGGAAATCAGTTCGTCGAGCTTCAGCCGGCCCTGTCTGTAGAGGTCGATGATCCAGGGGATGTCCCGCTTGATCACCATATTGCCCATCTTGGAGCCGACGAACCCCTGGCCCGCGTCGGCCATGATCAGCGGCGAATAGTCGGCGGTCTTGTCGCCATGCGGCATGCCGACCATCACCACGTTGCCACCGGCGGCGAGGTAGCGCGGCGCCATCGAATAGACCTCGGCCACGCCGACGGTGACCAGCACAACATCGGCGCCGCGGCCGAGGACCCTCTTCACCGTGTTCCACGGCTTGGCCTCTTTGGCCGAAACCACATCGGTGGCACCGAATTCCCTGGCGACCTCCAGTTTCTCGTCCAGCATGTCGACGGCGACGATGCGGCGGGCGCCGGCGATCCTGGCGCCCTGGATCGCGTTCAGGCCGACGCCGCCGGCGCCGATCACCACCGCGTCCTGGCCGACTCGCATCTCGGCGGCCAGTGCGGCCGCGCCGACCCCGGTGATCACCCCGCAGGAAATGACCGAGGCGACGTCCATAGCCATATCCTCGGGAATCTTCACCACCTGGCTCTGATCGACCACGACCTTTTCGGCGAAGGCGCCGCAGGCCAGCGCCTGGAACAGCTTGCCGCCGTCCCTGGTCTGGAGCGGGCGATCGGTGCCGCCCTTGGGCGTTTCGCAGGTGGTGGGCCGCCCGGAGCCGCAGGAATCGCAATGGCCGCAGGCGCGGATCAGGGTGACGCAGACAGGATCGCCCGGCGCGACGCCCTGCACGCCCTCGCCCACGGAGGTGATGCGCCCGGCGGCCTCATGCCCGTAGACCGCCGGCAGCACCCCGCCAAAGCCGCCATCGGCATAGCTGATGTCGGAATGGCAGATCGCCACGGCGTCAATCTCGACCTCGACCTCGCCCATTGCGGGCGGGGCGAGCAGGACCTCTTCGATTTGCAGCGGTTTGCCGAACTCATGGCAGACGGCGGCCTTGATTGTTTGCATCGTTCTCTCCCCGTTTTGCGGCAGCGTGGCCCGGCGGTGATGTCGGGGCAAGCGAGAATCCGACCCCGGGTGTCGCGATCACGTCGCGGAAGGCCGCGTCCGCAGGAACAGGGTCAGCGCGGCCCCCAGCAGGACCATGGCCAGCAGGAAGGGCGCGCTGGGCAGGTGCAGCGGTGCGGCGGCACCGGTAAAGGCGGCGAAGGTGCTGGTCATCATCAGCGGCGACAGGATCATCGCCAGTGCGTGGACACTGGTCAGCACGCCCTGAAGCTCGCCCTGGGCATCGTCGGAGGCGCGTTGCGACATGATCCCCTGCAGCGCCGGGGTGACCACCGCACCCAGTGCCGCGATCGGGGTGAGGGCCAGCGCCAGCCGCCCGTCCGTGACCATGGCGATCAGGCCAAAGCTGATGAGGTCGAGGATCAGCCCGCAGATCACCGTACCCCGGTCGCCGAGCCGGTAGAGCGCGACCCGGATCAACCCGCCCTGGACCAGCGCCATGGTGATCCCGAAGACTGCCAGCGAGATGCCGATCATCTGCGTCGACCAGCCAAAGCGTTCCTGTGTGAAATAGGCCCAGATCGCCGGGTAGACGTAAAGCGCGACCGAGTAGATCAGGAACACCCAGAGCAGCGGGCCGACGCCGGGCAGGTCCGACACCGCGCGGAAGGCGCGCAGCGGATTGGCGCGGGCCCAGGTGAACGGTCGGCGGTTGCGGTCTTTGACGGTTTCGCGCAGCACCAGCAGGCCGAACGCCAGGTTTGCCGCCGCCAGGATGGCGGCCGCGAAGAACGGCGCGCGGGGGCCCCATGCGCCCAGCATGCCACCGACCAGCGGGCCGAGAACGAAGCCCACGCCGAAGGCGGCGCCGATCAGCCCGAAGTTGGCCGCCTTGTCCTTTGGCGCCGAGAGATCGGCCATGCAGGCGCTGGCGGTGGCCTGGGTGGCCGAGGTGATGCCGCCGACGACCCGGCCCAGGAGCAGGATCCAGATCGAGCCAGCCAGCGCCATCACCAGGTAATCCAGCGCCATCACCAGCAGCGACAGCAGCAGGACCGGGCGGCGTCCGTAATGATCGGAAAGGTTGCCCAATCCGGGGCTGAACAGGAACTGCATTACTGCGAATGTGGTCGACAGCACCCCGCCCCAGAGCGCGGCCTGCGCCAGGCTGCCGCCCTGCACGTCGCGGATCAGATCCGGCATGACCGGCATGATCAACCCGACGCCCATGGCATCGAGCATAACGGTGATCAACAGGAACAGGACGGGCAGGCGGGGCACAGCGCGGCTCGGAAACTGGGGGCAACGAATGCAGAGACGCTAACGGCGCGGAGGCGGTGCTGGAAGCGGAAAGAGCCTTGGTTGCCGTTAGGGTAGCCGGGCAGAGGCGGGTCGGTCCCGAGGCCCTTTTTCCGGAAGCAAAGCGCGCAACGCGGCCCTCTGTCGCGGTGCATTAGGGTGAATGCAGCGCTCAGAGGGTTGCGGCAATCCTGTCCACCAGCGCGGCCAGCCCCTTGGGGTCCGAAAAGAACGGCGAATGCGAGGTGGGCAGCGAAAACACCCGCTCGCGCGGCCAGTCCTGCACCATTTCGGCCTGATATTCCGGCGGGATGGCGCGGTCCCCCGCGCAGCGGATATAGGCCTTGGGCAGGCCTTCCCATTTCTCGCTCAGTGTCAGCGGCGTGTTCTGCGGCGCGGTGGCCTGCGGGCAGAGCCGCGGCATGGCATAGGCCACCGCCTCTTGCGGGCAGTCATGATAGAACAGCTCGGGCACCTGTTCGGGATCGAAGGTATAGGACAGCCCGTCCTCCGCCCGGCGCACCGCCGGCAGCAGCGGCTGTCGCGGGCCGCGTTTGCGCATGTCGATCATCGACAGCCCCGAGACCGGCACATAGGCGCAGAGGTAGATCAGCGCGCGCATCTTCTCCGGCGCGGCCTCCCCCGCCGCGCTGATCGGATAGCCGCCCCAGGAATGGCCGAGAACGATGGTCTCGGGCCGGCTGGCGGCGAGGATCGCGTCGCGGCAACCCGCCAGCGTGACCTCCCCCACCGGGGTCGGATCGTCGCCATGGCTCGGCATGTCGATGGCCCGGGCGTTATGGCCCAGGGCCTCCAGCGCCGGTATCACGTCGCGCCAGCACCATGCGCCGTGGCAAGAACCGTGGATCAGCAGGAAATCGGCCATCTGTCGTCCTTTCCGGTCAGAGGTGACCGATCTGGGTGAGGAATTCGGTGAGTGCGGCGGCATAGGCCGCGGGCTGGTCGACGCAGGGCAGGTGCCCGGCGCCGCGGATCAGCCGGAACTGCGAGCCGGGGATCAGATCGACGGTTTCGCGTACCAGATCGGGTGGGGTGGCGCCGTCGGCATCGCCGGCGATTCCCAGCGTGGGCAGGCGCAGCCCGCTGGTGGGGGTGTAGAAATCGGTGCCGCCGATGGCGGCGGCGCAGCCGAGGTAGCCCTCCAGCGGCTGGCGGGTGAGCATATTGCGCCAGAGCGCGATCTCGGCACTTTGCCGGAAGGTCTTGCCGAACCAGCGCTCCATGGTGGCGTCCGCCGCGCTCTCCAGCCCGCCGGCGCGGATCTGGGCGATGCGGTCCTCCCACATCTGCTTGGTGCCGATCTTGGCGCCGGTATTGGACAGCACCAGCGCGCGGATCTGATCGAGCCGTTTGACCGCCAGCCCCTGCGCAATCATGCCGCCTATGGAGAGGCCGACAAAGACGCAATCGCGCACTTCGAGGTGATCCAGCAACCGCTCGGCATCGCGCACCAGCGCGCCCATGGCGTAAGGCCCCTCGGGCAGGGAAGAGAGCCCGTGGCCGCGCATGTCGTAACGGATGAATTTCAGCCCCTGCGGCAGGCGCGGCAGCACCGCCTCCCACAGCCGCAGATCGGTGCCGAGCGAGTTGGAGAATACCACCGGCGCCCCGTCCGGGGGGCCGTCGATCCGGTAGTGAAGCTGGACGTCGCCCAGATCGGCAATCTGCATCCCTTGTCCCCCTTGGTGCGGTTGCCGTCTTGTAGCGGTTTGCCGGGGCGGGGCAAAGGGCGGCGGCGCCACCCCCGGCGATGCGCGGCCTGTGCCAGTCGGGCTATTCCGCGAATTTCTCCAGCGCCATGCGGAACACGCCCGCATCCACATTGCCGCCCGAGGCCACAGCGATCACCGCATCGCCGCTGAGCTGCTCCGGGCGGAACAGGGCGGCGGCGAGCGCCACCGCGCCGCCCGGTTCGATCACGATCTTGAGCCGGGCAAAGGCCAGCGCCATGGCATGCAGCGCCTCGTCCTCGGTTACGACGAGGCCGGGACCGCACAGGCGTTTGTTGATCGGAAAGGTGATCTCGCCCGGCTGCGGCGTGATGATCGCGTCGCAGAGCGAACCGGAAAGGCGGTCGTTGCGCTCGATCCGCCTGGAGGCGAGCGAACGGGCGGTATCGTCGAATCCTTCTGGCTCTGACGGCCGCACACGCAGACCGGGCGCGTGCGCCTCCAGCGCCAGCGCGATGCCGGCAGTCAGCCCGCCGCCGCCGCAGGGCACCAGGACGTCGGCCTGGCCGACACCCTCTTCGACCGCCTGTTCGGCGATCTCCAGCCCGGTGGTGCCCTGGCCCGCGATCACCAGCGGATCGTCGAACGGTTTGATCAGGGTCAGCCCGCGCTCCGCCGCCAGTTTGGCGCCGAGCGCGTCGCGGTCCTCGTTGGCGCGGTCGTAGAGCACCACCTCGGCCCCCAGCGCGCGGGTATTGTCGATCTTCATCCTGGGCGCGTCCGAGGGCATGATGATCACCGCCGGAATCCCGTGGAGCTTTGCCGCATTGGCCACGCCCTGGGCGTGGTTGCCGCTGGAAAAGGCAATCACGCCGCGCGCCCGCGTTTCCGGGTCGAGTGCGGAGACCGCCGACCAGCCGCCGCGGAACTTGAAGCTGCCGGTGTGTTGCAGGCACTCCGGTTTCACCAGAACGCGGCGTCCGGCGATGTCGTCCAGAAACGGGGAGGACAGGAGCGGGGTGCGCCGTGCGTGGCCGGCCAGCCGCCCTGCGGCGGCCTCGATCATTTCGATGGTGCTCATTTCGCGGAATCCAGGATTTGGCGGATCAGACTCAGGGATTGCGGTTCGTCGAGGAAGGGGACATGGCCGCGGTCGGGCACCTCAGCGGCGATCAGGCCGGGATGGCGCCGCCGCATCTCTTCCAGTGTTTCATGGCTGAGGATGTCGGAATTGGCGCCCCGCAGCACCCCCAGCGGCAGATCGCGCAGGGCCTTGAAGAACATCCACATATCCGGCGTCGCCTCGGTCGCGGCCTGTTCCAGCAGCGCCTTGTGCAGGTTCGGATCATAGCGCAGTTCCAGCCTGCCCTCGGTCGGGCGGTACTGGTACTCCGCCTGTTTGCGCCAGACCTCCAGCGGGACGCCGGGGAACTCGGCCTCCATCGCGGCCTGCATATCTGCTGCGGCGGCGTCCAGTGTCTTTGCCTTGGGGGGCTTGCCGACGTAATCCATGATCCGCGCGATCCCCTGCGCGCCCACCACCGGGCCGATATCGTTCAGGATCACGCCTGTCAGCCGCTCGGGATGGCTGGCGGCCAGCGCCATCGCCAGCAGCCCGCCGCGCGAGGTGCCCAGAACGCAGACCTTGTCGAGACCCAGATGATCCAGCAACTCGATCACGTCGCGCGTCTCGCGCAGCACGTTGTAGTTCATGAAATCGGGGTCGTAGTCCGAGGCGCCCCGCCCGCGGCTGTCCAGCGTGATCAGCCGCAGGTCGCCGACGTGCGGCGCCAAGAACGAGAAATCCAGCCCGTTGCGCGTGAGCCCCGCCAGGCACAGCAGCGGCTGGCCCGCACCGGAGTCGGTGTAGTGCAGGCGCATGCCGTCGCTGGTGATGAAATCGCTCATAGTCTTGCTGCCAGGTCCGGGATTGTTGTGAGATCGGAGAGGATATGGTCCGGCCGCCAGGGCAGCCGGTCCATCGGCTCGCCCGCGCGGTTGACCCAGGCGGTGGCGAAACCGTAGCCGGCCGCGGCGGCGGCGTCCCAGCCGTTGGAGGAGACGAACAGCACCTCGCCCGGTGCACAGCCGAAGCGCTGGCCGACCAGATCGTAGACCCGCGAATCGGGTTTGAAGACGCCGACGCTTTCCACCGAGAGAACATCGTCGAGCACGTCGCCGACCCCGGCCGACTGCACCGCGCCGTCCAGCATGTCGGGCGAGCCGTTCGACAGGATCGCGGTGTTCAGCCCCATGTCCTTGAGCGCGACCAGCATCGTGGGCACCTCCGGATAGGCGCCGAGTTCCCAGTAGAGCGCCAGCAGACGCGCGCGCAGCTCTGCATCGCCGTCGAGGCCGGTGGCCTCCAGCGCCCAGTCGAGGCCGTTCTGGGTGACCTCCCAGAAATCGGTGTGGGCGTGGGCCACGGCGCGCAACCAACTGTATTGCAACTGTTTCTGCCGCCAATGAGCGGCCAGCTCGGCCCAGCGATCGGCCAGCGCGGGAAAGGCCGGCTCGGCGGCCGCCTGTCGGGCAGCGGCGGCGACGTCGAAAAGCGTGCCGTAGGCATCGAAAACAGCGGTGGTGATTGGCATCGTGGTTCTCCCCTTTCGCGGCACAGTTGCACAGCGGGAACGAGGGGGGAAGGGGAGATGGGCGGCACCCGCGCCGATGTGATTGGCCGTCGGACAGGGCGCGTGGGGGCCCTCCGGGCCATCGGGTTTACATCCGAATATCAGTCTCTAGGCTGGTCGGTTCAATTCACGCGAAACATCGGAGCATTCATGACGACAGTAAAAGCCGGAGACACGGTCCGCATCCATTATACGGGAACGCTGAAGGACGGCAGCCGGTTCGACAGTTCCGAGGGACGCGATCCGCTGGAATTCACCGTCGGTGGCGGGCAGATCATTCCCGGCCTCGACAGCGCGATCCCGGGCATGACAGTGGGCGAGGCGAAGACCGTCGAGGTCGCCTGTGAAGAGGCCTATGGCCCGGTCAACCCCGAGGCCCGCCAGGCGATCCCGCGCGAAGGCATCCCCGACGACATCCCGCTGGACATCGGCACCCGGCTGCAGATGCAGACACCCGAGGGGCAAGCGGTGCCGGTGACCGTGGTCGCCGTCGACGACGCGACCGTGACGCTGGATGCCAATCACCCGCTGGCGGGTCAGGACCTGACCTTCGCGATCGAGCTGGTCGAGATCGTCTGATCGGGCGACCGCATCGGCATGGCCCTTTGCCGCGCGCTGTGATCAACTGCGCGTGGCGATAGGGAGGGTCCGTTATGCCGACACGTCTGGACGACCTGCTGAACCGCCTTCGCGAGATGCAGGAGGCGGTTCAGGACGAAATCGAAGAACGCCGCGCAGCCTTCCGCTACCGGGTGGAGCGCGGGCGGGTGGTCTTCGACGCCGATATGCGGCGCCGCCATCGGGAGTTGCGCGAAGGTTGGCTGAGCTTTCTGTCGCGCACGCGGCCCCTTGTGGTGCTGACCGCGCCGGTAATCTACGGGCTGATCGTGCCGCTGGTGTTGCTGGATCTCTTCGTGACAGTCTACCAAGCGGTGTGCTTTCCGGTCTACGGGATCGAGAAGGCGCGGCGCGGCGATTATATCGCCATCGACCGCCATCATCTGGCCTATCTGAACGGGTTGCAGAAGCTGAACTGCGTTTATTGCGGCTATGCCAACGGGCTGATCGGTTTCGTGCGCGAGGTGGCGGCGCGGACCGAGGCCTATTGGTGCCCGATCAAACACGCCCGCCGGATCGAGGACCCGCATGGAGAATACGGCGGCTTTGCCGAGTTCGGCGATGGTGAGGCATTCCGGCAAGGCCTGGCGCAACGGGTGCGGGAGCAGGCCGGGAAATAGCGGAAGCAGCTGCCCCTGACTACGCTTGGATGAGAGGCGCCAGCCCGGAAACAAGGCGCGAAACGCGGCACTCTGCCCGGGGACGGGGCAGGGGGGGAAAGAAAAGGCGCGCTCTGCGAGCGCGCCCGATTCTAACCCGTCTTCACCGAGACCCTTACAGGTTCTCCGGTTGCGGCATGCCCAACACATGATAGCCGCCGTCGACGCGGATGATCTCGCCAGTGGTGAAGGCGCCCGCTTCCGAGGCGAGGTAGACGGCGGTGCCGCCCACCGCCTCTAGCGTGGCGTTGGAGCCCAGCGGCGCGTTCTGGTCGGTGAACTTGTAGGTCTTGCGCGCCCCGCCGATGGCGGCGCCGGCCAGCGTCTTCATCGGCCCGGGCGAGATCGCGTTGACGCGGATCCCGTCGGGGCCCAGATCGTTGGCCAGATAGCGGGTGATCGATTCCAGTGCCGCCTTGGCCACCCCCATCACGTTGTAATTCGGCACCACGCGGGTGGACCCCTGATAGGTCAGCGTGATCAGCGTGCCGCCGTTGTCCTTCATCAGCGGATGCGCCCTGCGGGCGACCTCGATGAAGGAATAGGCGCTGATGTCCATCGAGTTCTTGAAGTTCGCACGGCTGGTATTCAGGATTCGCCCGGTCAGTTCCGATTTGTCGGAATAGGCGATCGCGTGCACCAGGAAGTCGATGCTTGGCCAGCGATCGGCCAGCGCCGCAAAAGCGGCCTCCAGCGAGGCATCGTCGGTCACGTCCACATCGACCATGAAATCCGATCCGACCTGCGCCGCCAGCGGCTCCAGCCGCTTGCCGAAAGCCTCGCCCTGATAGGTGAAGGCAAGCTCCGCCCCGGCCTCGTGCATGGCCTTGGCGATGCCCCACGCGATCGAGCGATCATTGGCGACGCCCATGATCAACCCGCGTTTGCCCTTCAATGCATTCGACATGTTCTGAATTACCCGTGAAATTTCGACAGGATCATGGATCCGTTGGTGCCACCGAAGCCAAAGCTGTTGGTCATCACGCTATCCAGCCCGACGCCGGTCACCGTCTCCAGCGCGATTTCGGCCGGAGCAAGCGCCGGATCCAGCGTTTCGACGTTGATCGACCGGGCGATGAAATCGCTGTCGAGCATCAGCAGGCAGAAAATTGCCTCCAGCGCGCCCGCGGCGCCCTGAGCATGGCCGGTCATGGATTTGGTCGAGCTGATCGGCGGCGTGCTGCCCTCGCCGAAGACACGGCGGACGGCCTCGACCTCGCCCACGTCACCGACCGGGGTCGAGGTGCCATGCGCGTTGATATAGCTGACCTTGCGGTCCTGAGGCAGGGTCTGCAGCGCCAGCCGCATCGCCCGCTCGCCGCCCTCGCCGGAGGGCGCCACCATGTCATGGCCGTCGGAGGTGGCGGCAAAACCCGTCACCTCGGCATAGATCTTGGCGCCGCGGGCCTTGGCGTGCTCCAGCTCTTCCAGCACCACGATGCCGCCGCCGCCGGAGATCACGAACCCGTCGCGGTCGGCGTCGAAGGCGCGGGAGGCGCGTTCCGGCGTGTCGTTGTACTTGGACGACATCGCGCCCATTGCGTCGAACAGACAGCTGAGCGTCCAGTCCAGCTCCTCGCCGCCGCCGGCGAACATCACGTCCTGCTTGCCCATCATGATCTGCTCGGCGGCATTGCCGATGCAATGCAGCGAGGTCGAACAGGCCGAGGTGATCGAATAATTGATGCCCTTGATCTTGAATGCCGTCGACAGGTTCGCCGAGATCGTGGAGGACATGCACTTGGGCACCGCGAAGGGCCCGATCCGCTTGGTCGCGCCGCTTTTCAGAACGGTCTGATGCGCGGTGAACAGCGCGCTGGTCGACGGCCCGCCGGAGCCGGCCACCAGGCCGGTGCGCGGGTTGACGATATCGCCCTCCTCAAGCCCGGCATCGGCGATCGCCTGGGTCATCGCGATATGGGCATAGGCCGCCCCCGGCCCCATGAAGCGCAGGGTGCGCTTGTCCACATACGCGGCGGGATCGATATCGAGCACGCCGGCCACCTGGCTGCGAAAGCCATGTTCGGCCATCGCCTCGCTTGCGACGATCCCCGACCGGCCGGCTTTCAGCGCGGCGGTCACTTCTTCGGCGTTGTTCCCGATCGACGAGACAATGCCCAGCCCTGTTACGACCACGCGGCGCATGGCGTACTCCTTTTCGTTTTGGTCAGCTTTCGGACAGCGCGACTTTCATGTCCTTGACCTGATAAATCACTTCACCGTCCGCCTCGACCCGTCCGTCGGCCACGCCCATGGTCAGGCGGCGGGTCTGAATGGCCTTGGTGAAATCGACGTAATACGTCAGCATCTTGCGGTCGGGGCGCACCATGCCGGTGAGTTTGACCTCGCCCACGCCCAGAGCATACCCGCGCCCCTGCCAGCCGCGCCAGCCCAGATTGAAGCCGGTCAGCTGCCACAGCCCATCAAGGCCAAGGCAGCCGGGCATGATCGGGTTGCCGGGAAAGTGGCATTTGAAGAACCACAGATCCGGGTCGATGTCGAACTCGGCCACGATATGGCCCTTGCCGTTGGCGCCGCCATCGGCGCTGACGTCGGTGATGCGGTCCATCATCAGCATCGGCGGCTCGGGAAGCTGCGCGTTGCCAGGCCCGAACAGTTCGCCCCGGGCGCATTTCAGCAAGTCGTCTTTGTCAAAACTGCTGGGGTATTGGGCCATACTGCCGCGTCTCCTTTGGCGCGTTATAATTTGGATCCGTCTAGCATCGCGTGTCCGGGTCCTGCAAGGGCGCTGGATGCCGCGCGCGGTTTGGGTACGCAGACCGTTGCAACCGTGTTGCGACTGAAAATCATTTGTGTTTCGCTGCCTACAGCACCTATATATACGGTCATCACGATGAACGGAGCCGGAAAATGACGTCGGATACGACGGCATACGCCACGGAAACGGAATACGCGACCGAATGGCTGTCGCAGGCCGGGCTGCGCCCGACGCGGCAGCGGCTGGCGCTGGCGGAGCTTTTGATCGGCGACGGGCAGCACCGCCACGTCACCGCCGAAAGCCTGTTCGAGGCGGCAAAGGAAAACGGGGCGGCGGTGTCGCTGGCCACCGTTTACAACACGCTGCGCGCCTTCTGCGAGGCCGGCGTGCTGAACGAGATCACAGTGGACGGCTCGAAAAGCTATTTCGACACCAACACCCACGACCACCCGCATTTCTATTGGGAAAGCGATGGGCATCTCTCCGACGCACCCTCTGAACAACTTGTGATCGCGCAACTGCCCGATGCGCCCGAGGGGGCCGAGATCGCGGCAGTCGACGTTGTGATCCGCCTGCGCCGCAAATCCTGAACTGATCCTGTTTCCGCTGCTGCGGTGTTTTGCGCTTGAACCGGGCCGTTCGGCTGGGCCAGTCTGCGCGGGAAAGGGGCCCGTGCAATGATCCATCCGCTTTTGACCCAGGACGATATCGACTGCTATCAGCGCGACGGCGTGGTGCTGGTCCGCGGCCTGTTCGCCGACCATGTAGAGACGCTGCGCCGCGGGGTTGCGGCCAATATGGAGGCGCCAGGCCCCTATGCCTCGAACAACGAAAAATCGGGCGAGACGGGGCGGTTCTTCGACGATTACTGCAACTGGACGCGGATCCCCGAGTTTGCCGAGGTGGTGCGCAATTCTCCGGTGGCGGAGGTTGCGGCCGACCTGATGGGGTCGAACCGCGTGCAGATGTTCCATGACCACGTGCTGGTGAAGGAACCGGGCACCTCGATGGCCACGCCCTGGCATCAGGACGGGCCCTATTACTTCGTCGAGGGCGAGCAGACAGTCAGTTTCTGGTCGCCGCTTGACCCGGTGCGCGAGGCGACGCTGCGCTGTGTCGCGGGGTCCCACCGCTGGGAAAAGGAAGTGCTGCCGACCCGTTGGGTCAGCGAGGAGGGGTTCTTTCCTGACGAGGGGCAATACATGCCGGTGCCCGATCCCGACGCCGAAGGGATGAGGATCGCGGAATACGAGATGGAGCCGGGCGATGCGGTGGCCTTCAACTTCCGTGTTCTGCACGGCGCGCGCGGCAATATCAGCGATGCGCGGCGGCGCGCTTTTTCGATCCGGCTGGTGGGCGACGACGCACGGTATGTGGAGCGCCCGGGGCGCACCTCTCCGCCGTTTCCGGGTCATGATATGACACCCGGCCAGCGGCTGCGCGAAGACTGGTTCCCGGTGCTATTGGAGCGCAGTTAGCGGCGGACGGGCCCGGAACCTGCGCCGCTCAGAACCACTGGCCCGGCTCCATCAGGCCGAGGTCCATCAACTGTCGCGAATGCCACTCGAACCGGGTGGAATTGTGCCACAGGAAACTGTCGATTTCGAAGGTCGAGCCGGGATTTGACTTGAGCGCCTTGGCGGTACGGAAGGAGCAGACCGCCGACGTCAGGTTGTGATGCCAGGGGCAGGCGTAGGTGTTGTATTCCGGGTCGTTGAAGCTGTGGTCGGGCAGAAGCCGCAGCCCGGGCCTGGCGCGGAACAGGGCGATCCGGTCGATCCGGCGGCTGGTCCGCGGGATGTGCTCCTCATAACGCCAGCGCAACCCGCCGTAGAAATCGAGTTGCCGCTCTTTCGGATGGTTGTGATTGGCGGGATCCGGCCGGGCCAGCGCGTAGTAGCCGGATTTGTCGAGGCAGGCCGCATCCAGCGAGACCGCGTTGGGATACTGGTCGAGATCGCCGGCATAGAGGTCGATCACATAGGTCAGCATGGCGTCGCGCCGTTCCTCGGCATGAAACGCCAGCATCTCGCTCACGCTGCGGGTCTCGCAGAACGGGTAGAACAGGTATTCGGCGTTGTAGCCGTAGTAGAACCAGACCCCGGGCGCCGCCTCGATCGCCTGGTTCACCGCGTCGAACACCGCTTGCGGCACGCTGCAGTCGAAGCCTACCCGATGCACCCGGTCGCTCAGGTCGCCCGGCAGGTTGAAGGCCGGCGGCATCAGCGCCACCACCGCCCGAAACCCGCATTGCAGGTAATGGCGCAGGGTGGTGCCCAGTTCGACCTCGTCCTCGACAAAGATCAGCGCCACCGGCCCCTTGGCCAGCGCCGCCTTGCCTTGCGTGAGAAACTCCTGCAGCGATGCGTATTCCATTGTCCTGCCTGCGCGCCGGTTTGCTGGCGTTTTGCGGCAGAGTCGGGTATTCGGGCCGCCATTGCAAGACGCACGCCAAAGCTCTATGTCCGGCGACCGATCCCTTAGCCGCGAAAGCAGACCGATGACCGCGCCGAAGAAACTCTATATCAAGACTTATGGCTGTCAGATGAACGTCTATGACAGCGAGCGCATGGCCGAGGCGCTGGGCGGGCAGGGCTATGTCGAGACGCAGAGCCCCGATGACGCCGACATGATCCTGCTGAACACCTGCCACATCCGGGAAAAGGCAGCGGAAAAGGTCTATTCCGAGCTGGGGCGGTTCAAGGGACTGAAGGCCGACAAACCCGATCTGAAGATCGGCGTCGCCGGCTGTGTCGCCCAGGCCGAGGGCGAGGAGATCATGCGCCGGCAGCCGCTGGTCGATCTGGTCGTGGGGCCGCAAAGTTATCACCGCCTGCCCGAGCTGGAGGCAAAGGCGCGCTGCGGCGAGAAGGCGCTCGACACCGATTTCCCCGAAGAGGACAAGTTCGAGAAGCTGAAATCACGACCCAAGGCGAAACGCGGCCCGACCGCCTTCCTGACCGTTCAGGAGGGCTGTGACAAGTTCTGCGCCTTCTGCGTCGTTCCGTACACTCGGGGCGCCGAAGTGTCGCGTCCGGTGGAGCGCATCCTAACCGAGGCGCGCGATCTGGTGGAGCGCGGCGTGCGCGAGATCACCCTGCTGGGCCAGAACGTCAATGCCTACCACGGTGTGGGGCCGGAGGGCGCCGACTGGTCGCTGGCCCGGCTGATCTGGGCGCTGAACGACATCGACGGGCTGGAGCGCATCCGTTTCACCACCTCGCACCCCAACGACATGGCCGAGGATCTGATCGAGGCGCATGCGGAGTGCCCGAAACTGATGCCCTATCTGCACCTGCCGGTGCAGTCCGGCAGCGACCGCATCCTGAAGCGGATGAACCGCTCGCACACCGCCGAACAGTATCTGCGGCTGATCGAACGGCTGCGCGCGGCGCGGCCCGATCTGCACATGTCGGGCGATTTCATCGTCGGCTTCCCGGAAGAGACCGAACAGGATTTCCAGGACACCATGGCGTTGGTCGAGGCGGTTCAATACGGCTCGGCCTTCTCGTTCAAATACTCCACCCGCCCCGGCACCCCCGCGGCCGAACGCGCCCAGGTGAGCGAGGCGGAAAAGGACGATCGTCTGCAGCGGCTGCAAGCGCTGCTGACCCGTCAGCAGCGTGCGCTGCAGGATGCCATGGTGGGCCGCGAGGTCGGCGTTCTGTTCGAAAAAGCCGGCCGCCTGCCGGGGCAGATGGTGGGCAAATCCGATTACCTGCACGCGGTGCACGTGGAAACCGCCACAGTCGCCCCCGGCGATCTGGCGCGGGTCAGAATCGTGTCCTCCGGTCCCAACTCGCTGCGCGGCGAGATCGCCGGCTGACCGGTCCGCGGCCGCGTGTCAGGGGCCGCGGTGGTTAATCACGTGCATTTTCGGGGACAATTTCCACTAGTCTGTGGTAAGTGTTGTGAATAGCGCCACAATATATGGTGGTTTTTGCTTCACAAATATCGCTTCATTTCTTAACCTTAGCGCAATTGCGCCGAAGTCGATCCCGGTCTTTCGGGGGGCGGCGTCATTATCGGGGGATCTAAGGTGAATACATCAAAGGTAATTGATTTTAACGTCCGGCGCGCCCTGACCGCGCTGGCGGCGGCCTTCGCGGTGGCCTTGGCCTTCGTATCGATGGCGCAGGCCCAGTCGTCCGAACCCAAGACGGTCGTCGGGGAGCGCTACGTTCCTACCATCTGGGTCGATCCGGACGGCTGCGAACACTGGGTGATGGACGACGGCGCCGAAGGTTACATGACCCCGCATGTGCGGCGGGATGGCACGCCGGTCTGCCGCCGCGGCAATCTCTGCGGTACGCTGCCGGCGGATCAGTTTTTCGCCACCGACAAATACTCGATAAATTCCGCCGGCCAGTCGCGTCTGCGCGAATTTTTCCGCAACGCCGGCGCGCGCGGCTATATCATCACCGGCCACACCGACAGCCGCGCATCGGACGCCTATAACATGCGGCTGTCGATCAACCGGGCCAATTCGGTGGCCCGGGTCGCCCGCGGTGTCGGCGCGAATGTGATGGATGTCCGCGGCTACGGCGAACGCAACCCGCGCGTCCCCAACACCAGCGCCGCGAACATGGCGCAGAACCGCCGTGTCGAAATCATCTGTGTGAAGTGAGGAGAAGGATTATGAAGCTCGTCAAACCTGCCGTTCTTCTCGTCGCTCTGGCTGGGCTAGCTGCCTGCGATGAGGCCTATGACAAGACCGTCGACCGCCATATCGTCGATGGCAAGGATCTCAGCCAGCTCAAGGCCGGCATCTGGGTCGACCCGACCGGCTGCGACCACTGGATCATCGATGATGGTTTCGAAGGCTACCTGTCGCAGCGGCTCAGCCCCGAGGGCAAACCGGTCTGTTCCGGCGTCGCCGCGCCGAATACCGCCGTTGGCCCGTTCAAAAAGGGATCGTCTGTCTCCGACACGCTCTGAGTGGCGGCAGATCAAACGTTTGGCCGTCCCGATCCGGGGCGGCCTTTTTTATTTCAAATCGGTGAAAAACACACCCTGCCGCTTGCGCGGTGCCGCCGATCTTGGCAGGCTTGAAACACAGTCTGAGACAAGGAGAGCGGATTGGCCATTGGCGCCCTGACCCCACCGCAAGCCGAAAGCGCACCGCGCGAGGTGCTGCTCGAATTTCCTGACAATCGTCTGCTGATCGACCTGTGCGGCGAGCACGACCGCAACCTGGCCGAGATCGAAAGATCGCTGTCGGTTCAGATCGTGCGCCGCGGCAATCAGTTGGCCATCATGGGTGAGGAGGCGTCACAGACCCGTGCAGCGGCCGTGCTGCAGGCGCTGTATGACCGGGCCGAAAGCGGCCGCGCGCTGGAGCGCGGCGACATCGACCGCGAATTGCGCATGGGCGGGTCGGAGGACGGCACCGGCGCCCGCGATGGCGACCAGCTCGAAATGTTCAAGGGCGGCCCGGTCGAGATCAAGACCCGCAAGAAACTGGTCGAACCCCGGACCGACGCGCAGAAGGCCTATGTCAAAGCGCTCTATGAGCATGAGCTTGCCTTCGGCATTGGCCCGGCCGGCACCGGCAAGACCTATCTCGCCGTGGCGGTGGGGGTTTCCATGTTCATCGGCGGCCACGTGGACCGTATCATCCTCAGCCGCCCGGCGGTCGAGGCGGGCGAAAAGCTCGGCTACCTGCCCGGCGACATGAAGGAAAAGGTCGATCCCTACATGCAGCCGCTTTACGACGCGCTGAACGACTTTCTGCCGGGCAAGCAGCTTGCCAAGCTGATGGAGGAAAAGCGGATCGAGATCGCGCCGCTGGCCTTCATGCGCGGCCGCACGCTCGCCAACGCCTTCGTCGTTCTGGACGAGGCGCAGAACGCCACCACCATGCAGATGAAGATGTTCCTCACCCGCCTGGGCGAGGGCAGCCGCATGGTGATCACCGGCGACCGCAGCCAGGTGGACCTGCCGCGCGGCATGCCCTCCGGGCTGGCCGATGCGGAACGGCTGTTGAATGAGGTGAAGGGCATCTCGTTCAGCTATTTCACCGCCAAGGACGTGGTGCGCCACCCGCTGGTCGCCGCCATTATCGAAGCCTATGAGGCAGACGTCTGAGAGGCGGCGCGCTCCGGCCTCTTCCTCATACGACGGAGGTCCCGGGGGTGAGGGGGCTGGTCCCTTCACCCCCTTTGCCCTAAAGGGCGCGCCATGACTGTCGATCTCACCATAGAAGACCCGGCCTGGGCGGCGCTGGGGCTGGACGCGCTGGCCGATAGCGCCGCCGCGGCCACGCTCACCCATCTCGGCCTCGATCCCGAGAATTGCGAGATCGCGCTGCTGGCCTGCGACGATACCCGGATCGCCGAACTCAACGCCGATTTCCGCGACAAGCCCCGGCCCACCAATGTGCTAAGCTGGCCGGCAGAGGATCTGGCGCCCGAGGAGCCGGGCGCCGCGCCCGATCTGCCGAAGGCCGATTTCACCGGAGGGATCGCTCTGGGTGATATTGCCATCGCCTACGGCACCTGCGCGCGGGAGGCGGAAGAACAGGGCAAAACACTGGCCGATCACACCACCCACCTGATCGTGCACGGGCTGCTGCATCTGCTCGGCTACGACCATATCCGTGACCCGGATGCCACTTTGATGGAGGGTCTGGAGATCGAAATACTTGGCAGATTGGGCATTGATAACCCATATAGGGAGCAAGACGGGCCATAGTGGCCCCTTTCGGACAGGACCAATGGGCGACGATACAGACGATTGTTCTAACGCGGCGCAACGCGCGCACCCCGTGAACACCACCACCGAGACCGGCGACAAGCCCGGTTTTCTGGGCCGCATTTTCGAAGCATTCACGCCGGGCGAGGACACCCCGCCGGCGCAGACCAACGGCCAGGCGGTCGCGCTGGCGCAGCCGCGCGGCATGATCAACCTGCGCCGTATGCGGGTTGAGGATGTGGCCATCCCCACCGCCGAGATCGTGGCGGTGCCCAGCACCATTTCGATGGACGAACTTGTGGACGTGTTCCGCGAAAGCGGCATGACCCGGATCCCGGTCTATGACGGCACACTGGATACCCCGCTGGGCTTTGTCCACCTCAAGGACCTGGCGCTGACCCACGGCTTCAACTGCGGCGACGAGGCTGACTTCGACATCAGCACGATGCTGCGGCCGCTGCTGTTCGTGCCGCCCTCGATGCCGATCGGCGTGCTGCTGACCAAGATGCAGACGGAACGGCGGCATATGGCGCTGGTGATCGACGAATACGGCGGCGTCGACGGTCTGCTGACCATCGAGGACCTGATTGAACAGGTGGTGGGCGAGATCGAGGACGAGCACGACACCGACGAGGACCAGCTCTGGGTGCGGGAAAAGCCGGGCGTCTACATCGCCCAGGCCCGCGCGCCGCTGGATGAGTTCGAGGCGGCGCTCGGCTGCTCGCTGACCAGCCACGAGGATGTGGACGAGGAAGAGATCGACACGCTGGGCGGCCTGGTCTTCATGCTCTCCGGCCGGGTGCCGACCCGGGGCGAGGTGGTGGTGCATCCCGACGGTGCCGAATTCGAGGTGATCGATGCCGATCCGCGCCGGATCAAACGGCTGCGCGTGCGCGTTCCGGATGCGGCAGAATAGGGATAACGTGGCGGGATGACCCTTCTCGCACATTGGCCCCTGTGGGCGCGCCTTGCCGTGGCCCTGCTGGCCGGTGCGGCCGGGGCCTTCGGGCTGGCGCCCTTCGGGCTCTGGCCGCTGTCGCTGCTCGCGCTGGCGCTGCTGCCGGTTCTGCTGTTGACCGCCCGCAGCGCGCGGGCGGCGGCGCTGACCGGCTGGGCCTTCGGCGCCGGCTGGTTCGCAAACGCGCTCTCGTGGATCGTCGAGCCGTTCTTTGTTGACCCCGACCGCTACGCCTGGATGGCGCCCTTCGCGCTGGTCTTCATGTCGGGCGGGCTGGCATTGTTCTGGGGCGGGGCCTTCTGGGTGGCCAATCGCACCGCCCGGACCCCGTCGGGGCGTGTCGCGGCGCTGATCGTCGCGCTGTCGCTGGCCGAGTTCGCGCGTGCCTATCTGCTCACCGGTTTTCCCTGGGCAGCGGTCGCGCAGATCTGGGTCGGTACATCCGCCGATCAGCTTCTGGCCTGGATCGGCCCGCAGGGGCTGGCGCTGGCCACGCTGATCACCACGGCGCTGCCCGGCTGGGCGCTGGCGCGGCGCGCGCCGCTGCGGGGCTGGGCGCTTTCCGCCGTTCCCGCCGTGTTGCTGGGCCTCTCCGCGCTGGCCGCCGGCGCCGGCCGCAACGCGCCGCCGGCAGAGACGGAGGCCACCGTCCGGCTGATCCAACCCAACGCGCCGCAGCACCAGAAATGGGATCCGGCCTATATCCCGATCTTCTTCAACCGGCAGATCGAATTCACCGCCGCAGCCCCCCGCCCCGACCTGATCGTCTGGCCCGAAAGCGCCGTGCCCGTCTTGCTGGACGAGGCGGCCGGGGCGCTGGCACGGATCGCCGAGGCGGCCAAAGGCGCCGACGTGGTGCTCGGGATCCAGCGCCTGAGCGGCTGGCGCGTTTACAATTCGCTGATCCGCCTCGACGGCAGGGGCGAGGTGGCCGGGCTGTATGACAAACACCACCTGGTGCCTTTCGGGGAATACGTGCCGCTGGGCGATCTGGCGGCGCAGGCCGGCATCTACGGCTTTGCCGCGCAGGAGGGGCAGGGCTACAGCGCCGGGCCGGGTCCGCGCCTGCTGGACCTCGGGCCCCTCGGCAAGGCGCTGCCGCTGATCTGCTACGAGGCGGTCTTCCCGCAGGATGTGAACGGCGCGCCGGAGCGCCCCGGCCTTCTGCTGCAGCTTACCAACGACGCCTGGTTCGGCACCCGCGCCGGCCCCTATCAACACCTGGCGCAGGCCCGGATGCGCGCGATCGAACAGGGCCTGCCGATGGTGCGCGCGGCCAATACCGGCATCTCCGCCCTGATCGGCCCGCGCGGGCAGCTGATCCGCTCCATCCCGCTGGGCCAGGCGGGCTATGCCGACGTGCGCCTGCCCGCCCCGCTGCCGCCCACAATTTATGCGCAGACCGGCGATTGGCCTGTGTTCCTTGTGCTACTTTTTTCCGGGATCGCGTTTAAGGTGGTGCAAAGCCGCCGCAGATCGCCTACATAGCGATGGACCGATGCGCGCGCCTTGTACGCGCCCGGCTTGAGCACTGTCACAACGGCTTCCTGACGTGGCAGGGAAAACACTAATGGAGCGCTTTCATGTCCCGTAAGAACTACACTTTTACCTCCGAGTCCGTTTCGGAGGGCCACCCCGATAAGGTCTGTGACCGGATTTCCGACGCTGTTCTCGACGCCTTCCTGGCCGAAGAGCCCGAGGCGCGCGTCGCCTGCGAGACCTTCGCGACCACCGGCATGGTCGTGATCGGTGGCGAGGTCGGTCTTTCGGACCAGGAGCGGCTGAAAAACTACATGGGCCGGATCGGCCAGATCGCCCGCGACTGCATCAAGGACATCGGTTACGAGCAGGAGAAGTTTCATTGGAACACCTGCCATGTTCTGAACTTCCTGCATGAACAATCCGCGCATATCGCCCAGGGCGTCAACGCCGCCGACAACAAGGACGAGGGCGCCGGCGACCAGGGCATCATGTTCGGCTATGCCTCCGATGAGACCGACGCGCTGATGCCGGCGCCGATCCAGTACAGCCACGCGATCCTGCGCCGCTTGGCCGAGGCGCGCAAATCCGGCGCCGAGCCGACCCTGCGCCCGGATGCGAAAAGCCAGCTCTCGGTGGTTTACGAGGACGGCAAGCCGGTCCGCGTCAGCTCCATCGTGCTGTCGACCCAGCATGAGAGCGAAAGCCAGACCAGCGACGATATCCGCCAGATCGTGGAGCCCTATATCCGCGAGGTTCTGCCCGAAGGCTGGATCACCGCGGAAACCGAATGGTGGGTGAACCCGACCGGCACCTTCGTGATCGGCGGCCCGGATGGCGACGCGGGCCTCACCGGCCGCAAGATCATCGTCGACACCTACGGCGGTGCGGCACCGCATGGCGGCGGCGCGTTCTCCGGCAAGGACCCGACCAAGGTGGACCGCTCGGCGGCCTACGCCGCCCGCTACCTGGCCAAGAACGTGGTCGCAGCGGGAATCGCGAACAAATGCACGCTGCAGCTCTCCTACGCGATCGGGGTGAGCAAGCCGCTGTCGGTCTATGTCGACACCCACGGCACCGGCGAGGTGCCCGACGAGGTGATCGAAAAGGCCGTCGCATCGGCAATGGACCTGTCGCCGCGCGGCATCCGCGAGCACCTGCAGCTGAACAAGCCGATCTACCAGCGCACCGCGGCCTACGGCCACTTCGGCCGCGAGCCGGACGCCGACGGCGGCTTCAGCTGGGAAAAGACCGACCTGGCCGAGGCGCTGAAAAAGGCGGTCTGAGGCCGCTGCCCCACCGGGTTTCATACTGCCCCCGTCCGGGAAACCGGGCGGGGTTTCGCGTTTTGGAGGGGTGGCAGGCGGGGTCTGCGGCGGGACAGAAACGCGCGTTACGCGCGCGTGCCTCAGGCGGGAGTACTTGCGGCCGGAAAAAGAGCGGGAGACGCGCTTGGCCCCCGGGCGTAGACGCTTGCCCCACCCCCGCTCAATCGCTAAACCGCGCGCCATGACGCAGCATCCAGACCGCCCCCATCGCAATTTCTACGGCCGGATCAAGGGTAAGTCCCTGAAGCAGAGCCAGAAGACCTATCTGGACGAAGATCTGGCCAAGCTCTCGCCCGGTCCGGTGGATTGGGATGAAAACCCCGAGCGCAAGCCGCTCGATCTCGACGCGCTGTTCGGCGGCAAGCCGGTCTGGCTGGAGATCGGGTTTGGCGGCGGCGAGCATATGGTGCATCAGGCGGCCTCCAATCCCGAAACGGGGATTATCGGTGCCGAACCGTACATAAACGGCGTCGCCATGCTGCTGGGTAAGATCCGCCGCGCCGGGGTGAAAAACCTCGCCGTCTATCCCGGCGATGCGCGCGATCTGATGGATGTGCTGCCGGAGGGCTCGATCTCCCGCGCCTTCCTGCTCTATCCCGACCCCTGGCCGAAGAAACGGCACCACCGCCGCCGCTTTGTCACCCAGGAACATCTGCAGCCCCTGGCGCGGGTGCTGAAGCCCGGCGCGATCTTCCGGGTGGCGACCGACATTCCCGATTACGTGCGTCAGACGCTGGAAGAGGTGCCCAAGGCCGGGTTTGAATGGCTGGCGGAGCGGCCTGCCGACTGGCGCGCCCCCTGGGACGACTGGATTTCCACCCGCTATGAGCAGAAGGCCCTGCGCGAGGGGCGGACCCCGCACTATCTGACCTTCCGCCGGACTTGATTTTAGGGCCGTCGGGCGCAGACTGACATGGCATCATGTCAGCGGGTTTTGCCATGTCCGACAGCATTCAGATCGTCAATTGCCATATCCATACATTCACCGCCGACCATGTTCCGCGGGATTTCCCCTATGTCTGGCTGCGACCGTTCCGCAAGGCACCGGGGCTGATCCTGGCGCTGTCGCGGCTGGCGCTCTGGCTTGGGCGCGAGCGGTTGGCGGACCGGCTTGAGCGCCTTTATCAGTTCCAGCAGCAGGGCGTGCGCGCCAGCCAGGCCGAGGTTCTGCAAGATGTGAAGCGCCACTATCCCTCCAACACCCGCTTCGTGGTCCTGCCGATGGATATGGCAGGGATCGGCTATGGCCCGGTGGCTGCGGATCTCAGGGCGCAGCATGACGAGCTTTACGAGCTGCGGCTGAGCGAGGCGCATTTCGGCACCGTGGTGCCCTTCGCCACCGTCAACCCGCTGGCGCCGGGCAGCGTGGACGAGGCGTTGCGGGCGATCACCGAGCTGGGCTTCGAGGGGCTGAAGATTTATCCCCGGCTGGGCTTTCCGCCCGATCACCCCGATCTGATGGAGCGGGTCTATCCGGAGGTGGTGGCCCGCGGTCTGCCGGTGATGACCCATTGCTCCCGTGGCGGGGTGCAGGGGCGCGACGTGGACGACTATTTCGCCGATCTCTACACAAGGCCTGCCGCTTATCTGCCGGTGCTGCGCGCTTTTCCCGAAATGCGGCTCTGCCTCGCGCATTTCGGCGGCCAGACCGACTGGCGCGCCTATGCGCAGGGGACGGAGCCTGCGGGCGAGGACAACTGGCAGGTGCAGATCCGGCGGATGATCGGAAGCGGCGATTTTCCCAACCTCTGGACCGATATCTCTTACACCCTGTTCCATTTCGACGACTACATCCCTTTCCTGCGGCTGTTCCTGGCCGGCAACGGGCCGGAAGACAAAGCCGCCGACCTCCTGCGGCAGCGGGTGCTGTTCGGGTCGGATTTCTACATGACGCGGCAGGAGAACCTGAGCGAGAAAGAGGTCTGCTTCCGTCTGCGCAACGCTTTGGGCGAGGAGACCTTCCGCCAGATCGCGGAACAGAATCCGGTTTGCTGGCTGCAGGGCGACGCGGCCTGATCGCGCTCGCGGGCGCGGCGGCCGCCGTTCCCCGGCGAAAACAGCGCATGGACGGGTGGGCCGTCATGCGCTACCCAAGCGCCAAGACAGGCCCGGTCCGGGCGACAAGGAAGGAATCCGCGCAGATGTCCGCACATGGCACCCCGATCCCGATGAGCGCCAAAACCTCCGGTCCGCTGAGCGGCGTGGCAGAGGTGCCGGGCGACAAGTCGATCTCGCACCGGGCGCTGATCCTGGGCGCGATGGCGGTGGGCGAGACGAAGGTCACCGGGCTGTTGGAGGGCGAGGACGTTCTGGACACCGCCAAGGCGATGCGCGCCTTTGGCGCCGAGGTGAGCCGCGATGCGGACGGCACCTGGCATGTGCATGGTGTCGGCGTCGGCGGCTTTGCCGAGCCGGATCAGGTGATCGACTGCGGCAACTCCGGCACCGGGGTGCGGCTGATCATGGGGGCGATGGCGACCTGTCCGATCACTGCGACCTTCACCGGCGACGCCAGCCTCAACAAACGGCCGATGGCGCGGGTGACCGACCCGCTGGCGCTTTTTGGTGCGCGGGCGGTGGGACGCGCCGGCGGGCGGCTGCCGATGACCATCGTGGGCGCTGCCGACCCGGTGCCGGTCAAGTACACCGTGCCGGTGCCCTCGGCGCAGGTGAAATCGGCGGTACTTCTGGCCGGGCTGAACGCGCCGGGCCAGACGGTGGTGATCGAAAAGGAAGCGACCCGGGATCATACCGAGCGGATGCTTGCAGGCTTTGGCGCCGAGGTTGCCTCCGAGGAAACCGACGAGGGCCGGGTGATCACCCTGACTGGCCGGCCGGAGCTGAAGCCGCAGGCGATCGCGGTGCCGCGGGACCCCTCCAGCGCGGCGTTCCCGGTCTGCGCGGCGCTGATCGTGCCGGGCTCCGACGTGTTGGTGCCGGGGATCGGGCTGAACCCGACGCGGGCGGGGCTGTTCACCACGCTGCGCGAGATGGGCGCGGATCTGACCTATGAGAACGAGCGTGAGGAGGGCGGCGAGCCGGTGGCGGATCTGCGCGCGCGCTACTCCCCCGACATGAAGGGCATCCATGTGCCGCCCGAGCGCGCGGCGAGCATGATCGACGAATACCCCGTCCTGTCGGTGGTCGCCGCTTGCGCCACCGGCAAGACGCTGATGTCCGGGGTGCGCGAGCTGCGGGTCAAGGAATCCGACCGGATCGACGCCATGGCGGTGGGGCTGCGCGCCTGCGGTGTGGCCGTCGAGGAGGGCGAGGATTGGTGGGAAGTGACCGGCATGGGGCCCGGCAACGTGCCCGGCGGCGCCACCTGCGCCAGCCATCTGGATCACCGCATCGCCATGTCCTTCCTGGTGCTGGGGCTGGCGGCGCAACAACCCGTCGCGGTGGATGACGGTGCCCCCATCGCCACCTCTTTCCCGGTGTTCGAACCGCTGATGTCGGCGCTGGGCGCCCAGATCGCGCGGGCGGGGGCTTGAGCCGGGCGCGGATCGCATATTGGGCGCTGTTTGCCGTGACGCTGGCGGTCTATGCGGCGATGGCGGGCTGGACGCTGCCCGCGATTGCGCGTGACGCGGCCGGGCTGGCGCCGCTGGAAGCTTAATTCCACATCTGAGGCATGACCTTCTTGGTCTTGAAGTTCGCGAAAATCATGAACGCGGGAACGATGATCCCGACGGCCGCCACAATTTGAAGAAATGTGAACCAAATTCCGAATTTGGTGGTCGACCGGCGAACGTTTCTGTAGCCGCCCCAGCCTAGCAGACCGCATCCGACGAGGATGAGGACGACGCCATTCTGGGTCATCTTAGCAACGTCCTCTGAAGTCATCTGGTAACCCTCTTCCCCCCCCGTTAATGCAAGACCGATGAACAGACAAAAAATCGACACGACGACAAGGGCGAACGACCAGTCGAAAATCATTCCAATCCCATATGTTTCGCGCGCGAACCGCGCGATCTTGAACAGATAGAAGATACTCGCGATTGCGATTGCAATCGGGATCAGGAAACCAAGCACCTGCATGACAGCCTCCGACAGTTGCACGACGGAAGTTGTGGCATTGGAGGTGGGGCCGGGTAAGCTGGGGAAGTTCCTAGCTAGACAGGGATCAGCCCGTATATCAGCGCGCGTGCGACCGCATGGGTGCGATTTCTGGCATTGAGGCGTCTGATGGCATTTCGCATGTGAAACTCGACGGTCTTGTCGGATAAGCCCAATCTGAATGCGATTTCCTTGTTGACCAGGCCGGTAGAGGCCCATTTCAGGCATTCCAGCTCGCGGCTGGAAAGCGGGATCGTTTGCCGCATTATGGCGGCATCTTGGACGCGCGCATGAAACAGCATCGCGGCTGTTTCCAAACGCTCTTTTTCGCTCCGGATGATGTCCCTGAAGCTCTTTTCGCTGGTGGTATCTATGGCGATCCCGGTGCCACCCAAGCGCAAACCTCCGGCATCGGAAACCGGTATGGTGAGACCGAACAGCAGCCCGAAATCTGCTGAAGCGGCAGCCACTTTTTGCGATAGTGTCGTGGCGTAGTTTTCGACCCGCCGGTCATTCCACAGGAGTGTTTTTCGCTCCGCCAGCATGCAGTAGCGTGCCAGTGGATCGTGGTCGATAAGGCCGCGGTCAATGTATAGCTCGGAAAATTCGCTTGGATGGTTACTGAATGCGGTAATCTCGCGAGAGAGGTTGCCGGCGATTTGCTTAGGGAAGAAGCCGTAGATCGTGCTTTTGGCACCTTGCTTTCGCAGCTGTGCGCTAAATAGGTTCCAGGCGGCATCGGGCGTTTCTGCTTTGCTCATTGCCTCAGAAAATTCGATCAAATCCGTTTCGAAGGCGGGCCGGGTACCGTGCAGCCTGTAAATCATTTCGAGTAACCAAATTGAATGGAACCGGAAAACACTCCGGCGCTCTGATCTTGATGTCAACCTTTTGTGGTTTTTGGGTTGGGTTTTGTCTCCTGCGGATGGTGGCGCAAGGCTGTGCTTGAACTCATCGGGTGAATTTGAAATTTAAGGTTGTCGGGTGGCGGAGTGGAGAAGGACATGAGCGAACCGTTCACGGTGGCGATCGACGGGCCGGCGGCCGCGGGCAAGGGGACGATCTCGCGCGCGGTGGCCGAGCATTTCGGTTTTGCCCATCTGGATACCGGGCTGCTCTACCGGGCCGTCGGGGTCAGGATGCTCGACGGTACCGACCCGGTCGCGGCGGCGCAGGCGCTGAGCCGCGAGGATCTGGCCGACGAGGACCGGCTGCGCGGGGCCGAGGCGGCGCAGGCGGCCAGCAAGGTCGCCGTGATGCCCGAGGTGCGCGCGGCGCTGGTGGATTTCCAGCGCGCCTTTGCCCGCCGGGCAGGGGGCGCGGTGCTGGACGGGCGCGATATTGGCACCGTCATCTGTCCGCAGGCGGAGGTGAAGCTGTTTGTCACCGCCAGCGCCGAGGTGCGGGCGCGGCGGCGCTATCTGGAACTGCGGGCGAAGGGCGCGGAGACCACCGAGGACGAGGTGCTGGCCGATGTGATCGCCCGCGACGAACGCGACAGCGAACGCGCCACCGCGCCGATGCGCGCGGCCGAGGATGCGCTGCGCATCGACACCTCGCACCTGAGCGTGCGGGAGGCAGTCGAAACGGCCATCCGGCACGTGGGCAAGACATACAATCGGGACTGAGGAGCAGGCATGATGCAATTCCGGAACATGGGCAAGGACGGCGCGAAAATCTCGGCCATCGGCGTGGGCGCGATGTCGTTCTCCAATTTCTATGGCCCCACCGACGAGGGGCAGAGCCATGCCATCCTCGACGCGGCGCTGGAGCTGGGGGTGAGCCATATCGACACCTCCAACATCTACGGCATGGGCAAATCGGAGGAGGCCATCGGGACCTTCCTCGCCGCCCGGCCCGGGGCGCGGGAGCAATTCCACATCGCCACCAAGGGCGGGATCACCCGGGACGCGGACGGCAACCGCTATTACGACAATTCGCTGGCGCATCTGGAGGCGGAACTGGACAAGTCGCTGACCCGGATGGGGATCGACTGCGTCGATCTGATGTATATCCACCGTCGCCAGGCCGACATGCCGATCGAGGAGGCCGCCGGCAACCTCGCGGCGCTGGTGAAGAAGGGCAAGGCACGCGGCATTGGCTTTTCCGAGATCGCGCCCTCCAGCCTGCGCCGGGCGGCGGCGGAGCATCCGGTCGCGGCGGTGCAGTCGGAGTATTCGCTTTCGACCCGCGCACCGGAGCTGGGCCTTGTGCAGGCCTGTGCCGAGCTGGGCACGGCGCTGGTGGCGTTCTCACCGGTGGGCCGGTCGCTGCTGACCGATCATCCGCTGGCTAAAGAGGCGGTGGCGGAGCTGCCGTTCCTCTCGGGCAACCCGCGGTTCATGGAGCCGAACCTGAGCGCCAACCTGGAGATCACCGACAGGTTCCGCGCGCTGGCCGCCGAGATGGGCGCGCCGGCGGCGGCCGTGGCCATCGCCTGGCTGCTGCATCGGGGTGAGCACGTGATCCCGATCCCCGGCACACGGTCGGTGGAGCATTTCCGCGAGTTGGTGGCGGGCTGTGGTCTGGCCCTGACCGAGGCTGATATGGCGCGGATCGAACAGGTACTGCCGGTGGGCTGGGCTCATGGCGACCGCTATAACGAGGGCCAGTGGGTCGGGCCGGAACGGTTCTGCTGAGGAGCGAAGCCTCAGCCCGGAAAGAAGGCGCGAAGCGCTGCCCTCTGTGGTGCTATAAGAACACGATGAAATGATCGGCACTGCCCGGGCTCACGCCCGGGCAGTGGGGGTTTACGCCCCGACCCGATCCCGCAGCAGGCGGCGCAGGATCTTGCCGGCGGCGGATTTCGGGATCTCCTCCACCACCTCCATCCGGCGGATCTGTTTGTAATGCGACAGCCGCCCTTCCAGGTAGCCCTGCAGCGTTTCCAGCGTCGGATTGCTGCCCGGCGCGGGAACGACGAAGGCCATCGGCAGCTCGCCCGCCTCGTCGTCCGGCACGCCGATCACCGCCACATCGGCAATCTCGTGATGGGTGAGAATCTCCGCCTCCAGCTCGGCCGGGGCGACCTGGAACCCCTTGTACTTGATCAGTTCCTTCAGCCGGTCGGTGACATAGAGGTACCCATCCTCGTCGAAATGGCCGATATCGCCAGTGCGCAGCCAGCCGTCCTCGACGATGGTCTCGGCGGTGGCCTTGGGGTTGTTGAGGTAGCCCTTCATCACCTGCGGCCCCTTCACCCAGAGCTCGCCATCTTCGCCGAGCGGCAGGTCCTGTCCGGTCTCGGGGTCGACGATGCGGCTCAGGGTGTTGGAGATCGCCACGCCCGAGGCGCCCGGCTTGCCCTTGCCCTGGGGCGAGACGTGGCTCACCGGGCTCAGCTCGGTCATGCCGTAGCCCTGCGTCGCGTTGGTGCCCAGCCGCGCGCCCATCGCCTCGGCCACGTCCGCGCCCAGCGGCGCCGCGGCGGAGTTCACCTGTTCGATGAAGGACAGGTCGTAGCTTTCGACCAGCGGATGCTTGGCCAGCGCCAGCGCCACCGGTGGCACGATCCAAAGCCGCGGCGTGCGGTGTTTGGACGCCAGGTCCAGGAACTGCTGCAGATCGAAACGCGGCATCGTCACCAGCCCGCCGCCGGCGGAGAGGTAGATGTTCATCAGCACTTCCAGCCCGTAGATGTGGAAGAACGGCAGGAAGGCCACCGTCAGCTCGCCCGGGCACACATCGGCCGGAACCAGCGACTGGTCGATGTTCACCGCCAGGTTGCGGTGAGTCAGCATCACCCCTTTGGGTAACCCGGTGGTGCCCGAGGAATAGGGCAGGGCGACCACATGCTCTTCGACATCGACGGGGGCCTGCGACTCCAGCGGCGGACCCATCACATCGGTCAGCGTGAGCGCGCCCTCGGCCTCGCCGATGACGATGATCTCCTGTACGTTGGTGCCCTCCACCGCCGCGCGCGCGGTGTCGAGGAAGGGCGCCACCACGACAAGGATCGCCGCATCCGAATCGAGCAGCTGATGCTTGACCTCATGCACCGTGTAGGTGGGGTTGACGGTGGTCACCGTGCCGCCGGCCCAGGCCGCGCCGTGGAACACCACGCAGTATTCCGGAATGTTGGGCGCCATCAGCGCCAGAACCTTGCCCGGGGCGAAGCCCCGCGCGGTCAGCCCGCCGGCCAGCGATTTGACCGCGCCGATGAACTGCGCCCCTGTCATCTCGCGCCCTGAGGGGCCGTCGATCAGTACGGTACGCTCGGGGTCGATGCCTGCGAAAACCCGTTCGGTCACGGATTGCGTGGTGATTTCCACATCTGGAAACCGGCTTGTAATGATTGTCATGTGTAGTCCTCCCGCAGGAATTTCTACACAGGGCGGGGGCGTTTCCAAACGGTTTTCAGGGATTGCCGGGGACGGCAGGCGGCCAGCCGCGCGTTCAGCGTCTTTTCCTTGCGCTTAGGGTCGCCAGCGCTTATAGAGCGCCTGTCGACAAGGGCGAAAATGCCCGCAAGCAAAGACATCGAGCAGGGTCGGTTCACCGGCCCTCTTTGTTTTGCGGTACGCCTGACCAACGAAACCCCAAGACCGGCGGAGACAACCGCGCGGCCGGAAAAATGTGAACGCAAAGGAAACCGAGACCCGAATGGCTCAGAACGCATCTATGGAGGAATTCGAAGCCCTCCTGAACGAAAGCTTCGAAATGGACACCCCGAACGAAGGTTCGGTTGTCAAAGGCAAGGTCATCGCCGTCGAGGCGGGCCAGGCCATCATCGACGTCGGCTACAAGATGGAAGGCCGCGTCGATCTGAAAGAATTCGCAAATCCCGGCGAAGCGCCCGACATCGCCGTCGGCGATGAAGTGGAAGTGTATCTGCGCGCCGCAGAGAACGCCCGCGGCGAAGCCGTGATCAGCCGTGAGATGGCCCGCCGCGAAGAGGCATGGGACCGTCTGGAAAAAGCCTATGCCGACGACCAGCGCGTCGAAGGCGCGATCTTCGGTCGCGTCAAAGGCGGCTTCACCGTCGATCTGGGCGGCGCCGTGGCCTTCCTGCCCGGCAGCCAGGTCGACGTGCGCCCGGTGCGCGACGCCGGCCCGCTGATGGGTCTGAAACAGCCGTTCCAGATCCTGAAAATGGACCGCCGCCGTGGCAACATCGTCGTGTCGCGCCGCGCCATCCTGGAAGAAAGCCGCGCCGAACAGCGCGCCGAAGTCATCGCCAACCTGACCGAAGGTCAGACGGTCGAGGGCGTGGTCAAGAACATCACCGAATACGGTGCGTTCGTTGACCTGGGCGGCGTGGACGGCCTGCTGCACGTCACCGACATGGCCTGGCGCCGTGTGAACCACCCGTCGGAAATCCTGTCGATCGGCGAGACCGTCAAGGTTCAGGTCATCAAGATCAACAAGGAAACCCACCGCATCTCCCTCGGCATGAAGCAGCTGCAGGAAGATCCGTGGGATCTGGTCGGCGCCAAGTACCCGCTGGGGTCGGTCCACAAGGGCCGCGTCACCAACATCACCGACTACGGCGCGTTCGTCGAGCTGGAGCCGGGTGTCGAAGGTCTGGTCCACGTCTCCGAGATGTCCTGGACCAAGAAAAACGTGCACCCCGGCAAGATCGTCTCCACCTCGCAAGAGGTCGACGTCATGGTTCTGGAAATCGACCAGGCCAAGCGTCGCGTGTCGCTGGGCCTCAAGCAGACCATGCGCAACCCGTGGGAAGTCTTTGCCGAGACTCATCCCGAGGGCACCGAGGTCGAGGGTGAGGTCAAGAACATCACCGAATTCGGTCTGTTCATCGGTCTCGACGGCGACATCGACGGCATGGTTCACCTGTCGGACCTGTCCTGGGACGAGCGTGGCGAAGACGCGATCCAGAACTACAAGAAGGGCGACATCGTCAAAGCCGTCGTCTCGGAAGTGGACGTGGAAAAAGAGCGTATCTCGCTGTCGATCAAAGCCCTGGGTGGCGACAAGTTCGCCGAAGCCGTGGGCGGCGTGAAGCGTGGCTCGATCATCACGGTGAACGTCACCGCGATCGAGGATGGCGGTATCGAGGTGGAATACGAAGGCATGAAGTCCTTCATCCGCCGCTCCGACCTGTCGCGCGACCGTGCCGAGCAGCGCCCTGACCGCTTCTCGGTCGGCGACAAGATCGATGTGCGCGTCACCAACGTGGACAGCAAGTCGCGTCGTCTGGGCCTGTCGATCAAGGCCCGCGAGATCGCCGAAGAGAAGGAAGCCGTGGAACAGTATGGCAGCTCGGATTCGGGCGCCTCGCTGGGCGATATCCTTGGCGCCGCTCTGAAGGGCGACAACGAGTAATCGGGGGCTTCCCTGAGCTGAAACGGAACGGGCCCCGGACGTCATGTCCGGGGCCTGTTTCTTTTTGCGGCAGGCGTCGTGGCGATTCGGCGCATCGCAGCGGGGCCCTGTCTCGCCAATCCGCCGTGCCTGCCGCAGGGCGCGATTCTGCCGCGGCGCATGTGGGAAAGCCTCCCGCGCCCCTGAATTTCCGTGTTAAAACCTGTACTTCCGGTTCCCGTATCGAAATATTCTGCTTATAGTCGCGGGAACGCGCCAAAGAATGCTTGCCAAAAAGTCTTGCGCCTCGGGAGGGCCAGTCATGATCCGGTCGGAGTTGATCCAGAAAATTGCCGATGAAAACCCGCATCTGTATCAGCGTGATGTGGAGCGTATCGTGAACACGGTTTTCGAAGAGGTGACCGAGGCGATGGCCCGCGGCGACCGGGTGGAACTGCGCGGCTTCGGCGCGTTTTCGGTAAAAAAGCGCGACGCGCGGATCGGTCGCAATCCCCGCACCGGCGAAACCGTGCATGTTGAGGAAAAGTTCGTGCCCTTCTTCAAGACGGGCAAGCTCCTGCGGGATCGGTTGAACGGAAAAGAGGACTGATGCGCTATATTCGCTATGCGTTTCTGGGCGTGCTTGGGATCGTGCTGATCTCGGTCTCGCTGGCCAATCGCGGGGCTGTGACGCTGAAACTGGTGCCCGACGATTTCGCCGGGCTGCTGGGGGTGAATTTCGCGGTCTCGCTGCCGCTGTTCGTGGTGGTGCTGGGCGGCATCGCCGCGGGCTTGGTGATCGGCTTTTTCTGGGAGTGGATGCGCGAATACAAGCACCGCCGCGAGGCTGGCCAGAAGCACCGCGAGCTGCGCAAGCTGGAGCGCGAGGTGACCCGGCTCAAGCGCGATAACGTCAAGGACCAGGACGAGGTTCTGGCATTGCTGGACGAGGCAGGCTGAGCTGCCGCCTGTCCGCCGCGCAATTCGCTCGGAATAGCGGTTTCACTTCCTCCGTTTGCGCCCTAGATACCCTTCCATGACATCTGACATCCGGGTGAAAATCTGCGGGCTGCGGACGGCGGCCGATGTCCGGGCCGCCGCTGCGGCCGGGGCAGCCTATGTGGGGCTGGTGTTTTTCGCCAAATCGCCGCGCAATCTCGATCCGCAGCACGCCGCCGAACTGGCGCTGGAAGTGCCGGAAGGCATCTGCAAGGTGGCGCTGACGGTCGATGCCGACGACGCCACGCTGGACCGCCTGCTGGAAACCGTACCGCTCGACATGCTGCAGCTTCACGGGCACGAAAGCCCCGAGCGGGTCGCCGCGATCCGCTCCCGCTACGGCCTGCCGGTGATGAAGGCGGTGGGCGTGGCGGCCGAGGCCGACCTGGCGCAGATCGACCTCTATTCCCAGGTGGCCGACCAGTTGCTGATCGACGCCAAGCCGCCCAGGGGGGCGGAACTGCCCGGCGGCAACGGGCTGGCCTTCGACTGGCGGCTGCTGGCAGGGCGAAAATACTGGCAGCGGCCCTGGATGCTGGCAGGGGGGCTGACGCCGGAGAATGTGGGCGAGGCGATCCGCCTGACCGGCGCGCGGCAGGTCGATGTCTCTTCCGGCGTGGAAAGCGCGCCGGGGGTGAAGGATCCTGACAAGATCCGCGCCTTTGTCGCGGCGGCGATGCGATGACGATCCGGTTTCGCTCCGCCACCCGCGCCGACGTGCCCGCTGTGGTGGCGCTGATGGCCGACGACATACTGGGCAAGGGCCGCGAAACCGCCGATATGGCGCCTTATCTTGCCGCATTCGAAGCGATGGAGCAGGAGGAGGGCAACAGCCTGATCGTGGGAGAGGACGCGGCCGGCACGGTGGTCGCCACCTATCAACTCACCTTCATCTCGGGTCTGTCGCTTTCGGCGACGCGCCGGGCGCAGGTCGAAGGGGTCCGCGTCGCGGCCTACCTGCGCGGCCACGGCGTGGGCGGCGAGATGTTCGCCGATGCCGAGGCGCGGGCGCGGCAGGCGGGCTGCGGGCTTGTGCAGCTGACCATGAACAAAAGCCGCACCGACAGTCACCGATTCTATGAGCGGCTCGGCTTTACCGCTTCGCATATTGGCTTTAAACGCTATCTGGATTGACCGCGGGGGACTGCAATGGCCGACGATCTTTTCAACAGCTTCATGAACGGACCCGATGACAAGGGCCGCTTCGGTATTTTCGGCGGGCGGTTTGTCAGCGAAACGCTGATGCCGCTGATCCTCAGCCTTGAGGAAGAATACGAAAAGGCCAAGACCGACCCGGAGTTCTGGGCCGAGATGGACGATCTGTGGAAGAATTACGTCGGCCGTCCCAGCCCGCTCTACTACGCCGAGCGGCTGACAGAGAATCTGGGCGGCGCCAAGATCTATCTCAAGCGCGAAGAGCTCAACCACACCGGGGCGCACAAGATCAACAACGTGCTGGGCCAGATCCTGCTGGCGCGGCGCATGGGCAAAACCCGGATCATCGCCGAGACCGGCGCCGGCCAGCACGGCGTGGCCACCGCCACCGTCTGCGCCAAGTTCGGGCTGAAATGCATCGTCTACATGGGCAAGACGGACGTGGAGCGGCAGGCGCCCAACGTGTTCCGTATGCGCCTGCTGGGCGCAGAGGTGGTGCCGGTGACCTCCGGCCGCGGCACGCTCAAGGACGCGATGAACGACGCGCTGCGCGACTGGGTGACCAACGTGCGCGACACCTTCTATTGCATCGGGACGGTGGCCGGCCCGCACCCCTATCCGGCGATGGTGCGCGATTTTCAGGCCATCATCGGCAAGGAAACCCGCTGGCAGCTGGAAGAGCAGGAGGGCGAAGGCCGCCTGCCCGACACCATCGTTGCCGCCGTCGGCGGCGGCTCGAACGCGATGGGGCTGTTCCATCCCTTCCTCGACGATCCGTCGGTGAACATCATCGGGGTGGAGGCCGGCGGCCGTGGTGTTGACGACCGGATGGAGCATTGCGCCAGCCTTACCGGCGGGCGGCCCGGCGTGCTGCACGGCAACCGCACCTATCTGCTGCAGGATGACGACGGCCAGATCCTCGAAGGGCATTCGATTTCCGCGGGCCTCGATTATCCCGGTATCGGGCCGGAACATTCCTGGCTGCACGATATCGGCCGGGCGCAATATGTCTCGGTCACCGACAAGGAAGCGCTGGAGGCGTTCCAGCTGTGCTGTGCGACCGAGGGGATCATCCCGGCACTCGAATCGAGCCACGCGGTGGCCCATGTGATGAAGATCGCGGGCGACCTGCCCAAGGACCATATCATCGTGATCAACCTCTCCGGTCGGGGTGACAAGGACATCTACACGGTGGCCAAGTTCCTGGGCTTCGACATGTCGGATACCGAGGGCCGCGAAGCCGATTGAGGCCAGCGCGTGCGGAAATCCGGGAAAAGGGCTGCTTTCGGGCAGCCCTTTTCGCGTTTTCCAGCCCCTAAACCAAAGTTTGTGCCCCTAAACCGGGTATCTGGGTGGGGCGGAATAAACCTGTGCTGAATGGTTTTCCTCGGCTCGTCGCGGCGATTGTCGGGTCAGGCGGACATGCACCGCCGCAACGGTTCATGACCACGAGAGGAGAAACGACATGACCAAGATCCTGATGACCACCAGCGCCATTCTTCTGGGGCTGACTGCAAATGCCTTTGCCTCGGACTACGGCGGGCGGATCGGCCGCGATTTCGATGACGGCGGCCATGCCTCTGCCGCCGCCGGGACCACCGGCGCGGCTGTTGCAAGCGCCGAGAGCGGCAGCCACGGAATGGGTGACGACAGCGGCTCCGACGATGGCAGCGGCCATGACGCCTCGGATGATGGCGCGGGCCATGACAGCGGCGACGATGGCGCCGGACACGGCGATGATGCCGGTGATGATGGTGACAGTGGCGGCCACAGCGATGGAGGCCATGGCGAGAGCGGCGACAGCGACGGCGGCGACAGCGGCGAGGGCCATGGCGGTGAGGGGCACGGTGGTGACGGCCATGATGGCGACAGCGGCGACGGCGATAGCGGCGACGGCGACGATTGATCCTGCGCTGCATGAAATAGGCGGCCGGTTGTGATATCCGCGACAGGAGATCACGGCCAAGCCGCTCCCGTTTCGGGGCACGGCGCATGCCCGTGCCCCGAAGCGCGCGACGAACAAGGAGGGCAGCGATGCCGCAACAACTGAACAGGATCGCTCTGGCGCTGGCTCTGGTTCTGGCTGCTACCGGTGCCGCTTGGGCGGACCCGGTGACCGATGCGATTGCCCGGCAGTTGCGGCAGCAGGGCTATACCGAGATCACCGTGACGCGCACCTTTCTGGGACGCGACCGGATCGTTGCCACCAGCCCGACGCGCGAGCGCGAGATCATCGTCAATCCGCGCACCCGGGAAATCCTGCGCGACTATACCGAAAGCCGGGACGATGACAGCGGCGAGGCGCCGCGGCGCAGCCTGCTGGACCTCTTCGGGGGAAACACCGCCGCAGACGACAGCAGCGGTGATGCTGACAGCGGCGAAGCCGGAGACGATGGCGACAGCGGCGGAGACGACGGCGGCGACAGCGACGGCGGTGATAGCGATGGCGGCGACGGAGATGGCGGCGACGGCGATGGGGACGGCGGTGACGGCGACGGCGATGGCGGGGGCGGAGATGACTGATCTGCACCGGAAGGCTACCATGACCGCCGGAGCGGGCGCATGAGGGGCGGGTGGTTCCTGGCGACACTGGTAGCGGTGCAGGGGCTCTGCGCCACTTTCTTCGTGTCCGACATCATTCTGACCGTGCTGGGCGTCCGGGCCCGTCCGGTAAGCTGGCAGACCCGCGAGTTGCTGGAAATCGGCGCCGCCGTCGGGCTGATCCTTGGCGTGTTGCTGGGATGGATTGCCTATCGTCGCAGCCAGCGCCGGGCAAGGGCCGCGGAAGAGAGCCTGCGGCTGGTGCAGTCGGCCTTCAAGGATCATCTGGAGGAGCGGTTCAGCGCCTGGGGCCTGACCCCGGCGGAGCGCGACGTGGCGTTGTTCTCGATCAAGGGGCTCAGCCTGGCCGAGATCGCCGAGCTGCGCAGCACATCCGACGGCACCGTCAAGGCGCAGAGCAATGCGATCTACCGCAAGGCCGGCGTCAATGGCCGCTCGCAGCTGCTGAGCCTGTTCATCGAGGATCTGATGGCGGAGGACTAGAGGCGCGGGTTTCATCCCAGCCGGCACCTGGCCCCGCCCGATCGACAGAGCAAGCCGGCCGCGCAGAGGATTTGGCCCGGAGGAAGTTTGGCTTTCGTCCTAAGTCGCCGAATGCTCCATCAGCACGGGCAGCGGCACCACCTCCAGCGCGCGGGCGTGGGTGGCCTCCAGATGCACCTTGGGTGCGCAGCCTTCGTCGTGGGCCTGCAGGAAACGCGCGGCGCAGAGGCACCAGCGGTCCCCGGCCTTGAGCCCGGCAAAGTGATACTGCGGCCGCGGCGTGCTCAGATCGTTGCCGACATATTTGGAATAGGCCAGAAACTCGTCGGTCATCACCGCGCAGACGGTATGGCTGCCCTGATCCGCCGCGCAGGTGTTGCAATGCCCGTCGCGGAAGAACCCGGTCAGGGGATCGGTCGAGCAGGGGGCAAGCGCCCCGCCCAGCACATTGATGGGGTCGTCCGGTTCCATGGCACCAGCCTACAGATTTTGTACAATCTTGCGGAAGAATTCTACGTTCTGCTCATGCGCCCCCTCGTCCCGGAAGCGCCGGTCGGCGCCGGTGGCGACGATCAGCACGCCGGCGGGCTGGTCGATGTAGATATACTGCCCATAGACGCCCCGGCCAAAGAACTCGCCCTCATGCGCATCCGCCGGGATCCACCACTGGAAGCCGTAGCGCGTCTTGCCCGGTGCGGTGGGCGCGCTGGCGGCGGTGGAGGCGGCGACCCAATCGGCCGGCACCACCTGTTTGCCGCCGTATTCCCCGTTCTGCAGGATCATCTGGCCGAAGCGGGCGAAATCGCGGGTGGTGAAGTTGAGCCCGCCGAGGACGAAGGCCACCCCGGCGCCGTCGGTGATGTAATAACCGCCGCTCTCCAGCCCTAGCGGCGCCAGGATCTTTTCCTGCAGCAACCCGGTCACGCTGCGCCCGGTGGCGCCGCGGATCACCATGCCGATCACATGGGTGTCGATGGAGACATATTGCCAGGTCTCGCCCGGTTCGGCGAAGCGGTCGGTGAAGCTGGCGGCGAAATCGTCCAGCGTGCCGCCGAGGGCCACCACACGGCCCATGCGGTTGATGTCGGAGTTGAAGTCGAAATAGTCCTCGTCGAAGGTCACGCCCGAGGCCATGTTCAGCACGTTGCGGATGCTGGCCCCGTCATAGGCGGAGCCCTTGAGCGCAGGTGCGTATTCGGTCACCGGATCGTCGATTGAGGCAATCGCGCCCTCCTTTAGCAGCACGCCGAGCAGGGCGGAGAGATAGCTCTTGGCGACCGACCAGGAGATGCGGCGGTCCTCCGGAGCGGTGCCGAGGTAATAGTCCTCGAACCGCAACTGGCCATCCTTCATCACCAGCAGCGAGGTGACGGCGCGCTCTTGCAGCCATGTGTCGGATCCCTCGGGCAGTGCGATCGGGGCCCCCTCGGGCAGGGGGCTGGCCGCCGCCTCTCCGCGCGGCAGCGGCGCGGTGCGAAAGGCCGCGTCCATATGGGAGAAGTTCCGGACGATCTTGCCTTCGTCGAACAGCGTGTTGACGGCCCAGAGGCGCGTGATCTCTTCGCGTTTCCACAGGCCCACCACGATGATGGCCAGCACCAGCGCCAGAAGGATCCGGCCCAGCCATTTTCCGATTGTACGCATGTCTCTCCTCCCGCTTTGGCCCATCTGAGCCGAGCGGGAGGCCTGCGGCAAGGGGGACGCGGCGGAAACCCTTTACGCGGCGTCCCAGCGTACCCAGCGGCCGTGGAAATCGGCCCGGCCCAGCGGGATGGTCAGATCGCCCGGCCAGAGCCGCAGGGTGAGCGCCGCGCCCTCGGGCTGATCGTCGGCTTCCAGCCCCAGCCAGGCCAGCGGGCGGGCTTCGGTCGCCTGCGGGCCGGCCGCCTCGATCAGGGCGCGGCCGCGGGCCTTCGCCTCGGGCGGGAAATACTGCCAGGCGATGGTGTGATAGATCAGGTGGAGCTGGCCTTCCGGCTGGGTGGCGAGGCGGGTCTCCAGCCAATCGATGGCATCGGCGCGGTCGACCTCGGCCTCCTGCACGGCGATGGCGGCGCGGGTCAGCTCCAGCCGGTGCGGCTGATCGGCCCAGAGATAGGCGGACAGGCGCAGCGCGTCCTGCGGGTTGTGGGGATTGAGTGGGTTCAGATCGACGCCGCGGCGTTCCGTGATCCGCAGCGGTTGGGCTGCGGGCAGCGGGCCGGTCCAGTCCGGGGTGAGCGTCAGGGCAGGGGTATTGGGGCCGAGCCGCCCGGCCCCGGTCTCCAGCGCGAAACGGTCGAACGTCAGGTTCAGCCCGGCGCTGGCGCCCAGTTCCGAGACCATGAAGGGCAGCGGATGGCGCGCCGTGATCCAGTGGGCGGCGGCGATCAGCGCAGCGGAGCGCCGCACCTCGTTGGTTTGCGGCGCGTTCTGCATCCAGTCCCGGAAAAAGTCCCGATGGCGCTCGAAGGCGGCGAGCACCGTCTCGATCAGTTGCACGTTCGACACCTCGTTCGGCGGGTAGACGGCGGCCAGCGCCGCATCCCGGTCCGACAGCACCAGCGCGTGCAGCCCGCCGGCGATGCGCAGCGGCAGCGAGGCGCCGGTGGGGCCGAGGTTTTCGCCCGGCCATGCCGCGCAGAGACGACCCAGAGCGCTCTCTTCCGGCCAGTTGTCGGCCAGCCCGGTCAACAGACGATCCATGAAGGGCGAACCAAGGCGGGCGCAGGAAACGGCTTGTCGGCGGAGTGTTTCGGGCAAGGTCATTTGAACTTGTCCATGAGCCTCTGCATCGGGCTGCGGTCGTCTTCCGGCGGGGTTTCCGGTTTGGCCGGGGCATCGGCTTTCGCCTTTGCCTCCGGTTTCGGCGAGGTGGAGGAGCGCGGCGGCGCGGTGCGCAGGGCGACCGCATTCATGAACTTGCCGCCGTCGCCCGCGGCCAGGTGATCGGCGCCGTCCGACAGCCCGCGCAGGACATCGTCGAGCCAGTCTTCATCCGCCTTCGGGAAATCGTGCAGCACATAGCCCGCCACCGCCTCTTTGCGCCCAGGGTGGCCGATACCAAGGCGCACGCGGCGGTACGCCTCACCGATATGGCCGTGGATCGAGCGCAGCCCGTTGTGGCCCGCGTGACCGCCGCCCTGTTTCACCCGCACCTTGCCCGGCGCGAGGTCAAGCTCGTCGTGAAAGACGGTCACATCGCCCGGCTCCAGCTTGTAAAACCGCATCGCTTCGCCCACCGATTGGCCGGAGCGGTTCATGAAGGTTTCCGGTTTCAGCAGCAGCACCTTGTCGCCGCCCAGGCGGCCTTCGGCGATCTGGCCCTGGAATTTCGATTTCCAGGGGCCGAAGCCGTGGTCATCGGCGATGCGGTCCAGCGCCATGAAGCCGATGTTGTGGCGGTTGCGCGCGTATTTCGCGCCCGGGTTGCCGAGGCCGACAAAGAGTTGCATCGCATCCCTCGCAGGTGGAACGGGTCGCGTCCTACATGCCCGGAAACGGGGGCGGAATCCAGAGCGTGAAAATACGGGGGCAAAGCTGGAACTTGCCCGGGACAAGGCGCGCAGCTCCGCCGGGCAGCGCCCCACCGCCCAGTGCGCGGGTGCGGCTCTCTGTTCCGTTCGCGCGGCGCCCAAAACGAAAACGGGGCCCCGAAGGACCCCGTTTCCAAATGCAATGCGCGGAGAACTTATTCCTCTGCGGCTTCGCCTTCGGCCTCTTCGCCGCCTTCTTCCTCTTCGCCTTCAGCCGAACGCAGGCCCGACGGGGCCGAGATGTTGGCGATCACGAAGTCGCGGTCGATGGTCGGCTTGGCGCCGGTCGGCAGATCGATGGCCGAGATGGTCACGGTGTCGCCGATGTTCAGGCCGGTCAGGTCGACGGTCAGCTTCTCGGGGATGTCGCCGGCGGTCACCACCAGCTCCACCTCGGGGCGGACAACGGTCAGAACGCCACCCTTCTTGATGCCGGGCGCGGCCTCTTCGTTGAGGAACTCGACCGGGATGAAGAGGTTGATCTTCGAGGTGCGGCGCAGGCGCATCAGGTCCAGGTGCGTCGGCAGGTCTTTGACCACGTCGCGCTGAACGTCGCGGCAGATGACGCGCACGTCTTCGTGGCCTTCGACCTTCAGGTTCCACAGGGTGGACTTGAAGCGGCCTGCCTTCAGTTTCTTCAGCAGCTCGTTGAACGGGATCTGGATCGGCAGCGGATCGTTGTCGCCACCAAAAACAATGCCCGGAACCATGCCATCGCGGCGTGCCTGACGAGCGGCGCCCTTGCCTGTCCCCGTCCGTTCCTGGGCTACGAGATCAGGAATCTCACCAGCCATGATATTTCTCCAATGTAAGGGCGGGGCTCCTCCAAGGCTGTAGCCCCGCGTGAAGCCGCGCGTATAGACGAGATTCTGTCCGTTGGAAAGAGGGATTCCGGCCCGGCCGGAAGCCGGGCGGAATGCTTCAATTCAGCTGGGTCACCAGGTGCCCGCCGGCCTCTCGCAGCCGCTCGTAGAGGTTGAATTCCTCGGCCCGGGCGGCGCGCAGTTTCGTCCGCAGTCCGGGATCGAGAGGGGCCTCCGCGGGCGGTGAGACGTTTTTGCGCTCAAGTTCGATCGCGCTGCCGAAGCGGTCAGTGAGAAAAGCCAGCAGTTGCGGCTGATCCTCGTAGGCGAAGAGGTGATGCACCAGAAGTTGTTTGCGCGCCGAGGTGAGAAAGCGGAACTGGCTGCCGATCCGCGCGTGCGGTGGGGGATCGTCGCGCAGCATATCGCGGACGAAATCGTTGAAGCTGAGGCCGTCGGTGGCGGCCTCGCGATCCTGCAACCGGTCGCGGCTGCGGTATTTGTACCAGCTTCTGACCTGATCTTCCGGATCGCGCATCACCGCGACCCGCTCGGGTACCAGATCGAAGGCGCGTTTCAGGAACGGCGCGACCTGGTTGTGGAACCGCTGCGCGGTGAGGTGCTTGCGTTGCTTGGAAAAGGCGATGTCGGCGCGCGGCCGCAACGCCAGTTCCAGTGCGGTGGTGCCGGTCTTCGGCACCGCCAGAAGCGCCAGCTTTTGCTCGGAAAAGACCAGCAAGGACTCAGCCCTGCCAGCGGCCGCCGAAATCCTCCGGCACCAGCACGTTGTGCCGGCCCAGAGCGGTCACCTGACGCTCGCCGCAGAGCGCCATGGTCATGTCGAGTTCCTTATGAATGACCTCCAGCGCGGTGGTCACGCCCTTCTGCCCCATGGCGCCCAGGCCATAGACGAAGGCGCGGCCGATCATCGTGCCCTGCGCCCCCAGTGCCATCGCCTTGAGCACGTCCTGGCCGGAGCGGATGCCGCTGTCGAGGAACACCTCGGTCTGGCCGCCCACCGCATCCATGATCTCGGGCAGCATGCGGATCGAGCTCAGCGCGCCGTCGAGCTGGCGGCCGCCGTGGTTCGACACGACGATGGCATCGGCGCCCAGCTTGGCGGCCATCTTGGCATCCTCGGCGTCCAGGATCCCCTTGAGGATCACCTTGCCGCCCCACTGCTCCATCAGCTTGCCGACCTTGCCCCAGTCCAGCGTCGGGTCGAACTGCTCGGCAGTCCAGGCGCCCAGTTGCGAGGTGTCGGAGACCCCCTTCACGTGGCCCACGATATTGCCGAAATGGCGCCGCTTGGCGCCCAGCATCTCGATTCCCCAGCCCCATTTGGTGGCCAGGTTGGCGATGGTCTTGGGCGTGAGCTTGGGCGGGGCGGAGAGCCCGTTCTTCAGGTCCTTGTGGCGCTGACCCAGAAGCTGCAGGTCCAGCGTGATCACCAGAGCGGAGCACTTGGCATCCTTGGCACGCTGGATCAGGCGGCTCACGTAATCCTCGTCCTTCATGGTGTAGAGCTGGAACCAGAATGGCTTGGTGGTGTAGCCGGCCACATCCTCGATCGAATTGATCGACATGGTCGAAAGGGTGAAAGGCACGCCGAAATCCTCGGCCGCCTTGGCCGCCTTCATCTCGCCGTCGGCGTGTTGCATGCCGGTCAGGCCCACGGGGGCCAGCGCCACCGGCATTGCTACATCCTGCCCGATCATCTGCGTGGCGGTAGAGCGGCCCGACATATCGACTGCCACCCGCTGGCGCAGGCGGATCAGGTCGAAATCGCTGCTGTTTTCGCGGAACGTCTGTTCGGTCCAGCTGCCGCTTTCGGCGTAATCGTAGAACATGCGCGGGACGCGGCGTTCGTAGATGCGTTTGAGATCCTCGATGTTGGTGATCACTGGCATGGTCCGCGCCCCCTCCGGCAAAATCTGTGGTCAGGTTTGGTTACCAATGCCGCGGGGATTAGACAATGTCGCAAATGGTGGGGCGGGAGCCGAAGGAACAGGGGACGGAGCGAATTGACGGAGCGGCGTGGTTTGCGCCGCCGCGATCCGGGACTATGACGGGCCGGAGACAGCAAAGCGAGGCGCCTATGGCGATGTATTTCGAGGATTTCCCGGTGGGGTTCGTGTATGAGAGCGAAACGCGGCAGATGCCGCTGGAGGAGATCACGCGGTTCGCCCGCGACTGGGATCCGCAGCCGTTCCATGTGGACGAAGCGGCGGCCAAACACACCATCTATGGCGGCCTGATCGCCAGCGGCTGGCATACGCTGACCGTGGCGTTCCGGCTGTGGTACGATAGCGGGCTTTGGGCCGAGGCCTCGATGGGCTCGCCGGGGATGGAGAATGTCCGCTGGCTGAAGCCGGTGCGGCCGGGCGATACCCTGCGCGTGCGGGTCGAGGTGATCGAGAGCAACCCGTCCAATTCACGTCCCGATCGGGGAAGGATCACCGCGCGCAGCGAGGTCTTCAATCAGGACGGGGATAAGGTTGCCGAATATACCGGTATTCATATCCTGAAGACGCGGGCGGCAGGATCCTAATAACCCACACCAGCGCCCTGAGGCCACCTCGCTCCCTGAGCCATGCCCTGCTGCGCGGAATCAAGCCCGAAGGGCGCCGCGCGAGCGCCGGACCGCCCCCACGGTCTGGCGCTGCGTCGAGGTAGACGCGCCGCTCGTATCTCTTCCGGATTTGGTAGCGATTAAGCGCTTTGACCCGCCGTCGTGAGCGCCAGCCCCCGGCCCGGCGCTCGCGCGGCCAGTTCTGTAGGGGGCGGGAGCGAGTCGCCGGACCAATCCTGCTCAAATGGACGACGCTCCGCGGCTGCTCTGCGCCGGTCGGCCGGGGATGGCCTCCTCAGATTGTCTCCACCCGCCCCTGGTAGACCTCGACGATATGGTTGTCGGCCGCCTTGGCCAGTGCGGCGATCTCGCGGCGTTGCTCCTCGTTCAGCACACCTTCCTCGGGCGCCGTGGCGATGGCGGCCAGTGCCTGATCGCGGGCCTCTTCAAAGGCGCCGCGCCGGCCGGCGGCCTCGTAATCGTCGCGCCCCATGCGCTGGAACACCCGCGGTGTGAACTGGTCGCGGCAGCCCGCCACGGTGTGATCGCTGTCGAGGAAATGGCCGCCCACGCGGATCTGGCTCATTTCCTGCCAGTTGAGCGCCTCTTCGCTGATCTCCGGCACGCGGATGAAGCGGCGCATCATCGCACCGATCTCGTTATCCAGCACCGCCTGCACCGGGCTGAACACGGTGGCGCATTCCAGCTGGCCGACGCCGCCGAGGATATCTGCGCCGGTGAGCGCGACGGTCTGCATCAGCAGCGCCCGTTCCGCCATCGACTGGTGATCGGCATCGGGCGTGTCGGAGCCCGAGCCATAGGTATGCGACAGCAATCCGAACCCGGTCTTGAGCAGCTGGATCGCCAGGCTGGCGGCCTGCATCGCCTCGACGCTCGACTGCGTGGCGCTGCCGGTGCGCATGTCCAGCGCGAACATCAGCGGCGTGGCGATCACCGGCAGACCGGGCGACAACACATGCGCCATGGTCACCATGCCGACGATCTCGGCTACCGCCATCAGCGCCAGCCCGGCGGCCGAGAGCGGCGCGGTGCCGCCGGCGGAGGGCAGCGAACAGGCATGCACCGGCACGCCGGCCCTGCCGCATTGAATGATCACCTCGGTATCCATGTATTTGAACTCCAGCGGAGAGAAGGAGCAGGTGATGGTGCTGGTCGAGGGGTTGGCGCGCAGCGCCTCTTCGCCTCCGGCGGCCACGGCGGCGATCTTCAGCAGGTAGTCGATGTTTTCCTTCTGATAGGGTTGCATCCAGACGTGCTTGTCGGTGTGGCCGGTGATGCGGGCATAGGCGTGGATATCCGCCGTCACCTCCGGCACGCCATGGACGAAGGGATGGGCGATGAACCCCACCTGATCGAGCGTATTGGAAACGGCCGCGATTTCGCCCGCCGCCATCAGGTCCATGTTGCGATAAGAGGCGTCGCGCGGATCCACATAGCCATGCGCGCCGGTGCCGGTGCGCATGATGAAGCCGTGATCGGCGCGGGGCAGATTCATGTCCATTGTGCGGGTCTTGCCGCAGAGGCGGACGGACTTGGGCGTTGCCGCCAATGCCTCGGTCACCATCTCACGTGGCAGGCGGAGGCGACCGGCCTCTGCCCCCTCGCGGGCACCGGCGGCGATCAGGGCGGCCTGCGCGCCGGGATGGACGATCATCACGCCGTAATCCTCCAGCAGGCTCAGGGCGTGATCCTTGAGGAAATCCATCCGGTCGCTGTCGAGGAAGCCGAAACCGGCGCGCGGGCCGATCGCATGCTCCAGCGAAAAGGCGTCGGCTCCGGCGCGGCTGACGGGCGGGTTGGCGCGGCCACGGCGGCGGCGCGGGGGGTGGGGTGTGCTCTCGGCCATCTCATGTCCTCCTGATCGAAAAACGAGAGTGGCACACACCGATTACACTCACTGCCTGCCGACTTGAGCGCAGTGAGGATATCCGGTTCCGAAAACCGATCAATCGGAAATGTGAGGCGGCAGGATCAGGCGGAATGGGCGCCGTCGGCGAGCGACTTGACGAAAGCCAGCACTTCGGTCGCGGGCTTGCCCGCGCCGATCTCGCCGACGATGGCAGAGCCCACCACGGTGCCGTCGGCCGCGCCGGCGATGGCGCGCGCGGTCTCCGGCGTGCGGACGCCGAAGCCGACGATCACCGGCAGATCGGTTTTCGCCTTGATCCGCGCCACTTCGGGGGCGACGTCGGTCGCCTGCGCCTCGGCCGCGCCGGTGATGCCGGTGATCGAGACGTAATAGACGAAGCCGGAGGTGTTCTGCAGCACCTTGGGCAGCCGCTTGTCATCGGTGGTCGGCGTGGCGAGGCGGATGAAGTTGAGCCCGGCCTCCTGCGCGGGGATGCAGAGCTCGTCATCCTCCTCGGGCGGCAGGTCGACCACGATCAGCCCGTCGATGCCGGCGGCGGTGGCATCGGCCAGGAACCTGTCGACGCCGCGGCTGTAGATCGGGTTGTAGTAGCCCATCAGCACGATCGGCGTGCTGTCGTCGGTTTTGCGGAACTCGGTCGCCAGATCGAGGGTCTTCTGCAGGGTCATCCCGGCCTCCAGTGCGCGCTGGCCAGCGGCCTGGATGGTGGGGCCGTCGGCCATCGGATCGGTGAACGGCAGGCCCAGTTCGATGATGTCGACACCGGCGCCGGGCAGCCCTTTGACCACCTCGAGAGAGGTCGCGTAATCGGGATCGCCCGCCATGACATAGGCGACGAAGGCCTTTTTGCCCTGCGCCTTCAGCGCGGCGAATTTGGCGTCGATGCGAGTCATGAACGGCCCCCGTCTTGTTATCGGCGTCTGTCTGCCGGCCCGGTTTGGCGAATACGGGGCGGGAAATCAATGGCAAAGGCCGTCGCAGGGGCGAAATCCAGGCGTGGATCTCGGGCTGTTTTCCGGCGCGGAAAACAGGGCGAGGGGGGCGGGCGGGGACGCCGTTGAAACCTGCGCCGAATTTCAACCGGGTTTCCGTGCCGGGAGCCGGACCCGGGGCGCGCGATGACATGCCCGTTGCAGTGCGCGGCCCCAGCGCATAGAAGGCGCCGAAACCGATGATGCGGAGGGCCGAGATGGGCTTCAAGATGGGGATCGTTGGGCTGCCCAATGTGGGCAAGTCCACGCTGTTCAACGCGCTGACCAAGACCGCCGCGGCGCAGGCGGCCAATTTCCCGTTCTGCACCATCGAGCCGAACGTGGGCGAGGTGGCGGTGCCGGACGCTCGGCTCGACAAGCTGGCCGAGGCGGCGGGCTCCAAACAGATCATCCCGACCCGGATGACTTTCGTCGATATCGCCGGGCTGGTGAAGGGCGCGTCGAAGGGCGAGGGGCTGGGCAACCAGTTCCTGGCCAATATCCGCGAGGTCGATGCCATCGCCCACGTGCTGCGCTGTTTCGAGGACGGCGACGTGACCCATGTGGAAGGCCGCGTCGACCCGGTCGCCGATGCCGAGGTGATCGAGACCGAGCTGATGCTGGCCGACCTGGAAAGCATCGAGAAGCGCCGCGCCAACCTGGTACGCAAGCTCAAGGGCAACGACAAAGAGGCGCAGCAGCAAGACCGGCTGCTGGCCGCCGCCCAGGCCGCGATCGAGGACGGCAAGCCTGCCCGCGTGGTCGAGGTGGACGACGAGGACGCCAAGGCCTGGAAGATGCTGCAGCTGCTGACCACCAAGCCGGTGCTCTACGTCTGCAACGTCTCCGAGGAGGAGGCCGCCACCGGCAATGCCCATTCCGAAGCAGTGGCGAAAATGGCCGCGGCCGAGGGCAACAGCCATGTGGTCATCTCCGCCAAGATCGAGGAGGAGATCAGCCAGCTCGACGCGGAAGAGGCGCAGATGTTCCTCGACGAGATGGGATTGGAAGAGGCGGGCCTCGACCGGTTGATCCGCGCGGGCTACGAACTGCTGCATCTTGAAACCTATTTCACCGTGGGCCCGAAAGAAGCGCGCGCCTGGACCATCAGGCACGGCACCTCCGCGCCGCAAGCCGCCGGCGTGATCCACGGCGATTTCGAAAAGGGCTTCATCCGCGCCGAGACCATCGCCTATGACGACTTCATCGCCTGCGGCGGCGAGCAGGGCGCCAAGGAGGCCGGAAAGATGCGGGCCGAAGGCAAGTCTTATATCGTCAAGGACGGCGACGTGCTGCACTTCCTGTTCAATACCTGACGACCAGCGGCCGCGCCGGACGCGGCCGTGACATCCAAGTTGCCTGGCCCGGAGAGAGGCAATCCGGACGCTCCCGACAGGGCCGTGCCCGGACGACCTGCCGGGCCGGTCGCAGCCGGGCGGGCAACAGTGGCGCAGGTCCGGATAAGCCTGGCGAAGCCTCCGTCAGAATCGGTAGCAGCCTGCGTCAGAAAACCCCGCAAAAACGCGATTGTGGGCTTGTTCCCGCCGGGCGGCATCTGTAAACGGGTCGGCGGAGACGTGGCCGAGTGGTCGAAGGCGCTCCCCTGCTAAGGGAGTAGGCGGGAAACCGTCTCGAGGGTTCGAATCCCTTCGTCTCCGCCACCATACCCCATTCATCGATTTTCTTGGATCGCCCCAAGTGGAGATTTGCGCTTGTTTTCATCGGAACCTGGCGCACGACTATTGATGTTCGAAAATCTTCGATTGCATGTGCATCCACCCGTTATGTGGTGCGAATTGTGGTGGGTGGGCTTTCGCAGAGAAGGATCGGAAGTCCGGCGATCCGCCTCTCGCGCTGGGCGAGTTTTGCTGCCTTAGGTGCAAGGCCAACCGGAACCCGGCCTTTGGCTTGGCCGATTACAAGCCCCTGACACCGTCACGTGGCATTATGAGCGCCTGTTGCCACAGCTGCGAAGGACGCTGCACCCGCTTTTTCAGCATTGCCGCTTTGCCGTCTCGGCAGGCGATTTTGACCATCGGCGGACCTTCATCGAAACACCCTAGAGGAACGCCTCGGGAACTCGTCTCAGAGTGAAGGCGTTTGAACCCTGTCGGGGTGCCACGAACGCCTGCCCCGCTCTTCGGAACTGGCGGAATCCCACCCATGTTATTGAATAACACTTGAGGGCATGGCTAGTTGACCACAAGTTTACGACAAGCGAACGGGTAACACATTTGCCTGGCAACACGGCGAACTGGCGACAATCCTGAAGCACAAGAACCATACCACCGCGACCCGCGGTAAGAAGGAGCAAGACAATGAAATTTTTGATTGCAGCAGCGACGACTGTTCTGGTTGCATCGCAGGCCTATGCCGGCTCGTACGAGGTGCGATGCGTCACGAAGAAAGTGCCGTATCAGGAGACCGTCAAAGGCGGAAGTCCCGAGAAAGTCGTCGGCGGGGCGATCGTCGGCGGGGTGCTCGGCAAAGTCGTGACCAAGAAAGATGCCGGTGCGGCCGCCGGCGCGATCATCGGCGGCGTCGTCGCCAATGAGACGAGCAAGAAGACCGTTACCAAGTACAGGGACGTCGAAACCTGCTCGAACGTGTTCATTCCCGCGCGCGTCACGAATGAGGAAACGCTGCGACAGACCTTGCTGGACCTGAACGCCGGCAAGCCGGTCAGCAAGGAAATGACCATGGACGTGCAGTATACGATCGGCGTCGCCCATGACGGTAAATGGGGGCCAAAGTCTCAGCTGGCCGCCGAGAAATACCTGGCAAACCTTGCGCCCGACGCGCCGCTGTATTCGCTGGTGGTCAACGATGTGGTCATCGTCAGCTCGGCCGACGTCAATGCGGTCGATCAGATCAAGGCCGCATTGCTGGAAGCAGGTATCCAATCGCAGATCTTTGTTGATTTGCAGCAATGAATGTCAGCGGCGCTACGCAACGTAGCGCCGCCGCCGACAGCCGGCAATATTGCCGAAACCGGGGTTCGGAACCTGTTCGTCAGGCAATCACCATACGTGTCGGCGCATTTCGGATGCCCTTGCTATCCACATTGCAATGGAGCCGAAATTCCTCGCTTGTGAAATCACCCCGAAGCGGATCATTGGCGCAGGTCTCGGACACGCTCCGGGACAGCGGTCATCGAGCCGATGAAGGTCGTCTCCCGGCTCATGGCTGCTATCCGACGCGGCAATCTTCAACGATCACTTCGGGCTCTGAACTGCTATTCACCGCAGATGAATTGAATGTTCGTTGAGAGCCGTCACAGTTCCATGCAGGAAGGGTGGAAACCAGTCGTGCGCTGAAGTTTGAACGAACGACCGGTTCAAGATCTGTAGCCATACTGGTCATCCGTGGGTAGCGTTTCTTGATATGGATCAAAGCGTATATGCGCTAAGGCGCATATTGGGGCCTCCATGCAGGAGATACTGACCGCCATTTCCGATCCGACCCGTCGCGCAGCGCTCACCCTCGTCTGGGATGGTGGTGAGCATTGCGTCTGTGAACTGATGGCCCGTCTCGGGGCAAGCCAGAGCCGGATGTCACGGCACATGAAGGTGCTGCGCGAGGCCGGTCTGGTGCTGGATCGACGCGATGCCCAATGGGTGCGCTATCGCCGCAACCCGGATCTGCCACAAGAGATTGCCATGGTGATCGACGCAGTCCTGACCGCCGAAAGAAGACATCAACAGGAGGTCGCATGACCGCCAACACACACGAGCGACACGTGCTGCGCGAACTGCCGGATTGGGTCTGGTATGCCGGGGTATCTGTGGCGGCCATACTCTGGTGGTTGCTCTACAACCAGTTGAGCCCGTTTTCCGAATGGGTGACATCGCTCCTTCCGGTGACGCGTGACAGCCACGCTGGCGAGGCTATCGCCTTCTTCGTCTACGACGTGCCCAAGGTGCTGTTGTTGCTAACCGGAATCGTTTTCCTCACCGGGGTGCTGCGCAGCTGGTTCAGCCCGGAAAAGACTCGTGCCATTCTTGCCGGAAAGCGCGAGATCGCGGGTTACCCGCTGGCCGCACTTCTCGGCGTCTTCACGCCTTTCTGCTCCTGCTCATCTGTGCCTCTCTTTATTGGTTTCGTCTCGGCGGGCATTCCTCTTGGCGTCACTTTCTCCTTCTTGATCGCGGGGCCTATGGTGGGGCCGGTCGGCCTGGGGCTGCTCTACGGCCTCGTCGGCTGGCAGATTGCTACGATCTACCTGGTTTTCGGTTTCACCATCGCCACGGTCGCGGGTTTCGTCCTGGGCCGAATGGGGCTGGAGCGGTATTTGCAGGACTGGGTGCGCGAACTGAACGCCGGGCCTGTAGGCGAGGTGCCGGAAGAGACGCTCACGTTTGTTGAACGGCTGAAGATCGGCATCGAGCAGGTGCGGGAGATCGTCGGCAAGGTCTGGATCTGGGTCCTGGTCGGCATCGGTATCGGTGCGCTGATCCACGGCTATGTTCCCGAGGCCATGATGCTCAAGATCATGGGGGGCGAGGCATGGTGGTCGGTGCCGGCTGCGGTAATCGTGGGTGTGCCGATGTACACAAATGCGGCGGGCGTTATCCCCATTGTCGAGGCGCTATTGGGCAAGGGGGCCGCGCTGGGCACGACACTTGCTTTCATGATGAGCGTCATCGCGCTCAGCCTGCCGGAAATGATCATTCTGAAGCAGGTGCTGACGTACCGCCTGATCGGCATCTTTCTCGCCGTCGTTGCCGTGGGCATCCTCGCCATCGGATTCTTGTTCAACATCATCATGTGAGCCCTCGTGGGCCTCATGCCATCATTCCGAAGGAGACACTCATGAAAACCGTCAAGGTCTACGGTCCCGGCTGCAAGCGCTGCGAGGCGACCGAACAAATGGTCAGGGAGACAGCCCGGAAACTGGGCATTGAAGTCGATCTCGAAAAGGTCACCGATCCGAAATCCATCGCCATGGCCGGCGTGATGTCTACCCCTGGATTGATGGTGGACGGCAAGCTGGTACATACCGGCGGCCTACCGGACTCTGCAAAGCTGGAAGCATGGCTCAGCGTATGATCCGCACCATCATTGCAGCCGCTGATCTCGACGTTGCCGCGGTTGCTTCTGCACATGTGAACGAGGTCCAGCCCGTCACCGATGACGTCGGGGCCATCGTGGGAGGAAGGCACAGCGCAGTCCCGAAGGCCATGGCAGCAACGCGACCTTCGGCGTTGTGGCAACCGATTAAGGTGCTTTTCGGCTAACTCCGGTGGGTCGTGGATGGGTGCCGAGGTGCCGAATGCGGCACGTTCGGATCGTGAGCGACCATCCCGCCGCCTACGGGGCAGGGCCATCGCTGGCTGGGCAACGGTGACCAGCTGGAGCAGAGTGCCGCAGGATACGACACTGAAGCGACGGTCCAGGACCGGGGTCACGCGAGAAGCGGTTCCACCTGCAGCGGCTGCCCTTTATTGACATGCGGCATGTCCGGCTCGATCACGGCGATGCCTTGCGCCACCGCGATCGGCCTCAGGCTGGCAGAGGCCCCCCGGCCAAGACGCTGCAGGACCGGCCTGCCCATGGCGTCGCGCCGGTCCCAGGTCACCGGGACATATTCGCGCCGGCCGGTCGTACGCGAATAGTCGAACCCGGACACGGCGGGGATCCAGACGTCCGGCACCTCGGTCAGCCCGGCGGCCTTGCGCAGCGCCGGCCGCGCGATCTGGCCGAAGGTCACCGCCGCGGCATAGGGGTTGCCGGGCAGTCCGACATAGAGCGCGCCGGCGACCCGGCCCACGGTCAAGGGCTTGCCGGGGCGGATCGCCACCTTCAGAACGTCCAGCGTGGCGTCCTCGCGCCGGAGGGCGTCAAGAATGTGATCCTCTTCGCCGGCCGAGACACCGCCCGAGGAAATGACGACGTCGTTCTCTTCTGCCGCCCGGCGGATGGCGGTTCGGATCGCACCCGCGTCATCGCGCAGGATGCCGTAGTCGGTCAGCGCAATCCACGGCAGCGCCAGCAAGGCGCGCAGCATGACGCGGTTGGAGTTATAGATCTGGCCGTGGCTCAACGGCGTTCCGGGTTCCTGCAACTCGCTGCCCGTCGAGAACAGGCCGACGCGCAACTTGCAGAAGGCGGAGACCTGCGGAATGCCGGTCCCGGCAAGAAGCGCCAGCCGCGGTGCGGTCAGCAGGTGACCGCAAGGCAGTGGCGGCTCTCCCGCGCGCTGGTCCTCGCCCCGGCGCCGGATGTTGAGCGCCGCGCGCGGCGCCTCGGGAATTGTCAGGATGTCGCCGTCGCGGCGGACCCGCTCCTGCATCAGGACGGCATCCGCCCCCGACGGGATCGGCGCGCCGGTGAAGATCCGTACGGCCTTGCCCGGTTGAAGGATGAGAGGCCTGGTATCCCCGGCGGCAACTCTATCCGAGACCGGCAGGCTCCAGGGGCCGTCCCCGGTAAGATCGCGGGTGGACACCGCATAGCCGTCCATCGCGGCATTGTCGAAGGGGGGCAGGTCGACCGTCGCTTGCGGGGGCGCGGCCAGAACGCGGCCCAGGGCCCGGTCGAGCGGCAGATCCTCCGCCTCGCGCATCGGCGCAACGGCGGCAACGGTCCGCAGGCGTGCCGCATCGACCGACAACGTCGCCCCGGTCTTTCCCGCGGAACAAAAGTCAGGTTGAGCCATGGCGTCCTCCCCAAAAACGCGCAGAAAAAATGCCTGCCCCGGGATCGGGGCAGGCGCGGTTCTTTGGCCTCAGAGCGCCACTTCCTTGGACTTGAAGGAAATCGCTCTGGTCTCGGGCGTGGCATCCGCGATCTTGCGGATGTCGCCCCAGCAGTGCTTGTAGTCCGGCAGCACCAGCTCGTTGACGCCGGGGTTGACCACGTTGCCCTGGCTACCTGCCGGCGAGCCGAACACCATCGCCACCTGGCCGGGCTTGGCCGAGGATGTCGGATAGGCCATGCCCTGGGTCACGCCGTTGTCGTTGACGATCTCCAGCAGGTCGCCCGGATTCAGGCCCAGGTCGACCATGTCGTCGGGGTTCATCTCGACGAAGGGATGCGGGAAGCGGTCCTGGACAAAGTCGTTTTCCTGATCCAGGAACTGGTTCTGCCAGAAGATGTTGGCCCGGACGTTGTTGATCCAGAACCTGTGGGCCGCCTTTTCGCGCGCCTTGCCCGGCGCCTGCCAGCCGCGCCAACCGGCGGCGCAGAACAGCGCCTTCCTGTCGTCGCGCCCGTGCCGGTCGAAGGTGCCGTCGGCATAGAGCCGTTCGGTCCCGACCAGCTGGCCGTTCTCGTAGCCCACCACCGGTTCCTGCACCCCGTTGTTCCCCATGGCGCGAAGGCGGTCATAGGTCACCTCCGGGTTGCCCTGGTTGTAGCCGTCCATGAAGGCGTCTTCCTCGGTCTGCCAGTCATAGCCCTTGAACCGGTCGGCATAGGCGTCGTTACCCATGTCGCGCAGCACGCGCTCCATGTTCTGCGCGACGCCGGCCGCGATCAGGCAGTCCGGCCGCGAATTGCCGAACGGGTCCATGTAGCGTTCCGACAGGCGCATCCGCCGCTCGCCGTTCATCGAGGTGAGGTTCATCTCGTTGGCTTCGCAGGCCGGCAGGATGACATGAGCGTTCTGGCCGATCTGGCTGTGGATGATATCCACGTCTACGACGAAAAGCCCGCCCGCGTTGATCGCGGCGACGATGGCATCGACCACCTGCTCACGGGTGCCGCCGGCGGCGGCGTCGATGGCATCCTTCACCATGTCGGACCGGCGCTTGTGCACCCGCTTGAACTCGGAGGCATTCAGCGTGGTCTTGTAGTGGTCGCAGGCCCAGATGTGATGCACACCGCCCAGACCGCGGATCAGGAACTGGTCGATATACTCTGCGGGACGTCCCACATGGGCATCCGACGGGCGGTAATAGCCCTCCTGGTGCCCGCCGAGGCGGCAGACCCCGCCACCCTCGCGGCCGATATTGCCGGTGGCCAGCGCGATGTTCACCAGGGCGCCGATGGTGCGGTAGTTGTCGTTGCCCCAGATGATGCCCTTTTCATAGGCCGTGACGCATTTGCGGCGGCTGCCGTCGTCATGCGGCTTGGCGATCCATTCGGCGGCCTTGACGATATCGGCGGCCGCGACGCCGCAGATGCCGGCGGCTTCCTCGACCGAGGTGCGGCAGGTAGCCAGCGCATAGTCGAGGCTGCCGAGCCCGGCCGGATGGGCGCTGTCCTGCGCCACCGCTTCGCCGTTCTGGAAGGTCGAATTGGCGATGAACTCCGCATCCACCCAGCCGTTGTCGACGATATGGGTCAGGATGGCGTTGAACAGCGCCATGTCGGTGCCTTCGTTGATGGCAAGATGCAGGACGTTGTCCTTGCCCGCATATTGCTCGGACGCGCTGATCGTCAGCGTACGGCGCGGATCGACGACGACCATCTTCGCGCCGTTCTGCAGCCCCGGTACCATGTGGTTGAGATAGAGGTTGGTCTGGGTCTCCATCGAATTCGCGCCGACCATGAAGATGGTGTCGGTCAGCCCGTAATCCTTGTAGGCATAGTTCAGCTCGCCCACGCCCATGTCGCGGGTCGAGTGCACCTCGGAGTTATAGGCGGGGCGGTTGTGAATCCGGCAGTTCTTGATCTTCATGCTCTCGAAATAGAGCTTGCCGGTGCCCCAGGTGTTCTCATACCCGCCGGCCGAGCCGCCGTGGTCGAACATCGACACCACGAGGTCGTCCTCGGACCCTTCGGTCACCACCCGCGCCGTCACCCGCGCCACGAGGTCGAGCGCGTCGTCCCATGTCGTCGGTTGCCAGACGCCGTTGCGCCAGACCTTGGGGTCCGACAGGCGCTGCTGCTGCGTGCCCGTCACCGTGGAGGGGCGGTTTTCAGCCATTCGCGCCCCGCGGATCGAACCGAGGCCGGAGTTGACCACGCAGTTCACATCCGGCTTGACCACCAGCTGCACGTCTTTGCCGTCCTGCTTGACTATGTTGTACATCGAGGGCGCGTACCACGCCTCGGTGTCCTGATACTGCTGTTCGCTCAGATCCACGCCGAACTTGTTTTCGCCGGGGGCGGTGCCGCCCTGCTTGTTCATCGGCCATGTGTAGGCTTTGTAGCCGCAGCCGACGATGCAGTAGTGGCAGGTTACATTGTGCTCCTTCGCATCCGCCGGGATGATCGGAAGCCGGTCAATCTGTCTTTTGTAAGCCATGATCTCTTCCCCCTCACAGCACGTTGGACAGACGGCCGTAAATCAGCTCATCCACCCCTTCGGCGTAAATGTCGCCCTTGTCGTCCACGCGCAGGACGAATTGCGGCAGGTTGTTGGTGGCATGGCCCCAGACCTGCTGACCGCCCGCTTCCGCGTCGAACCGTGAGTGGTGGCCGGGGCAGTTGAAGGTTTTGTCTTCGCCGTTGTAGCTCAGCATCCAGCCCTTATGCGGGCAGAGCACCGAATAGGCGACAATATCGCCATCGGGCCCGACGCCGCCCTCGACCGCCTGGCCGAGCTTGAGCAGAACACCCGGGCTGTCGGCGTCGGGATATTCAATGTCCATCGGCTCGTTCACCACGAGGTCCGAGACATTGGCGAGCTTGTTGGGCGGGTAGTCCACCCGCGCGAGGCTCCGCGCCTGCGCCTGTTGCGCAGGCAGCACCGTGGACGCCGCAGCGCCTGCGGCCCCCACCAGACCACCGCGCAGAAATTGACGACGGCCCGCATCGACCAGCCGATTGCATTTCATCGAAAAACCCTCCCTTGCTTTTCCGCATTCCATGGTAGACGCGGGCCGGACGGCCGCGCGACGGGCCGGAGGGCGATGCCGCATTGCGGCTGTGACTTGATTTCAAAGAGAAATTTCGACCGTTCGGAAATCCGAACATTTCGTACCGGTCGTCAGAGGCCGAATTTCTGCATCTTTTCCCACAGAGTCGTGCGCGACACTTTCAGCAGCTTTGCCGCCTCCAGGATATGGCCGCTTGTCCGGGCCAGCGCCGCGACGATCTGTTGTCGTTCGGCGGCGTCGCGCGCCTCGGCCAGTGTCGAGAAGCGGTCGCTTTCTGCACCCAGTTCCGGGAAGATGTCGGAGGGGAACAGCCGCTCCCCCTGGGCGGCCTCGACTGCCCGCAGCATCCGCGCCCGCAACTCACGCCCGTTGCCGGGCCAGTCATGGGCGTGAATTGCGCTTTCAGCATGCGAAGACAGCCCCTTGAGTGGAACGTCGCGCCGGAGGTTCAGCGTTTCGAAGAACTGCGTGGCCAGCCAGACCGCATCGTCCGGCCGATCCGCCAGCGGGGGAATGAAAATCTCGTGGGTCTTGAACAGGTACAAGAGATCCGCCCTTAGATCCTCGGCCTTATCGTCCGTGTCGGTGGTGGGCCAGGCCGAGGCGATGGCGCGGAACGGCGCCCCGGCGGACAGGGTCGAAATTAGGTGGTCTTGCGATGCCTTTGAAAGGCTTTCCAGGCCATTGATATGCAAGGTGCCTTCGTCCACCTCGGCGATGGCCTTGCGAAGCGCCGCGTTGTCGTTGGGGCTGCGATGCGCATTAACCTCGATGAAGGGGGCCGCGCGCCGGTCGGACAGGTCGTGGATCCAGCGCGCCAGGCGCGCCTTGCCCAACCCCTTGCCGCCCCGGATCAGCACCGGCTGGTCTCCTGCAGCATATTCGGCGACCAGCGCATCGACCTGGCGCGCGCCCTCCGATATCCCGGTCTGCGGCGGCAGGTCGACGTTCTGTTCGGGCCGCAGGATCAGCGTCAGCCGATTGAGGAACCCGCCCATGTCGAAGGGCTTGGTGATGTAATCAGCCGCCCCGGCCCGCAACAACCGCACGGCCTGATCGATCCCTCCCTGTCCAGTGATGAAAAGAAAGGGCGGCGGCGTGGTGGTGCGGCAGAGCGTTTCATACAGCTCCTCGCCGGTTCCGTCCGGCAGGCGGATGTCGCAGACCACGGCGTCGACGGGCTGTCGCGGGGTCCGGATCGCGGACACCCCGCGCCCCATCAGCTTGACCCAGGTGACGGCGGCACCTTCAAGCTCCAGCCGCTGGTGGATCGATCCCCCCATGATCTCGTCATCTTCGACGAGCACAATATGCCGGCCGGTCAGGCTCATGACGCCGCCGCCCGTGGCAGAAACACGGTGACCGAAGTCCGGCCGTCGTCCCGGTCGTGACGGATGCGCCCGTTGAGTCCCGCGACCAGGTCGTGAACCAGCCGCAGGCCCACGCCGCCGCCCGGCGCGACCGGCGCCGAGGACATCAGGCGGTCGAGATCCTGCGTGCTCAGCCCCCGCCCGTTGTCGGTGATGGTCAGTTCGACCCCGCCGTCGTTGGGCGCGACGCTCAGACGGATGCACCCGTCCTCGGGTGCCGCCGCAGAGGCATTCAGCAGCAGGTTCAGAACGATCTGGCGGACCGGCGCGGCCGGCAGCGATGCCAGATCCGCCCCGTCCGCCCGAACCTGCCAATCCAGGTATTGCCCCTTCCGTGCCGCCTCGGGCTCGAACAGCAGCTTCAGGTCGTCGAAATCCATAGGCCGAAGTGGAAGGCCCACGCGATCAAGACGGTTTTCGTCCAGGATGGCGCGGCTGACGTCCTTCAGGTGCACCAGACCGCGCTCCAGCAAGGCCACCGATTTCTGCACCACCTCGGGCCGGTTGGCAAAGGTACGGATGGTGTCGACACTGTTGAGAAGCCCGCCGAGCGGGTTGTTGATCTCATGCGCCAGCGACGAGGACAGCCGCCCCAGGCTGACGAACCGCTCGCGCTCGGCCAGCCGTTTCTCGGCCTCGGCCCGCGCGTCGATCGCCCCGGTCATGGCGTTGAAGGTGCGCAGCAGCCGGGCCAGTTCGGTGTCCGATTTCGGGATCTCGGCCTCGGGTATCCGGCTGGGGGCGCCGCCCACGTTGTCCATATGCTGGGCCAGCACCGTCACCGGCTTGAGCATCCGCGCGACCAGGAAATATCCCGCAAAGGCAAGCAGCGCCGTGGCCCCTGCATTGGCGAGCAACAGGTATAGGGAGACCTGCTCGCGCTCGGCCACGAGGTCGCCAACATCGATCTCGGTGACGATCTGGCCGACCGTGCGTTCGGCCACCCGGAGCGGGGCCCGCACCCGGACTTGCGGCTCACCCCCCGATGCCGTCAACGCGGACAGGTCCGAGGCGTCCTTGGAAAATGGCGTGGCATCGCTGTCCACCGGTGCGCGCAAAGGGTCGGTTGCCGCCAACACCCTGTTGCGGTCATCGGCGACCACCGTGAACAGCATCCGCTGACCATCGGATGCGCCCCGAGCCCGGTCCAGCGTGTCGTAGACCTCCCACACATCCTTGTGCAGGACCAGCGGCCCCAGCGCGACCGACAGCCCCTCGACATGCAGGCGCGCGATCTCACGCAGCCGGTCGTCGTGCAGCCGGCTGAGCGAGCGCAGCACCTGCTGCGAGGCGACCATGCCGAGCACGATCATGAGCCCACCCATGGCCAGAGCGACCCGAAGCGTGATCGGGATGTGGCTGATCGTTCCGTGCCTCATCCGGCCTGTCCCAGCTCCGCCATGCGAGCGGCGATGCCGTCGAACAGCCGGATATCCGGTTCGGCGATCCCGTCCAGGAACAGCAGGTCGAGCGCTTTGCGTCCGGCAGGCATCCTGTCCATCCCGAGCAGCGCGCGCTGCAGCGTGGTGACCGCGGGGTCGGCCATGCGGTCGCTGCGCGCCGCAAAGGGCGGAAAGCCCAGCCACTCGGACTGCGAAACGATCCGCGTGCGCGCCACCAGGCCGGGCTCGACCGCGGCAAGGGCCTGCCAGACGTACCCATCGACACTTCCCGACCGGACCAGGCCGCCGGCCACCGCCCGCACCACGTTCCGGTGCCCCCAGGTGAAGATGGTGCGCGCAAAGAAACTGTCGGGCGTTTCCCCCATCCGGGCCAGGTCCGAGGCCGTGACCAGGAAACCGGAATTGCTGTCCGGATCGGAAAACGCATGCATGCCGCCGCGCAGGTCCTCAAGGCCGGTGGCCTGATCCCCGGCCGAGGTGATGAGATAGGACTGATACCGCGGCTGGCCGCGCCAGACCGGAACGCCAAGCAGCGACAGCTGACCGCGATGCTGCAGGAAAGGATACCCACAAAGCCATGCGGCATCGACGGACCCGTCCAGAAGCGCGCCGGTGATTTCCTGGTAGGTCCGGCGCTGAACGAGGTCGATCTCGCGCCCCATCCCCTGGGAGAGAGCCTCCCGGAGCCGCTCGATCACCACCGCGTCGTTGTCGAGGAAGACCGGAGTCAGGGCGAGCCGGAAGAGAGGTTTAGCCCGCAACACGGAAGGACATGGCAAAACCGCGCAGGCGGCCAACGTTCTGAAGAAATCCCTTCGTCTCATATCCATTCCCTCCCCATCGAAGCGTACGCCACTTCAACGCCAGGGGACAATCCTGTCCGGGTTGGGCGGCAAGACGGTCGCTATTGGCGCAGACTCTGTATGGCAGAAATGGGCCGACAGAGGACGATCTGTTGGCACGATACGGTTTTCGGATGGCGCATCAGGCACAGGACCTGACTTGGCTCCCTTTCGGACCGATTTCCAAGTCGGCGCCCTCTTCGTCGGTTACGACACGAAGGAGTCGAACATCATGCTGAACAGCTCGCGCTCTGTCGTTATATCGAGCTTGTAGTACAACCTGTGCTTATGATTCCTGACGGTGCCTGCGCTCACACTCAGAAAGTCGGCAATTTTGGTCGGGGTGTATCCCTCCAGAGTGTAGCCCACGATTTTTTTCTCGGTTGGCGTCAGGCTGTTCTGCACCGCAAAGCGGTCAATCAGTTCCCCGGACGTCAGATCGAGAAAACCGGGCGAAACGATCTCCAGCATGACCGCCTTGCCTCGCGGGGCGATCGCATTGGTGGAATCGAGCGTTTCCCAGTGCAAGATGCATTGGTCGCCGATTTTCGTCGAGCCGTTGCGGAGAGACCCGACAACTTCGGGCAAACGGGCTTCGAGGCCCGCATCGGCGTTTTCGATCCACTGGCTGTTCCTGAACAGGATGTTGCCTTCGGTGTCCTGGATCATCGTCGCAATCTCGCCGTCGTCCAGGTTGCGACCAACCTGCCCGTAAAGGGTCTGATAGGTGTGAAGAGAGTGAATGCGCGCCAGGACCGGATAAATCAGCCGGGCCCGCAACTGCTCGGCTTCGGAGAACAATCTGCGGGCTCTGTCGACGCAAATCGCGGTGTAGACACCGCCGATCGTTGGCAGCATGAACACCAGCTCGTCCTTGATAGAGGCGGTTCGGTAGATCACGTCATAGAAGAGCGTGTCGGACCCGTTTCGGCGCTGCTCATCGAAGGTAACGACGGGCCGGGTCGCTTCGTCCCGGACCATGCGGAGAAGCGGATCGATCCGGTAGTAGTTCTTGAGATAGCTCTGGACCGCTTCAGTGCTCATCGCTTCGTTTACCAAGAATTCCGGGCGAGCGTATCGGGCATAGCGCACAGTAAGGAACCGACCGGAATCCATGTAGCGCGCGATCGCGGAGGCGAGTTTCCAATAAAACTCGTCCTTCCCCAGGCTGTCGAGCACCGGTGCGAGATCTGTTAAAAGTTCGAGCGCGGGATCGGTCACGCTCCTGTCCATTCGCTGTAGTCCCGGCATTCTTCTCACTCCGCGAATGATCATAGACCTGGAGCGCCACGCGAAGAAAGTCCGGTCGCGCCGCAGGTGGCGCAATTCGCCTGGCGCCTGTTTAATGGGCAATCCGCCCGCGTGCATGGTGACAGTTGTCATCCTTGTTCGGGGCGGACCTTTGGCTTCTACTCGACGGCGTTCATGCCAAACCGAGAGACGCAAAGTGCCCAGCCAAAGAATGACAGCGCGCCAGATCGCCGACAGGCACAGCCGGGGAATAGCCCGCTGCAGCGACACCGTCACCGATGTGTTCGAGCGGCTACCCGAGGTTCAGTCGCACTGCAACGCCTTGACCGAGTGGTTCCCCGAGGAGGCGCTGGACACGGCCCGCGCCCTCGACCAAGCGCTAGAGGCTGGCGCGCGCCCAGGCCTTCTCCAGGGAGTCCCGATCTGCATCAAGGACATGACCCCGACCAAGGGGCATCATACCACCCTTGGATCTTGGACGAGCGGCAGCGGCGAGACTGCGCATGACGCGGTGATCGTGCAGCGTCTCAAGGCCGCCGGCGCAATCATTGTTGGCAAGACCACGACAGCGGAACTGGCCTTTTCAAGCTTCACCGATACACCGCGCTATGGCGTGACCCGCAACCCCTGGGACTTGTCGCGAACGTCGGGCGGATCGTCGGGCGGGTCCGCGGCGGTGGTGGCAAGTGGGCTGGTGCCGCTTGCGGAGGGGACTGATATGGGCGGGTCGGTCCGCATCCCGGCCGCTGCCTGTGGTGTGGTGGGGTTCAAGCCCAGCCTCGGGCGTATCCCCATGGATATCGTTCCGAGCGCCCTGGAAACGCTGTCGCATTTCGGCGCCTTGGCCGCCAGTGTGGGGGATGCCGCCCTTTTCGTTGCGGCGAGTGCCGGCCATCACCCCGCCGACATGCTGTCGCGCCGCAGTCCCTTCGACCTGGATGCGACCGAGCCGCAGCATCTGGCCGGCAAGCGGTTCGCGCTGTCTGTCGACCTGGGCTATTGCGCTGTGAACCCTGAAATCGAAGCAGGTTTGATGCAGGCGGCGGAGCAACTGCGCGGTGCCGGCGCGGTCGTCGAAGAGGTAGAGATGCCCTGGACCCGCGCGGTGTTCGACCAATGGGCGATCCGCTGGTTTTGCCTCCTGGCGAGCTTTCCGAACGCTCGGACAGCCGAGCAACGCGCCAAGATGCACCCGGAACTGGCCGCGGGCCTCGAACAGGCACAACGCTATTCCGCGATGGACCTGATGGGGGTCGATCTGCACCGCACCGAGATGAACCGCCAGCTTAACGCGGTGTTTTCGGAATACGATTTTCTGCTGTGCCCGACGAATGCCGTTCCCGCACCGCTCGCGACACAAACCGACGCTGATTTCGAAGAGACGCTGCCAAACGGGAAGCTCGGCACGTTCGACATGACGCACCCGTTCAACATGGTCCCGACGAGCCCGGTCCTGTCGCTTCCCATCGGCCTGACCGGGGATCGCCTGCCGATCGGAATGCAGATCGTCGGGCCGGCCTGCGCGGACGAAGCGGTTCTGTCCGTTTCCGCCGCCATCGAACGCCTTATCGAGCCACTGCCGGTGCCGTCTTTTTGAAACAACAAACAACCCAGGAGACACGCATGCCTGCCCCCAACATACCCGATTCCGAGTTCGCCGAGCGCCGCGCCAAGGCCCGGAAAATGGCGCAGGACATGGGCCTCGAGGCGCTGATCGTCTGGTCGCGCAGCGGCAATTCCGTCGAAGCCTATGGCGATCTGTACTACCTGACCAATTTCGTGTCGCTGTTTCCCTGCGTGCCCGACCGGCGCACCTGGTCCAGCCGTGGTCACGGCGCGCTGATCCTGCCCGTCGACGGTGACCCCATCCTGGTCACCGACTATCTCGACGACCCGGAAGACCGCATCAAGGTCAAAGACGTGCGCGCCGAGCCGGATCTGGCGGCGGGTGTTGCCGACGTGCTCAAGGAAACCGGGCTGGTGGATCGAAAGCTCGGCATGGTCGGGACGATGTCCTTCCTGGTGAGCGCGCTACGCCGGATGGAAGAGCGGGCCGGACGACGGCTGGACCTGACCGATGCCGACCATATCCTCGATCGTCTCCGGGTCATCAAGAGCCCGGCGGAGATTGCCCAGATGCGGTGGTCGGCCGAGGTCGGGAAAAAATGGATGGACGCCACGATGCAGGCGATCGTCGAGGGGAATACCGAAGGCGACGCGGTAGGGGCGGGGCTTGCGGTTCTGGCCGCCAATGGGGGCACGCAGCAGGACATCGCCATCGCCAGCGGCCCGAACGCCCAGCACTACATGGGCAGCTCGGGCATGCCGCACTGGAACGTCACGCGCCCGCTGCAAAAGGGCGACCTGGTCCATGTCGATCAGTGGGGGCCGGTCGATGGCTATTACACCGATTTCGCCCGCTCGACCGTCGTCGGCGGAAAGCCGACCGACGGGCAGCGGGAATTGCTCGACGGGAATGTCACGCTGATCCATCACCTGGTTGCCTCGATCGAGCCCAGCCGGACCACCTTCGGGGATCTCTACCGGACCGGGTCGAAATGGCTGGATGACCACGGCTTCGCCAATCACACGAGCACCGGCGACGAGACAAACAATTTCAGCAAGCTGTTCCCCTGCTTCGGCCACGCCCTGGGCCTGGGGATCGACGGCCCGTGGATCGTCGACGACGAAGAGACCGTCATCGAACCCAACATGACGCTGGCAATCGAGGCATTGGTCAGCAAACCGGGCGTCGGCGCGTCCAACTTCGAGGAAAACGTGCTCGTCACCCAAACCGGCGCCGAGATCCTCACCGCGGGCTGCGACACCCGGCGCTGGGCATAGAAACCTTAACCATCACCGCTTTTCGGAGGGAGTGTCCCGTTCCGAAAAAAGAGGGAAACCACGCGGCGTGCTGATCGAACGGCATCCGCATCTCAACTCAATGGGAGAAGAAGATGAAGCAATTCAATTGGTCTACCCTGTTCGGCCAGGCACGCGGCCATGTCGTGTTCGCCGCAGCCTGTGCCGGTGTTCTCGGCGCGCAGTCCGCGGCCGCGGATACCATTTCACTTGGCGCGCCGATCCCGCTGACGGGATATCTGGCAGCCGACGGGGCCACCATGGAGCAGGCCATTCAACTGGCCGTCGACGAGCTCAATGCGAACGGTGGTATCCTGGGCGACCAGGTCGAGGTCGTCACCTTCGATATCGGCGACCTGACCCCGGACAAGCTGTCCGCCGCGGCGGCCAACCTGATCGAGCGCGAGGGTGTCAGCGCGCTGATCAACGGCTATGGGGGAATGGGGCCGGACATCCCGGCCTTCTGCCCTTACGGCATTCCCTATATCCACAACGATGCCGTCTCCAGCGTCATCGACCTGGCTGAACGCATGCGATGTAGCGCCATCTTCAACGCATCGGATGTCGACGTGAATTACGGCAAGGCCGTGTTCGACCAGATCCTGAGCAGCGGGTACGAATTTGAAAACAACCGCCTGGCCATCGTGCACGGCGATTTCGAATGGGACATCGAGGTTGCAAAAGGCATGACAGAGGCCGCCGAGGCGGCAGGCTGGGAGGTCGTGTTCACCGAAGAGGTGCCTTACGACACCGTTGAATGGACCGGCATCCTGTCCAAGATCCGCGCGGCTGAGCCCGGGCTCGTGCATCTCGAAGCGCTCGACCCGGCGGTGGCCACAACCTTCATTTCCCAGTTCGCCGACAATCCAGCCGGCAACGCGCTGGTCAACGTGGGCTACATGGGCGCGACCCCCGGTCTCGACGATGTCATCGCACAGGGCAACGCGGAAGGCGTTCTGGCCTTCACCCTGAACGCGCATCTCGACGACGCGGAAGGCCGCGCGTTTAGCGAGAAGTGGCAGAACGCCTATCATGCCGAACCGCCGGTCAGCCTCGCCGCCGCCGTCTACGACATGGTCAACATGTGGGCGGCCGCGGTCGAACAGGTCGGCGATGCCTCGGATTTTGCCGCCGTCGCCGATGCGATCCGCGGGATGAATTACGACGGGATCGCCGGAGTTTATGCCTTCAATGATCAGAACTACATCGACACCGGCTCTGACACCCAACCCGCCCAGCTCTTCCAGGTGCAGGATGGTCGACGGGTTCGTATCATGGTGGGCGACCAGAAGGTCGGAGACATAACCTCCCCGTCCTGGAACCACTGATCCGCCAAGGCGCCTCTGCGCCATCGACGCATGTCGATGGCGCGGCCACCTCCGCGCATTCTCTCCCCGTCCGGCTGAATACCCTTCGGTTCCCAGACTCGGACCGCAAAAAAGGCTTCGCATGACCCACATGTCGCTGGAAAACGTCACGATGAAGTTCGGACCTTTTCGGGCCCTTACGGATATCTCCTTTCACATCGACCGGGGCGAGATCCTGGGCGTTGCCGGTCCCAATGGCGCGGGCAAGAGCACGCTGATGAATGTCTGTACCGGCGGGCTCACCGCCACCGAGGGCAGCGTCATTTTCGACGGGAAAGCCATCACGTCCCTTCCTCGCCATGTCCGCTGCGGACTCGGTATCGCGCAGACCTTCCAGATCCCGACGTTGCTGTCATCGCTGACGGTCGGCGAGAACCTGTTGGCCGGACACCTGTTCGGTCGCGAGGTTCGCGGCGAGAGCCCGCGGATTTCGCTGGAACAGGTTCAGAGCCTGACACGGCTGGGCGAACTGCTGGAAACGGACGCCGCTGCGGCCGATCTTCTGACACGCAAACGGATCATGCTGGGTGCGGCGCTGGCGACCGGCCCGGAAATCATCTTCATGGACGAGCCGCTTGGCGGCCTGAACGCCGATGAAATCGCGGAATTCCTCGACGTGGTTCGCCACGTCCGAGAGGAACTGGGGATCACGGTCGTCATGGTCGAGCACAAGACAAGGGCCCTGGCGGAGATCACGGACCGCATCCTGGTGATCAATTTCGGCGAGTTCGTGATGCTCGACAGACCCGAGGTCGTGCTGAACGACGATCATGTCGTCGAAATCTACCTGGGAAAGAAGCACGATGCTTGAGCTGCAAGACATCAACGTCCGGTATGGCGACTTCCATGTTCTTCACGACGTATCCTTGTCGGTGGGCAAGGGCGAGATGGTGGCGGTGATCGGCGCCAACGGGCATGGCAAGAGCACGCTGCTGAAGGCGGTATGCGGGATTACCCCGGTTGCCAGCGGTTCGATCCGGTTCAATGGCGACGACATCGCGAACAATGCCGCTCCGCAATTGGTCGGCCGCGGCCTGGTCTATGTTGCTGAAGATCGGCGACTTTTCCCCGACATGACAGTTCTGGAAAACCTTCAACTCGGCGCGTTCCTGCCGGACGCCCGCAAGAAGGAAAAACAAAACCTAGAGCGTGTTTTCGCACTTTACCCGCGGCTTGCCGAGAGGCGCGGCCAGCTTTGCAGCACGTTGAGCGGCGGCGAAGCGCAGATGGTCGCACTGGGGCGCGGGCTGATGTCGAACCCGGCGCTCCTGGCGATCGACGAGCCGTCGCTGGGCCTGGCGCCCAACCTGACCGAGACCATGCTCCAGACGGTCGCCACGCTGAATCGGGAGGGGCTGACCGTCCTGATCGTGGAGCAGAGCCTGGCCCTGCTGCGGGGTATGATCGACCGCGTTTATTCCATCGAAGAGGGCGTCGTGTCGGCCAGCGAACTCGGCCGGGTGCAGGAAACGCTATGACCCAGATGATCGAAGTATTGTTGAGCGGCATGACCCAGGGCGCCGTCTATTGTGTCATCGCCATCGGCTTGTCGCTTGTCTATGGCGCTTCGCGGATTCTGAATTTTGCGCATGGTTCGCTTTACACGCTTGGCGGTTACATCGCCTGGTTCTTCGTGGTCGGCCACTACACCCTGCCTCTGTGGCTGGGCATTCTGGCTTCGATCCCGATCCTGGCGCTCAGTGGTGTGGCGATCGAAAGGGTGATCATCCGTCCGCTACGCGCCTCGGAAAACTGGAAGATCAATACCATCATGGTGACGCTGGGCCTCGCGTTCGTCATCGAGAACGGCCTGCAACTCGTGTTCGGGCCCGGCACCAAGACCATCCAGCCCTTTACCGAGGGCGTCCTGACCTTGGGCGGCATCACCTTGTCCTGGTACAAGATTTACATCTTCGCGATTTCCCTCGGGTTGGTCGCGGCGCTGGAGGTATTCCTCACCCATTCGCGCTACGGCCAGGCCGTGCGGGCGGTGTCGCAGGACATGCAGGGGGCCAAACAGGTCGGAATCAACGTCAATCAGGTCTTTGGTCTCGCCTTCGCGCTGTCGGTGGTCCTGACCGGGATTGCCGGCATCCTTCTCGCCCCGGTCTTCCTGATTTCCCCGCTGGGTGGCTGGGGGCCGTTCCTCAAGGCGTTCGTCATCGTCGTGTTGGGCGGCTTGGGGAGCACCAAGGGGGCCTTCGTGGCCGCCTTCATCCTGGGCGTGCTGGAGGCCTACATCGTTTTCTTTCTTGGGCCGAACTGGGCGATGCCGGCCTGGCTCGTGATGCTGATCGTCGTCTTGATGATCCGACCGAAGGGCCTGTTCGGAGTTTGGGAGAACTGAGATGACGGATCGTACGAAATACACCCCCACGTCAACGATTTCGTCGGTGTTCACCGGGAAAGGTTTCCTCAGGGACAGTCTCCTGTTCTGGGCTGCGGTTGCGGGCCTGGCGGCACTCGGAGGCCTCGTCGGCGACAGCTATTTCCGCCACGTTTTTATCCTTGTGTTCATCTGGTGCATCGTCATCGCGTCCTGGGATCTGATCCTGGGCTATGCCGGCATATTCAACTACGCCCAGTTGGTGTTCTTCGCGGTCGGCGCCTATTCGGCGGCGATGCTGTCGATCTATGCGGAGATCACGCCACTGTTGTCGATCGCCTGCGCCGGCGTGATCGGCGCCGTGGTCGGCGCGCTCGTCGGCCTTCCTAGCCTCCGGCTCAAGGGTGAATACGTCGCGTTGTTCACATTCGCGGTGCATCTGGCCCTGCCCCCCATCATTCAGCAGGGCAAGGCGATCGGAATGGGCGGGAAAACCGGCCTGCTGGGCGTGCCATGGCTCAACCTGTTCGGGTTCCAGGTCTCGACGATTGACAAGTTGACCTGGTTCTGGGTGTCGCTCGCCTTCGGCTCGGTCTGCGTATACCTGATCTATTTCCTGGTGCTGCGGGGGCGCATGGGACTGGCCTTTATCGCGATGCGCGACGCGGGCACATTCGCTCAGGCGATCGGCGTGAACGAGTCGAAATACAAGCTTCTGGCTTTCGTCGTTTCGGCCGTATTCACCGCCATCGCCGGCGGCATCTATGCCCACTACACCTCTGTCGTCACTCCAAAGATCCTCGGAACCGAGTTCTTTCTCATGGCGATGGTCATGCTGGCGGTGGGCGGCATGGGGCGGTTTCCCGGAGCGATCCTCGGTGTCTTTATCGTGGTGATCGGCAATGAGCTTTTGCGCAGCTTCGATGACTACCGGTTGCTGTTTCTGGGCATTGCGGTTGTGGTCGTGGTGATCTTTTTCCCCGCGGGCCTCATCGGGGTGCTCGACCGGCGCAAGCCGCGTCTGGGCAAGCGATGACTGAATGTTTCGGCGGGTCGGAACCAACGACGGCTTCCGCAGTCTCTTGTGCAGTCGGCGTGGACGAGGAGCCGCGCCTTGCCCGGAACACGGGACAGTCGCACCCCCGCGAGAGGATAGCGGTGGAAGCCGATGCCGCAAATGCTCGCAATAGTGACAGCTGTCACAATTGTCGAAACCGCGGTTCAGTCCGAGACTTGAATACGGCGTTCAAAGGACCCCTTCGGTTCGAGACGCGAGAGAGATCAAAACGGAAAGGCGATGGATCATGAGTAGTACCGGCCCGACAGACGAAACGATGTGGAGCGGCCTGATACATGCCGGTGTCGCCGGGACGATGTTCGGCCTTCCGTTCGTTCCGCCGCAGCGGGATGCACTCGAAAAGGCGGGCGCGACCGTGGCATTCATTGGCTTTCCATTCGACTCCACCCAGATCAGCCGCACGGGCGCGAATTACGGTCCCCGAGGGATCCGAGAACATTCGAGCCTTTTCCTGACCTACAACGCCACGTCGGACATTGATCTTGGACAGAAGTACAAGATGGTCGATTGCGGCGATATTCCGGTTATTCCGGGCGACCCCAGCGGTACGATGAAGGTGGCCACGGATCTGATCTCGAACATCATCGAGGCCGGCGCGAGACCAGTGCTGCTCGGTGGAGACCATTCCGTGACGATCGGGGGCGCGCGGGCCTTCGCAAGGCACCACGAGAAGCCCGGTCTCATTCTGTTCGACACGCACTACGACACCGCGGACGACATCGGCGGGGTCAAGGACAGCCATTGCTGCCCCATTACCCGTGCTCTCGACGCGGGTTTCGATCCCAAGCACACGGTCCTCATCGGCATCAGCGGCTGGCTCAATCCGCGCACCGAGCTCGAAAACGCGATAAAGCACGGGCTGACGGTGATTACCCTGGACGAAATCATGCGGGACGGCGCCAAGGCCGCCGGGCAGAAAGCCGCTGCCGTCGTGCAAGGTGCTCAGAACGTTTACCTCACGATAGATATCGATGCACTCGACGCGACCACGGCGCCCGGTACCTGTGTGCCGACCGCCGGCGGGATGATGTTGCGGGAAATGTTCATCATCCTGGAGCAGTTCAAAGACCTGAATATCGGTGCCTTCGATGTCGTGGAAGTCGCGCCGTCTCTGGATCCGACGAAAGTCACCCAGATCGCCGCCAACCGCATCATTCTAGAGACGCTGGCAATGCTGAAATAGCGATGGGTCGAAGGCGGGCTGCGCCAGACACCGGTCGGGTACTAGAGCATCGTGACGAAGGTGCGAGAAAAGAAGGCAGCATTGAAATTCATATAAAAAACAATGCGGAAGCATGGCCGCATCGAAGTGATCGTGACCGACAAGCTCAGCTCCTATGCCGTTGCGTTGCGCGAAACCGGCGCGGGCCAACGCCAGCAAACAGGGCGCTGGTTGAACAACCGAGCTGAGAATTCACCCCTTCCTTCCAGACGAATGGAACGGGCCAGGTTGCGCTTTGGGAGGCAACGAAGTATGCGGAATTTCTCCGCCGTCCACGCCTAGATCCGCAACCATTGCAAACGGGAACGCAGCCTCACCTCACGAGCAAATTCCAAGATCAACCGCGCCGCCGCTTTTGCGGGGCGGCGCGGTCTCTGTTCGGTAGGAGGGACATCACCCCGTCCTTGCTTAGACTGGTTCGCGTTTGTCCGGCAGCACCGGTGGCGTCCTCCCGCTCCCGTCTCAGGTGGGGTCGTCATTCATGGCAGGCGTCCAGCGTCAGGTTCCCCTTTGCCAGTTCGTTGAGCTTGAATGCGGCTTGGGTCCGGTTGGTCGCTTTCAGCTTTCGCATGATGTTCCGGATGTGCACCTTGACCGTGCTTTCCCGCAGGCCGAGCTCATAGGCAATCGTCTTGTTCGCCGAGCCTTGCTGCAGCGCTCGGGCCACCGCGAGCTGACGCACGGTGAAATGCCGTTCCAGTCCGCCCTTCGTCTCCTGCTGGACTGCCGCGCCGCGCAGAGCCATGATGCTCTTGCGTGGGATCACGACACTTCTGTTCGCAGACATCCGCACCGCCTCGATCAGGTCACTTAGACCGACATTCGGCGGAATGTAGCTGGCCGCGCCGCAGTCCAGTGCGTTGAACAGGTCATCCAGGTCGTCACTTTTCGACAGCACGATAACTTTGCGATCACCAACCCGTTCGACGAAGCGGCGCAGGTCCTCTTGCGCGGGACTGTCCGTGATCCCGTTTTCGTCTAGACTATAGAGAAGGACCTCGTTCGTTGCGTGGGCTTCGCTGTCCTCCTCCCAGGCTTGAGGACTCCTATAGCAATGGACCTTGCACTTCGGAAAAAGGTACCGTAATGAAGTCGAGAGACATTCCCGCTCGAGTGCTCCGGCGGAGATCACACTGATCACCTTCGAAAAGTCCGAGATCGCGGATCCGGTGCCGTCATCTTCCGGGATTGGCTGTGGATGGCTCCGGCTTTCCACGCGGTTGAAAGGTTGCGCGCGTAAGTCGTTCGCTACTTTGGTCATCGGTTTTACCCCCTAAAATCGATTTTACGCTCTAGCCCTCTACTTTTTTCGCTCTACGTCGTAAGTTTGGTTTTGGCGTCAGTCATGTACGCCAAAGTCTTCATCCAATCGATGTCTGTCACAGGCAGACCTGCCACTTTGGGTGAGGTCGGAATATGTTCTCTCACCAGGCTTATTCGAATGGTCAAAATTCCAGTGTTTTTCGAAATGATTCGGGTGTCATTATGAGATCAGTCTAACTGAAATTTACATAAAGTTAACTGTTTTCCTGAGGTTGTGTTAGTTTTTGATGGATAAATTCCCCTCTGGCGCCTGTTATTTTGGCCATCTGGCTGAGCCGGGAGGGGCGGGGGAAACTAAAGGGGTTATTTGTTTTGCAAATGGAAACAATCGTTCCTGTCGGAATGAGCGGGAACTTGCTTGAGATCTTTGAAGTCATTGAAGATAAATGGAAAATTTTGGCTATTTTGGATGATGCACCGGGGCTTCAAAATACCGCTTTCGAGGGTGTTCCGGTTCTGCCGTTGCGCCGGGCCATGGATTTTCCTGGGGCGCACTTCGTCTGCATGATCGGATCAGAGCGGAGTTTTCGCGCGCGCAAGGCCATTATCGCGGGTCTTGGGTTGCAGCCGAAGAGATTTACAAACGTTACCCACCGCACGGCAAGGTTGTCCAGGTTCTCCACCACTGGCGTGGGGGTTGTGCTTTATCACGGGGTAACGGTGACAGCGAACGCGCGGATCGGCGATCATGTTCTGATCATGCCGCAGGCGATCGTCCATCATGATGTCGTGATCGGAGATTTCTCGTTGATCGGTGCAGGGGTGATCTTGGCTGGTGGTGTCACCGTCGGGGAAAGCTGCTACATCGGCAGTGGAGCCGCGGTGCGCAACGGCGTCAGGATCGGCGACGGCGCGCTGGTGGGCATGGGGGCGGTGGTCACCCGCGATGTCCCGCCAGGCAGTGTCGTGGCCGGCATCCCGGCCCGTCCGCTGAAACAAAAAGGCGGATAAGATGCCGGGCCGGAGCCGTCAGCCCACGCGCAGGCCGTCCGGGGCGGGGATGCGCGCGACTGGGAGCGCATCCCGCAGGGCATCGATGACCTGATCCTGTTCCGACCCCGTCATCTGAGCGTAGAGTGGCAGCAGAACGCAATGGTCACGCGCCATCTCGGATTGCGGCAGGGGGAAGGGCAGGGGCACGTCGATCTGTGCCGCCTCCTGATGCATGTTCATGATCCCGCGTCGGGTTGCCACGCCGCGGTCGAGCATCGCTTGCATCAGCCCGCGCTGATCGATGTCGTCGGCCAGCCGGACACAATAGCTTTGCCAGTTGGACTGTGCCCAGGACGGTTCCGACGGGGGGCTTACGCCGTCGATTGTCGCAAGAGCGTCGTGATAATACCGCGCCAGCGCCCGGCGCCGGGCGATCACCTCGCGCAGGCGCTTGAGTTGTTCTAGGCCGACCGCGGCCTGGATATCGGTCATCCTGTAATTATAGCCTCGCACCGGGTAATCCTCGAAGATCACCTTGGGGCTGCCGTGGCGCGCGGTGTCGGAGACAGACATGCCGTGTTGACGCCAGAGCCGGAACCGGGAGTCGTACTCCGCATTGTCGGTGGTCAGCATACCGCCCTCGCCGGTGGTGAGCACCTTGCGCGGGTGGAAGGAGAAGCAGACGACGTCGCCAATCGGGCGGCCGATCTTCTGCCAGCCCCCGTTGATCTCGATTTCCGAGCCGATGCCGCATGCGGCATCCTCGACGACCGGCACACCCAGCCCGCGGGCGACCTCCAGGATCCCGGCGATGTCGCAAGGGAGTCCCATCTGGTGAACGCAGAGAATGGCCGAGGTGCGCCGCGTCACCGCCGCGGCGATGTTACGAGGGTCGATGTTGTAGCTGTCGGGCTCGATGTCGACGAAAACGGGCGTGGCGCCGCACTGGCGGATGGCATTGGCGCCGGCGATGAAACTGTGGCTGACGGTGATCACCTCGCTGCCGGGGCCGACGCCGACAGCCAGGAGCGCCAGATGCAACGCCGTGGTGCAGTTCGAAACCGCGCAGGCGTGGGCGGCGCCCGTCAGATCGGCGAACGCCGCTTCGAACCGCGCCACCTGCGGACCCTGAGAGACCCAGCCGGACAGGACGGCGGCGCGGGCCGCCTCGGCCTCGGCCTCACCCAGAAGGGGTTTGGCGATTGGGATCATTCAGCGGCCTCCGGCACCCCGGCGCCGGAGCGCTCGCTCTGCCACCAGTCGATCAGTTCGCGCAGGCCCTCGCGGGGCGGGATGGCGGAGCGGAAACCGAGTTCGCGCGAGGCGGCGGTGCAGCAGGCCAGCCGCCGAGGCACCGGGTTCACTGACCGTTCCTCCACGTGTTCCGGAACCAGATCGGGCCGGCCCATCTCTTCGGTCAGCAGACGTGCGAGCTCCAGCAGGGAGGTCTCGGTGCCGGAGCCGACGTTGTAGACGCTGTCGCTCACCTGCGCCTTGGCCGCGAGGATATTGGCCCGCGCGACGTCGCGCACATGCACCATGTCCATCGTTTGAAGACCGTCGCCAAAGACGATCGGCGGCTGGCCGGCGGCGATGCGTTCCATCCAGCGCACCATGACCTCGGTATACTTGCCGTGGATATCCATCCGCGGCCCGTAGACGTTGAAATAGCGCAGGGCGATGTAATCCAGGCCGTACATGTCGTTGAACGACCGCAGAAGCCCTTCGCCGAGGCTCTTGGCCGCCCCATAGAGCGTGCGGTTGTCGTAGGGCGGATCGGTTTCCGGCGTCGGGAAATGCGGCGCCAGGCCGTAGATCGAGGCAGAGGAAGCCATCACTACCTTGGACACCTTGTGGCGGACGCATTTCTGCAAAAGGTCATAGGTCGCCTGCACCATGACGGACATCGCCTCGTCCGGCTCAGCCGCGCAATGGGTGATCCTAAGCGCGGCCTGATGGAACACCGTATCGGCCCCCTGGACAAGTTCGTCCATCAGCGCGCTGTCGCGGATATCGCCCTCGACCAGCGTCACCAAGCCGCTTTGCATTGCGGTTTCAAGGTTTTCGGGCCGGCCGCGCACCATGTTGTCGACGATGACGATTTCACGGCACCCTTCTTGCACCAAGAGGTCGGCGATATGGGACCCGACAAAGCCGCTTCCCCCGGTAATCAGCACGCGTTGGTCGCGCAGAGCGTTGCAAAGGGTCATATCGCAAATTCCTCCTTGATGGTCCGGGTTGCGTCCGTTTTTTCGACCAGCGCGGTGACCGCGTCGATCACCTGCGCGGTTTCCTCAGGTGTGAGTTCGGGGAACATCGGCAGCGACAGGGTGCGCTGCGCATAGGCTTCGGTCACCGGCAGGCTGCCCGGGCCGTACCCGAGATAGGCAAAGGCCGGCTGCAGGTGGACCGGACGCGGATAGTGGCTGTTGGTGGCCACGCCGGCCTCGGCAAGGCCGGTGCGGAACGCATCGCGGTCTTCGGGGAGGATCGCATAAACATGACAGGCATGATCCTCCCCGAAGGGGCCAGTCGCGCGGGCGAGGGATGGCGGCAGCCCTTTTTCATAGGCATTTGCGACCCGTCTGCGACTGGCATTCCAGTGATCCAGGTGTGGCAGCTTGACGCCGAGCACTGCCCCCTGAATGGCATCCATACGGAAATTGTAACCCTTGATCTGGTGCATATAACGTTCGCTCTGCCCCCAATCGCGGAGCTGTCGGACCTTCCGGGCCAGCTCCGGATCATCGGTGACGACCGCGCCGCCTTCGCCCGCGGCGCCCAGATTCTTGCCCGGGTAAAAGCTGAAACAGCCAAGATCGCCGAAGGCTCCGGCGCGTTTGCCGCGCGTTGCCCCATGCGCCTGCGCGGCGTCTTCGATCACCATCAGCCCGTGGCTGCGGGCGACTGTGAGGATCGCCTCCATGTCGGCAAGCCGGCCGTGCAAATGCACCGGCATCACCACCTTGGTCCGCGGCGTGATCGCCTGGGCGATGGCATCCGGGTCCATGTTCAGGGTCACCGGATCGACATCGATCAGCACCGGCCGGGCGCCCGTCTCGACGATGGCTGCGACGGTGGCGATGAAGGTATTCGCGACTGTGATCACCTCGTCGCCGGGTCCGACACCGGCCGCGAGCAAGGCAAGCTGCAGCGCCGACGTGCCGGAATTCACTGCCACCGCATGATCCGTGCCGCAATATGCCGCGAAATCCGTTTCGAAGTTTTCGACGGGTTCGCCAAGAACATAGTGGCCGCTGCGCAGGGTGGCGAGCACCGCCTGTTCCACGTCGTTGGCGATTCCGACGTATTGCCGCGTGAGACTGAGGAAGGGAATCATGAGGCTACCTTGAGATTTGTGAGATCAACCGGCTGGCCGCGCATCTTTGACGAGCGCGAGGCGGCGTCCAGCATTTCAACCACCCGCAGACCGTTCCGCCCGTCGGTCAGCGGCGTGCCGTCCGTCGCGATGCAGCGGACGAATTCCTCGACCTCTGTCAGCAGCGCCTCCTTGGTGGAGAGCGCCGGTGCCATCATGTCGCCCAGCCGGTAGGAGACCAGATGCTCGTAACTGCCCGGTTTCGGGCTGGCCCCCCGGTCGTAAATCTTGACCTTTTCCGTGGGCTCGATGTCATCGTAGATCACCATCTTGCGGCTGCCGCCGATCAGCGTCTGGCGGATCTTCACCGGTGCCAGCCAGTTCACATTCAGATGCGCCATTGCTCCGCATTCGTAGTAGACGGTCAGATGCGCCATGTTCTCGGGACTGTCGCTGAGAAAGCCCGCTGCGCTGGCGGAGATCGCCGAAGGCCGGCTGCGGATCAGGTGATCCATGATCGCGAAGTCGTGCACCGCCAGATCCCAGATCACGTTCACGTCGCGCTGGAACAGGCCCAGGTTCACCCGAGTCGAGTCGTAATAATAGATGTCGCCGAGCTCATCCGCCTCGATCAGCCGGGAGATGGTCTGAATCGCACCGGTATAGATGAAGGTGTGATCCACCATCAGTACCAGCCCGCGCGCCTCCGCCTCGTCGACCAGGTTTTGGGCATGCGCCACGCTCTCGGCCATCGGTTTTTCGACCAGAGTGTGCTTGCCGGCCTTCAGGGCGGCCAGCGCCAGTGGGTAATGCGTATTGACCGGCGTGGCGATCATCACCGCATCGACCTTCGGGTCGTTGATCATTTCGAGGATGTCCGTGGTCAACCGCGCCGAGGGATGCCGTCCGGCAGCGCGTGCCAGCGCCGCGTCAGACATATCCGCGATCATTTCCACGCGGGCGGTGCCGCTTTCCGAAACAGCGCGGGCCAGGTTCGGGCCCCAATAGCCGTATCCGGCAATACCGATGTTGATCATGACACACCTGCAATATCGTGATGGAGTTGAGTGTCAGACCCGGTCGGGGCCTGGCGGTTGCGGGTATCGCCGGTGACGCGCGCCGGTACTCCGGTGGCTATGGCGAAGTCGGGAATGTCGCGGGTCACCACGGCACCGGCGCCGATCAGGGCGCCTTCGCCGATACGGACGCCCGCGAGGATGGTCGCGTTCGAGCCCAGCGAAGCGCCCTTTCCCACATGCACCCCCTCGCAGGTCCAGTCGTCGGCGTCTTTCAGGCTGCCGTCGGCGTTGGTGCTGGCGGGGTATCGGTCATTGGTGAACATCACCCCGTGACCGACGAACACGCCGTCTTCGAGGGTGACACCTTCGCAAAGGAAGCTGTGCGACGATATCTTGCAGCGCGCCCCGACGACGCAGCCGCTCTGAATTTCGACAAAAGGGCCTATACGGCTGCCGGAACCGATCCGGCAGCCGTACAGATTCACAAGGTCTTTCTGAAAAATCTTTGTATCTGGAGCGATATCACAATTCGTAACCGGCAAAAAATTACCCTCCGAATGCGACCCGGGCGGTGGATGAAGCCGAACAGGCCGAGTCAAGGAACAATGAAAAAACTGTAGGCGCCACAGTCACTTGGCGAAACGCGCCAATCCGACAGTGGCGCTCATTCGAATGCTGGTGCGTGGGCCGGTCGCATTCAACTTTCGGTGGTGGGTCGACCCCGATTGGGGGAAGCCCGACCCGGGGCGAGGCGCCGGAGGCTGGCCCTTCGGGCCGTGCAAGGGCGCAAAAGAAAAGCGGCCGACGGGGTCTCCGTCGGCCGCAAGGCTATTGTGATCGCCGCCCGGCCGGTCGCACCGGACCGGGGCGGGTCTGAAGATCAGATCAGCAGGTCGTCAGAGGTCAGCTCCACGCCAAAGATCTGGCCGCTCTCCCCCCAGAGGTAACCGACGTCTTCCGGGACGTGCCGGATCTCGCGGTCGGCGGAGGTTTCCTCTGCAATCCGCATCGTGGCAATGCCTTCTTCGATGCCCAGAACCTCCACCGTTACCGCGTTCTTGCCGTTATGGGTCTGCATGTCGGTGAGGATGACGAAATCTTCGTCGGGTGCCGTGCCGGTGCCCAGGTCGACGTCAGTGTCCTTGTGGTTGACCGTATCGCCGGTTGTGCCCACCGCGAAGTCGGTCGCGCCTTTGTCGATGGCGATCCAATCCAGGGCCTCCTTCTTCAGGTCGGTCCCGGCGTCGGCCTCCTGCGGCTTCAGCTTGACCTTGAACCCGTCCAAATCCACATCGTCGATCCGATCGTTGACGGCGGTCTTGTTGCGGTTGTTGGTGGCCTGGGCCAGGACAACGGGGGCTTCGCTGAACGCATCGGTGTCAAACGAGACGCTGGTGTACTTCTCATCGGCCCTGGTCGAACCCGCGGAGATGATGCTGCCGTCGGTCAGCGTGTAAGTCCCGCTCTCGACCGCCATCCACGAGACCGTTTCCTTGATATGCTTGCCGTTCAGGTAATCCCATTCGTCGATCTGAAACTCGAAGCCGTCGTCGGTGACGTTGCGGACCCGCAGCGTGTAGGGAGCCGGGCCATTCGACGTCATCGCGCTGAGTACGACCGAGGGATTGTCGAGCGTCTCTTCGAAGGTGACCGTATGCCACTTCCCTTCGCCTTGCTGCGCAACCGTGACCGAACCGGTTTCGCCGATCACCGAGGTTTCGTCGACCGAGACGGGAGGGGTGTCGACGATCACCGGAGTTTCGTCGACCGGGACGGGAGACGTGTCGCCGCCACTAACCGTGCTGTCCTCAACGGGAGTTGCGCCCTGTTCGTAAGCGCCCAGATCGACGTTGCCCTGGGTCCGGTCGTTGCCATCGAGGTCAACGGTGGCCAGACCGAAGCCGTCGCTGCCGGCGTCCACCGCCTCGGAACTCGCAGTGAGGCGAAAATCGTTGGGTGCGTCGGCGAACCCGGGGTCGACCCCCAGCAGGTTGCCGTCCGCGGCGCTGGGCATGGCGTTACCACCGTCGGTGCGAACCGATGCCTGACCATCTCTGCCATTGAAGGTCAGGTTGTTGACCCAGATGACATTCTCGTTGGTATAGCCGCCGTAGGAGGTGTTATCGATCGCCGTGTTGTCCGGGTTCACCGAGGGGTCGGCGACCATGATGTTGTTGACGAAGGTGTTGTTGCTGGATTGCGCGTTGCTGATCTCGCCGCGCCAGGTCCCGGTGTTCAGCAGATCGTTGTTGTTATGGTAGGCGGTGTTGTTGCGCACGGTGACATAGTCACTCCAGGTGATCTGAATGCCCTTGCCGCCGTTTCCGTAAACGAGATTGTTTTCCACCAGCGTGGGATAGGTGTAGTTGGGGTATCCGCTGGTCTGGGTGCTCTGGAAATCGTCGATGATGATCCCGTTGCCGTCGGTGTGCGTGCCGCTCTCGGTGACGTTGTCATACGAGATATTGTTGCGGATGATCGTCCGGAACCCGTCGGTGCTCGTGTCGCCGGTGATGTTGCGGTTCTGATAGACGGAAATTCCCGAGAACCAGTTGCTGCTGGCGTTGTTGTAGGTCGTGTTACCTTCGATCACATAAAACTCGCCCCAGGCGCCGGCGATCCCGGAGGCGCCGTTGTCATGAGAGACGTTGTTTGTGATAGTGATGTGATGCGCGTGCTGGGCCACGATGCCGTGAGAGTCGCTGCCGTAAACTTCAAAGCCGTCAACGGTGATGTAGTTGCCTTCGATGGTAAAGCCGTTGGCGCCGCCGCTGGGTGGAACCACCACCGCACCGCCGGGGATCTCCGAACGGATCGTAATGTCGCCAGCCGCCGAACCATTGATGCCGACATAGACGGTTTCGTGATAGGTGCCGGGCTTCACAACAATCTCGTCGCCGGGTTTCAGGCCGGAGTTGAGGGCGTAGTTGATCGACGCGAAGGGCGAGCTTTCACTGCCATCCGCCGAATTGCTGCCTGTTGTCGAAACATAGTAGACTGCCATGTGGGTTTCACCTTTTTCGGTATTTGCCTCTCCAAACGGAGAGGATGACACCTCGGATGATACCAGCATCGCTGAATCCCTCGAAAGGGCGAGGACAGGCGCACCGCCAGCAACGGGCAAGGTCCCGCCTACCAGGGTTTCCATGGCGCCGCCGCCGCGATGGATATTTTCGAGAAATGTAAAGCCATCCCAGTGGTTTGACCCCTTCGGATCGCCTGTGGCAAGAACCTGCGCGCCGGTCGCCACAAGGAGTAGGCAGGCCCCCAACCACAGGCGGAAAATCGCAAAGGCGGGGATGAAGGCGCGACGTGCCATGGCTACTTGGCTATCAAAAGCAGGCGGGTTGTGCAGAATCCCCCCCCAATCGGCCTGTGAGTTTCGCTGAGATTCGCGGCCCCTTCCGGTCGCGTGTCGCAGGATCCGTCGCTGGCGGGGGCGGCTGTAGCCGGAGGTCTGTCGCTTGGGCATGACTTCATCCTCAATGTAAATTTCTTTCCCGCACGGTGCCCCGTCTGGGCCAGCGTGCGGACCTATGCCTTGTGGCCGCCCGGATCACCGCAGTGCCCGGTCCCGCTCTGGGGCACGGGGTCGGCGGTGGCTCCAAACGGGGCCGTTCTGTCGGGATAGTTTAGGAGGGATACTGCGTTGGAAAAAACACGCTTTTCGGGCAGCACGGGGGCGCGGCTGATACTCCGTTCGGCTGAATTGCACGCAGACTCCCATATCCTCACAATGGGTCCGAATGAGACGGCTTTCGACACGGGCCGTGCAAAGATGGGCGGATTCCGGAGAGCCGGAACCCGACGCCCGGAGAATGCGGTTCCGAACGGGAGGTTCATCCAGTCATGATCAGCGAAACCAGGTTGCGTCCTCTCGCGAAGGGCATCGGTTCCTTCGCGCTTTCCGCGCTGCGGTCAACCCACCAGAATTCCGGCAGCGCCTCGGCCGAACATTGCTACAACCTGTTCATGCGCCATCTGGGCGGCATTGCTCCTCATATCGGCGGCAGGATGCCGCGCACCCTTGTCGAGATCGGTCCGGGCAGTTCGCTGGGCACCGGCTTTGCCGCGCTGTTGTGCGGGGTCGAGCGCTACGTGGCGCTTGATCTGCAAGAGCACCGCTCGTCGCAACACGACCGGGAGGTTCTGGCCGAGATCGCGAACCTTCTGCGCCTGCGCACGCCCTTCTCCGGCAGCACCGACCGGGGCGAACATTTCTTTCCCCCTGCGCCGGGCGAAAACTTGTGGGACCTCATCGGGCCTAAGGTCGATGCGGCGATCGCCGCGGGACTGGAACAGACGCTGGACCGGGAGCTGGCGTCCGGCACCGGCGACCGGGTCACTTATGTCGCGCCCTGGTCCGACCAGCAGGTTCTGCCCGGGAATTCTGCGGAATGGTTGATGAGTCATTCGGTCATGGAACATGTCGATGACCTGGAGCAGGCCTATGCTTCGATGGCGCATTGGCTGGCGCCGGGGGGCTATGCCACCCATCTGATCGACTTTTCGGCACATACCTTGACCAAGCACTGGAACGGCCACTGGACGCTCGGTTCGGGGATGTGGTCGCTGGTTCGAGGTCGGCGCCCCTATCTGATCAACCGTCAATGGCGGTCGCGGCATCTGGAGATCATGCGCGATCACGGCTTCGAGGTGGTCAGCGAGGCGACTTTCGAGCGCGAGGACGGCTGGCCGAAAGAGGTTCTGAAACAGCCGTTCGCGCATATGCCCAGCGGTGACGAACGCATCGGCATGAGCTTCGTGGTGGCGCGCAAGCTCTGATCCGGGAAGGCCGCTGTGGCGTGCGGCTTTCCTCCTTGTCATTTCGCGGATTCGTGTCAGCCAGTCTGCTCGGCTCGATCGCCTTGCGGCAGCGGGAAGCGGCGCCAGCCCAGGCGCTGCAACGCGAGAAGATAGAGGTACATCGGCACCACCCGGAAATAGCGCCGCCACAGCCGCCGTGGCTCGGCGGCGAGTCGGAACAGCCATTCCAGTCCGGCCTGTTGCATCCGTTTCGGGGCCTGAGGGATGTTGCCTGCATGGAAATCGAAGGCGGCACCGACGCCGATCAGGATGGGCGCTTCGAGCTTGTCGCGCATTCGTGCCATCCACCGCTCCTGCTTGGGTGCGCTCAGCCCCACCCACACGATATCGGGAGCGGCCTCGTTGATCGTGCGCGCGATGTCCTCCTCCTCTTCTCCCGAAAGCGGGCGGAACGGAGGGGAGTAGCTGCCGACAATCTGCGCATTCGGCGATTTCTTCAGCAGCCCGCGCTGGAGCTTCCCCAAGGTCTCCGGTGTCGCGCCGTAGAGGTAGTGGCGCAGGCCGAGTTGCTGGCCCTGATCGAAGAGCTCCAGCATCAGGTCAGGCCCATAGACCCGGCCCGCCTGGCTGTGACCTCTGCGGTGCAGTTCCCAGACCAGCGGCATGCCGTCCGGTGTGGCCAGATAGGCTTCGTTGAACACCCGCTTCAGGTCGGGGTCAGTCTGGCAATCGACCAGCCCGTGCGCGCCGCAGACGCAGACATAGCCCCTGTCGCCGCGATGCACCGCTTGGATGATGCGCCAGGCTGCTTCGGGGAGGTTCAGCGCGGAAATCCTGACACCCAGCAGGTTGATGTTGGCGACAGGGGGGAGTGGTGCCGGGTGAGGCGCCACGGGGGGACTTTGGTCAGCGGCAATCGCGGAAGAAAAAGGCATGAATGAAACTGTCCATGGATAACGATGAGACCCTGACACGGTAGACGACCAGACCCGGGGCATCACTTTGGCAGAAAGGGGATGGTGCGGGGCACCGCCTTACCCGTTTGGCTAAGACGCTCAGGTGGTCTCGGTTCGAATCTTGTTGCGGGGCCAGGGGAGAGCCGCGGCGGCGCGGCTGAGCTCCGAGGCGATCGGATGGCCGGTCAGGTACAGGCCGGCGACCCAGCCCGCCGCTGATCCGATGATTGCCAATGCGGTCTGCCAGGGGTCCAGCGCGGTGCCGAAAACGAGCACGAGCAGACCCGGGCACACGGACGCGGCAAACGTCACCGCGGAACTGCGCAGGATCAACGCCGCCAGATCAGCCCAACGAAAGGGTACGTAGCGGCGGACGAAAAATAGCATCACGCCGGCCTGCAACGGATTGACGATGCAAAGGCTCCAGGCCACGGCGGTGAGGCTGATCTGGGACGCCGCCAGAAGGACGGCAATTGAAAGCGGCAGCGTGATCAGCGAAGCCACCGCCATTTCACGAACCCGCCCGACCGCCACCAGAACCGGATAGGCAAGATAGATCGGAAACAGCGCCAGCGCGGAGAGCGCCACAATGCGCAGCAGCGGCACCACCTCTGTCCATTGCGATCCGAGCAGCAGATGCACCAGCGGCTCGGCCAGCAGCGCCATTCCGACAAGCGCGGGCCATTGCAGCGCCGAGATATAAGACAGCCCCAGAAGGTAGGGTTCGGCGACTCCCTGGGTGCTGCGGGCCCGGGCCGACAGCGCGGGCAGGATCACCGGCTGAACCGCGCTCAGCAGCACCCGATCGGGCAATTGCGTCAGTGATACCGCCCGGGCAAACAGCCCGACCGAGGCAAAGCCGAGAAACCGGCCGAGGATGAGCCGCGGCATGGCATCGAACAGCATTCCGAGGACGGTAATGATGCTGGACCATGCGCCAAAGGGGACGACCCGGCGCCAGTGGCGGATGCTGGGGCGGAAGATCCACCAGTCCGGCCGGCAGATCAGCGCACCGATCGCATTTGTACAGGCGGCCAGCACCGATCCCCAGACGAAGCTGAAGGCGCCGAAACCGAACGCCGCAAGTCCCACCGTCGCAACTGCGTTGACCAGCGCGGCGGCAATGCTGATCCGGGCTACGGCGGCGAAGTTCATGTCGCGTCTGAGCAGCGCCAGCAGTGGGTTGCTGACCGGCGCCACCAGAAAGGCCAGTGCCGCTATGCGGATCAACGCCGCGAGGTCGCTATTGCCGTAGAGGCCGCCGAGCAGATCGGCGCCAAGATAGATCCCGCACCCGAGCCCGAGCGACATCAGCGAGATCACGGTTACCGCACTGCGGGTCACATCGGGGGTCAGTTTCGGTTCCTGGATCAGGAAGGCGGCGACACCGAAGTCGCGAAAGGCCTCGACCAGGATGATCAGGCTGCTGGCGATCATGAACAGGCCGACCTCTGCTGGCGTCAGAAGCCGTGACACGATGGTCATGGTCAGCAGCGCGAGCAGGGCGCCCACGGTCTTGTCGGCAAAGGCAAAGGTAAAGGAGCGGCGGACCATGGTCAGAGAGCTTCCGTCCCGGGCGGTATGCTAATGTCCATTCGCCCTCACCGGCCGGAGAGGGCGGGACTGGCGAAACGGTCGCGGGAAGGCACAACAACGCGACGTTTCCGCAGATAATAATAGGTGCGTTGCGCCGCGTCGGCAGCGGCGCTGATCAGATCGGGTAGCTGGCCTGTGGCCTTGGCGCAGAACGCCGCGAGGCCGTCGGTGACCGGGTCGAGACCATGCGTCTGGACAACGTAGTTCCGTCCGAAGTCCCCCAGCTCCTGCCGCAGGGCAGGATTGCTTGCCGGCGTCCGGATGGCGGCGGCAAGGCTGCGGTTCCCCGGGCTGCCACCGCCGCATCGGGGCTGGCGACGGTTGCAGGCGGATATCGGGGGCCGGCACGTAAGCAAACTGCTTGTTCCGGAGCAGCTCTAGTGCCGGCCCCTCTGTGGCGTGCACCGTAACCTCGCAGCCATGCCTATTGCGCTGGTGCGCGGCCAGCTCGATGGCATTGACCTGGGTGCCGCCAAGTTCCAGCCGATGGGCGAGAACGAGGAGCTTCAAAGTCTCACCCCGTTGGGGCGGTTGGGCAGCGGGGCGGGCCGGGAGATTGTCGGCAGCACCGCCGTGTTGGCGACGCGGCGCGTCTGGCGCTTTGTCTTTTCCATCGACAGCAGCTCGTCGAAATAGGCAATGGTGCGGTCCAGCCCTTCGCGCAATTGAACCTGCGGCGCCCATCCCAACGCGTCGAGCGCGCGGGAGATGTCGGGCTTGCGCTGCAACGGATCGTCCTGCGGCAGCGGCTGGAATATGATTTTCGAAGGGGATCCCGTCAGTTCGATCACCTGTTGCGCCAGCTCGAGCATGGTGAATTCGCCTGGATTGCCGAGGTTGACCGGGAGTTTCACCCCGTCCGGTGCCCGCATCAGCGCGCGGAAGCCGCGGATCAGGTCATCGACGTAGCAGAAAGACCGCGTCTGGCTGCCGTCGCCGTAGATCGTCAGCGGTTGCCGTTTCAGCGCCTGAACGATGAAGTTCGACACCACCCGCCCGTCATTGGGATTCATGCGCGGCCCGTAGGTATTGAAAATCCGCGCCATCCGGATGTTCACCCCATATTGCCGGTGATAATCGAAAAACAGCGCCTCGGCGCAACGTTTGCCTTCGTCATAGCAAGAGCGCGGCCCGATCGGATTGACGTTGCCCCAGTAGCTTTCGGGTTGCGGATGCACCGCAGGGTTGCCGTAGACTTCGCTGGTGGACGCCTGGAAGATCTTGGATTTGGTCCGCTTGGCCAGCCCCAGCATGTGCAGCGCGCCCATCACGTTGGTCTTGATCGTCTTCACCGCGTCGGTTTGGTAATGCACCGGCGAGGCGGGGCAGGCGAGGTTATAAATCTCGTCCACTTCGATATAGAGCGGCATGGTGACATCGTGGCGCAGAATCTCGAACCGCGGGTGGTCGAGAAGATGCAGCACATTCTGGCGCGATCCGGTCAGAAAGTTGTCCAGACAGATCACGTCGTGGCCGTCCTCAAGCAGGCTTTCGCACAGGAAAGAACCAAGGAAGCCGGATCCGCCGGTCACTAGGATACGCTTATTACCGTGCATGCTTAAATCCTCTTAATATTCTGGAATGAACAGACGTGGGGAATGGGGTGGGCAGAGGCCATGGCTAGTAGGCCCCCCTGCCGCTGAGAACGGCGCTGAAGGTGCGCAACAGGATCGACAGATCCAGCCAGAAGGACCGGTTGTCGATATAATAGCCGTCCAGTGCCTCCTGCCGGGCCAGATCGCCGTCGCTGCGGTCCGAGATCTGCCAGAGCCCGGTCAGCCCCGGCACCAGCGTGGCGCGGCGGCGACGGAACTCCGGAGACATCGCGTCGAGGTGGTAGCTCGGGAACGGGCGCGGACCGACCAGGCTCATGTCGCCGCGCAGGATATTCCAGAGCTGCGGCAGCTCGTCGAGGCTGGTGGCGCGCAGAAGGCGGCCTGCCACGGGCAGGATGCGCGGATCCTGGCGCAGCTTGAAATGAGCTTCCCATTCCGCGCGGGCGGCCGGATCGCTGGCCAGCAGGGTTTCGAGCATCTTGTCGGCATCGCGGTACATCGTACGCAGCTTGAGCACGCCGATCTGTCGCCCCTTCAGCCCATCGCGCGGCTGGGTGTAAAAGGCGCTGCCGGGATCGGCCTTGCGGATCATCAGCGCGGCCAGTGCGATCACCGGCGCGGCGATAATGGCGCAGGGACCAGCTATGGTGAGGTCGAACAGCCGCTTGCTCAGTGGCATTGCGGGCCTCCGGGCGGTTCCGGTCAGACGTAGCCCCAGGGTGCCGCCGTGTTCCGCGGGGTGGACACCGTTGAGCGGTACCCCCGGCAGGTCGGACAGCAGCAGGATTTCGGCGTACGACCGGCGCAGCCAGCGCAGTGTCGCGTCCTCGGGCATCTCCCGTCCGGCCCAGAGCGCCAGCGTGGCGCCGGTGGAGGGGCGATCCGTGGCCTCTTGCACCGGCATAAACCCGTAGGCGGGGTGCTGCCGCAGAAAGCCGATGGTCTCGGGGACCGCCTCGGGATCGCCGAGCACCTGGACCGGCAGGCCCCAGAGTACGCGACGCCGCAGCGTGCGCATGACCAGCAGGCGACCGCCCCCCTGCGCCAGCGCCACCGCTGCGAAGACCGGCAGCATCAGCGCCAGCGGCCCGATCACCGCACCGCCGAACACGGCGCCCGAGACCCCGGCGATGAACGCTGCCGCGCCCCAGGCCAGGCTGGCTTTGCGCAGCCGTGCCTCGGGGTGCAGGCCAAAACCGGGAAACAGCCCGAAAATCGCTTTCAGCAAAAGCTGCACGGCCACCGCGACGGCCAGGAGGCGCAGGGCCAATCCCGCGACCGGACCTTCGACCAGGGCGGACAGGCCCACGCGAGCGATCTCTCCGGTGAGGGCCGCGGCAGCGAGGTCCGAGATGACGAGGCAAACAGCCGCCACGGCGACACGTGCGCCAGCCGATGCGGGCCGACCCTTTGCCTTGGTTCCGGCGGAGGTGCCGCGTTGGATTTCAGTGTCGCTGGACAGATCGGCGGTCATGGATTGAGGCTCCTGCGCGAACGCCGGACCTGGGGCCCGGCAATATCGGTACGGCACTTGAAGACGAAACTCTGCGACATCGGGAAACCGGCTGTTTCAATTGAAATGGACAACGTAGTTTCAGGAAGTCTAGGCGGATCACCGCCTATGTCGGAACCTGACCAAATGATTGCAGGAGGGCGCATATGCACTAACGCCTTTGGGGGTACCTTGTACCTTTGGCAGATTGGACGCAGGAAACTGTCCATTCGGACCATGCAACTCGGTCGTCGGCAGGCGGTCATTTGCCGGTACCTGTGAAGGCGCCCGACGTGGTCGGGGGATCAGGCTGTCGCCGAGTTGCCTGCTTGGACAAGGCGTTGGCGGCGGGACCGTTGCGGACGCACCGACGGATAGCGGTAGGACACCGAGAGAATCGCGGTCGAGGTCAGGATCCAGACCAGATCGTTCTGCATCAGGATCGTGCTTTCGGACAGGTTCAGAAGCAGCGACAGGCTGATCATCAGGCTGCACCAGACCCAGCCCTCTTGCGGCCTGGTGGCCTGTAGGCGGAGCCCGCGATTCAGTGCCTGAAGGATGACGATCGCGAAGACGACGGCCCCGAGCAGGCCGACCGATAACAAAAGGTCGCGATAGCCATTGTGCGCATGTGGCGCCTTCCAGGCGATTTCTCTCCAGATACGCCAGGCTTCCAGATTGGCTTCGGACCAGAACGCGCCGTAGCCGTAACCGATAAAGGGATGCCGCGCGATCTCGGGATCGACCTGGTGCCATAGCGGGACCCGTCCGGTGAGGGTCGCATCCTTGCCAAGACTGTTGAGGAGCGGCAGCAAATACTCGTAAAGGAAAAACGCGAGCATGGCTGCGAACTGCAGCAGGATCAGATTGAGCACGATACGGCCGACGCCGCGGGATTTGGCGATCATCCGGTAGATAGGCGTCAGCAGTATGGCAAGGACGGAAGCGAGCAGACTCGTCGCCGATTCTGACAGCAGGACGCAGGCGAAGCCGGTCGCCGCGAGGCCCCAGCCGACCCGGCGGAGCCCGCGCGACAGGTCCTGGGCCAAAGCGATGCCGACCATCACCGAAATCGCTGATATCCAGCCCATCACGTTCTTGTGCACGAAAATGCCGCGCAGCCCGGTTTCATCGGGCATGAAGGCCAGCCTTGGGACGGCCCCCGCCATCAACAGGCTCAACCCGACCGACAGTCCGAGCACACCAGCGATCAGCAGCATCTGTTGGCGCGGCGAGAATCGGGTCGCCAGCACATAGGCCAGCAGCATCGACATCATCAGTGCAATGGAGCGTCGCAGCGAGAAAGTCGGCGCAATCGACCAAGTGATTGAGAGTAGGGACAGTCCGATCAGCAGAAGCATCGGAATGTTCCGCATCGCCGCCGCCAGGAATTGACTTGGGTGTCGCAACAGCAGGGGCAGAACAATCAGATAGCCCACGACACCGAGCTGGCGCAGCTGGGATCTTTCGCCTTCGTCCAGCGCCCCGTCCTGCGCCAGCAGAAGCGGAAACAGTGCGCCGGACATGAGGAACAGGGCCAGCGCAGAGCCGATCCATTCGATCTTGCGCCAGGTCGCGCTGCCAGAGTGCGCATGGTTTGGGTGTGGCACGACCTCCCCTTTCTCAGAGGTGACGTTGTTGCCCCAAGGATAGCCTCAGACCCGTCCGGTGCGAAAACCTGACGGATCGGTGGCGGGCTTCCTCCTTTTGAGGGGGAGGAGGTCCGTCCTTCGGTTAAAAGGATAAGCCCCCTCTCCCTATTCGCCAAGTTACTGACACCAAACACAGATTCTAAGCTGGTGGATATGCCGGGACGAATTGTCGGCCCGGATCGAAGTATCGTTTTTTGCTCTGGGTTTTGATCTGGGGAAGTGATTGCGCCACATGGCACAGATTTTTCGCATATTGTCCCCCACGGGGGAGGCCTGCGCTGCGGAGGGCGGATCGTCCCCTGCTGCCCGCCTTTTCCTGTGCATGCTCTTCTTCCTTCAGCTCCTTCTGTTTTCCCCGGCATGGGCCGGCACCACCGTGGAGCGCGGCGATCTGCTGAACGTTGAGGTGATGGACGCTGAGATGTTCTCGCGGCAGGCGCGGGTCGATGCCGACGGGGTGATCATGCTGCCGGCGTTAGGGGGGCTGACGGTGGCCGGCAACGATCTCGACCAGATACGGAACATAATTGCATCCGAGCTGGAGTCCGCGGGGCTGCTGCGCCGGCCGGTCGTGTTGGTGGAATTTGCCGAGTATCGGCCGGTCTATGTCGGTGGCGCGGTGGCAAAGCCAGGCGTGGTCGAGTACCTGCCGGGTATGACCGCCCAACAGGCGGTCATCGCGGCCGGTGGTCTCAGCCTGCGCACGAAGGAAGACGACATCGCGCCCGAAGCGCTGATCGAGGCGGTGGCGCGGAGCCAGGCGGTTGCCTTCCAACTTGTACAAACAAAGGCCCGGATCGTACGTCTGAAGGCGGCGCTTACCGACAGCGAAAATCTCGAAGCCGAGACCCTGACGGCTGACAGCCTGCCGAGCAAGACTGTGACGGAGGTGGTGGGGATCGAACGCAGGCTGCTGCGGGACCAGTTGGACCGGAAATCGTCGCAACGGACGCATGGGCGCGCCCTGGAGGCATTGCTGGATCTCGAACTGGAGATTCTCAGCCGGCAGGCGGAGCTGCAGGAGGAAGAAAGCGTCGTTCAGACCGAGGAGTTGACCAACGCCAAGAAGCTGGTCGACCAGGGGCTGATGCCAAGGCCGCGCCTGCAGGAACTGATGCGAGAGAAGTCGCGGTTGAGCCGCGACCTCCTGGAAACACGCGCCTATGCGGCACGTGCCGAGCAGGCCAAGGAAACCGCCCGGTTCGAGCTTGCCGACAAGGAGGCGGTGACCCGGATCTCCCTGCGCCGTGAGTTGCAGGAGACAGAGCGCGACAAGGTCCGGATCGAGGCCGAGCTGCAGGCGCTGCGCGCGCGGCTGCTGACGGTAGGGCTGGCAACCTCCATTGACAATGACAGTGCCCTGGCTGCGCCGGAGCCGAGGCTGGTGGTCCGGCGCGACAACGCCCACGGATTGGACGAGACCGCCGTGGCGCCGGGCGACCCGGTCCAGCCGGGCGATGTGCTCGAAGTAATGATCGATACCGCGTTGCCGGGATAGGGCGCGGGGGCGGTTCCGCTCGGGCGGAGCCGGAACTTTGAAGGCGGAACTGGACAGGAATATGATAGCGGAACCCGAGGTCAGCGTCCTGATCAACAATTACAACTATGGCGCCTTCCTGCCGCGCGCGATCGACACCGCGCTTGGGCAGGACGGGGTGCGCGCTGAGGTCATCGTGGTCGACGACGGCTCCACCGACGACTCGGCGGACATCATCCGCGGGTATGGCGACAGGATCCGGCCGATTTTTCAACAGAACGGGGGGCAGGCCAGTGCCATAAATGCCGGCGTGGCGGCTGCCCGGGCGCCGGTGCTGACCTTTCTCGACGCGGATGACTGGTGGGCGCCGGACAAGCTGGCGCTGGTGCTGAAGGCGATGGCGGCGGCCCCCGAGGCGGGGTTGGTCTATCACCGGCTCCAACCGGTTCATTCCGATGGCTCGGTGGCGTTCTCCGCGATTCCGCGCAGCCTGTGCTCCGGTGATCTGCTGCCCCGACTGATTCGCAGCGGCGGGCGCTGGCCGTTTCCGATGACGTCCTCGCTTGCGGTGCGGCGCAGCGCCTGGGACGCGGCGGGTGAGATTCCCGCGGGGTTCCGGATCTCTGCCGATGCGTGGCTGACCGGAATCATCCCGCTGCTGACGCCGGTCATCGCGCTGTCCCGGGCGCTGGGCTTCTACCGGATACACGACAACAATTGGTACCGCGCTCAGGATGATCGCGAGATGCTGGCCCGCCGGATGAGGCATTGGCGCGCGACCGTCGAGGTCAGCAACCGTTTTCTGGCCAGTCACGGCCGATCCGAACGGATGTCGCTCTCCGACCACTTTGCCTATCAGGCGGCGGCAGCGCGACTGGGGCTTCCGGATGCGCCGGGGGGCTGGAAGCTCTTGCTGCTGGGGCTCGGCGATCAGGGCGAGCCCAGCCCGCTGCGCCGGATCCGCGAGAGCCTTCGTACCGTGATGGACTTGCGGCAGTCGCTTCCGGACTCGGTGGAGGAGATTTCGTGAAGGCGCTGCTGCTCAGTTCCGAGCCGGTGGACTACACGATCGCTGTGGCCAATGGGCTGGCGCCGCATCTGCAGGTCGGTGCCATCCTGCCGCGCCAGCGATACGAACCGCTGAAGCGGTGGATCGATCCGCGGGTCGAGCTCGATCTGGTGGACTGGCCGCGCACCCGAAGCCCGTCGAACCTGGCCTTTCTGTGGCGGCTCGACCGGCTGATCCGATCCCGCGCGCCGGATGTTCTGCACCTCCTGAGCAATACGTCCTTGTGGTTTAACGCGGCGTTGCCGTTCTGGCGGCGCCGGCCGCTGGTCACCACGGTGCATGATGTTTCGCTCCATCCCGGCGACCGCGACACAGCGCGCCTGCCGGGGTGGAGCGCGCGGATGATGGCGCGGCAGTCGCCACATCTGATCGTTCACGGGGAGTCGTTGCGCAGTGCTGCGGCGAAGGGCTTTGGCAAGTCGCTGGACGACATCCATGTGATGCCGCATCCGTCGATCCGGCGCTATGCCGACCTGGCCCAGGTCGCGGGTCTGAGGCGCAGCCGGCCGGAGAACGAATTCGTTGTCCTGCTGTTCGGGCGCATCTTTGCCTACAAGGGGTTGTCGACGCTGATCGGCGCGGAGAAGGCGCTGGGCGAAACACTGCCCGGCCTGCGGATCGTGATCGCGGGGCGTGGCGACGATCCGAACGAGTTAAGGCCGCTGATGGGGCGACCCGAGCGCTATGACATCCATCGGGGGTTCATCGAGGATATCGAGGTCGCGCAGCTCTTCGTCGACGCCGATGTGGTGGTTCTGCCGTATGATGAGGCCTCGCAAAGCGGTGTGCTGCATCTGGCTGTGGCATTCGGCAAGCCGGTCATCGTGACCGATACCGGCGAGTTGCGCGCGACGGTTGAGCCGAACGGTCTGGGGCTGGTGGTGCCGCCGCGCGCACCCGACAGGCTGGCCGCGGCCATCGCTGAACTGGCCCGCGATCCCGAACTTCGCAACCGACTGGGCGAGAATGCCCGGCGATGGTCCGAAGGTCCGAACGCGCCTACCACCATTGGGGGAACGACCGCCGCACTGTACCACGAAATCGCAGGGCGCCGCCCCCTGACCCCCTGAATTGATGAGGCCGCTGACCGCCGCGTGAATTGCGCGCGGCGCGTTCGGAGGGCGACTATCGGACGTAGAAGAGCACTATTGTTTTGAGGATTCTTACGATGACCATTTCCGGGTCCGAACGCGTGACGGTGCGCCATTACGTGGCGGGCGGACATGAGCACGGCGGCGGCATCGGACGGCTGGTGGGCAACATACTGGGCGCCAGAGGCCTCACGCTTCGCCACTCCATGGTGGATACCCGCGGGCCGCGCTGGAACCCTCTGTATTCCCCTCTTTATCTGCTTGGCGCGATGGCGGTAATGGGCTTCGATCGGGTCACGGCACCGCACAGTCTGCATCAGTTGCACATCGCCGGCAGGGGAAGCACGACGCGCAAGCTCATACTCGGCACCTGGGCACGTTGGCTGGGTTGCCGGTATATTCTGCATCTTCACGACTACGACTACAGCGCGGATTTCTGGCGCCGCAGCAACCGGCAGCGCCGGGCGATCCGCCGGCTGTTCCGGGCGGCTGCACGTGTGATCGTGCTGGGCCAGCGGGATCTGGACCTGGTTCAGAACGAATTGGGGGTGCCCCCACGCCGGTCCACCGTACTTCGCAACTGCGTCGCCGATCCCGGGCAGCGCAATACCCGGCAGGGAGATGAAGTCCGGATCCTGTTTCTCGGCCAATTGGGGCCGCGCAAGGGCGTGCCCGAATTGCTTGATGCGCTGGCTGACCCGGAGATGTCCCGTCAGGGGTGGTCCGCGACGCTGGCCGGGGACGGCCCGGTCGAGGCATACCGAAATCGCGTTGCCGAGCTGGGGCTTCAGGACCGGGTCCATCTCCCCGGTTGGCTTGGCGCGGCCGAGACGGCGGCCTTGCGCGATGCTTCCGATATCCTGGTGTTGCCCTCCCATGCCGAAGGTTTCGCAATGGCGGTGCTGGAAGGGCTGGCGCAGGGGATGGCCGTCGTCACCACGCGCGTCGGCGCCCATGACGAGGTGCTGGAGGACGGGCGCAACTGCCTGTTTGTCCCGGTCGGAGACGCCCATGCGCTGGCGCGCGCCTTGTCCCGGCTGGTCGGGGACGCTGCGCTGCGGGCGCGGCTCGGCGAGGAGGGGCGGCGGCTGTATCTCTCCGGCTTCGACATAGACGGCTATGTACACCGCCTGGAGGATCTGCACGACCGCGTCGATCGAGGCTCCTTTGCAGTGAGGAGTTCTGCATGACCGTCCCGATGACGTTCGAGCCTGGCAAGACGCCTGGCCGACTGGCAAAGGAGGCGCCGGCTCCGGAACCGATGAGGTACGACGAGTTCGGGTGGCTGCATGTGCTGCGTTTCATTCGGCGCCGGTTGTCGATGATCCTGACACTCACGCTTGTGTTCTGTTTGGTTGCGTTGCCGCTCATCCTACGGATGGAGAAGACCTATTACGCGCAGGCGCGGGTGATGTTGTCGATTACGCCGGCCACGGCCTTGACCGACTCCGCCACGGTCCGGCTCGGGGACCTGGATGTGACCGGCGAAATCGAGCGGCTCGCCTCAACCGAAAACGCCGAGGAAGTGATTTCGCGGCTCGAACTGGACCAGCGCGCGGAATTCAACCCCGACCTGCAACCCAAGCCCTTTCTGCAGCGCGTTCAGGACTGGTTGAGTAACGAGCCGTCTGAGCCGGAAACCGTCGATCCCGAGGCGCGGGCCGCGCAGATTCTATCGGCATTCCAGGAGGCACTGACACTCCACCAGCAGGGCAAAACCAATGTCGTGACGATCGGGTTCACCTCGCGCGACCGCCAGTTGGCGGCGGAGGTCCCGGCTGCCGTGGTAGAGGTGTACCGCGCCCAGACCGAGGCCCGCTGGAGCAGCGAGGTCGCCAAAGCCGCCGATTGGCTGGCAGACCGGGTGAAGACCGCGCAAGCCCAAGTCGACAACACCCGGGCCCTGCTTGAGGAGGCCGACAAGGCAGGCAGGAATGCGACCGCCGAATCTGTCGAAGCCGCGTTGGACTGGGTCAGCGCACTGGAATCCAGCGGCGCCCGCCTGGTGCAGGAGCTTTACGACATCGAGATCACGCTTGCCTCGATAGAGGCGGCAGAGGCCAACGTTTCAGTGCCGGCGCTGTCGGAGCCCGAGGAACTGGTGCGTCTGCGGCGGGAGTTGCACGGCGAGATGCGCGAGCTGGAAAATTCCAAGGTGACCTTTGGCGAAAATTCCGAGGTCGTGGTGCGGGGACGCATCCGGATCGCGGCGCTCCGCGCAAGCATCAACAGCCAGCTCGCAGCGTACCGAAAGCATCTGGAGTGGCGCCAAAGCCTGCTGAAAACAAAGGTGGAGGACCTGCAACGTCAGACCGTGCGGGCCCGCGAACAGCTTGCATCCCAACAGAGCGCCGCCATGGAGCGCGACCGGCGCACCCAGGTCCTGGAGGCGCAGGAAGATTCGCTGTCGCTGTTGGAATACCAGCATCAGAGCGTGCTGGCAGAGGGCAAGATGACGCCCACGGTGTTAGATGTCCTGTCGCCCGCGATGGTTCCGCGTTTCCCTGTCGGAGCGAGCCGGAAAACCCATCTTCTGATGGTCGCCGTATTTGGAGCTGTGGCGGCGCTGACACTGGCCGGGCTGCGCGAATTGCTTGACCAGACTGTACGCAGCCATGAACAGGTCGATCATCTGGCCCAACTGGTTCCGGTTGGATACCTGCCGGTCCCGGACCGGCGCAAGAATTCCGATGAGCAACAGCTCTGGCCGACTGACTCGCAATTCGGGGAATGTCTGGGCCGGACTGTACATCTGCTGGAGACCGCCAATCACGGAGAGTTTCCAACCAGCATGCTGATCTTTCCCGCATCGGACGGGGAAGAGTGCTCGGAGATAGCCCGGTGGATGGCGCTGGATCTGCATGCGCGGGCGCATAAGGTCCTTCTGGTGACGGTGCGGGACGCCACGGGGGCGCCGTCCTCCCGCGCTGGCAGCGATATTTCGATCGACGATATAGACACCAGCTGTGACGACGGTGTCGCCCGGCTGGAGCTGGACAGCGGTCAGGCTCATGCAGACCGGTTTCTGATGAACGCGGGCAGCATCCTGACGGATGCGACGCGCGCGGGTTATGTCACCATTTTCGACAGCCCGCCCTTTGATCGGCTGATCACGCTGAAGCTCGCCCAACTGGTCGAATGCAGGCTGTTTGTCATGCAGTGGGGACGCACCGCGCGCCCGACGGCGGAGTTGGTCGCCGAACTGTCCGAAAAGGCCGGGATCACCCCGCTGTTGTCTCTGATCGTGGGCGTGCAGCCGGCGCAGCACAGCAAATACGGGTTCACCGATTTCATCACGCTCGTGGCGAAAGGTCGGGGCCGTCCGGCCCCTGAGCCGGTCGTTGACGCGACGCCGGGCGGCAAGAGACCGGAAAGGGAGGTTCGGTACTATGGATAACAGGTTGCCCACCACCGTCTTGTCCGGCTTTCTCGGAGCCGGGAAGACGACGCTGCTCAATCACCTCCTGAACGCGCGCGACGGTAAGCGGGTTGCGGTCATCGTCAACGACATGTCCGAGGTCAACATCGATGCCGATCTGATCCGTCAGGGCGGCGCCGGGCTCAGCCATACCGATGAAACGCTGGTCGAGTTGTCCAATGGCTGCATTTGCTGCACCCTGCGCGACGATCTGCTTCTGGAGGTCCGCCGCCTTGCCGAAGCGGGGCGGTTCGATTGCCTGCTGATCGAATCCACCGGCATCGCGGAACCTTTGCCAATCGCGGCGACCTTCGAATTCTGCGATACGGAACATGTCAGCCTCAGCAGTGTGGCCCGGCTGGATGCGATGGTCACGGTTGTCGATGCCGCCAACCTCCTGGCGGATTTCGAAAGCCGGGATTTCTTGCGCACGCGGGGGCCGGCCCGGGACGAGAATGACGACCGCACGCTGATCGAACTGCTGGTGGACCAGATCGAGTTCGCGGATGTCGTGGTGCTGAACAAGATCACCGCCGCCGGCCCGGAGACGACCGCGCGGGCGCGTCAGATCATTCGCGCCCTCAACGCGGATGCGCGGCTGATCGAGACCGATTACGGCGTCGTCGCGCCCGAGGCGGTCTTGGAGACGCATTTGTTCGATCCGGCGGCCGCGCGCAGCCACCCGATGTGGTTTCAGGAACTCAACGGTTTCGCCGACCACACGCCGGAGACCGAGGAATATGGCGTTTCCTCTTTCTGCTATCGCGCCCGCGCGCCCTTTGACACCACCCGTATCCGGCAGGTCCTGACCGGAAACCTGCGCGGTGTTCTGCGTGCCAAGGGGCATTTCTGGGTCGCCTCGCACCCCGGTGCAGCGCTCGATTTCAGCCTGGCCGGCAACCTGAGCTCCATTAACCAGGCGGGGCGATGGTGGGCTGCGACCGCCCGGCAACACTGGCCGCAGGACCCCCGGGTGCAGGCGCAGATCGCCAGGCACTGGCAGCCGCCTTACGGCGACCGCAGGCAAGAGATCGTCTTTATCGGCACCGCTGAGATGGACCGCGATGCAATCCGCCGGGCGCTCGACGCCTGCCTCGTCGCGCCGACCAGCCAGCGGGCCCCCGCCACCATGAGCCTTTCCCCCAATCCGTAGTACCGCAGCCAAAGAGGATCAGCACATGCCCGACAATGCTATCGTCGTAGAAAACGCCCGCACCGATGGGGTGATGCCGAAATCCTACTGGGATGCTGCGCACTCGAGGCAAATCGAAGGGTTTGCGACCGATATGAGCGTCAATGCCGGCGATCAGGTGGACTTCAAGATCAACGTCAACGGCGACGCAGGCAGCGACTATCAGGTCGAGATCTTCCGGCTCGGGTACTACGGCGGCAATGGCGCGCGTAAGGTGGCGGAATGGGTCAACACCGACGCCGTGGTGCAACCCGACGCGGAATACGACGCGACCCGTGCGCTGGTTGATGCGGGCAACTGGAGCGTCACGGATAGCTGGGACACGCCTGCGGATGCGGTTTCGGGCGTCTATCTGGCGCGGATCCAGCGGCTGGATGCAAGCGGCAATCCGATCGACGGGGCGGCGAACCAGATCCCGTTCATTGTGCGCGAGGATGACCGCGATGCCGATGTGGTCCTGCAGACCTCGGACACCACCTGGCATGCCTATAACGGCTGGTTCGGCAACAACGGGCAGCTCGGGGCGAACTTCTACGGGGATTTCAGCGGCACTGTCGATCATCCCGACATTCCGGGGGCCGGGGCATATGCCCAGGACCGTGCCTATGCGGTCAGTTACAACCGGCCGCTGATCACCCGCGGCATCGAGGGCGATCAGGGCGGTCCGGCGGCCGGGGCGCAGGATTACCTGTTCGGAGCGGATTACGCGGCGATCTCCTGGCTGGAACAGAACGGGTTCGACGTATCCTATATATCCGGCTTGGATACCGATCGTCTGGGCGCGGATTATCTGACGAAATACAACGCCTTCATCTCGGTGGGGCATGACGAATACTGGTCGGGCGATCAGCGCGCCAATGTCGAAGCTGCGCGGGACGCCGGTGTGAACCTGATGTTCTGGGGCGGCAATGACATTTACTGGAAGACCCGCTGGGAGACCAGTATCGTCGACGGCGTCGAGTACCGGACGCTGGTTTGTTACAAGGAAACCTGGGCGGTAGCCGACCCCAACGCGGGGCCGGAGGACTACTACGATCTCGACCCGACCGACATCTGGACGGGGACCTGGCGCGACACCCGGTTTCATGGCAACCCGGATGCTGGCGGCGGGACGATGGAAGATCTCCTCAACGGCCAGTGCCCGACCTGCAACTGTGCCGAGAATTCGCTGACCGGCCAGCTGTTCGGCCCGGACGGTACCGGCGAATTCGGCGGCGCGTTGGATGTGCCTGAGGAATTCACCGCATTGCGGGTCTGGCGGGATACCTCCATCTCCGGGAACGAAACGTTGGACCTGGCGCCAGGGATCCTTGGCTACGAATGGAACACGACGCCGGATGACGAAAACCGCCCCGCCGGCCTGATCAAGTTCTCGGAAACCACAATTCCCTGGAGTGCGATTCTCACCGATCAGGGCAATTCGACCGCGCCGGGCGAGGCAACCCATAGCCTGTCAATGTATCGGGACGAGAGCGGCGCGCTGGTCTTCAGTGCCGGTACCGTCTTCTGGACCTGGGGGCTTAGCGACGAACATGACGGCGAGCCTTATGATGCACAGATCGAGAACGTCGATCTGCAGCAATTCATGCTCAATGTGTTTGCCGATATGGGGATCCAACCGGGCGTCAGCGATGCGGTGTTGGCCTCGCAGAATCTGGTGCGCGCGTCCGCATCGGCGGATCTGGTGGCGGCCACCGCCACCATCGACGATCTGCCCGATACGCTGGCGTCGCTGCAAACTGTGCTGATCACCGGCACCGCGACCGACGACGACGGCAATGCGGCGACCGAGGATGGCGTCGTGGCCCTGGTGGAAATCTCGTTCGACGGCGGAGACACCTGGCGGCCCGTCTCAGGCACGCAGAACTGGTCCTACAGCTGGACGCCGACGACCGAGGGCAGCCAGGACATCATGGTCCGGGCGATCGACGACAGCCTGAACCTGCCCGGCGTGGCCTCTCTCAATGTCGAGACGGTGGAGATCACCCCGCCAGAGCTGCCCGCCTCGATCAGCCTTCTCGAACCGTTTTCGGAATTCGACGGCTTCCAGACCTCCGACGGGGAGCCGCTGCAACTGGGGACGACCTTTACCGTCAGCCAGCCCGGCGAGGTGACGGCGCTCAAGTACTACCGCGGCGCAACGGATGCCGACGATACCGATGTGCGGTCCGGCTACCTGTGGGATGCTTCCGGCACCCTGTTGGCCGAGGTCGAATTCTCCGGGGGGCCGGGTGAATCCGGCTGGCAGAGCGCGGCGCTTTCGTCGCCGGTCCAGCTCGTTCCGGGGCAGCAGTATGTCGTCTCCTACCAGACCGACGACAATTATGTGGCCAGCGACTTCTTCTTCGGCACGCCCGTGGCCGAGCCCTATGGCATCCTGAGCGCGCCGGCGAACAGCGGGGTGTTCGCCACCGGCACCGACCCGGTGTTCCCGGTGTCCACCTACAACGCAACGAACTATTGGGTCGACGTGGATTTCTCGGTTCGCGACGTGGTCAACGAAGCGCCGGTCCTGACCTCGGCTGCGGGGTTCTCGGTGGACGAAAACGCGCTCAGTGTCGGCACCGTCACCGCGACGGATGCGGACGGCGATGCGATCCGCTTTACCATTTCCGGCGGGGACGACGCGGCGCTGTTTGCGATCGACGCGGCCAGCGGCGCGCTGAGCTTCCAGTATGCGCCCGACTATGAGGCGCCGGCCGATACGGGCGGCGACAACCTGTACGAGGTGGTGGTCGTGGCCACCGACGCGCAGGGGGCCACGGCCGAGCAGGCGCTGACGGTTGCGGTCGGCGATCTGGCCGCGGAGGAAGGGACGCTGCTGTCGACGGTCTTCGACCCGGGCGAGACACCCGCCGCTATCGAAACGGCGGACGCCGCAGACTACGAGCTGGGAATGCGTTTCCAGGCGCAGACCTCCGGCGAGATCGCCGGCTTGCGCTATTTCCGCGGCGCAGCGGATGCGGCGGATACCGATACCCGCACGCTGAATCTGTGGAGCGTCGACGGCACTTTGCTGGCATCCGCCACGGTGGCCTCGGGGCCGGGGCAAACCGGCTGGCAGACCGCCATGCTGGACACGCCGGTGACGGCGGCCTCGGGGCAAAGCTTCGTTGTCTCCTACGGCACCACCCAGAATTACGCCGTCAGCCAAAATATGTTCTCGGCCGAGCAGCAAAGCTCCGACGGGGTTCTTGTCGCGCCGACGGGGACGAACGGCCTGTTCAACGCGGGGGGACCCGGCCTGTTCCCGGCCAGCACCTACCAGGCCAGCAACTATTGGGTGGACGTGGCCTTCAAGGCCGGCACCGGGGCAGGCACGGGTCCCAACAGCGCCCCGTCCTTCTCGCAGGTGCCGATGGACTTCAGCGTCCAGGAGAACCAGACGCTGGCGGCGGTGCTGGGCGCGAGCGATCCCGATGGAGACCCCCTCGTGTTCACCATCGAGGGCGGGGCGGATGCCGGCGCCTTCACGCTGGACGCCGGCAGCGGATCGTTGAGCTTCGCGCAGGCGCCTGATTTCGAGGCCCCGGGCGACAGTGACGGCGACAATGTCTATGAGCTTCTGGTGTCGGTCTCCGACGGCATCAACCCGGCGGTCCAGGAGACCGTTACCGTTGCCGTGACGGATGACGCGGCCGAGCCCGGATCGGGCGCCTCGACCCTGTTTGCCCCGGGCGATGCGCCCGAGCAGATCGTCACCTCGGATCCCTCTGCCTATGAGCTCGGCGTGAAGTTCACGACCGATACGGACGGGACCGTCTCCAGCCTGCGGTACTATCGCGGTGCGGCCGACGCAGGGGACACCGATATCCGCAATCTCAACCTCTGGGCGGCGGACGGCACGCTTCTGGCGAGCGTCGCCGTGCAGTCGGACCCCGGTGAGATCGGCTGGCAGAGCGGTGTGCTCGCAACCCCCGTCGCGCTCGATGCGGGGGCGTTTTACGTGGCCTCCTACGGCACCACCCAGAACTATGCCTTCACGGACAGTTTCTTCGCCAATGACTGGGGCAGCGCCGACGGCCATCTGACCGCCCCTGCCAATGCGGGCGGCAATGGGTTGTTCAGTGTCGGCGGGACCGGGCTGTTCCCGACCAACACCTACCAGGCCAGCAACTATTGGGTGGACGTGACCTTCCAGGCCGGCACCGGGACAGGCACGGGTCCCAACAGCGCCCCGTCCTTCTCGCAGGTGCCGATGGACTTCAGCGTCCAGGAGAACCAGACGCTGGCGGCGGTTCTGGGCGCGAGCGATCCCGATGGAGACACCCTCGTGTTCACCATCGAGGGCGGGGCGGATGCCGGCGCCTTCACGCTGGACGCCGGCAGCGGATCGTTGAGCTTCGCGCAGGCGCCTGATTTCGAGGCCCCGGGCGACAGTGACGGCGACAATGTCTATGAGCTTCTGGTGTCGGTCTCCGACGGCATCAACCCGGCGGTCCAGGAGACCGTTACCGTTGCCGTGACGGATGACGCAACCGAGCCCGGGCCGGACTCCTCGACCCTGTTTGCCCCGGGCGATCTTCCCGACCTGACTGTCACCTCCGACCCGACCGACTATGAACTCGGCGTGAGGTTCACGGTCGGCGCCGATGGGATGGCCACCGGTCTGCGGTACTATCGCGGTACGGCCGATGCGGACGATCTCGATGTCCGGATCCTCAACCTCTGGAGCTCCGATGGCGCGCTTCTGGCCAGCGTTACGGTTGTGTCCGACCAGGGCGTAACCGGCTGGCAGGGCGGAACGTTCGAAACGCCTGTCCGGCTCGATGCCGGGACGTCCTATGTGGCCTCTTACGGCACCACTCAGAACTATGCCTACAGCAGCAGTTTCTTCGCCGATGACTGGGTGAGCGACGACGGCTATCTGACCGCGCCCGCCGATGGTGGCGGTATCAGCAATGGCGTGTTCTTTGCCGGGGGAACCAATCAGTTCCCGACCCAGAGCTACAATGCGTCGAACTACTGGGTCGATCCCATCATCGAACCTTTGGATCTGTTTCCGCTCGCGGGGGCGCTGCCGCCGGTGGAGGAGATGTTGCTGTAACTGCGTCCCGCATTTCGGAGCGCAGCCTCGATTTTCGCCTGGCGGACGGGAAGACGTCCGCCAGGCGGATGGCATTGCGGCCGGTCGCAGCGCCCGGTCGCACCGAGCCGCTGCTGGACTTTGGCCAGTCCGCGGCTGGAGAATACGCTATCCCTGCTGCAACGGGACGGTCACGCGCAAGCCATCGAGGTCGGCCGAGAGCGTGACCTGGCAGGACAGCCGCGAGGTTTCCGCGTCCGGTTCATAGGCGAAATCCAGGAGATCGGCCTCATCCTCCGATTTGGGCGCCAGTTTCCCGACCCAGTCCCGGGCCACGTAGACATGGCAGGTCGAACAGCTGCAGGCGCCGCCGCATTCGGCCAGGATCCCGGGCACATTGGCCGCACGGGCTGCTTCCATAAGGGTGAGGCCTTCCCGCGCCTCGGTCGCGATTTCGCGGCCCTCGGCAGTGATGAAGGTGACATTGATCATTTGTGCATCCTTGGTCAGGCGGCCCGGGTGGCCGCAAGCGGAAGGGATTTGAGCGGCACCGCCGGATCGGCCAGCGCGCCAGGATCGGGGGATTGTCCCGCCTCGATCAGGCGTTTCCCGGTCATGTAGGCCCGCGGTTCGTTCATCGCGTCCACGGCCAGCAGAGCGGCGCCCCGGAAATACCAGTGGCTTTGCGATCCGGGCTTGTCGCCCGGGCGGGTGACAACGCGGTCATAACCGCTGTTCAGCCCGGCAATCTGCATCTTCACGTCATACTGGTCAGACCAGAACCAGGGTCTTGCCACATAGGGCGCCTCCTGGCCCAACATGGTGGCCGCTGTCGCCTCGGCCTGATCGATGGCGTTCGGCACGCTTTCCAGACGGATGCGCTGCCCCTTCCACGGGAACGAGGCGCAATCGCCCGCGGCGAAGATCCCCGCGTGGCTGGTCCGCCCGAAAGCGTCGACCTTGATCCCGTTGTCGATCTCAAGTCCCGCCGCTTCGGCCAGTCCGGTGGCCGGGCGGACGCCGATTCCGGTGATGACGAAATCCACCTCGATCCGGCTTCCATCCGACAGCATCGCGGCTAGATGCCCGCCCTGCACCGGCGACAGCCCGTCGAGACCGCAGCCTTCGCGGATGTCCACGCCATGCGAGACATGCAGCGCCTTGATCCATTGCGCGGTTTCCTCCGCGGCGACCCTAGCCAGGATGCGCGGCGCCATCTCGACCAGCGTCACCTCAAGGCCCCGGGTTGCGGCCACGGCAGCAGCCTCCAGTCCGACATAGCCGCCGCCCACGATCAACACACGCCGGCCGGCAGCAAACTCATGGGCCATGGCATCCGCATCGGCTAGCGTGCGCATGGTATAAACCCCCGGCAGCCCGCCGCCCATCTCTTGCGGCAGGTGGATCGGATCGGCGCCGGTGGTGAGCGCGATCTTGTCGGCGGCGATCTCCTCTCGGCCCGACAGGCGCAGCGTCATGCGTTCAGGATCAAGCGAGGAAACATGGGCCTCCGTCAGCAGATCGATCCCCTGCTCGGCATAAAAACTCTCGGGGCGCAGGAAGAGCCGCTCCAGCTCCATTTCGCCCGACATGTATTTCTTGGACAGCGGCGGACGCTGATACGGGGGGACGGGTTCGGCGCCGATCAGGCTCACCCGGCCCTCGTAGCCCAGCGCGCGAAGTTTTGCAGCCAGGGCCGAGCCGGCCTGACCTGCGCCGATCACGGCGATATGCGACATGTTGGGATTCCTTTGGCAGGGCCGGGTGCGCGCAGACCGCGCACCCGGCCGGGATCAGTACATCTTGTAGGGCAGGAACTTGCCGTCGAGCACGATCTTGACGCGGTCGCCGGCGGGGTTTTCCTCGCGCGAGATGTCCATGGTGAAGTCGATCGCCGACATGATGCCGTCACCGAACTCTTCCTCGATCAGCGCCTTCATGGTGGTTCCGTAGACGTTGACCACTTCGTAAAGGCGATAGATCAGCGGGTCGGTCGGCACCGCGGTGGGCAGCGATCCGCGGTAGGGCACAGTCATCAGCAGGGCAACCTCTTCGTCCGAGAAATTCAGGCCCATGGCGTTGCCCGCCTTTTCGATCTGCTCCTTGGACAGCGAGATCTGCCCCATCAGCGCAGCGGTGGTCCATTCCTTGGACTGGCCGACAGCGGCTGCCACATCGGCCCACTTGATGTCGTTGAAGGTCTTGTGCGCGACGATTTTCTCGGTCAGTTCAGCACGTGTAGTCATTGGGATAGTCTCCAGTCGGTAGTTGAAAATCCAGTGGAATTCAGGCCTGGAAAGGCAGGCCTTCTTCGATCGGCAGGGACGGATCGCGCGACCATTCGTTCCACGACCCGAAATAGATCGACACGTCCTTCACCCCCGCCTCTTTCAGCGCGAGGAAGGTGTTGGAGGCCCGCGCGCCCTTGAAACAGTAAATCTTCACCGACGTGTCGGGCGTGATGCCGACGGTGGCGCATTCGGCCAGCACCTCGTTCTTGTCCTTGATCATCGGGCCCAGCGCCGTCGGCTTCATCATGCGGTACCATTCGATCCAGACGGCGCCAGGGATACGGCCCTTACGCGGGCAGAAATCGACGCCATAGGGCGAGGAGGAGGTCGCAATCCATTCGTCGATGTCGCGCACGTCGAGGATGACGGCGCCATCGTCTTCAATCGCCGCTTTCATGTCCTCGACATCCATCATGATCGACGCGGCCGCCTCGTCGATGCCAAAGGAGGCCGGTGCGGGCGAGACCGCCTCGGTCGAAACCGGCATGCCTTCGGTTTCCCATGCGGCATAGCCGCCGTGCAGAACCTTGACCCTGGGATAGCCAAGGAAACTCAGCAGATAGAACCCGCGGCAGGACTGGCCGAACCCGGTGTTCATCGAGGCTTCGTAGATCACGGCGGTCTTTTCGCCGTCGAGGCCCGCTGCGCCGAATTCGGCCGCGAACTTGTCTTTCAGCTCGGACATGCCCGAGGCGTCGGACGTGGCGAGGAAGGTGAAGATGTCGTGCATGTTCACCGCCCCGGGAATGTGCCCCGCGGCATAGCTTTCGGGGTCGCGGGTGTCGATCACCACGGCGATATCGCCGTCGATCATCAGCTTGAGGTCTTCGGGAGTAATTAGCGCGGTCGTCATTTTTTTCCCCTCTGTTGGTCCCTGTTGGTTGGAAATTTGACAATCGTTACCGGTCCCGCTGGCGCGCGCGGCGCCAGCGGCAATTCGACCTCCTCCCGTCGTGGCTTGGGCTCAGTCCATTTCGGCCAGCATCTTGCGCAGGTGCTTGGTGGCCGGGGTCACGATGCCGACGAAGTAAGCCTCGCGCATCCGCCGCTGCGCCACGCCGTGGCTGACGTAGCCGCGCGCACCGCAATGCAGCATGGCGTAATGGGCCGCCTCCATGGCCAGCTCACCGCCCTTCAGCCGCGCTCGCAGTACGCGCTTCCAGAACTCCGGGCTCTCGTCATAGGGGGTCTTGGACATCTCCAGCACGTCGGCGACCAGGGCCTCGTAGTCGGCCTGGAAATCCTCAGGCTGCTTTTCCAGATACTGGTTCACATGACCCAGCGGCGTCTTGACCTGTTCCATCAGGTCGATGGAGCTCTTGATCATGCCGGCGGCCATCCCGCATTGCAGCAGCACGAAACCGCCGCGGATGCGCTTAATGAATGCTGGCGCCGGATCGCCGATCACCTGTTCGTCGGGAATGAACGCGTCGCGGAACTGGATGTTGGCGGTCGCGGTGCCGCCCATGGCGACGAATTCGTGGTCGAGCTTGATCCTCACGCCCTTGGCTTCGTCGGCATGCGCGATGGCCATGACGGTCTTGGTCTGGCCGCCGTCCTCGACCGAGAACATCACGCCGAACCAGCCGCCCTCGGACAGGTTGGAAACCCAGGGCAGGATGCCTTTGACCTGATAGCCGCCCTCGACCCGTTTGCCCTTCAGGCGCAGGGGTTCGATATCGGCGATCGCCTTCATCGGGTTCGACATGCCGGTGCCGCCCAGGATCTCGCCAGTGGCGACCTTCGGCAGAATGTTCTGCTTCAGCCATGCACTGTCCGAGCTGGCGATATACCACGCCAGCGCGTCCTGGCACCACATGCAGAAGCCGGTGGACAGGCATGTTTCAGAGGCCTTCGCCATCGAGAGGATGGCGTCGGACAAATCGGTTGCTGCATCGGTGCCGCCTATATGGGTGCCGTAGGCGCCTGCCGCGCCAAAGGCGCGCATGATCTCTTCGGGATAAAAGCGCTCTTCGTCGATCTTGCGTGCGATGGAGGCAAGGTCGCTTTTCGAAATGCGCTCGATGGCGTCGAAATCGGCAATGTCGATGGGGGTCGCGATGTTCATATGGGAGGCTCCTGGAAAGGGCATGGCGATTGGAATGGCTCTGGCCTGCCCCCCGCGTCGCGCATCACGGGGGGCAGAGCGTTCGCTCAGACGGCTTCGGCGATCATGTTCACCGGGCGCGAGAAGGTGTTGAACACCGGCGACCACTGGACGACGTGGTTGATCAGGGCGTCGATTTCCTCTTTCGGGCAGTCGGCTTCCATGTCGACCTTGATGCGCACATCGGTGAAACCGACCGGCTTTTCCGAGGTGTCGCCCGTGCCCCAGACGGCGGTGATGTTCAGATCGCCCTCAAGCTCCAGTTCGAGCTTCTGGACGGTGATGCCGCGGGCGATGGCGTTGGCGTGCAGGCCAACCGCGACGCAGGATCCCAGAGCGGCCAGCGAGGCCTCGGAAGGGTTCGGCGCGGTGTCGTCCCCCAGCAGCGCCGGCGGCTCGTCGACGATATAGGGCTCCAGGTCGCGGATGTAGTTGGCGTGGCGGAACCGGCCTTCGGCGACGGTCTTGCACTTCAGGGTCTTGATCGCCTGCGGGTTTTCCTTGCCTTTCGCGATCAGGCCTTCCAGGCCGTTCTTGTCGATCGGGTCGAGACCCTCGGGGGCGAGGCAGCCGGTCAGGGCGGTTGCGGGTTCAGACATGGTATTGCTCCTTTGATCGTCTGAGGGAATGGTCAGTGCGCGGTGTCGCGCACCCAGTTGAATTTCTTGATGGCCAGCATGCACAGCCAGTCGAGCGTGAAGCCGATCAGGCCGATCACCACCACCGTGGCTCCGAGCCGGGCGTAGTCGAGCGTGTCGCGGGCATCGTTGATCGCGTAGCCGAGGCCCGAGGTAACCCCGAGGTATTCGGCCGGTACGAGGACCACCCAGGCGACGCCGAGCGCCAGACGCACCCCGGAGAGGATGTCCACCGCGATCGCCGGCAGGATCACCACGAACAGCATGTGGAACGGGTTGGCGCCGAGGTTGCGCGCCACCTTCAGCCAGGCCGGATCGATCCGGCGCAGGCCGGCTGCGGTGGAGAACAGGATCGGCCAGACCGCGGCCATTGTGATCAGGAACACGATCGCGCCGTCCCAGGTTTCAAAGGCCATCACGGCGATCGGCATCCAGGCCAGCGGGGAAATCATCCGCAGGAACTGGAAGGGCACATTGGCCACTTCGTTGATCCGCTTCACCCGGCCGATGGTGATCCCCACGGGCACGCCGATGGCGATGGCGTAGAACAGGCCGAGCCCCACCCGCATCAGGGACGGACCCGACATCTCCAGAACCTCGCCGGTTGCGATCATCTCCCACAGCCGCTCCAGCGTCGGCGCCGGGGCGAAATCGGCAAAGGCGAAGAGATCGTCATCGTTGGCGACGACCCAGCCGCCGAGCCACCACAGGGCCAGCAGAAGGCCGATACCGATCGCCGCATTCATCGCGCCGCGAAATCGGCCGAGACTGGGCAGAGTGACCGTCGTGGTCGGGAACTGGGTCGCATCGCTCATAGCTTCATGATCTCCTCACGGGTGTAGGGATCGCCGTCCGAGGCAACGGAGGGATCGTTCTTCCACTCGGGGTATTTCTCCAGCGCGTTCTTCACGAAGGCGTAGTCGACCAGGTCGTTGGCGACGAATTCCGGGTCCAGCCCTTCGAGGAACGTCGTCTCGCCCGACACCACCGTTTCATTCATCGCCTCGACGATCAGCTTGGTGGCCGAGGGATAGGGCCATGGCTGGAAGTCGATCCGACCGTTTTGGTATTCCCCGTGGTTCACGATGGCACCGGAGGAGGTGTACTCCTCGTTTCCGGCGTAAAGTGTCATCGCACGTTTCACGACCGGCGCCGGTGCGGGCAGGTATCCGGCCCCGTCCTTGGACAGAAGCTCCGCCACCTCTTCCTTGTTCTGCGAGGCATAGATCGATGCCTTGACCACCGCGTTCATCACGCCCTGGGTCCATTCCGGCTTCGCCTTGGTGGTCTCTTCGTTCATGCAGACCACGCAGCAGGGATGATTCTTCCAGATGTCGCCGGTGAAGCGCAGCATCCGCGCGCCGGCCTTCAGTTCGCCCAGGGCGTTGAAGGGCTCGGCCACGATGTAGGCGTCGATCTTTTTCGCGGCCAGCGCCGGCGGCATTTCCGGCGGCGGCAGAACCTGCAGGTTGCATTCGTCGGCGGCCACCGCTTCGCCCTGCGCCTTGATCACAGGCTTGATGCCATTGGCGCGCAGCGCGTATTGCAGCACGATATTGTGCATGGAGTACCAGAAGGGCACCGCCACCTGCTTGCCGCCGAGGCCGGCGAAATCGGAAATGTCGGTGTGGCGGCCGACCACCAGGGCCGACCCGTTGGTATGCGCCCAGGCCATCACCTTGACCGGGAAGTTGTTGTTGTAGCGCATCCAGACCGGGATCGGCTTGAGGAAGTGCACCAGGTTGAACTTGCCGGCGGCAAACCCTTCGATCAGCGGCGACCAGCCACGGATCAGCGTGGGTTTCTCGGCCTTGATCCCCTCTTCTTCGAAATAACCCTTGGCATGGGCCACCAGCAGTGGCGTCGCGTCGGTGATCGGCAGGTAACCGATGCGCAGCACGTCATCGTCCTGCGCCTGTGCCATGCGCGGCAGCCCCGCGGTCAGACCGCCCAGCATCGCGGCCAGCCCGCCCTTGGCCAGAAGATCGAGCGCAGAGCGGCGGCCCGGGTCGAAGTCCGTTTCGCCGCCGCAGCACGCTCCGTGAAGATCATGGCTGTGCCCGTGCGAGCAGCTCTTTTTGTGATGATGATCGGTCATATTATCCCCTGTCCTGTTGAAGCTGCGCGAAGTCGTTTTCGTTGGAGATGCCGCCCATGTCGGCGACACCCGAGTACACGCCCATCAGGCGCGAATGCTCTTTCTGGAAAGCGTCGTTGCCGCCGTCGCGCTCGTCGTCGGACAGCGCGACCAGCGTGTCCTCGGCGATGCGGCCGGGGTTGGCTCTGAGCACCAGAACGCGGTCGGCCATCCGGACCGCCTCGCCGACGTCATGGGTCACGATGACCAGCGTCAGGCCCAGATCCTTTGCAATCTTGCGCACGTCCTTTTGCAGGGCGCGGCGGGTAAAGGCATCGAGCGCCGAGAACGGTTCGTCGAGCAGCAGCATTTCCGGGCGCGTCGCCAGCGACCGCGCCAGCGCCACCCGCTGCTGTTGCCCGCCGGACAGGTCCTGGGCATTGCGGTCCGCGAAGGCGCCGAGGTCCACCAGATCCAGCACTTCGGGCACGCGGCTGGCGATTTCATGAGTGCGGCGCGCAAAGCGCAGCCCCAGGGCGGCGTTCTGCGCCACGGTCATCCAGGGATACAGCGACGGCGCCTGAAACATCATCACCCAGCGCGACGAGGGCCCGTTCACGGTGTTGCCGTTGATGACCACCTCGCCTTCGCTGGGATGGGTCAGGCCGGCCAGCATATGCAGGAGCGTGGATTTGCCACATCCCGAACGACCGAGAAGCGCGACAACCTCACCCTGATTGATCTCGAAATCCATGTTGTCGAGGACCAGCCCGTCGGAACGGCGGTAACTGTGCGACAGGGATCTGACGGCGACATGCGCTCCCCTGACCGCCTTCGCAGCGGTTTTGGCGGGCGCGGCCCGGTCGGCTTCCGTCTCTCTCAATCGCGTCACGACCATCTCAATCCTCTATCGCGGTGGCGTGCCCAAAGCGGCACTGAACAAACCGTTCTGTCTAATGCGAGCAAAAGAATGGGCTCGCCGTCAACGCTGCAGCGCAACAAAGTGACCAGGTTTCGGGGTTGCCCAAAAAATCAGCCAAATTTCAGGTAGACTGCCTGTATTCGGTCTGAAATGGACTAAATGTCGCCAGATTTCGGGAAAATAGGCTGAGAATCACCGTATTTTGCAGGTGCAGCATTTCCCTGTCTGTGCTGCCCCGTCCTTTCGAGCACACCGAGATCGGCATCTTGAAAATATAGACAAATCTGTCTTGTTTTTTCCCTGGATTTATGGGACGCAAAGAAGACATTGAGAAAATCCGTGTGCACGACCGGAGCGGTCGCGTGACCAAGGGGCGAAAACAAGCTGCACAGGATGCAGCCGCAGGGAACAAGGACTTCGACATGGACGACGGGAGTAACGAGTTTTGTCCGCCAGACGAGGCGGGCTGGAACTTTGCCGCGTTGTCGCCGGCTTCGGCCCGCGACAAGATCATGATCGCCGCGTCACATCTGTTTTGTAACCATGGTTTCGCGGCCACCGGCATCGACGCGATCCTCAATCGGGCCGGAACCGCCAAGGCGACGCTCTACCATCACTTCCGGTCCAAAGAAGATCTCATCATCGCCGTGCTCGAAGCCGAGGGCGAGACCTGGCGCACATGGTTCTTTGGGCGCCTGTCCGAAGTTGAAGGCCCGGCGAGGACTCGCATTCTCGCGGTTTTTGACGTGCTGGAAGAGTGGTTTTCCGACAAGGCCTTCTACGGCTGCGCCTTCATCAATGCGGTCGCCGAATGCGACGCTGCCAATAGCGCCGTGCATCGCGCTGCGGACCTGCACAAGGAGCATCTTCTCACCTGGCTCAAGGCCCAGACGATGGAGATGAAAATTCCCGATGTCGTGGAAACGGCCCGCAGCCTGGCCGTGCTGATAGATGGCGCGATCGTCGCGGCGCAACACACCCGCGACCCGAGTTTCGCCCAAACCGCCCGCCGGCTGGCCGAATGCCACCTGGATGCGGTCACGCCCGCCCCCAAACGCAAAGCCTGACCGCCCCGCGCCCGATCACGGTACTGGCGTCTCCGCCTGGAGGCCCTGATCTCCCGGTCTTCGTTTTCAAGCGGCCGCGCCAGTTAACGCCTGATCCAAGTGAGGTGGCTCCAGTTCCCCGGGCTTCTAGCCCGGGCACGACGGAAAACGGCGGGACTGAACACCTGACCGGAACCGGCTTTTTCAGCGATGGCAACAGGCCCCGCATCGGGGGCGGGACCTGCCGCGACCGATGTCTCTCCACCGAGGGTCAACTGCGCCCCACCTTCACCCAGGTGGTCATGCCCGCCGCGGCATGGGCCAGCATATGGCAATGGAACAGCCAGTCGCCCGGGTTGTCGGCGACAAAGGCGATTTCGCGCGTCTCTCCCCTCTGCACGAGGAGCGTGTCGCGCAGCGGGCCGAGCGCGGCAGCGTCCAGCACCTCCCGGAAGTGCATCCCGTGCAGGTGCATCGCATGGGGAAAGGCGGTGTCATTGACCACCCGGACGCGGATCGTTTCGCCCGGATCTACCTCGAGCAACGGCGCTTCGGTCCGCCCGACCGTGCCGTTCAACGCCCAGAACTGGCCTTGTTCCGCCAGTTCGCGGAACGACAGCCGCCGGCCCTGATAGGTCGCGGCCTGCATCCGCCCCATCGCGCCGCCTTCCATCCGCATCGTCACCCTGCGGGCCTCTGTCACCCCCGGCACGGCCTGCCGTGGATTGGGCGGCAGCGGGCCGGGCGCCGGGCGCGGGTTAGAGGCCACGGCACCGTCAACGGTCCAGGCGACCTGCGACCACCATTTCCCGTCATTGGCCAGATGCGCGAGGTGGGCGGTTTCCCCCTCGTCCGCGGTCACGTCCACGATCAGGTCCAGTCGCTGCCCGGGGGCGAGGATCAACTCTCCCTCGGCGGTCTGGGGGCGATCCAGCGGCATACCGTCCAGCGCCATCACCCATCCCTCAAGCCCGATCAGCGCCAGCGCGAGGACCCGCGCATTCGCGGCGTTGACCAGCCGCAGGCGCAGGCGCTCGTTCCGGAGCGCCGCAAGGTTGAGGTCGAAGGCCCCGTTGGTGGTTACGATATTACCCAAGCGCCCCGCATGGCTCAGATCGTGCCAGGCGCCGAAGTCTTCCGCGATCTGCGCCGTCTCGCGATCCAGCCGCCAATCATCGAGGATCAGCACCTCCTCCCGGTCAACGTCGGGCGCTTCCGGCTCTTCGACGATGAGGGCACCATAGAGGCCCCGCGCCACCTGTTCGTAGGACTGGGTATGTGCGTGGTACCAATAGGTTCCCGCATCAGGCAGGTCGAAGGTGTAGTCGAAGCTGGCCCCGGGCGCGACCGGCTCCTGCGTCAGCCCGGCAACGCCATCCATCGCGTTGTCGTTGCGGATTCCGTGCCAGTGCACCGAGGTGGGCACCGGCAGTTCGTTCACCAGTCGCCGCGCCAGCCGGCCGCCCTGCCGCGCCCGGAGAACCGGGCCGGGGGCCTGCCCCTCGAACCCCCAGATCGCGGTCTCGGGATACCCGTCCGGGGTCAGTTGCGCCTTGCCCGGCCGCGCGACGAGGGGGAGCGGCGCGGTGTCACCGCGCGAGACCGTCGGCAGGGCCAGCGTGGCTGCCGCGCCGACAAGGAACGCCCGGCGGGGCAGGGGCATAGAAGAGCTGTGCGTCATCTCAGTTGATCCCGTTGGCGCGCTGCAATTCGCGGACATAGCGCGTGATCGCTTTCACATCGGCGTCGGTCAGCCCCTCTTGCGGCGGCATGTTGCCGAAACGCCAGTGGTGCGCGCGCACACCGCCACGCACGGCCATCTGAAAGGCCGCGTCGCCATGGTGCGACGGTTCATAAATCTTGTGAACCAGCGGCGGCCCCATGCCGTTGCGCCCGGCGGCATTTTCGCCGTGGCAGGTGGCGCAGACGGCGTCGAAGCCCTGCTTGCCGATTTTCGCCTGCTCAGACAAGGCATCCGGGAGGGTGACCCGGGCGAGCGCAACGCCCTTGGAGGGCTTTGCGGTGACCTGCGCGCTGGGGGCGTTCTCCGGCGTGTCCGGGGCGATCGCGAAATACCCGGCCCCGCCGATCACGGCGATGGCAAGGGCGGCGAAATAGGTCTTGTTCATATCGGTGTCTCTCCGCTGTGCGGCGGCCTCGCGCCGCCGGTGTTCGATAAGGGGGGCGTGGTCCAGCCGATCATTCGCCGTCCCCGTCCATCAGGTAGACGGCCATCGCGCGCCGGTCGCCGGGGCTGAGCCAGGCGGTGCCCTGCTGCACGACCTCGCCCATGCCGCCCCCCAGCACGTCGCCATCGGGCGCAACGCCGGATTTCAGCGCAAAGGCCAGGCTTTCCACCGTCCAGCCGCGACGGGTCAGCGCCTCGGGCGTGATCGGCGGGGCGGTCTTGCCGCCGGGCAGGTCGTCGCTGCCGGCATGGCGGGCCTTCACCCGCCGCGCGCCCAACAGGTTGCGGTCGGTGTGACAGGCACCGCAATGGGCCAGCCCGTTGACCAGCCACTGGCCGCGGTTCCATGCGTCCGACCTGTCCGGGCGCGGGGCGGTCGGAGGCGCGTGGAGGAAGGCCGCGCGCCAGAGCTTGAGCCCGAAACGCTGGTTGACCGGAAATGGCAGATCGCTGGTCGGCCCGAGGTCCGCGACCGGCGGCACGGTCCGGAATGCCGCCCAGAGGTCGGCGATGTCCTGATCGCTCAGGTGGCCGTAGAAGGCATACGGGAAGGCGGGATAGTAGGGATCGCCGCCGGGCGAAATCCCCTGCCGCACGGCCTTTGCAAAATCCTCGATGCGCCAGGCGCCGATGCCATGGACCGGATCGGTGGTCAGGTTCGGCGGTGCGAAGGTGCCGAAGCCGGAGGCGATGGGCGCACCCCCGGCCAGCGGTGCCCGCCCCGATGCCGGGTCCGAATGGCAGGCGATGCAGCCCCCCGCGCGCGCCAGATAGGCCCCGCGGTCCACATCCCCCTGCAGGTCGGCAAGCTCCACCGGTTGGCCGACGGGCCAGACCGCGAGCGCGGCGCTGCCCACCGCGATCAGACCGATCGCGGCAAGCCCGAGTCTCAGGACTGCGGCCATGATCAGCCGTCTTCCTTGCGGAACCTGTCATGACAGGCGGCGCAGACCTGGGTCGTCATCGCAAAGGCGCCGTCCGCCGGCATCTGGCCGGTCTGCTCGGCGGTCATCCGCATCGCCCCTGCGGCATTGCCCATCATCATGCCGCCTCCGCCCATCATCGAACCGCCGCCCATCATGGAGGAGCTGCCCATCATCGAGCCGCTGCCCATCATGCCGCCGCCAGGGCCGCGCAGCCCGTTTCCGGCCGCTTTGGACAGCCCCTCGGCCATCACGCCCAGAGTGTCGGAGAGTTCCGTGAACTGCGCCCAATCCTGCCAGATCGCTGGCAGCGCCTCGGAGGGCTCCCCGGTCGATCCCTCGGGGAATTTCTCGGTCAGTGCCGCGCCGGAATGGCGGCGGAAGACATCGGCGGCGCGCCGCACGGCCTCCGCATCATAGACTGCGGCGCCCGACATCATCGGGGCCACGGATTTCACCGCTTGCTGCATCTCTTTCATCGCCTGCATGCGGTCTTTCACGACGCCGGTGGCCCCCGAATGGGCCAGCGCGGCAACGCCGAGGGTCGACGCCAGCACGGCGCCGATCACAATCTTTCGGGATTTCATCTTGGTCTCCTGTGTCTGGTCCTAATCCGACCCGAAGGTCACGACAGGATCAGACGCGCGGAGGCGGAGGATCGGTCACCAGGCTGAAGGAGCGGGTCAGCCGCCCCTGCATCACTAGCCTGGCAGAAAAGCAGGCGGCGTGATGTCCGAGGTCCGGCAGCGCGGCGGGAAGGATCTGTACATGGCAGGAATGTCCCATTTCGCAATGCCCTTGCGGCTGGGCGGCTTTGGCTTCGTCCGAGGCGGCATCAACCGTTGTGACGGGATCCATATGCATGCCATGCGCATCGGCCGGGCTGGACCACAGCGCGAAAAGGCCGATCATGGCGGCGATGATGATGCCTGCAATTGTCTTCACGAGACCCGGTTGCCTGTCTGTGTTGCCTGCCAGTGTCGCGATCATCCCAAGCCTGTCAACCGCGGCGGCGAATGCGTGCCCGCCGCGGCGGGGGGCTTACGCCGGCGGGTAGCCGGCTTCGACCAGCGCGGTCCTGATCTGGCTTTCCTGTTCGTCGGAGGCGATCGTCACCCGGCGCGTTGTGGTATCGGCCTGGACATCGGCTGTCGGATCGACCGATTGCACCGCCTGGGTAATGGTATCCACGCAGCCGCCACAGGCCATGTTCGGGATATCGAACTGCATGAGAGTCTCCTTTGTTTGTCTCATGCCAGCCCAGATGGGGCTTCCAAGCGTTGTAAGGTCAAGATCGAAATAAATTCGCCTGCGCGCCTTGACCTTCCAATCGTTAGAACCCCCATATCCCCCTGTGAGGCACGATTCGACTGCGAAAGGAAACGCCATGAACGCTCACACCGACATCGCACAAAATACGCAGGAAACTGTACGGTTTCCGGTCGAAGGCATGTCCTGCGCCTCCTGCGTCGGGCGTGTCGAGAAGGCGCTCCTGGCGGTGCCCGGCGTGCAGTCCGCCAGCGTCAACCTGGCCACGGAGCGGGCCGAGGTGAAAATTTCCGACCCTTCGGTGCGCGGAGAGCTTGCCGCCGCCGTCGAAGCGGCAGGCTATACCGTGCCGTCCGCCGCGGTCGAGCTGTCCGTGGACGGCATGAGCTGCGCGTCCTGCGTCGGGCGGGTCGAGCGCGCGCTGCAGGCGGTGCCGGGCGTTACCTCGGCAACCGTCAACCTGGCGACCGAACGGGCACATGTCGAAGGCACCGCCGATGCGGCGAGCCTGATTTCCGCCATTGCCGAAACGGGCTATACGGCACGCGCCGTTGCGCAGAGCGGTGGCGCGGAGGACGAGGCGGAGACCCGCAAGGACGCCGAACAGGCGAAGCTGAAACGCGACCTGGCCCTTGCGGCGGTGTTTGCCTTGCCGGTCTTTGTGCTGGAAATGGGCTCGCATGTGATCCCCGGCATGCATGAGCTGATCATGGTGACCATCGGCCAGCAGGCGAGCTGGCTGCTGCAATTCGCGCTGACGAGTTTCGTTCTGGTCGTGCCGGGGCAGCGGTTTTACACCAGGGGTCTTCCGATGCTGCTGCGGGGTGCGCCCGACATGAACAGCCTGGTGGCGGTGGGGACGCTGGCGGCCTATGCCTTCTCGGTGGTGGCGACCTTCGCCCCCGGCCTGCTGCCCGAGGGGACGGTGAACGTCTATTACGAAGCCGCGGCGGTGATCGTCACGCTGATCCTGCTCGGCCGCTATCTGGAGGCGCGGGCCAAGGGGCGCACCTCCGAGGCGATTAAGCGTCTGGTCGGGCTTCAGGCCAAGACCGCGCGTGTCCGGCGGGACGGCAACGTCGCCGAAATTGCCATCGCGGAGGTCGCCCCGGGCGACATCGTCGAGGTGCGCCCCGGCGAGCGCATGCCGGTCGACGGCGAAGTTGTCGACGGTGAGAGCTTTGTCGACGAGTCGATGATCACCGGCGAGCCGGTGCCGGTTGCGAAAACCGCCGGCGCGCAGGTGGTCGGCGGCACGGTCAACCAGACCGGCGCGCTGGCGTTCCGGGCAACGGCGGTGGGTGCGGATACGATGCTGGCGCAGATCATCCGCATGGTCGAACAGGCGCAGGGCTCCAAACTGCCGATCCAGGCCATCGTCGACCGGGTCACCATGTGGTTCGTGCCCGCGGTGATGACATTGGCGGCGCTGACCTTTTTCGTCTGGATGATCTGGGGGCCGGACCCGGCGCTGACCTTCGGGCTGGTCAACGCGGTGGCGGTTCTGATCATCGCCTGCCCCTGCGCGATGGGCCTTGCGACGCCGACCTCGATCATGGTCGGCACCGGTCGCGGCGCGGAGCTGGGCGTGCTGTTCCGCAAGGGCGAGGCGCTGCAGCTTCTCAAGGAGACCCGCGTCGTTGCGCTCGACAAGACCGGCACGCTGACCGAGGGCAAACCGGCCCTGACCGATCTGGAACTGGCCGACGGGTTCGACCGCGCCGATGTCCTCGCCCGCGTCGCGGCGGTGGAGGCACGCTCCGAGCATCCGATCGCCCGGGCGATCACCGCGGCGGCCGAAGACGAGGGGCTGACCCTACCGGCCGTCGAGGGCTTCGGCTCGGTCACCGGCTACGGGGTGGAGGCCACCGTCGCCGGCAGCCTTGTCCGGATCGGGGCCGACCGCTTCATGCGCAAGCTCGGGCTTGAGCCTGCTGTCTTCTCGGAGGTGGCGCAACGCCTGGCCGATGAGGGCAAGACGCCGCTCTATGCCGCCATCGACGGGCAGCTTGCCGCCATCATCGCGGTGGCCGATCCGATCAAGCCGACCACGCCCGAGGCGATCCGGGCGCTGCACGATCTGGGCCTCAAGGTTGCGATGATCACCGGCGACAATAGCCGTACGGCCGAGGCCATCGCCCGGCAACTGGGGATCGACGAGGTGGTGGCCGAGGTGCTGCCCGAGGGCAAGGTTGACGCCGTCAAAAGGCTCAAATCGATGGGACGGCTGGCCTATGTGGGCGACGGCATCAACGATGCTCCGGCACTGGCCGAGGCCGACGTGGGCATCGCCATCGGCACCGGCACCGACGTGGCCATCGAGGCGGCCGAAGTGGTGCTGATGTCGGGCAGCCTGAAAGGCATCCCTAGCGCCATCGCGCTTAGCCAGGCCACCATTGGCAACATCCGGCAGAACCTGTTCTGGGCGTTCGCCTACAACACCGCGCTGATCCCGCTGGCCGCCGGTGCGCTCTACCCGGCGTGGGGCATTCTGCTGTCGCCGGTCTTCGCCGCCGGGGCGATGGCGCTGTCCAGCGTATTCGTGCTGGGCAATGCGCTGCGGTTGAAGCGGTTTGCCCCGCCGATGGGGGCGGAGGCAACGGCCCGGGGGCTGTCATGAGGACAAGACACCACGACGAAAGGAGCGACAGATGAATATCGGAGAGGCCGCAAAACGCTCCGGCGTGTCGGCGAAAATGATCCGCTACTACGAGCAGACCGGGTTGATCCCGGCAGCGCAGCGCACCGAGGCGGGGTATCGGGACTACGGCGACAAGGACGTCCATGTATTGAGCTTCGTCCGCCGCGCCCGCGACCTTGGGTTCTCGGTCGAGGAGATCGGCGAGCTTCTTGGGCTTTGGAGCGATACCGCGCGGCGTAGCTCGGATGTGAAGGAACTTGCCCGCAGGCACCTTGAGGATCTGCGCCGGAAGATCCGAGAGCTTGAGGCAATGTCGGACACCTTGGAGAGTCTGATCGGCGCTTGCAGCGGTGACAACCGGCCGGATTGCCCGATCATCGCGGATCTGGAGCAGGTCGCGGATACCTGTGAAGCCGGTGCCGCCAAGCCCCGCAAGGGGGCTGTCGATCTGGGTCAGAGGCTGACTTCCCGCTGAGCGGGGCAGTTACATGGTCCGGATGTGCGGGCGGCTCTGCGCCTCAATGCCGATGCGGGTTCATGCCGCTGGCCAGCGCGAGGTGATGCGCCTGATGGTGCATGCCGACCGTCATGATCCCGATGAAGCCCAGCGCGCGGATGCGCAGCGGATCGCCGGTCACGGTCAGGGAGGCCCCGCCGGGGATCTCCCCGGCCTGCATATCCCAGCCTTCCACCCCGTTCATCGTCGCGGCATGGGCAGGGACCATGGTGCGGATCGAGGCCGTCACCGCAGGATCGGCGGATGTCACGAGGAACCGGGCGCCATCCGCGATGGTCTCGGCCTGAACGGCCGCGCGTAGCGTGACATTGTCCATGTCGATCAGATGTTGGCGCAGCGCCGCGATGTCGACGCGGCTCCAGTCGGTGTCCGGATCGGCCATCAGCCGCGCGACGATCTCCTGAATCGCGGCAAAGGCGGCCTGTCCGCCTTCGGTCACGCCACCGGGCGCCATCGCCTCCTGCCCCATCGCATGGGCGGAGTAGTCGGCCATCCCGCCGGGCGCGGACACGGTCGACGTGTGGGTCATATGCATCATGTGATCGCTGTGTCCCTGCGCCGTCATGTCCTGCGCGAACGCGGAGCCGGCAAGCGAGATCGCGGCAATCACGAGGGGGATCCGTTTCATGGCGTGTCCTGACTGTCTGTTTCCGCTCTTGTTGCAGGATCTTCGGGCTGGCCATATGATTATGATCATGCGGGATCCGATCTCACGCCTGTTTGAAGATGCGCGATGTGTTGCGCTTGGCCCGAATGACACGCTGTTCCAGACGGGCGCGCGAGTAGCGGAAATGTACCGTATCCGATCCGGGCGCGTGGTGCTGCGGCGGCACACGGCGTCGGGCTCGGTGCTGATTGTGCAGACCGCGACCGCGGGCATGATCCTGGCCGAAGCCTCGGCCTACTCGGACCGCTATCATTGCGAGGCGGTGGCGGTCGCGGCTTCGACCCGGGTCGAGGCCCTGCCCAAGGCCCGGTTCCGGGCGGCCCTGGGTGCCGATCTGGCACTTGCGGAGGCCTGGGCGGCGATGCTGGCGCGCGGCGTCCAGGCGGCGCGCTTCAAGGCCGAGGTCCGCTCGCTGCCGAAAGTCTCCGGTCGGCTGGACGCCTGGCTGGATGCAGGCAACACCCTGCCCGAAAAAGGGCGCCTGCAGGAGGTCGCGGCAGAGCTGAGCGTCACGCGCGAAGCGCTCTACCGCGAGTTGGCGCGGCGGCGGTCCGGGAAATTACCGCGGTAGCGGGGCGGGCAATACTCCCAACCGACGTCCCGACTACAGAAAGGCGTCCCGGGCAACTGCCGTCTAAATCATGGAGGGGAAATGGTAGCCGGGGAGGGACTTGCCCCCCCGACCCGCGGACTATGGTCTTCCCTTGAAATCATCTTGCTAGGCACTCTGCGGAAGGCCGAGATACATTCCATGTCGCGTTGGGGGTGTAGCCAGATGCCGTGACTGCGCCTGAGCCCCTACTATTTCGCATCAATGAGATCGGATGATGCGCTCAGGACTGATCGCCATTCATCGTGTAGACATCCCTTTATGGGAAGAGGGTTGGCATCCAACAAGGTCACGGCCCGCGCGCCGACCCATTGACCGGACAGATATCAGCGATATCTGCAGCCACGCCAAGACCTCTTGCGTACAGCAGCCGGCACATACACCCCGCCCTGTGCCCAAATGGCGCGCTCAGGTACCTCGGTGCGGCTTGTCTGAAATCGCAGCGAGGTCCCGAGCGGCGATCATTGATCCACTTGCCTATGGCAACAGAGCGTGCGCACTCGCCAACAGGCCGGTTGGGCGCGTTTCTGACTGCTGCATGGCCCGCCTGCCATCGAGAAAGCCGCGCGTTGACCCTGACTTCAACAGTCCAGGGTCATTTCGCGATGCCAGCGCTGTCGGCACCGGTTTCTTCCGCTGTTTCCTTCGCTGTCTTCATGACAAGTGCCATCACCCCGAGGGTCACAAGGATCCCCGCAATGGCAACAAGCACATTCGGTGCGACGCAGGCAGCAGCGCCCGACACCAGGAGGCACCTGAGAGGCCATGACAACGTTGCATGGCGCGCGCGCTCAACCCATTCGAAAGCCACCGCGATCGCACAGGCCGCAATAAAGCCGCCCAAGGCGACAAGCGCGATCGAGAATACGCTTCCCTGGCCCAGGATTGCCGGGTTCCACAAGAACACGAAGGGCATGAAGAACCCGATTGCGGCCAGGCGCACGGCGTCGAAGGCAATGATGAACGGGTCCTCGTCGGCAATCGCGGCGGCGGCAAGCGCGGCCACCGCGATGGGTGGCGTGAGCGCCGACAGGATCGCGAAGTAGAGCAGGAACATGTGGCTTTCGAGGATCGGCAGGCCCAGCTTGGCCAGGGCCGGGCCGACCAGAACCGCTGCCAGAATATAGGCCGACGGCGTCGGCATCCCGAGACCCAGCAGGATGGTGACGAGGGCCGCGAGCAGCAATGTCATGGCGAGGCCGCCGCCGGATACAGTGATGATCACGTTCGCTGCCTTCATGCCCAGCCCAGTCATCGACAGGCCGCCGATCACCAGCCCCGCCGCCGCGCAGGCACCGGCCACGGGCAGGATTCGAATTGTGGTCTCGCCAAGGGCTTCGACGATCTGCCAGGGCGACATGCGGGTGCGCGGTGACAGGGAGGTGCCGACAACCACGGCCAGTGCCCCGGCGCCAGCCGTCATCACCGGCGAGAAGCCGACCCAGAGCATCGCCACGATCGCGGCGATCGGGATGAGGAAGGGCCAGCCCGTGGCGAGCGTGCGCGAGAGCTTGGGGATTTCGCCCGAATACGGGCGCAGGTCACGCCGCACGGCCCTGAGATGGACCTGCATGAACACCCCGACATAGTAGAGCAGCGCGGGGATCAGTGCGGCATAAACGATTTCGCGGTAGGGGGTGCCGGTATACTCTGCCAGGATGAAGGCGGCCGAACCCATGATGGGGGGCATGGCGCTGCCTCCGGTGGAGGCGGCGACCTCGACCGCGCCCGAGAACCGCTTGGAATAGCCCAGCCGCTTCATGATCGGGATGGTGATCGAACCGGTCGCCACGACATCGGATGTCGGGCTGCCCGACATGGTGCCGTAAAGCCCCGACGAGATGACGGCGACCTTGGCCGGGCCGCCCCGGCTATTGCCGGTCGCGGCCGAGGCCAGATCGAAGAAGAACTCGCCGCCGCCGGATTTCGACAAGAGCGTGCCGAACATGACGAAGAGGAAGACATAGCTTGCGACGACCTGGATCGGAACGCCGAACACGCCGTCGGTGGTGAAGACGAGAATATCGAGGAGATAGGAGAATTCGGAAATGCCATGCCCGAACGGCGGCGGCAGCAAGTACCCGAACCAATTGTAGAGAAGAAACAGCACCACGATGCCAGTCAGCCCCGCCCCTGTGGTTCGACGGGTGGCTTCGAGCGTCAGCAGAAGAAGGGAGGTACCGAAAAAGAACTGTGGCCCGGTGAAGGGGTCGAGCAGGGTAATGCGATCCGAGATTGCGGTCGCGTTGACGAAGAAAAAGATGCCACAGATCAGGCTCAGCCCCGAAAGGGCCCAATCGAAAATCGTCGGCATGGCCGGCGCGTTGACGGAATGCCCAATCGTCGGGAACAGCAGCGCCAGGATGCCCGAGACGAAGAGTATGCCCAGAACGAGCGGATCGGAGATGATGAACACGTTGGCATAGATCACCCAGCAGGCGAAGCCCGCGGCGACGACCGTGAGAACCTTTGCCGGCGCATCCTTGAAGAAGCGCCGGCGGCCCGTTGCGACAAGCGAAGCGATCAATCGATCAGCCCCGCTTCTTTATAGACCTTAGCCGCACCGGGGTGGAACGGCAGCACCGTCTGGCTGACCAGAATCTCCGGGGCCAGGGCGGCCATTGCCTTGTGCACATTGCGGATCTCGTCGATGTTCGCCAGAAACGCATGAGCCAGGTTCTCGGCCGTTTCATCGGACATCGCGTCGGTCGCGACAACCATCGCACCCAACGCCATGGTCTGCACGTCGTCGGGCTGCTTGGAGTAGCTGCCGCCCGGAATCGTGAAGGGCCGCGTTCCGAACGCCTCGTTTGTGGCATCGATCACGTTCTGCGGCACGCTCAGCAGCACCACGTCGGTGTTTTCATCGATTGCGCGAAACGAGGAATGGCGGATGAAGATGCCGTTGGTGGCCATGTCGATTCGGCCATCCTGCATCAGATCACCCTGTTCGTTGGCGCCTGCGCGCACGAACGAGCCGCCATTGGCCTTGAGTTGTTCCTCGTCCAGGCCAGCCTGTGCCAGCATGAACAGCGCCACGTCGCTGGTGATGTTACCCGACCGGTTGATACCGATGGTCAGCGGCGCGCCCGAGGTGGCAAGATCGTCGAGGCTGTCGATATTGTATTGTTCGGCAAGCGATTGCTTCAGGAAGAAGTGCATCGGCGCCCAGTTATACATGTAACCGATCGCCTGAAGGTTGGTGATCGGCGCCTTGAAGGGTTCCTGCCCATTCAGCCCCAGCTTGACCTCGGCATCGTGGACAAGGCCCATGTCCGTGCGATTGGCAGCCAGAAGCGCCAGGTTGGCAAAGCCGCCGCCCGTGGCCTGGTAAGTGATGACCGCATCGGGATCGTCGACCTTGACGGCGCGGTCCATCCCTGCGCCCAGAAGCGACCACAAGCCACCCGGGTTCCCGCCAGACAGGTTCAGGTTGAGCGAGTCCGCCAAGGCTCCCCCGGCGGACAGCGCCAGTCCAAGCGCGAGTGTAAGTGTTTTGATTTTCATGGTTTTCCTCCCTTTGGTATATTTGTCTCGAGTTTTTGTTCTTATCCACCGCCCACGATCGTGACGGTTTTGGCCTCGGTATAGGCGAGCATTTCCTCCAAACACTCTTCTCGTCCGATGCCCGATTGCTTGACGCCTCCGAAGGGCGCGCCAAGGTAATGGTCGCTGGCGTCATTGACCCAGACATATCCCGCATGGATGCGGCGTGAGAGGCGCATCGCAGTGTCGAGATCGCGGGTCCAGATCGAGGCGGTCAGGCCGACATCAAGACCGTTGACGATATCGAGCATTTCGGCCTCGTCTCGCCACGCAAGGACGGTCAGAACCGGGCCGAAGACCTCATCGCGGGCAACCTCGTCGTCGGGCGTGACATCGCAGAAGAGCGTGGGGCGCACGAAAAAGCCGGTCTCGGGCACGCCTTGCGGCGCACCGCCTGCGGCCATGCGCGCCCCATTGGCCTTGGCCCGTTCGATGAACCCGGTTGTCTTGTCGTATTGAGCGCGCGTCGAAAGGGCACCCATTTCGGTTTCCGGGTTGGTCGGGTCACCCAGCTCGACGGCGTCGAAAGCCTTGGCAATGCCATCCACCACGCGGTCGTAATGCACCGCGTGAACCAGAACACGGCTGGTCGAACCGCACGATTGCCCGGCCGTCCAGCCCAGGTTCATTCCCTTGACCGCCCCGCCGATGGCGCGGTCGATATCGGCGTCTTCGCAGATGATCAGTGCATTCTTGCCGCCCAGTTCAAGCTGTGTCCGCTTGAGCGTATCGGCCCCGCCCCTGAGAACTGCGCGCCCGGTGCCGACCGACCCGATCAGACCGACGGCCGCAATGCCGGGATGGGAACAGATCGCGGCCCCGATTTCGGCCCCGCCGGTCAGGATGGACATGAGGCCGTCCGGGAACAGATCGCCTATGATTTCCGCCATGCGCAGTGTCGCCAGCGGGGTCTCTTCGGACGGTTTGAGAATAACGGCATTGCCGCCCGCCAGCGGTGCAGCGACCTTGGCGGCCGCGAACATCAACGGATGGTTGAACGGCACGAGACGGGCAACAACGCCCAGCGGTTCGCGTGTCACATAGGTCAGCTTGCCGCCAGCCTGCGGGATGGTTTCCCCTTTCAATTCGCTGGTCAGCCCGGCAAAGAACTCCATCAGGGTTGCGCCGAGATTGACATCGAAACGCATGCCCTTGACCGGGTTGCCGCAATCGAGAGCATCGAGATGGGCGAGCTCGTCCTCATGCGCGCGCAGTCGCGCTGCCGCCTCTTTTAGGGCCTTGCCGCGTGCGACCGGACCTATGCCGGCCCAGAGCGGTTGTGCCTCCGCCGCTGCCGCCACCGCATCGTCCAGATCGGCGTCGGACGCATCATTGATCTCGGCCAGCAGGGCGCCGGAAAACGGTGATGTGACGGCACGCGGCGCGCCGTTTCCCCTGCGCCAGCCGCCGCACAGGAACTGGCCCTGCGGTACCCACTCCAGCGGAGCAGCTTGATCCGAAAATGCCCGTTCGCGCGGCATTTTTTCTCCCTGTTGCTCAAGGGCACGTTCCATCGCACCTCTTAAACTTAGATATCTATTTTGTTTGCATGCTTTCCGATTGGCATTGATCTGTCAAGCGCGACAAAGCAGGTTACTCCGCCGCCGACACCTGCTGGTCGTCCTGTCCCAGCGTCCGCCAGTCGACATCCTTGGGATAGACGCCCTCCTTGGACGAGATCGAGACATGCGGAACGCGCGGGTCTTCTGTGCCGATCGCCGCGCCCCCCTCGGCCACGCGCCTTGCGGCGTCGCTCATCAGCCGGCGGAACTCGACGATGGCCAGGTCCGACGCGCCTAGAAGATCGGTCGAACGGTCAACCCGCGCGCCCATTGAAACCCACATTGCGATGTCCTGGTTCGGGATGCCTTCGATGCCGCTGAAGTTACCCAGCTTCATCCGGTTGCGGTCCTGCATGAAGTCGTTGTCCATCGTGCGCAGCGGACGCCACTTTTCATCCAGGTCGATGCCGGGACGCGCGAAGGTGAATTTCCGCCAGAACTCGGTCGACGGGGTATCCCTGTTTCCCCAGGCAATGAAGTGGAAATGCGATTCCTCGTCGCTGATCGGAACGATCACGGTCGCCACATTGTAGGCGTTGTTCGGGGGGATCAGCGAAGTGTACGGCGCAACATATTCGGTGATCCGAAGGTAGTGATGCGTCGCCGCGTTCTTGATCGGCTTGCGGATGGCCGCATAGTGGAAACCATAGGGTGTCGTCTGCGTCTGCATCCGCGGCGACTTGTCGGTCGATGGCCGATACCAGGACTTCTGATCGGCCGACGCGCCTTTGACTCGGGCAGGAACCATGTCCGATGAATGCAAAGATGACGAATGCGCCGAGTCGATCTGACCCTCCGTAATCTGCGCCCAGTTGGCCGGGATTCGGATTTTCAGGATCGCAATCGGCGTGTCTTCGGTTGGGGCAAAGGCAGGCGGCTCGAACTCCGGCGCTGCGCGCTCGGTGTCGAGCCACGCCCAGACGAACCCGCCCCATTCGCGCACAGGGTAGGAGCGGTGCTTGACCTTACCGTGCAACGGCGATTCGTCCGGCTCGGACGACATCGCAACGCAGTTGCCATCGACGTCGAATTTCCAGCCGTGATAGAGACAGCGTAGCCCGCAATCCTCGTTTCGTCCAAGAACCAGCGAGGCTTTTCTGTGCGGGCACAGCTCGTCCAACAGCCCAAGTCTTCCTTCGGTGTCGCGGAACAGGGCATAGCTTCGGCCCAACGCCTCAACGCGCAATGGCTTTCCGTCGGGTTCGGCCACTTCTTCGATCAGACAGACAGGCGTCCAGTGCTGCCGCATCAGTTCGGCCATCGGGGCATCGTTGTCGATCTTGGTCAAAAGCTCGTTTTCTTCAACGGTCAGCATGGTCTTTCCTCCAGTCGGTCCGGCGATCCAAAAGATGCACCGGCTGCGCATCTTGACGATTAGCTTAGATATCTAATATCAAAAGTGACCGAGGTTCGACAAGAGGGCTATTTATGGAACGTCCGGAAGGCAGGATGACATTGGAGGTGAAAGCGCGCAGAGATCTCACGCGGGAGATATGCGAATTCACACTTGCCCTGCCCGAGGGCGGCGAGTTGCCGCCCTTCACACCAGGGGCACATATCACCGTTGAAACCCCGGACGGCGCGATGCGTCGCTACTCGTTGGTCAACGACGGGGAAGAACCTGAAGACTATGTGATTTCGGTCAAGCGCGAGCCTGAATCGCGCGGTGGCTCGGCTTCGATGCACGGGGACGCAACCGTTGGCACGATGCTAAACGTCGATCCGCCGGAAAACGAGTTTGAGCTGGTTCCGGCCTCGAAATACCTGTTGATCGCGGGCGGCATCGGCATCACGCCCATCCTGTCCATGGCGCGCCACCTCAGCGTCGAGAGCAAGCCTTTCAAGATCATCTATTGCACCCGTTCCGCCGAAGAGACGGCCTATATCGACGAGGTAAAATCTTTCCCCGGCGCCATCGTGCATCACGACAACGGCGATCCGGACGGGTTTTACGACTTCTGGGATCTTTTCGAAAAGCCAGGGGCCGAGCACGTCTATTGCTGTGGTCCGGCACCATTGATGGAAGAGATCAAGGCCGTTTCGGGCCATTGGCCCGAGGGCCGCGTACATTTCGAGGATTTCAACGCGGTGTCGGTCGTGCGCGACGACGATGTGCCCTTCAAGGTGACTGTGGCCAAGACCGGCCGTGTCATCGAGGTGCCCGCCGACCGCTCGATCCTCGAGGCGCTGCGAGACGCCGGGGAAAAGACCGTGAGTTCCTGCGAAAGCGGCACCTGCGGCACCTGCAAATGCAGGTTGGTCGAAGGCGAGGCCGATCACCGCGATCTCGTCCTGATGGACGAGGAGAAGGACGATTACATAATGATCTGCGTCTCGCGTGCAAAATCGGGTGATCTGGTTGTCGATTGCTGATCCCATACGCCTTGGCATCGCGGGGCTTGGCCGGGGCTTCATGCTTACCTTGCCCAGTTTGCGGGTTGATCCTCATGTGCGGCTGGTGGCCTGCGCCGCCCCCCGGCAGGAAAGCCGCGATGCATTTCTGACGGAATTTGGCGGTGAGGCCTTTGCCTCGGTGCCGGACCTCGCGCAGTCGCGCGAGGTCGAAGCGATCTACATCGCGACACCGCACCAGATGCACCGCGACCATGCCTTGGCTGCCGCCGAGGCGGGCAAGCATATCATGGTTGAGAAGCCCCTTGCGATTTCGATGGAGGACGCCGACGCCATCGTTGAGGCCGCCGAAGCGGCAGGCGTGTACCTGATTACCGGTCCGAGCCACAGCTTCGATCAGCCCATACTCAAGGCCCGCGCGTTGATCGCATCGGGCCGGTTCGGAGCGGTGCGGATGATCCACGCCTTCAACTACACCGATTTCCTCTATCGTCCCCGCCGCCCCGAGGAACTGGACACGGCGCAGGGCGGCGGCGTCGTTTTCAGCCAGGCCGTGCATCAGATCGACGTCGTGCGTCTGCTGATGGGCGCGCAGGCCGAACGGGTCGTCGCCATGACCGGCGCATGGGATAGGTCCCGCCCGACCGAAGGCGCCTATACAGCGATGATCGGTTTCGAAGGTGGCCGTTTCGCCTCGCTGACATATTCCGGCTACGCCCATTACGACAGCGACGTTCTGCAGGACTGGATCGGCGAGCTGGGCACCCCGAAGGATCCCGCCAGCCACGGCAAGAGCCGCAAAGCCCTGGCCGCACTCGCCTCACCACAGGATGAACCCAATCTGAAATCGGGACGCACATATGGCGCCGTCGAAGCGCCCGCGCCCGCACCGAACGCCGAGCACTTCGGCCCGGTCATTGTGAGCTGCGATCGCGCCGATCTGCGGCTCACTCCGAAGGGGGTCGAGGTCTGGGGCGATTTCGAGCGCGAGTTCATCCCCGCTCCCGTCGATCCGGCGCCAAGATCGCCTGTTCTGAATGGCCTTTACACCGCAATCCGGCAGGGGCGCCCCCCTGCGCAGTCCGGCGGATGGGGGCGGGCCAGCCTCGAAATCTGTCACGCAATCCTGGACAGCGCACAATCGCGCGGGTTCGTCGAACTGACCCGGCAATGACAACAGGGAGAACACCTTGTCCAACCTGACCCTTTCCATCGCCATGGGCGATTATGACCGCACCCGCCCGATTCACGACGGTCGGGTCAAGATCGACGGCGTCACCCCGATCACGCAGCTTCTTTCGCCGGAGGAGATGTTCTTCCGCGCCTTCCGGCATCAGGCCTTCGACGTCTCCGAGCTGTCGTTTTCGTCCTACTGTGTCAAGCTCTCGCAAGGCGCGTCGCCCTATGTCGCGGTTCCCGTTTTCCTGTCGCGGGCGTTCCGCCATTCGGCGATCTATATCCGCACCGACCGGGGGATCGAAAAACCCGAGGACCTCAAGGGCCGCCGCATCGGCATCGCCGAATGGCAGCTGACGGCAAATGTCTGGGCGCGCGGCATTCTCGAGGACTACGGCGTCCAGCCCCGCGACATCAGGTGGGTGCGCGGGGGCATGCACACGCCCGGCCGTCCCGAAAAGATCAAGGTCAGCTTGCCCGACGACATCGATATGACGCCCGCGCCCAAAGGCGCCACCCTCGACCAGATGCTGCGCGCGGGCGAAATTGACGGGTTCATCGGGCCGCGCACGCTAGACTGCTTCGACGAAGGCCACCCGAACGTGGGCCGGCTGTTCGCAAACGGGATCGAAGCCGCCTCCGACCACTACGCACGCACCAAGGTCTTCCCGATCATGCATGTTCTGGGGGTCCGGCGCGAACTGGCCGAAGCACATCCATGGCTGCCCGGCGCGCTGCTCAAGGCGTTTTCCCAGGCCAAGGCCATGGCGCAGGAGGCGTTGTCCGACACTTCGGCAACCAAGGTCACCATGCCCTTCGTCGAAGACACGTTGACAGCCGCCCGCAGGCTGATCGGCCCGGAAATCTGGACCTATGGCGTGCCCGGCAACGAACACGTGCTCGACAAGTTTCTCGACCTGCATCATCGCCAACAGTTGTCCGAGCGACGGTTGCAGGTCGAAGAACTGTTCCACCCCGCCACCTACGAGGCTTATTCGCTGTGAGTGATGCCATGACCGATCAAGCCGCTGCTTCAAACGGGCCTGCGCCGGGCGACATCATCGAGGTTTCGACGCAGAACGGCCCGCGCCATGTGCAGATTACCCATTTGCGGGCGCCTTACCCGGATGTGCTGCGGGCCATCGTTCCCACACCGTGCGCGACCGACCCGGTGGATATCGCCAAGGGCAAGACGGCCTTCACAGCGATGGTCGAACTTGGACCCGCGCTGCGCGACGACAGATTTTCCATGCGGATGATCGGCCATGCGACCATCCCCCACGACAGCCGCGCCTTTCCCCTGTTCCGGCTCCCCATTCGTAACCGTGCGGGCGAGATCGTCTATTGGTGGACATGGGACGGCGAAGGCTTGACGGTTGCGCCCGATGCCGGGGAAACGAATCTGCCGATCCGTGAAATCCTGCCCGTCGCTGAGTTGGAAAAGCGGTTGGCGGCCCTGCGCTGACAGCCTCGATCAGACCGCGTTTCCGCGCGTCGGAGGGATCCGCAGGCCGCGCGCTTCCGCCTCGGCCTCGTCCTCTGCGAGGTTTTCAAGGATATGAAGAAGCATCTGCCGCAAGGCGTCCTGCTCGGCCTTGTCGATCCCCTTGAGCGCGATGCTGTTGGCCTCGACGGCCAGCGGTTCCAGCACGTCTTGTAGGTCGCGTCCTTTTTTCGTCAGGTAAACATGCTGCTTGCGGCGATTTCCGCTCTCCGTTCTGCGCGTGACGATCCCGGCTTCTTGCAGCTTTGCCATCGCGGTATGGACCGTGGGCTCGGTCAGGTTGGCCTGCTCGCTCAACTGCCGTTGGGTGAGACCTTCGGTTTTCCACAGGATTCGCAGGAAAACCCAATGCCCGAATGAGACGCCATGATCGGCCAGCCTGCGTGTCAGAGACCGGTTGAAGCCGCGGGCGCAGAGCCTGACCAAATGGGCGACGCGTTCGTCCTTCAATGCTTCCGATAAACCGGCGCCGCGGTCTTGCGGGCTGTCTGTGTCTCGCAAACTTCGGTTCATCCTGGCGTCATCACTCCGCTTGTTTCTCTGCCTTTTCTGGCTTGCAGGGTAGGCTAACCTCTCATCGCTTTCTCGACAATCCGACATCTTTGCCAGGTGCAGGTCTTGACCCTGTTGCACGTATTATTCTTAGATATCGAAGAATAATGTCAGCCAGGGAGACACAGGCATGGGCAGCGACCGCTCCGACATCGACATACCCGTTCCGTATTCCGATGACGGGCCGTGGGGCAGCGACTACCTTGCCGAGACCATGCGGCGGCTGGGGTTCAAACATGTGGCCCTGAACCCGGGATCAAGTTTTCGCGGGCTTCACGACAGCCTCGTCAACCATCTGGGCAACACAGATCCGACGATGCTCTTGTGCCTGCACGAGGAACATGCCGTGGCCATCGCCCATGGCTGGGCAAAGGTCACCGGTGAGCCGATGGCGGTGATCCTGCACGCCAATGTCGGGCTGATGCACGGGGCGATGGCAATCTACAATGCCTGGTGCGACCGGGTGCCGATGGTGATTTTCGGCGCCACCGGGCCAGTAGATGCCGCGAAGCGCCGACCATGGATCGACTGGATCCACACCTCGCGTGATCAGGCCGCCATGGTCCGGCCCTTCGTGAAATGGGATGACCAGCCCGCCAGCCTCGAGGCTTCGATCGCGTCGGTGGTGCGGGCGCACACGGTAACGCGGACGGCGCCACGAGCGCCAACCTATGTCTGTTTCGATGTGTCGGTCCAGGAAGAGAAGATCGAGCGGGACATCGCTCTACCCGACCCGGCGCTTTATCAGCCGCCGCAGCCGCCGGAGCCGTCGGCCAGCCAGATCAATGCCCTTTGCAACCTTCTGGACAAGGCGGAAACACCCGTATTTCTGTTCGGGCGCATGTCGCGCTCGCCAACCGACTGGGCGCTGCGCGTAGCGCTGGCCGAGAAGGTTGGCGCCAAGGTTCTTACCGACATCAAGACCGGAGCGAGCTTTCCGACGGCTCATCCCGACCATGTCGGCCCGCCATCATTCTTCCTGTCTGAGACACAGGCGCAAGCGCTGGCGAAGGCGGATCTGATCGTGGCGTTCGACTGGGTCGATCCGGCTGGCGCGCTCAAGCAGGCGGGCGCCACGGGCACGCTTGTGAACATTACGCTCGATCATCAGGTTTCGAACGGCTGGTCCTTCGACCACATGGGACAGCCGGCTGCCGCGCACCATATCGCCTCCGAGCCCGATGCCGTTGTGCGGGGGCTGGCCACGACATACGATCTCGACCCGGCTTCATGTCGCCGGTCATCCGCATCGCAAACCCCGGCACAGGTGCCGCCCGGCAGTCCGATGACCATGGACGTTTTCGCGCAGGCCCTGAACGCCGGCCTTGACGGGGAGGAGATATCACTCGTTCGACTGCCGCTCGGATGGGGTGGCGCGGGCCGTGATTTCCATCACCCCCTCGATTATCTGGGCTATGACGGGGGCGCGGGGATCGGCTCAGGCCCGGGTATGCTTGTCGGGGCGGCGCTGGCACTCCGAGATCGTGGGCGCATCCCGGTGGGCGTTCTCGGCGATGGTGACACGATGATGGGCATTTCCGCCTTCTGGACGGCTGCCCGCTATAGCGTGCCCCTGATCACAATTGTCTGCAATAACCGGTCCTACTTCAACGATGAAGTGCATCAGGAAAAGGTAGCCCGGATGCGCGGACGACCGGTGGAAAACAAGGCCATCGGCCAGGCCATTTCCACCCCCGACCTCGATTTCGCCGCCATGGCGCGGGCGCAGGGCTTGCAGGCGATCGGCCCCGTCAAAACCGCAGGTGACCTGGTCTCGGCTCTGCGTGAGGCGGTTGCAGGCTTCAAAACCGGCGCGTCCGTTCTGATCGACGCACATGTTGAACCGGAATATGCCAAAGCGATGGCTGATGGAATGACCGAAACGGCCGATGACGACGACTGAAAAAGCGCTGCGGGCGGATTTAAGGCCCGGACCCGTCAGGTACTTTTCGAAAACGCAGACCCAGAACCGAAACCAGTGGATGCCAGGATGCCGAGGCGAAATATCTGAACCTCCGATTTCCAAGGCAACCGATTCCCGCTTTTCAGTGCTGCGTCTTGGCCCTCAGAACCGCGTCGGTGACGCCGTCTCGTCGTTCGGTGGCCTCTCTGTCTCCGTCCTGGAAGACTGCCGTCAGGCCTCTCTACGCGCGGCCTGTTGTCTCTGGGGAAAGGCCTGCAAAGAGGCCTCTGTAGAGGGGGGCGACCTTTCACGAGCTGCACGGCACGGCTGTCACCCGCCTGTCCGCGGCGGGGGCGGCGGCGTCTGAGGTCGCGCCAATCACCGGCTGCAGCCTGAAACAGGTCGCCGCGATCCTCGACGCGCATGACCTGAGCCGGGATTCGAGGCCTGCCGTATCCCCGATCCGGAAACCGGAGGCGCAAGAACAAGGAACAAAGTTTCCCAACGGACCTCCCAAGCACGGAAAGGCGTCCCGGCATCTGCCGTCTAAGTCTTTGAAGGGGAAATGGTAGCGGAGGAGGGACTTGAACCCCCGACACGCGGATTATGATTATCCCTTGATATCAAGCAACTGGGGGACGGCCATTGATGAAGTTACATTCCATGTTGCACTAGGTTTGTAGCACGATTTCGACGTGTGGCTGAACCCTTGCTTCATGCCATCAAGCAGATTGCATGAAGCGACGCCGACCGATCGCCATGCATCTTGTATACACTCTTGTGTAGAAAGGAGATCGGCTCTCGGCCCGTAGCGGACCCTCGCGGCGCACGGGGCGTATGTCAGAAAGCAGGCGCAAGCGCTTAATTCGTGCCGATGGCTGAGCTACTCCCCAATCGTTGGACAGCTTTCGGCGTAACTTAAGCTACTCTCTGCTCCTGCTGATCGGGTTGGGTTTCGTCTTTTCTCAGCCAATAAACCACGGCCGGAGGTTTGCCGCCAAGGGCGGAATGGGGGCGTTTGCGGTTGTAAAATTCGACCCACTTGCCGACGCCCACCTTTGCTTCTGATCCTGTTTCCCATGCGTGCAAGTAGACGCACTCGTATTTCAGGCTGCGCCAGAGCCGTTCGACAAAGATATTGTCGAGGAACCGACCCTTGCCATCCATCGAGATGCGCACGCCGGAGCGGCGCAGACGATCTGTCCAGGCAAAGGACGTGAATTGGCTCCCCTGGTCGGTGTTCATGATCTCTGGCGGGCCGAAGCGGTGGATCGCCTCATTCAGAGCCTCGACACAGAAGTCGGATTCCAGCGTGTTCGAGATGCGCCAGGCCAGAACCTTGCGGGTATGCCAGTCCATGATCGCCACCAGATACAAGAAGCCCCGTCGCATTGGCAGGTAGGTGATGTCTGCGGCCCAGACCTGGTTGGGCCGGTCGACGCGCAACCCTCGCAACAAGTAGGGATACGTCTTGTGGCCCTTCGCCGCCTTGCTGGTGTTGGGCTTCTGGTAGATCGGCATCAAGCCCATGAGCCGCATCAACCGTCTGATCCGTTTCTCGTTCACCAGATGGCCTTCGTTGCGAAGATGCCAGGTCATCTGCCGAACACCGAAGAACGGCGTTTCCAGAAACTGCTCGTCGATCAGACGCATCAGCGCCAGGTTCAGCGCCGTCTCGCCCTTGGGCTGATAATAAAACGAAGACCGCGGGATCGACAGCAGCTTGCATTGCTTACCAATGGGTAGATTGGCATTGGCAGGTTCGATCATTTTCCGCCTCACTTGCCGATCCACGGCTTGAGCTTTCGTGACAAAAAATCATTGGCCACGGCCAGCTCCCCGATCTTGGCGTGCAGTTCTTTGACCTGCTCTTCATCAATCTCCGGGGTTTTCTTGCCGCCACGCTCGAATACGCCGGACGCGCCCTCCAGGAGCGCCCGCTTCCAGCTGTGGATCATCGTCGGATGAACGCCAAATTGGCTTGCCAGCTCAGCAACAGTCCGCTCGCCCTTCAAAGCCTCAAGCGCGACCTTGGCCTTGAACTCAGGCGAATGGTTCTTCCGTTTCGACATCTCTGATCTCCTCTGCGTCGAAGATCAACAGACAGCAAATCGCAGCTTACGTCAGTGTCCGATTTTCGGGGAGTAGCTCAATGCGCGGCAGGACCAGCGCCGCGAGCATGGAACCGGCCCCGAAAGCGAACATCGCCCAGGCCAGCGCACTTTCCGGCAGGCCGAGCGATCCGCGCACCATCACCACCGTGTTGACCAGCACCATCGCCCCTGCCGACGAGGCCGCGAGGTTCAGCGCCAGAAGCCCGCGCAAGCGCGGCGTGGCCAGGTAGATGCGGATGCCCCGGGTCGTCCGGTCGTAGATGCCGCGTGGCTCCGACGACTTCGGACTGGGCAGGAGGACAGACACCACCAGTAGCGCCGAGGCCGCGAAGCCCGCCACCGTGCCGAGGAACAGGGTGTTGTAGCTCATTACAACCAGGAGCAAGGCGGCAAGGGTCGGACTGACAATGTTCTCCAGGTCATAGGCCAGCCGCGAGAGCGATAACGCACGGGTATAGCGGGCCTCCTCAGGCAGAACGTCCGGGATCGTCGCCTGGAAGGTTGGGGTGAAGGCAGCCGAGGCCGATTGAAGCAGGAAGATCAGGACGTAGACCTGCCAGACCTCGGTGACGAAGGGCAGGCACAGGGCCGCAGCCGCGCGGATCACGTCCAGCGTCACCAGCAGCGCACGGCGGTTCACCCGGTCGGCGAAAGCTCCGGCGACGGGCGCTATCCCCACATAGGCGACCATCTTGATCGTGAAGACCGTGCCCAGCACCATCGCCGCGCCGTCGCCGGCAAGGTCATAGGCCAAGAGTCCGAGCGCCACCGTGGCGAGGCCCGTGCCGAGAAGGGCGACGACCTGCGCGAGGAGCAGATGGCGGTAGGTGCGGTCGGCGAGGATTTCGAGCATGGGCACCTTAAAGATAGCGGGCTATGGCCTTCAGTTCTTTCCGGTCACCGACATCGTCGCCGTCGAGACAATGATCCATGTGGTCATGGATCAGAGCCTGTTTTGCGTTCCGGACAGCCCTTTCGACGGCCTGCAGCTGCTGGACCACATCGAGGCAGGGCCGCCCCTCTTCGATCATGCCGATAACCGAGCGCAGATGCCCCTCGGCGCGTTTCAGCCGGGATGCGACCTTGGGGTGACTTGCGTGGACATGCGGTTCTGTCATATGCAAGGCCTATCCTCCCGGAGAGGATACCGCAAGATGCCACACAAGAGGCATCGCGAGGGACAAGGGCAGTGCAGCAGATGACGGGAAAGCGGATGCGGATAGGAGCACGGTTCTTCGCCGTGCTGGTCTGCGTGGCGTTCGCCCTCTGGACCGTGTCACCGAACGCGTCGCATGTGCCTCAGGTCATCGAGACCTTGCAGGACCATGCCGAGATGATCGCCGAACACGGCCACTCCCATGGGCTGGAGGAAGACCTGATCTGTGCGATGCATGGCCACAGCCACGAAGTTGCCGATCACGATCATAGCCACGCCGTGCTGATGTTAGCGCGGCGCGGCACGGTGCCTGTCGAGACGAGCGCCCTCTGGCAGGGCTATGCCTTGGCCCACTGGGTGCCGCCCGTGTTCCGCCTGGAGCGTCCGCCACGCGCGTGAACCTTGCCCGCCACGGGCCAGACACCACGCAACAACGGACAATCCAAGGAGAACCACATGCACTCCGCTTTTGCGGATGGCCGGCCATGGCGCACCTCGCGTGCCACCGCCATCCTGATGGCTCTAGCGGCCATGATGCTCTACGCGACGGCCGCCGTCGCCCACAACGTCACCGTGGGTGACGCCGGCTATATCCAGGAAATTTGGGGGGTGAATCTGATCCCCTTCGCCTATCTCGGGGCCAAGCACATGGTCACCGGATACGACCACATCCTGTTCCTGTTCGGCGTCGTCTTCTTCCTGTACAAAATGAAGGACGTGGGCATCTACGTCAGCCTCTTCGCCCTCGGCCACTCGACCACGATGCTGCTCGGCGTCTGGTTCGGCTGGGGCGTTAACGCCTATGTCGTCGATGCCATCATCGGCCTGTCGGTCGTCTACAAGGCACTCGACAACCTCGGCGCCTACCAGCGCTGGTTCGACTTCCAGCCCAACACCAAGGCCGCGACACTGATCTTCGGCTTCTTCCACGGGACGGGCCTCGCCACCAAGATCCTCGACTACGACATCGCCTCGGACGGGCTTCTGCCCAACCTTCTGGCCTTCAACGTCGGCGTCGAGATCGGCCAGATCATGGCGCTCGCCGTGATCCTCATCATCATGGGCTACTGGCGCCGCAGCCCCGGGTTCCTGCGCCAGGCCTACACCGCAAACGTCGTGATGATGACCATGGGGTTCATCCTCATGGGCTATCAGATCACCGGACTTTTCGTTGCCTGAAACTCAGACAAGGAGACAAGACATGTTCAATTCCAACCGCCCCTCGCTCGAGGAACTGCCCAGCTCGGCGCAGCTTCTGAAGTCCACTGTCATCGCCGGTGTCTCGGCCGTGGCGATCCTCGTCACCGTGGTCCTGCCCGCCGAATACGGTATCGACCCGACCCGCGTCGGCGGCATGCTCGGCCTGGCCGAGATGGGTGAGATCAAAACCCAGCTTGCCGAAGAAGCCGAAATGGACCGGCAGATGATGGAGGCCGAAAGCGATCAGTCGAGCCTGCTGAACGACATCTTCGGCCTATTCGTCGGCGCCGCCCATGCGCAGGAGGTCGAGGCCTGGCGCGACGAGATCACTTTCACCCTCGAGCCCGATGCCTCCGCGGAGTGGAAACTGGTTATGACCGAAGGGCAGACGGCGCAATACCGCATGATCGTCAAAGGCGGCCGCGTGAACTTCGACCTGCACGGTCATGGCGGCGGCCAGTCTATTACCTACGAGAAGGGGCGCGGCTCGACTGGGTCCGAAGGCACCATCCTTGCCGACTTCGAAGGCGAACATGGCTGGTTTTGGCGCAACCGCGACAACTCCGACGTGACTGTGACGGTCCAGGTCCGCGGCGAATACGCCGAATTCAAGGACGCGAGCTGAAGTCGTGAGCTGCCGTTCGTGCACAATGCGGCGAATGGCAGCTCACCGCCCTTCTTGCACGGTGCCGTGAACGGCTCTTACCGGCCATTCCCCTGATCCTCTCAATGCCGCTGAGCGGCAGACCTTTCCGGACCTTCGCTTTATTTGCGAAGATAAGGTTCATTGCGGAGACTGTAGCGCTACAAGATCAACCATTCAGCAATGACGACTTTGATTCGGCCTCCCAGCCTCCGCTTGTTGGAGCCCAATTCGCCATTAGGGCTTCCAAGCCGCATCCTTTTGCCAGCCAGAAAAACCGGTCTGCATGACGACGACGTTCGTCCGTCCTGCCACGCGTAGCGCGAAGGCCGCCTGCGCCGACAGGCTGCCGGTGTTGCAGAACAGGATGGTCATGCGGTCTTCAGGAATCTCGTCGATCCGGTCGAGTACCTCGCGCCATTCGATATTCACCGCACTGGGAATGGTGGCCACTTCGAACTGGCCGGCATCGCGCGTATCTACGAAGAGCGCGGTTTCGAACACGGTCTGATCGATCTGCTGCGGCAGGATAATCCCGGATTCGTAATCCGAGAACATCATATATTCCTGCATCGCTTCGATGGCGGCGTCCTGCGCGAACAGGGGTGTTGCGGTAGAGCCGAACGCGACAGAGGCCGCCACGAGAAAGGGTTTCAGGTCCATTGGGTTTCCTTTGCTGGGAAGGGGATTTGTTTCAGGAACGCGCATCCAGATCGGACATGAATGCCATAATGCGCCGGGCGTTGGCGCCTCGATCAACCTGCCCCAGGCGCGAGCGTGAACGCATATCAATACGGATGCCGTTGTCGGTTTCGGTCACACGGACAGCCACCTCATCCTCGAAACCAAAAAGACGACTGGTTGCGATGGCCTCGATCTGACTTTCATCGGGATCGGCCGAAAGCACCTGCCAACCGCGCTCTTCGACCACAGCGAGTGCAAGAGCGAATGCGTCGTCGAAGGGCAGGTCGAGATCGAGCGGACGGACATCGGGATAAGCTGTGCGCTGCAGTTCTGAATTTGCGGAAGGGTAGTCGGTGGGCGTCACGGTGAACCAAAACACCGGCGGATCTTGGGTATCGGTCGAGATGTCGTTAATGGGCGGCGTCATCCGGGCCGACAGATCGAAGCCAACGCCCATCCCCGCAACAGGGAGCGACAGCAGCAGCCCCAGAAGAACCACGAGTCCGCCGCCTTTTCTGTTGCGCAACCAGACCACCAGCCCCGCCAGCGCCACGAAGCATCCCACCAGTGCCGCCCATGTGCCCCATGTCGCCACGCGATAGGATTGGGGCCACGGCCATCCGCCCAGACGAAATCCCCAGACGGAAACGCCGACGAGGACAATCGAGATGAGGCCCAACAGGATGGCGAGCAGGCCGAGGCGGTTTGAAATCAGGTTACGCATTCGCTTTTTCCTTCTGGGAAGCAGGATTTCGGCGGGGATGGGTTTCCTCCATCCCGAGGATCAGCCACAGGCCCGATCCCACCATGGCCAACCCGGTGAACCAGAACCCGGCCTCGAGCATACCAGCAGCATCGGCGATCAGACCCATGGCGAGTGCCCCGATAGCATAGCCCAGATCGCGCCAGAACCGGTAGACGCCCAGGGCCGAACCTCGCCACGAGGGATGCGCGATGTCACCCATCGCAGCGATCAGCGTCGGGTAGAGCAGCGCCATGCCGATGCCGGTCGCCGCTGCCGCCACGGACCATGCAGTAACGGTGGCAAGGAGGGGAAACGCCAACACGCCGCCTGCGCAGAGGAAGAAGCCCGCTACCGTCGGCCACTTGCGCCCAAACATGTCCGAAAGCGGCCCGGTCCAGAGCTGGCTGCCGCCCCAGACAAACCCGTAGATGCCGGTGACCCAGCCGATTTCGATCAGGCTCGCGCCCTTCGCCACCATAAAGACCGGCACCAGCGCCCACATCAGCGCATCGACGAATTTCTCGACACTGCCGGCTTGCGCCAGCGCCATGAAGGTGGGATTGCGCCAGGTGACGAGGGCGAAGATCTGCCCCGAGGTGGGGTTTTCCGGCCCTTCGACATAGTGCGGTTGCGGCCCGGTCGTTCCGCCCGACTTGTGCCGCGCGGCTTCGGCACGGGCGTAGGGAAGCGTTTCGGTGAAGGAAACAAGCCCGGTCGAGAGCGCCAGAAGGATGACAAACAGACCGAAAACAAAGAGGCTCATCCGGGGATCGAAGTAGCTTGCCAGATAGCCTGTCACCAGACCCGCCAAGGCCACGCCACCGTAACCTGCGAATTCGTTGAACCCGGTGGCCAGACCGCGCTGCGATCCTTTCACGATGTCCATCTTGGCGGTGACGGTCATCGACCAGCAGAAACCTTGGTTCACACCCAGAAGCATGTTCGCCGCCACAATCCAGCCCCAGGAAGGGGCGAGAAGTATCATGAAGGGGATCGGCAGCGCCACCAGCCAGCCCCAGATCAGAACGCGGCGGCGGCCGACGCGTTCGGATACGCGGCCCGAAACGAAATTCATCGCCCCCTTGACCGCGCCAAAGGACACGACGAAGGCGAAAAGCGCGGTCATCGACCCCTGCACCACACCGAACTCTGTTTCGGCCAACGCGGGGATAACTGTGCGCTGCAACCCGATGGTCAGGCCTACGAAGAAGACCTGAAGCAGTTGTTCGAGAAAGGGACGCAGGTTCTCGCGGATACCGGGGGTATAGGTCATTTCTGTTCGTTCCTTGAAACAAGCGCATGGCCGCTCGCGGGACCGCGAAGTGGTTGAACCAGCATCCGGTCGAGCCAAAGATCGCGGCGCGTGCGGAACTGTTCGATGCCGATTTCCATGCCCTCATGCGCCTTGGCAGGCTGAGCGACATAGGTGCCGAGAAGCCTGTCCCACCAAGGCACGCTGAAGCCGTAGTTGGAGTTCGTTTCGCGCGGATCGGTGGAATGATGGACGCGGTGCATATCCGGCGTGACGAGAAACCGGCGCAGTACCCTATCGACGCCGGCTGGCAGCTTGATGTTCGAATGGTTGAAGATCGATGTTGCGTTCAAAATCACTTCGAAAAGAAGGACCGCGACGGCAGGCGCGCCGAGGGCGCCGACGACCGTCAGCTTGATCGCCATCGAAGCAAGGATCTCGACCGGGTGAAAGCGCAACCCCGTGGTGGCATCGAAATCGAGATCGGTATGATGCATCCGGTGCAGCCGCCACAAGCCGGGGACCGCGTGAAACATCACGTGCTGGAGATAGATGGCCAGATCGAGAAGCAGAATGGAGCCTGTGAATGCCACCCATCCTGGCACGTTGATGACGTTGAAGAGGCCCCAGTCCCTTTCCTCGGCCAGCATCGCAAGGCCTACTGCGAGAACCGGAAAGCTCAGCCGCAGGATGATTGTGTCGACGACCACCAGCGCGAAATTATTCGTCCAGCGGATCACCCGCGGGATGTCGCGGCGCCGGCGGGGGGCAGCCAGTTCCCACAGCATCATCACCGCAATCATGCCCAGAAATGCAGCAAGGCGGATCGTCGGTTCGGCGCCGAGGATGGTTTCTGACATGAGCACTGGTTCCGGGGTTGTCCCGCGCGGCGGAAGCGATAATATTCAAGTTATCGCTTGAATGATTTATCGTTTGGAGGCGTGCTATGTCAACCAGCCCCAAGACAGCCCTTCTGGAAGAATACGCTCTCGTGGCACGGGCGCTTTCCACTCCGGCGCGGCTTTCGATCCTTGAGCAATTGGCGCAGGGGGAACGCGGCGTGGAGGCATTGGCCGAAAAGACCGGCCTTACCATCGCCAACTGTTCTCAGCATCTGCAACAGCTCCGCCGATCCGGGCTCGTAACCAGCCGCCGTGACGGCAAGGCAGTGATTTACCGCCTGACCGATGCAAAGACGTTAGAGCTGATGAATTTGCTGCGTGTCGTGGCTGAACGGAATCTGGCCCAGGTAGAGCGTATCCTGCGCGGGATCTCAGGCGGCGAAACGGCGCCCGAAACCATGACCCGTGACGACCTGGCTGCGCGTCTCGCAGAAGGTTCTGTCACCGTGCTCGATGTCCGGCCCGCTGATGAATTTAAAGCAGGGCATATTCCGGGCGCTTTCAATATCGAGGTGGATAAACTTGAAAGCCTTATCTCAGATCTCGATCATGAAAAGGAGATCGTTGCCTATTGCCGCGGTCCTTACTGCATCTATGCACATCAGGCGGTCGCGGCATTGCGCAAGCATGGCATGAATGCCTGCCGGCTCGAGGGTGGTCTGCCTGAATGGAGGGAGGACGGGCGCCCCGTTCTTGGTGGCGCAGTCTAACAAAAGCAGCGCGGTGACTGATTCACCTAAAGTTCCAGATACCCAAGAGCATTCCAGCATTTTAGTGTTCAGTCCCGGCATCTGGTGTATCGGATTGACGGTGAATCTTTCCGGCTCTGAAGTCCAGATCTTGCAGATGTATTCGTAGGGCGTGAGGCCGCTGAGGGTCTTCAGCCTGCGAGCGAAGTTGTATGCGGCGATGAAGTCGACGAGGTGGGTGCGGAGCTGATCGTGGCAATCGTAGTGGAAGCGTTTGACGGTGACCTCTTTGATCGTTCGGTTCATCCACTCGACCTGACCGTTGGTCCAGGGGTGGTTTGGCTTGGTTATCCGCGACTAGTCGACGATGAGAGCACGACATCCGCCTTCTGTTCGAACCAGGTGGGCCGAGTCTCCGTAGTCGGAGACACAAAAACCGGTGCCAGGCACTAACCTGGTTTCGCGGCCGTCTTTGAGTACTACCGTCATCTCACCAGACAGGACGTGGAGGACATGGCCCCGATCGCACCAGTGATCAGCGGCATAGCCGGGGCCATAATCGACGATGCGAACCCTCAGCTCCTTCACTTCAAAGCTGCGCCAGTAGGATGTGCCGGTTTCGCCAGCGTGCTCCACGGCAGGTACCGAGTCCCAGTAGATGGCGCTGAATGGCATTTCAGGTAAGTTCATTCGTTGTCTCGCTTCTTCAGGATGGCTCGGAAGGCATGGCGCTGGAGGCAAGAAGCTTGGGGCCGTTAGCGATTTTCCGCGCCAATTCGAAGAATGTCTCCCGTTCCTCCTCGGTGAGGGGGGCAAACAGCTCCTCCTGACGCAGCCCGGAAACTGCACGAATTTCGGCAAGTAGTGCCGTACCTGCATCGGTCGCGAAAAGCTGTTTTTCCCGGCCGTCTGTCGCTGAGGTCTGATGCTGCACCAGGCCACGGGTTTCGAGCAGCGAGACCGCCCGGCTGATCGTGTTCTGCGGGCGCGGGAACAGGTACTTGATCTCTTTTGCGCGAATGCCGGGGAACATGACAATCGCAAACAGTGTCGACCAGGCATGAACTGGCATCTGATAGGTGCGTTCAATGAATCTGTTGGTGACCGCGTTGTTCCCAAGAACGATGTAGCTGACGATCATGAGGTAGCGCAGGTCCGAGGAGAAAATCGTGTCTAGCTTGTTTCTTACGCTCATTGTCCCCTCAGAGAAGTGAATTTCCATGATGTCGTCCGACCCAGTTGAGAAACTTCTTGCCATAAAGATCCATATGGATCAATCTTTCTTCATCTCGACTTGGAGGCATTGAATGATTGTTTTGGGCGTCGACGTCGGCGGAACGTTTACCGACCTGATCCTGGCGGATCTCGCGAAACAGGAGCTGACCATCCACAAAACACCCTCGACGCCGGCCAATCCGGCAATCGGGGTGGTGACCGGTCTGCAAGCGATTTGTGAAAAGGCGGGGGTTACCACTTCACAGATCGACAGCCTGTTCCATGGCACCACCGTGGGCACGAACGCCATGCTGGAACATGGTGGCTCGGTCACGGGCATGATCACCAATGAGGGGTTCCGCGACATCCTGCATATCGGCCGGCACCAGCGGCCACAGCATTACTCGATCATGCAGGATCTGCCCTGGCAGAATCGCCCGCTGATCCGACGGCAACACCGTCATACCGTGACCGGACGGTTGGACGCGCATGGCGCGGAGTTGGTCCCTCTGGACGAGGCGGCAGTGCGTGCTGCAGCGCGCGAACTGGCCGGGCAAGGTGTCGAGGCCGTGCTGGTTGGTTTCCTCTTTTCCTATGTGAACCCGGTTCATGAACGGCGCGCTGCTGAGATTGTCCAGGAAGAGATGCCCGACGCCTTCGTCACCACCTCTTCGGGGGTGGCGCCGCAGTTTCGCGAGTTCGAGCGTTTCACGACGGCGGCGATGTCTGCCTTTATTGGCCCCAAAGTGCGCCGTTACATCACTGAACTTCAGGAAGAGCTTCGCGCGCAAGGCCTGAAGGGCGAACTGCACGTCATGACGTCCAGCGGCGGGGTCGCGACACCCGAGATGATCTCTGAGAAACCGGCTTCGACCCTGTTGTCCGGGTTGGTCGCTGGGGTGCGCGGTGGCGCCTGGATCGGTAATCATGCCGGTACGGATCGTTTGATTACCCTCGATATTGGCGGCACCAGCGCTGATATCGGCATTATCGTCGATGGCCGTTTGGCCGAGGCTGACACCCGCAGTGCATCGATCGCAGGCTTCCCGGTGATGCTGCCGATGATCGATATTCATACCATCGGGGCCGGCGGCGGCTCGATTGCTTATGTGGATCGCGGCGGGGCCTTCCGTGTGGGGCCTGAAAGCGCGGGCGCCGACCCGGGGCCTGCCGCCTATGGCAAGGGGGGAGATCTGCCCACCGTAACCGATGCCAACCTGGTCCTGGGCCGCCTGGCACCGCAGAATTTCCTCGGCGGCGACATGACGCTGGACGTCGAGGCGTCGCGTCGAGTGATCGGCAAGCTGGCCGACCAGCTGGGACGCACCCCCGAGGAAACTGCCGAGGGCGCGCTCACCGTGCTCAATTCCAACATGGCCAACGCGATCCGGTCGCGTACGGTGCAAAAGGGGATCGACCCGCGCGACTTCACCTTGTCAGGCTTTGGTGGCGCCGGCCCGCTGCACGCAGCGGAGGTCGCGGGCATGCTGGGCGTTCGCCGGGTTCTGATCCCGCCGCATCCGGGCATCACCTCGGCGATGGGTCTTTTGACCGCGGATCTGGAATATCACGCGCTGCGCACCGCCTTTGCCGTCAAGGGGGCGATCGACCATACTCGCCTGACTGGCCTGTTCGACGACATGCAGACCGAGTTGTCGGGTATTTTTGACCGCGACGGGGTGCCCGCGGAGAAGCGCCGGATGCTGCGCGAGGGCGACCTGCGCTACGTTGGTCAAGGTTATGAGCTTAAGATCGACTTCCCCGATGGGCCACTGAACGATGCCGCATTGGAGCAGGTCTGGCAGGCGTTCCACGACCGGCACCGGACCGAATATGGCCATGCTTTCGAAGACGCCCCGATCGAAATCGTGACAGTCAAGATGCGCGGCCTGGGCGAAGTCGACAAGCTGGGCACACCGCCCCAAGCCACCGGAGACACGACCGCCAATCCCGTGGGGCACGGCCAATGCGTGTTCCGTATCGAGGACAAGCTGCAGAGTTTCGAGACACCCTACTATGATCGTTCCGATCTGCCGGTCGGGCAGCCGATGCAGGGTCCGGCGATCCTGCTGCAAATCGACAGCACAACCGTGGTCCCCCCGGATTGGAGCTTCGAGGTGGATCGTTTCGCTAATGTCGTGATGACCCACAACGGGCAGTAAGGAGAATGCAGATGCAAACCCGCGTTGATCCGTTTCTCGCGGCCGTGATCCACGGTGCACTGGAGAATATCGCCATCGAAATGGGCCATAAGCTTATGCGGATGAGCTATTCCAGCATCATCCGCGAAAGCGAGGACTTTGGTGCAGCCCTGACCGATGCCACGGGACGGCAGTTGTGCGAGTGCACCATGTCCACCCCGCTGCAATCGGGACCGATCCCGGGCTATATCGAGGGCATTATGCGCGAGCTCGAGGAACGCGGCGACGAGGTCCACCCCGGCGATGTCTTCATGCATAACGATGCTTATGCCGGTGCGTCGCACGGGCCGGATGTCGGCTTTGCCGTGCCAATCTTTCACCAGGGCAAGCTGGCTGGTTTCTCGGTCACCACGGCCCACCATCTGGATATCGGCGCCTTGACGCCGGGCAGCTGCGGTATCGTCGATGCCGTTGATGCCTATGCTGAAGGGCTGCAGTTCAAAGCCGTCCGGGTCTATGACGCGGGCAAGAAGGTGGAGCCAGTCTGGCAAATCCTGCGTTCCAACATCCGTATTGCCGATCTTGTGGTTGGCGACATGGAGGCCCAGGTTGCCGCTGCCCGTATCGGAGCGGACCGCTATGCGGAGCTGCTCGACAAATATGGGCTCGAGACGGTGACGGGTGCCTATGAGGATTTGCTCGATTATTCCGAAAAGCTGATGCGCGACGCCATCGCGGCGATCCCCGACGGCAGCTATAACGCGCGGACCTATATCGACGGCTACCTCGACAGCGACGACCCTTCGCTCAAGGAGCTTCCGATTGAGGTGACCCTGACGATCAAGGGGAGCGACATCCTGGTCGATCTGACCGGCACAGCGCCGCAGACACCGAACAAGCCGATCAATATGCCGCTCGTGGGTACCGTTGATTGTGCGGTCTGGCTGACGCTGCGCTCGATCCTGCTGGACAGCGACAAATATGGCGCGATCCCGCAGAACAGCGGGTTGACGCGGCCGATCTCCATTCATGCCCCCGAAGGTTGCCTCGCAAACCCGATCTTCCCAGCCCCGGTCATTGCTCGTTTTTGTCCGGGGAACGCGGTGGCCGACACGGTAATGAAGGCCATCGCGCCGGCGGTACCGCAACAAGTCAGCGCCGGGATCGGGAACCTGCGCGTCATGGCCTTCTCCGGTCAGAGCGCATCGGGCCCCTGGGTCCATATGGAGATTATGGAAGGCGCCTACGGTGGTCGTTACGGCAAAGACGGGATGGATGCGGTCGATACGCTCTATGCCAACACCCGCAACAACCCCGTCGAGGATATCGAAAGCCACCTGCCGTTGCGTGTGCTGAACTATGAGCTGCGTGAGAACGTGGCCGGCGCAGGACAATGGCGGGGCGGCATCGGCTCGATCCGTTCTTTCGAGATGCTGGAGGATGGCGCGGTTTCCGTCGAAGGCGATGGCCAGAGGTTTGAGCCTTGGGGCTTCGCCGGAGGCAAGGATGGGTCCCCGGCTCATGTCGATCTGCTGCATGCGAGCGGTCAGAGCGAAGCGCTGCCGTCGAAGATCCCCTACCGGCCACTGGTCAAGGGCGATCGGCTCGTTGCCTACGGTCCCTGCGGCGGCGGTTATGGTGACCCGTTTGCCCGGGCGCCCGAAGATGTGCTCGACGACGTGCTCGACGGGTTGCTAGAGGTCGATACGGCCCGTGAAGACTACGGCGTGGCGATCGTGGATGGCTGCCGGCTGGACTTGGCAGCAACAGAGAAATTGCGCGCCGGGCAATGACCCCGGCGCGTGCCGTCAAAGACAACAACGAATCCAACCAGGGAGACTGAGATATGATCAAGATGCTCAAAGGAATGGGGCTGGTTTCAGCCCTGATGATGGCCACGTCTGTACCGGCACTGGCCCAAGACGATCCGGTGGCCGCGGCCAAGTCCAATATCGAGGCCTATTCGGGTATTCCCGAATTCACGGCCCCGGGCGAGCCGTTTGATGCTCGCGCCTGCATGGAAGGCAAGTCGATCCTGACGGTCCCGGCCTCCAGCGCGATCCCCTTCATTAAGACCATTGCTGATCAAAAGGACGCGCTGGCCAAAGAGTTGGGCTTCAAACACGCGCAGTGGGAGAACCAGGGCAACCCGACCCAGTGGATCCAGGGCATGGATTATGCCGCAAATAACGACTTTGACCTTGTGTCGCTTCTGGCAGGCGCTGACCCGCGCTTTTTCGAACCCCAGGTGAAGACGGCGCAGGCTGCGGGGGTTAAGGTTGTCACCTCGCACCTGACCGGGTTGGAAATCCCGGGTCCGGCCGGCGTCGATGCGAATACCGCTATTGACTATAAACAGGCCGGCAAGCTGATGGCTGATTGGACGATCGCCCAGACTGACGCCAAGGTGAACGCGCTGATCATCGTCTCGAACGAAGCCCTGTCGACCGACAGCCTAGTGGACGGTTTGACGGAAGCCTTCGCCAAATGTCCCGATTGCACCTATGAGATCGTCAACGTGCCGATCGTCGACTGGGCGACCCGCATCCAACCCACGGTGCAGGGCAAGCTGCAGGCGAACCCGGGCATCAACTATGTCATTCCGATCTATGACAGCATGTCGACCTTCGTGACCCCGGCAATTGCAATTTCCGGCAAGCGCGACACGGTCAAGGTCGCCACCTTCAATGGCACCCCCTTCGTGCTCGATCTGATCCGCGAAGGCACCGTCGAGATGGATATCGGCGAAAACCTCGACTGGATCGCCCACGCGATGCTGGATGCCGAGATGCGGTTGCTCTGCGGGCTGGAGCCGGTGACCGACAGCAAGGTCCCGCTGCGGATCTTTACCGCCGATAATATCGCTGAGGTGGGCGATCCGGCCGAAGCCTCGAAGGGCTATGGTGACGCCTACGTCGAAGGGTACCGCAAATTGTGGAAAGTGGCGGAGTGAGCCAAACGGTAAGTCCACGTCTGGCCCTTCGGGGCCTGACCAAGACCTTTGGCGGGGTCCGCGCGCTCGATTGTGCGGACCTCACCATTGCCCCGGGCGAGGTGCATGGCCTTCTGGGAACGAACGGATCCGGAAAATCGACACTGATCAAGGTGCTTTCGGGCTTTCACGCACCGGACGCAGGGACATTGGAGATCGACGGAAAGTCTGTCGCCTTGCCGATGCCGTTGGGGCGGAGCGAGGCGCACGGCCTCGCCTTCGTGCACCAGAATCTCGGCCTGTTGCCTGAAGCGACGGTATTGGAAAACCTGATTGCCGGCGATCACGAACGCCTCAATCCTTGGCGGATCAACTGGCGGGCCGAGGCCGAGCGCGCACTCAAGCTTTTTGCAGAGCACCATCTTAATCTCACGCCACAGCAGACCGTCGAGGAGCTGTCGCCAGTGCAGCGGGCACAGCTCGCTATCGTGCGCGCTGCGGATCGGGTGCAGGAACATCGCCATCACGGTGCGCCAGGCATCCTGGTCCTCGACGAGCCGACACCATTCCTGCCGCAGGAGGATGTACGCGAACTCTTCGCCATGATCCGGCGGCTGACGTCACGAGGCGTTTCCATCATCTTCGTGAGCCACGATATCGATGAAGTGCTCGAGGTCACCGACCGCTCCACGGTTCTGCGTGACGGCAAGGTGATCGGCACCTACGAGACGGTTGCGACCAGCCGCGCGGACTTGGTCGAAGCCATTGTCGGCCGCGCTGTGACCGCCGACCGGCGCGTTGAAGCACTGCCGCCGGCTGCACCAATGGCACAGGTGCGCGGGTTGTCGGGAGCAATCCTGAAGGACATCGCGCTGTCGGTGCAGCCGGGCGAAATCCTTGGGCTGACGGGGCTGATCGGCGCAGGCCACGACGAGGTGCCGATGTTGATCGCCGGGGCGCATGCAGCCAGCGCCGGGGAACTGGTCCTGAAGGGACAGACCCACGATCTTGCACAGATGCAGCCGGCTGATGCGATCTCTGCACACATCACATTCATTCCTGCCGACCGGCAGCGGGCGGGGATCGCACCCGAGCTGAGCCTGACGGAAAACGCCACGCTGCCGCTGCTGCGCGGAGGGCTGGCACTCAATCACCGCAAGCTCCGTGATACGACCGCCAATTTGATGCGCCAGTTCACCGTCAAGGCAGCGTCACCGGATCAGCCTGCAGCGGAATTGTCGGGGGGGAACCAACAGAAACTGGTTTTGGGCAAATGGCTGCAGCTAGACCCCCAACTGGTGTTGCTGGATGAACCGACCCAAGGCATCGACGTGGGCGCGCGCCAAGAGATTTACGATCACCTGATGACGGTCTGCGCCACCGGCGGCGCGGTCATTTGCGCCACGTCGGAATTCGAACAACTGGAAATCATCGCGCATCGGGTTCTTGTCTTCGACAGGGGCCGGATCAAAGCGGAACTTAAAGGGGCTGACGTGACCAAATCGGCAATTGCCAAGGCCTGCTATGAAACGGCGGAACAACATGCAGAAGAGTGATCTTACCTACCATTTGGAACGGTTCGGTCTTGTCATCGTGTGGCTGGCCTTCATCGCGCTCTTTGGCGCCCTGCGGCCGGACACTTTTCTGACTTGGTCGAATTTCTCAACCATCTTCGGATCCGAGGCGGTACTCGTGATCGTCACGTTGGGCCTGATGATCCCGCTGACCGCCGGCGATTTTGACCTGTCGATCGCGCAGACCCTGACGTTGGTGTCCATGGCAACTGCGATCCTGGATGCGCGCATGGACCTTCCGTTGGTGCTGGTGCTGCCACTGGGGCTGGCAATCGGCGCGTTCATCGGGCTGATCAATGGCGCGATCACACTTTATTTCCGTGTGCATTCACTGATCGTAACCCTGGGGATCGGCACGTTCCTGCATGGCATTACCCTGTGGATCGGGAACTCCCAGACTATTTCGGGGGTGTCGCCGATGCTGATGGAATGGGTAATCATCCAACGGGTTATGGGGATTCCGGTTGCCTTCTACTACGCCATCGCGCTGGCAATCCTGATCTGGTACATGCTCAGCTACACCGCTTTTGGCCAATATCTTCTGTTTACTGGGCGCGGACGCGAGGTTGGTCGGCTGACTGGCGTGGCCGTTGGCAGAGTCCGGCTCACGGCTTTCATACTGTCAGGCGTTATGGGGGCCTTCGCCGGGATTTTGTATACCGGGACCACCGGTTCGGCCAATCCCAGCTCAGGTACCTTCTTGCTGCTGCCAGCATTTGCCGCCGCCTTCCTGGGGGCAACCTGCATCCGGCCCGGGCGGTTCAATCCCTGGGGGTCGGTCATCGCGGTCTATTTCCTGGTGACCGGGATCAACGGGTTGTCGGTCCTGGGGTTCCGCACCTTCGTTCAGGACCTGTTCTATGGCGGCGCGCTGGTGCTGGCAGTGATGGTGTCGCAGCTGGTCTCGGGCCGCAAGGAGCGTGGGCTGTGAGCGACGTGCAGAAACCTCGCGGCAACACCCCGCATATCGATGCCGACCGCCTCTGGGCTCGTCACATGGAACTGGCCCGGATCGGTGTCATCGAAGAGACTGGCAATTGTCGACTGGCCCTGTCGGACGAAGACGCAGCAGCGCGCAATCTCTTCGCGGGCTGGTGTCGAGATGCCGGGCTGACGCTTCATTCGGATCGTGCCGGAAACATGTTCGCGCTGCGCCCAGGCCGTGATCCGAACCGTTCCGCGGTCGCAGCAGGCAGCCATCTCGACACGCAACCCCATGGCGGTCGGTTCGACGGTATTTCTGGCGTTTTGGCCGCGCTCGAAGTCATAGAAGCGCTGAACGATGCCGGGATCGAAACTGAGGCGCCGCTTGCGGTGATCAACTGGACCAATGAAGAGGGCGTCCGTTTCGCCCCCGGCTTGCTGGGCTCGGCCTGGTTCGCTGACAGGATCGGCGACGAGGAACTCGATAACATTATATCGGCAGACGGCGCGCGTTTCGCCGACGAAGTCGAACGCAGCGGTTGGCGTGGGGATATGCGTCCGGTGGACTTGCCACTCGATTCCTTCTTTGAGCTACACATTGAACAAGGGCCCATTCTCTATGATGCCGGAGCACAGGTCGGCGTCGTGACTTCGGTGCAGGGTCTGCGCTGGCTCGATGTGGCTGTTACTGGACGGGACGGTCATGCGGGCACCACGCCGCTCGATGCGCGCCAGGACGCGTTGTTGGCGGCCGGAGCTATTCTCGTGGCCCTACGCAAAGTTGGGCTTGCTGCAGGGCCCGATGCCCGTGTCAGCGTGGGGCGCCTCATGGCGACGACGGATGGACCCAGCACCATCGCGGGCCATACCGATCTGGTCATAGATATCCGGCATCCCGATGAAACCGTTCTCGCAGCTCTCGTAGAAGACTGCATCGAGGCCTGCCGTGCTACAGCGGTGAAATACGGCTGCGAGGCGGCAGTATCCCAGCGTTTCGCAATTCCGCCGCGGCTTTTCGACGGTGACTGTGTTGCCTTGGTTGAGCAGGCGGCGCGGGAGCTTGATCTGGAATATCTCAAGCTGCCGAGTGGCGCACTTCACGATGCCTCGAACATTGCCGAGCTTGCCCCCACTGCTATGGTGTTCGTGCCGTGCCGTGATGGGATCAGCCACAATGTTCATGAGTTTGCTGCTCGTGAGGATCTGGCGGCGGGAGCCAGTGTCCTCTTGCACACCTTACTGGAACGAGCAGGGATCGTTTCGCTCGACTGAAGTTCGCTGCTTTCGCGAATTGAGGCTCTGTCCTGGGAGACTGCCTTAAGGCCTCTCGGCGCGCTCTTTGTTTTCTCTCCTACGCGATAGGGGGCAACCAAAGCGGACGCGTTCGCGCTCGCTAGGTACATGCGCAGTTGATCATGCCTGTCGTTGTGGGCACTTCAGATTATCCCTTGAATTGAAGGGACTAGATGCTTATGTGATGTGTCCCGGCATCTGGTGGATCGGATTGACGGTGAATCTATCCGGCTCTGAACGATCAGGCTCCAGCTGTCTTGGGGTTATTCATTGATCGCTGCCAACTCTTTCAGCAACTGCAGAAGCCGATTGTATTTCTCGTAGCCAAATTCGTCGGCGATCCCGCGGTGGATATCCTTTGCCTCTTCGACCAGAGGTTCCAGCAAAGTCAGCCCTTGTGGCGTCAATTGCACAAGGTTGGCGCGGTTGTCGCTGTCGCTCGCGGTGCGCTCGATCAGTCCACGCTTTTCCAGCGACTTCAGGATGCGGGACATCGAGACCTTGTGGATACAGGATTGGCCGCAGATCTCCGTCGCGGTCACCGATCCCAGATCGTAGAGAATACGCAGCACTCGCCATTGCTGTTCGGAAAAGTCCTCGCGGTGGAGTATGTCGCGAAATCGGCTCACCACGGCCTCGCGCCCGCGGGTGCAGGCGATCGCCAGCGACCGGTTGACGTAATCCATATCCTCCAGATCACGATGGGCGGTGGGGCTCGTTTTTCCCATTCTTTTCTTACCTGCTATTCCGTGTCCGTCGCCGCGGCGATCGCGCCCGACGGGGCGGTCACCAGCGAAGGAAATTCCGTTCTTGGTGGCATTCGGGCACAACCTTACAGCGGGTGGCAAGGATTGTCTCGTGCCTGACGGGATCCGGGCGGTGCCGAGCGGATCATGCAACGGTTGCCACGGGGTCCGGGGGCTTTCCCCGCCAGAATGCAGACCGCCGCCCCGGCGGAACCGGTGCGGCGGGGTCTGGGGCTGTCCCGGATCAGCTGGGGGCGGCGCGCAACAGGTTGATCAGCACGGCCGGGTCGTCGCCAACCGTGTCGCCACGCCAGGCCACATGCTGATCGGGCCGTGCGATCAGCAGCTTGTGCAGGTAGGGCGCGCCGGCCTCCTCCGGCGTCAGGTCGAGAACCGCCAGCGGCACACCTGCAGCCGCGGCCGCCTCGGTCAGCGAACCGACCTCGACCTCTGGATCGAGGCGGATCAGTGTATAGCCCGGGCCGAGCCGGTCGTAGAGCGACGCGCCATCGGTGAGAAACACATGCGGCACCCGGCAGCCTGGCACGGTTGAGGAGGTGAAGCAGCCCATCTCGTAGCCCGGCTGCACCGCGCCGTCATAGGCGATGATCGGGCTCTGATCGTAGAAATAGCCGAAATTCAGCCCGGCGCAGGCATATTGTTGCACGTTCAGGTCATAGGCCTGACGGCCCAGCTCTGCCCGTGCGGCAGCGCCGTCAGGGCCGGGGTCTTCGATTTTGACAGGCACTGCCGCGCGCTGCTTGCTCATCGCATGGGCGTGGTTCATGGCGAAACGGCTCACCTGCTCGGTGATCGGATGCCGCTCCGCCTCATGGGCATCGAGGATGCCGTAGTCGGCCCAGCCCTGCAGGTAGGCCGCCAGCAGCCAGGTGAGGTTGGCGGCATCGGCGATGCCCGCGTTCATCCCATAGCCTGCGTAGGGCACCCAGATATGGGCGGCGTCACCGCAGATGAACACACGGCGGTCGCGGAACTTGTCGGCGACCAGGCGGCGGCCGAACCAGTCTTCGTTGCTAACCACCTCGTAGTCGAACTCATCATCTACGCCGAGGATGTCGCGGATCGAACGGTCGCGGTCGACCGCGTCGAAATCCGGTTCCTCCGGCCGCAGGTAATTGTGGATCAGCCACAGCTCGCGCCCGTCAATGGCGTAGATATTGCCCTGCCGTCGGGGGTTCAGCGAGAACATTGCCCAGGCGGGCGCTACCTGCATCATGTCGATCAGCTGCGGCGCGCGGATCAGGGTGGACTGTACCCGCTGCACCACGGCGTCGCCCTCGAATTTCGCGCCGATCCCCTTGCGCACCAAGGATTTTCCGCCGTCGCAGCCAATCATGAAGCTGGCGCGGAGCTGCGTGATCTCATCGGTCTCCAGATCGCGCAGGGTTGCGGTTACGCTGCCGTCCTGTTGGGTGAAGCTCTCCAGCGCGGTTCGGGTGCGGATGGTGATCCCCTCCATGGCCTCGGCATGGGCGAACAGAACCGGCTCAAGGTAGATCTGGTTGATCCGGTGCGGCGGCTCCGGCGTCGGCCAGCCACAGTCGGGGCCGTCGGTCACGCTAAACCGGTCGCGGCGGCAGGGGATGCGGATGCGGGTAAGCTCCTGCCCGGTGGTGCTGGTGCGGTAGGAGATATCGTGCGGGTAATCCTCGGGCAGGCCGGTGTTGCGGATCTTCCCGGCCACGCCGAGCCGTCGGAACACCTCCATCGAGCGGGCCGAGACATGGTTGCATTTTACGCTGGGCGGTTCGCCCCGCTCGCGGGTTTCCACCACGGTGACCTCGATCCCGCGCGAGGCGAGTTCCATCGCTACCGTCAGGCCGACCGGGCCGGCGCCCACCACCAGAACGGGCACGGTTTCGGTATTCGCCATCTTGTATCCTCCTCTCGCATTTCGGCCTGTTCCTCGCCTTCGGTTCACCCCGGCGGCGGCATTCCTTTGCCAGCCAGGTCACGCGGCTCCCCAGGGGAGGCGACGCCCTCCATTTGTCAATAAGGTTAACCTGTTAATTTGATCGAGGCTTGTCAACCGGCTTCTCCGGTTCGATAGAAGGCGTGGAATGACGACTTGGGGGGAGAGGATGACAATCAAGCCAGTTTCGCTCGAACTCGGCCTTGCCGGGGTGCAGCGAACTCTGCCCATTGCCCTGCTGCGCGCGCGGGAGGCGGTGATGCTGCATTTCCGGCCGCTGCTGAATGCCCATGGCATTTCCGAGCAGCAATGGCGGGTGCTGCGCGTGCTCCACGACATGGGGGAAATGGAGGGGGCGACCCTGGGGCGGGTCGCCTGCATCCTGCCGCCCTCGCTCAGCCGCATGCTCAAATCGCTGTCCGAACGCGGTTTCGTCGAGGTCCGGAGTGATCCGGACGACGGCCGCCGTCACGCGATCCGCCTGACCGAAGAGGGAGAGGCATTCCTGATGACGGTGTCGCCGTCCAGCTCTCAGATCTACGAGGAGATCGAGGCGCGGGTGGGCGGCGAGAACATCGCCCGGCTGCTCGATCAGGTCGATGCACTGCTGCAGGCGTTGGAGAGCCCGCGGCCGGACCTGCCGAAATCGGACAGGACCGGCAGGGCCTGATCGCGGAGCGGGGGGGGGGCGCTGCTATCAGGCGTGCAGCAGTTTGCCGGGGTTCATCAGCCCGTCGGGATCGAAACTGCGCTTGAGGCGCTGCATCATTTCGTACTCCAGATGGCTTTTCTGCCGTTGCACCCGGTCGCGGAACAGCGCGCCGACACCATGCTCGGCGACGATGGACCCGCCCAGCGACCAGATCAGTGCGTCGATCCGGTCGTAGATCTCGGCGCTGTGGGCCTCCAGCCCAGCGTCGCGGGGCAGAAAACTGCTGTAATGCACATTGCCGTCGCCCACATGACCGACGGCATAGCAGATCGCATCTGGGGCGATGGACTTGATGCGCGCCTCGGCCTGCGTGAGGAATTCGACGATCCGGTCAGTGGGTACCGAGACATCCCATTTCAGCATCGCCTGCTCCGGGAAATACTGATGGGGGATCATTTGTTCGCGCAGTTCCCACAGGTTGCGCTCCTGTGCCTCTGAGCTGGCCAGAACCGCATCGGCCAGAATGCCAGCCTCGAAACCATCTGCGAAGAGCTCTTCTAGCGAAGTGGTCACGCTGGCGCGGCCGGAGAAGCGGATCAGCAGATACCAGTCGGCGCGCGCCTGCATCGGGCGTTGGAGGTCGGGGTAACGCGCCAGCGCCTTTTCCACGCCGATACCGGGCAGAAGCTCGAAGGCGGTCAGCCGGTCGCCGCCAATCGCACAGGCCCGGCCGAAGAAGTCCATCAGCCGGGACATATCGGTGAGCACCGCAAGCATGGATTGCCGTACCGGTTGCGCGGGATGCAGGCGGAACACCAGTCTGGTGATCACCCCTAGGGTTCCCTCGGACCCGATGAAGAGCTGTTTCAGGTCATAGCCGGAATTGTCCTTGATCAGGGATCGCATGCCGTCCCAGACCCGGCCGTCGGGCAACACCGCCTCAAGTCCCAGAACCTGTTCGCGGGTCGTGCCGAAGCGCAGCACGTTGAGCCCGCCGCCATTGGTGGCGACCGCACCGCCCACCGTCGCGGATCCCCGCGCGCCCCAGTCCGGCGCAAAGGTAAGCCCGTGCTCGGCCACGGCCTCCTGCACCTGTTGCATCACGCAACCGGCCTCCACCGTCACAGTGGCGTTATGCGGATTGATGTCGACGATTCGGTTCATCCGCACCAGCGACAGCAGGATCGAGGGCCGCACCTCGGTCGGCACCGCCATGCGACAGAGGTTGCTATTGCCGCCCTGAGGCACAACGGCGACCCCGTGCGCCCGGCACAGCGCGAGGGTTTGCGCGACCTCTTCGGTGGTCCCGGGGCGGGCGATCAGCAGGCAGTCGTGCCCCGGGCCGGCGATATCAGAAAGCATCCCGGGCGCCTGATCGGGGCTCACCCAACCCTTTGAGTTCAGGATGCTTTTAAGCGCGGTGATAAAGTCGTTGGTTTGGGTCATCGGGGCAGTCTCCTCCTTCTGCAGGGACGGTCGCTAGGCCATCCCGCGCCGCCGCCCTGCCTCTCTTCTGCTCGCCGCAGGGCAGTGTCAGGCGATTTTTCCTGTTTGACGATAGATAGTAAATAAGTTAACATGTTTATTACAGGGAGAATACATCTTTTGGGAGGAACACACATGAAACTCTGGCGACTTATCGCTTCGGCAGCAGTGGCACTGGCCTGTGCCCAGCAACCTGCAGAGGCCCAGCTGAAGACCATTACGATCGGCACCAACCCGTCCGGATCGTCGTTTTATCTGATCGGCAGCGGCTTCGCGAAACTGTTTCAGGAAAAGCTCGGTATCCGCTCGATCGCGCAGCCTTTTGCCGGGTCTTCCGTCTACCTTCCGGCGATTGCCGTGGGCGACATGACGCTCGGGCTGTCCTCGACCGTCGACTCCGGGCTGGCTTATCGCGGCGGCGCCGGCTACCCGCGCGAACTGAACGGGCTGCGGGCGATCGCGAACGTATGGAACATTCCCTATGCCTTCATCACCCGGGCTGATTCCGGGATCGTCACCGCCGATGATCTGCGCGGAAAACGGATCATGGGCGATATGCCCGCCTCGCAAGCGCTGACTGAGATCAACAAGGCCATCGTTCAATCCGGCGGGCTGACGCTCGACGATGTTGATTTCATGGCCAGTGGCGGCCTGATGGACGGCATCAACGCCGTGGTCGAAGGCCGCGCGGATGCCGCGCCGGTCGCCACCTCGATGCCGGTGTTGATCGAATCCCAGGCCTCGGTCGACGGCGGCCTGCGGATCGTCGCCAACGGCAGCGCGGGTTCCAACGACTTCTTCAGTTCGGCGATCTCCGGGTTGTCGCGCAGCGTGGCCGCCGAGAACCCCAAGCGGCCGTTCATTATCGGCGAAACCCCGATCGTGTCCTACAGCACGCTGCTAGTCGGCGATCAGGCGCTGTCGGATGACGACGCCTATACGCTGGCCAAGACGCTCTATGACAACTGGGTCGAGATGCAAGGTAATATCGGCCAGTTGCGCAGCGTGCCGCAGGACAAGCTGGCGCTGCCCACATCCTCGATCCCCTACCACCCCGGTGCCGTGCGCTTCTACAAGGAGATCGGCATCTGGACAGACGCGCATGAGGCCAATCAGGCCAGGTTCTGACCGCCTGTTTGTTCTGTCGCGCCCCCGGGTCTTGCCCGGGGGCGTAATCGCATCTTTCAATCCGGGTGGAGACAATGCAACGGATCAACCAAATTGTCCTGGTGGTGGCGCTGGTGCTGGCCCCGCTGATTGCCGTCCTGTGGGCGTTCAATGTTCCGCAGCTTATCGGGCTGCCGCTGGTTACGCAGCAGGTGGTGGCGATCCTGCTGGGGCTGGGCGTCGCCGCGGGGCTGCTGTCGCATCCCTACCTCCGCCGGTTTCCACCCTTCGATCTGGTCCTGGCGCTGGCGGCGGCGGGGGCCTGGTTCTGGTATGCTTGGAACTTCAAGGCGTGGATGGTCACCATGGCCTTTCGCACGCCCGACATGTGGGTGCCGGGCATCATCGCGCTGGTGTTGATGGCCGAGGCGCTGCGCAAGTCGATGGGGCTGATTATCGCCTCGCTGATCTGGGTGGTGGCCGCCTATGGATTCTTCGGCGACATCATCCCCGGCCTGTTGCAGGCTGCGGTCTTTGCGCCGACGCGGACGGTTCTCTATCTCTATGCCGACAGCAACGGGGTGCCGGGGCTGGTGATTACTGTGATTGTCACGCTGGTGCTGCCCTTCATGGTGTTCGGCAAGGCGCTTGAGATCGCCAACGGCATGACCTTTTTCAACAATCTGGCATTGGGTGCGGTGGGGCATCGCCGCGGCGGACCGGCCAAGGTGGCGATCGTCGCATCGGGATTCTTCGGGACCATGTCCGGCTCCACCGTCGCCAACATCATGTCGACCGGGGTGTTCACCATCCCGATGATGATCCGCACCGGGATGAAGCGGGTGCAGGCGGCCGCCATCGAGGCGGTTGCCTCGAACGGCGGTCAGATCGCGCCGCCGATCATGGGGGCGACCGCCTTTATCATGGCCGAGGTTCTGCAGGTTCCCTATTCCGAGATCGTTCTTGCCGCTTCGGTCCCCGCCGCGCTGTATTTCTTGGTGCTGTTCTTCAAGGTGGATGCGCTGGCCTGCGCCAACGGGCTGAGCGGGTTGGACAAATCGGAAATCCCCTCTCTCCGCGACACGATGCGGGAGGGGTGGGAGATCCTGATCTCGCTCGGGGTTCTGCTGTTCCTACTGTTCGGGACCGGCCTCAACCCGGGGCTTTGTGCGCTGATCGCCTCTGGCGTCATGCTGCTAGTCTATGCGGTCAAGGTTCGCTTTCGCTTCGACTATCGCAAGCTGGCGACCGCCGTGATCAATCTGGGGCGCGAGTTCTATCCGTTGCTGCTGATCGGCGGTGCAGCGGGGGTGATCATCGGGCTGATGAACTCCACCGGCTTCGCCTTTCAGCTGTCGCTGGCGCTGACCCATCTGGCCAGCGAATACGGCCTCTTCGCGCTGCTGCTGCTTTCGGCGCTGGTAGCCATCGTTCTGGGCATGGGGATGCCGACGGCGGCGGTCTACATCGTGCTGGTCACCGTGGTGGCGCCGACGGTGATCGACCTCGGCGTGGCGCCGATCGCGGCGCATATGTTCCTGCTCTACTTCGGGCTGATGAGCATGGTCACCCCTCCCATCGCCATCGGTAGCATCGTGGCGGCCCGGCTGGCCGATGCGAATATGTGGGCGACCGGCTTTCTGGGCATGCGGATCGGCATCGTTGCCTACTGCCTGCCCTTTGTCTGGGTCTACAATCCCGCCCTGCTGCTGGAAGGCACGCCGCTGGAGATTGCCATCGTCGTCTCCAACGCGCTGGCCGCGGCCTATGTGCTGAAGCTGTCGATCATGCGATCGCCTTTCGCTGCGATCCCCGATTGGTTGTTCGGCAAGCTGTTCACCGCCTTTGGGTTGGCCGTCATGGGTGCCACCGCGATCTTCGGGCCACACAGTCCCTGGGCAATTGCGGCCACGCTGCTTGCTGCTGCCGTGTCGTTTCTTGCGGCGCGGCAGGGCATCTGGGAGCAGGGAAAAACCGTGGCTCAGGCTTAATTTAATCATCGAAAAGCAGGCCATCGCATTGACTCAAACAAGTTAACAAATTAACTTATGTGGAGTCGGGCCGCGACCCGCGAAAATTCAGGAGGAGATCAGCCATGTCGCTTTCCGCTAACGCCACGGACTATGTCGATTGGCGCAAGGGCGAGATCAGCCGCGAGATTTACGTCAGCGAGGAGGTCTATCGCCGCGAGCTGGAAACCCTGTTCACCCGCGCCTGGCTGTTCGTCGGCCATGAATCGCAGATCCCCAACCCGGGCGATTTCTTTACCTCGCGGATGGGCGAGGAATCGGTGATTCTGGTGCGCGACAAGGCGGGCGAGATCCACGTCTTCCTCAACAGCTGCCGCCATCGCGGCATGAAAGTGTGCCGCTACGAATCCGGCAACACCTCGCTGTTCACCTGCCCTTATCACTCCTGGACCTACACCACCGACGGGCGGATCCGGGGCATCCCGCTCTACAAGGCGCTCTACGAAGGCAAGCTTGATCGCGACGAGTGGTCATTGATTGAGGTGGCCAAGCTCTACAACTACAAGGGCACGATCTGGGCGACCTGGGATCCCGAGGCTCCGGATTTCCTGACCTATCTGGGCGATGCCAAGCTACATCTGGATCAGGCTCTGGACTGTCGCGACGGGCGGCCTGGAGGCTCCGAGGTGATCGGGGTGCATAAATGGGTGTTCCCGGCCAACTGGAAATTCGCGGCCGAGAACTTCCTCGGTGATACCTATCACAACCCCAGCCACCGCTCGGTGGATATGATCGGCATCGGCCCCTCGGCGCTGGAAGGGGTCAAGGGGCGCCGCGACAACGAGTTGGAGAAGGCCCAGCATGTCTGGTGCAGCTTTCCAGCCGGCCACGGGGTGCATTCGGCGGTGCAGCCGGAAGGCTATGAATTCGTAGATCAGTTCAAGAACGATCCCGAGATCGCCGAGTACTTCCGCTATTGCCATAACGAACGGAAGCGCAGGCTGGGGGAACAGGCCCGCTTCCTGCCTTTCGTCGGCACGATTTTCCCCAATACCTCTTATCACGGGCGGCAGCCGCGCAGCCTCTGCACTTGGCATCCGCACAGCGCCAATGAAACCGAGGGCTGGCGGTTCTTCCTTGTCGATGCGGATGCGCCCACCAAGATCAAGGATTTCTTGCGCACCTACTACATGCGCTATTCGGGCCCCGCCGGGATGACCGAGCAGGACGATATGGAAAACTGGCTCTACGCCACCAACGCCTCGATGGGCACCATCGCGCGGCGCCACAACTTCAATTACATGCAGTCGATGGGCGCCAGCCAGCTCAACCCGGTGGTCAACGGGATCGAGGTGCGGGGCGACGTCTCTCAGCAGGTGACCGAGCATATGGCGATGGGTTTCTACCGCCGTTGGGCTCAGCATCTGGACATGGAACCCTGGGAGGTTTTGCTCGGCGCCGGCGACGAACGCTTCGAAGAAAACATGGCGGCGGAATGACCATGCCCGGGACTGCTGACAAAGGCGCGGTGATTGTCTCCGGCGCGACCTTCGGGATCGGCCGCGAGATCGCCGAATATCTGGCCGGGGCGGGGTGGCCCGTCGTGGGCTTCGGTCTGGAACAGGCGCAGGTCTCCAGCATCGGCGTCGCCTCGGTCGAGGCGCTGAACGACGACGCCAGCAGGCGCGGCCTGCCGCTGAGTTTTATGGCGGCCGATGTTACCTCGGAGGCGGGGGTCGCCGGGGTCGTAGAGGCCGCGCTGGCCGCTGGCGGCGGGCGCATCCTCGGGGTCGTCAACAATGCGGCGATCGGGCCGCTTGGCACGATCCTCGACACCCCGCCGGAGCTGTTCGAACAGATCCTCAGGGTCAACCTCACCGGGCCCTATCTCCTCTGCCGGGCGGCGCTGCCGCATATGGCGGCGGCGGGCGGCGGGCGGATTGTCAACGTCGGCTCCGGTGCCGGCTGGGGCAAGCCCGACATGGCGGCCTATGCCACCTCCAAGGGCGGGCTGATCGCCTTTTCGGCAGCGCTGGCGCTTGACCATTTCGCTGACGGTATCGCCGTGAACACGGTGATCCCGGGCGGCGGCGGCATCGCCGCGGGCATGAGCCTGGGCCGCGTCGGCGGCGATATGGACAAGCTGCGCGCCAAGGCAGTTGGCAATGTGGCCGGGCGCTATACCACCGGCGGCGATCTGGGCGGGGCAATCGCCTTTCTGTTGTCGGACGCGGCCGAGGCGATTTCCGGCACCATTATCGATGTGGGCTGCTTCGCGCATCAGGGCTCTTCGACCCCGCTGCCGAAACGAAGCTGAGCAAGGAGGAGAAAGATGGACGCAATTGTCGAACCGACCCGCATCACCCGCGACGAGGATTACTACCGTCTGCGCCGTGAGATCGAGGAACTCTACTACGACGAGGCCGAGCATATCGACAACCGCCGGTTCACCGAGTGGCTCGACATGCTGCACGAGGACCTGCGGTATTTCATGCCGATGCGTCACAACGTGAAGTTCGGCCAGCATGCGGAGCGCGAGGATACCCGGGAAGACGAGGGGATTAGCTGGTTCAACGAGGATAAATGGACCGTCACCAAACGGGTCGAACAGATCCTGACCGGGGTCCACTACGCCGAGGAACCGCTGTCGCGCACCAGCCACCTGATTACCAATGTGCAGGTGCTGGAGGCCACGCCCTCGGCTGCGGGCGCGGAGGAGGTCCGCACCTCCTGCCGGTTCCTCACCTATCTGAACCGGGTGGAATACGAGACCTATCATTTCGTCGGCAAACGCTACGACACCCTGCGCAGGGTCGATGGCGACTGGAAGGTGCTGCACCGCCGGATCGTACTGGATCAGAACGTCCTGCAGGCCAAGAACCTGTCCACCTTCTTCTAATCGTCACCCTGGGGGCTGCATATGGCACGACTGCTACTCAACATCACCACCGACCTTTTGAAAGTGCCCGAGGGCGCCGGGATCAGGTTGCACGACGGCCGCAGCGGCACCGTCGAGGAGAACATGGGCGATGGGCAATGGCTGAACGTCCTGTTCGAGGACGACGAGCTGGAGCTGGTGCACAGCCAGGACATCGCGGAAGTCCACGAGCCCGAATGAGGTCAGGCCGATGTTGCGGATGAGTTTCATGCCCAGCGATTTCCACCCGATCCTGCTGGTTCTGGGGCGGGCCGAGGAGCTGATGGCGCTCGCCGATGCCTTCGAGCGGTTTTCCGAGACGGGCGGGCATCTGGCGCTGAACGACGCCGGCCTGTTCTCGACCGATACGCGGGTGGCGCTGGAGGAATGCGATCCTGAGGCGGGCGTGAAGCCCGGCCTGTGGCAATCGGCTCCTGGCAGTACCGATCTGGTCTGGCGGTTGCCCAAACGCTACGCGTGGATCTTCGCCAACGAGGTGGCGAACCTTGCCAGCTCTGGCGAGCCGGCGGGCTCGGTCACTTTGGAATGCGACGTTCTGGGCGAGATCCGGGCCAAGGTTTCGCTCGGTGAGTGGGAGGACAGCTATCTCACCGACGATTTCAGATAAGGAAACGCCATGACCAATCGCGTGGTGATCGTCGGTGGCGGACAGGCTGCCGTCTCTGCCGCCCTGCGCCTGCGCGCCGGGGGATATGATGGCAAGCTGGACATTCTTGGCGACGAACCTTCGCTGCCCTACCAGCGGCCGCCGCTGTCGAAAGCATACCTCAAGGGCGAGATGGCGGTCGACCGGCTGTTGTTGCGGCCCGACGCGGTCTATCGCGATCTCGGTATCGCGCTGCATCGGAGGACCCAGGCGCTGTTCATCGACCGGGTGAACAGGCGGGTGGGCACCGACAAGAACTCCAATATCCCCTACGACAAGCTGATCCTCGCCACCGGGGCCACGCCGCGACATCTGCCGGAGGATGCAGGCGGAAATCTGGACAATGTCTTCACCTTCCGTGCGCTGGCCGATGCTGACAGGCTGCGCGACCGGATGCGCCCGGGGCAGCGGCTGCTGGTGGTGGGTGGCGGCTATATCGGGCTGGAGATGTCGGCGGCGGCCGTGGAACTGGGCCTCGAGGTTACCCTGATCGAGATGCAGGAGAGGATCCTGCACCGCGTCGCCGCGCCGGCGACCGCCAATTGGTTCCGCGATTTGCACCTGCGCCGCGGCGTCGATCTGCGCGAAGGGGTGGGGCTGGAGCGGCTGATTTCCGACGGGCGCGAGGCGGTGCTGGCCGCGCTCTCCGACGGCTCGGCCGTGGGCGTCGATCTGGTGGTCGCGGGCATCGGCGTTACAGCCAATGACAGTCTTGCGCGGGCCGCCGGTCTGACGGTGCAGAACGGCATCCTGACCGACGGCTGCTGCCGGACCTTCGATCCCGATATCTATGCTATCGGCGACTGCGCGGTGTTCCCGTTCAGGGGAGAACCGACGCGGCTCGAATCCGTGCAGAACGCCTGCGATCAGGGCGAATATGTCGCCGATCATATCCTCGGGGTGGCGCCACCGACCTATGTGCCTGAACCTTGGTTCTGGTCGGATCAATATGATGTCTCGCTGAAGATCGCCGGGCTGAACCGCGGCCATGACCGGGTGGTGATCCGTGCGGGCGAACGGCCCGGCGCGCTGTCGGTCTGGTATTTTCAGGGTGACCGTTTCCTTGCCGTCGACGCGATGGAAGACCCCAAGGCGTACATGATGGGCAAGCGCTGGCTTTCCGCAGGTCTCTCGCCCGACCCGGCGGAGCTGGCCGATGCAGCACGCCCGTTGAAATCCATTCCGGCCGAAGCCGCGGCGCCGCAGCCGGCCTGACACAGGAGAGACCCGATGACCGACCAGACCCAAACCGGTGGCGAGGCCCTCGTTTCGGCGCTGATTGACGCCGGAACCGAGACCCTTTTTGCCATTCCGGGCATCCAGCTTGACTGGGCGGTCGATGCCCTGGCGGCGCGGCCGGAGCTTTCGGTCTATGTGCCGCGCCACGAGCAATCAGTCAGTTACATGGCCGATGGCTATGCACGGGTCACCGGTCGGCCCGGCGTGGGCATGGTGGTGCCGGGCCCCGGCATGCTGAACGCCACCGCCGGGTTGTCGACAGCCTATGCCTGCAATTCGCCGCTGGTGTTCCTGGTCGGGCAGATCCATTCGCAATCCATAGGCAAGGGTTATGGCAACCTTCACGAGATTTCGGATCAGAGCGCCATCCTGCGCGGGCTGACCAAGTCTCAGGAACTGGTCACCGACCGCGACCGCATCTCCGGCGCCGTTGCCGAGGCCTTCGCCAGCGCCATGACCGGGCGGCGGCGGCCGACGGCGGTGGAGATCCCTTACGATATTATGATGGCCAATGGCGCTGCTGCAACCGAGGCGCCGGGGCAGTCCGCTCCGGCCGAGCCGGACGGGGAGCAGATCGCCCGCGCGGTAGAGCTGATTGCGGCGGCGGAGTTCCCGGTTATCTATATCGGCGGCGGGGCGATGGAGGCTGGCAGAGAGATCGCCGCGCTGGCTGAGAAACTGGGTGCGCCGGTGGTGGCCAGCGACAACGGTCGCGGCGCCATCCCCGACAGCCACCCGCTGTCGTTCAACGCACTGGCCGGGCGGCCGCTGTTCGACCGCGCGGATCTGGTTCTGGTGATCGGCTCCCGCTTCATGGACATCATGACGCCGGAGCCGTCCTGGCCGCAGCAGGGCAAGACCTTCATCTATCTCAATATCGACCCCGCCGATCTGGGGGGGCTGCGGCAGGGGGTGGTGGATATCGTCGCCGATGCCCGCGCCGGTGCCCTCGCACTGACCGATGCGGTCGCCCGCCGCGATGGGATGAGCGCGGAACAATCGGCACGGATCAAGGGCTGGGCACAGGCACAGATCGAAGCGACCGGTGTGCTCTGGGACTATGTTGCGGCGATCCGCGCCGCACTGCCCGATGACGGCATCTTCGTCAACGAACTGACCCAGGTGGGCTATCTCGCCCGCATCGCCTTCGAATGCCGCCAGGCGCGCTGCCTAATCGGCCCCGGCTATCAGGGCACGCTGGGCTATGGCTATCCCACCGCGCTGGGCGCGGCGGTCGGCGGGTCCGGGCGGCGGGTGTTCTCGATCACAGGCGACGGCGGTTTCGGCTGGTCGCTGCAGGAGCTCGCCACCGCGCGGCGCTACTGCTTGCCGGTTACCTTGATGGTCTTCAACGACGGTCACTACGGCAACGTACATGCGATCCAGACCAATACCTTCGGCCGCAATTACCTCACCGAGCTGAGCAACCCCGAATTCGCCGATCTGGCCCGCGCTTTCGGCATAGATTTCGCCCGCGCTGCCAGCCCGGCAGAACTGCAGGGCGTGCTGAGTGAAAGTGTCACCGCCGACGGGCCGCTGCTGGTCGAGGTGCCGGTCGGAAAGATGGCGAGCCCTTGGCCGCTGCTGCGGCTGCGGCCGATGGGAGGCGGCGAGGCGGACGATTACAGCGCGCTTTTCTGATGCAGAGCGAGGCGTGCCCGACAAGGGCGGCGGATCCGCCCGGAGCAGAGACATGAGGAGCATTTTTCAATGGTGAGCATCACCTTTATCGAGCCCGACGACACCCAAAAAACCGTGCAGGCCGAACCCGGCTTCTCGCTGATGGAGGTGGCGGTGCGCAACAACATCGACGGCATCGCCGCCGAATGCGGCGGCCAATGCTCCTGCGCCACCTGCCACGTTCTTATCGAGGGCGATTTCTTCGACAAGGTCGGCGCGCCGGTGGACGATGAGGAGGATATGCTGGATTTCTCCGACAACCGGCAGCCGAATTCCCGCCTCGGCTGTCAGGTGGAGGTCACCGGGGACTTCGACGGAATGATCGTGCAGGTGGTGGGCGGAGCTCTCTGATCCGCGGCCCGAGAGGGGGGGCTGCGGCGGCGCTGAGGGAGAAGGCGAAAGAGATGGCGAGGGCAGAGAGCGAGCACAGCGCGGGGGCAGGGGGCCGATGACCGTCCAGTCACCCGCCGGGCCGGCGGCGGCCGCCGCTGTCAGGATCGGCCCCGGCGTTCCCGGATTCACCCGCACGCGCTGGGCGCTGTTCGCCTCGGGCTTCACCATCTTCGGGCTGCTCTACTACGTCCAGTCGCTGCTGCCGGTGTTCTCCGAAGAGCTTGGCGTGTCGCCGGCGCAGAGCAGCCTGGCGCTCTCCAGTACCACCGGGGTGATGGCCTTTGCCCTGTTGTTCGCCGGGGCGATCTCGGATGTGGTGGGGCGCAAGACGATCATGACAATCTCGTTGCTCTCATCCTCGCTGCTGACGCTGGCCATGGCCTTCGTTCCGGGCTGGAGCGGGGTGCTGGCGATCCGCTTCCTCATGGGCATCTCGCTTTGCGGGGTGCAGTCGGTGACAATGGCCTATCTCGCCGAAGAGGTTGAGCCCAAGGTACTGGGGGCGACGCTGGGCCTCTTTATCTCGGGCAGCGCGCTGGGCGGGATGTTTGGGCGCATGTTCGCCTCGATCCTTGCCGATCAGGCGGGCTGGCGGGTGGCGGTTGCGGTGATGGGCGTGGCGGGGCTGATCGCGACCATCTATTTCCGCGCCGCCCTGCCGCCTTCGCGCCATTTCGTGCCGCGCGCGCCCGGAGCAGAACGACTGGTGGCCGAGTTCAAGACCATCGTGCGAGACACTGTACAACTCCGCTTGTTTATCGTCGGCTTTGCCGTGATGAGCTGTTTCGTCACCACTTATAACTTCATCACCTTTCGGCTAACCGAGCCGCCCTTCGATCTGTCCCAGACCGTAGTGGGTTTCATCTTCCTGATTTACCTGTTCGGCAGTGCCGGCGCGACCTTGGCGGGCATCCTGGCCTCCCGGCATGGGCACAACCGTGTGCTGTGGGGCCTGGTTTTCGTCATGGTGACGGGCGTCCTGATCACCCTTTCGGACCACTTGTTCGTGGCCCTGATCGGGCTATCGGTTTTGACCTTCGGGTTGTTCTCCTCCCACAGCGTCGCCAGCGGCTGGGTGAGCATGCGCGCCCGGCAAAGCAAGGCGCTGGCGGCCTCTCTGTATCTGTTCGCGTACTATCAGGGCGGGAGCATCATCGGGGCAAGCGGGGGGCTTTTCTGGGAGGCAGGCGGTTGGGCCTCTGTCGTGACATTGGTCGTGAGCATCGGCTGCTTTGGGGGACTCGTAGCCTTGTCCCTGATACGGTGCACGCCTCGCGAAACGACCGGAGATTCGACAGACGGACTCTCAGGGGGATAACCTTGGGGGCAGGGTCTGTCCTCGCCCGAGAAGGTATTGCAGCGTTAAGCTTCTTGGGGATAGCGTCGAAACGCTAGATGTCCCTTGCGCGCAGTGCCGGAATGCTCGCTATGACACCTTTTAATTCGCCTGAGCGCTACGCCGCCAACAGATCCTTTTCCATCTTGGCGAAGAGCTTGACGTCCTCTTCCGGGCTCTCGAAGAGGTGCCCATAGACATCCATCGTCATGTTGATCGAGGAGTGCCCGAGCAAAGCCTGGATCTTCTTCGGGGGCCAGTTCTGCTCGATGAAGAGTGAGGCTGCTGCATGCCGCAGAGCATGGAAGCTGAACTTGGCGCTGCCGTTGTCGTCCACGATACCGTTCTCGACCAGCAAAGGGACAAGAACTCGGTTGTGAATGTTGGAGTGGTTCTCGATCTTGCCCTTTCCGTTCGGAAACACGAGATCGAGATCGCCTTTCGGACAGAGCGACCTCCAAGCAGTGAGAGTGTCGACCACGACCGGCGCCATCGGGATGCTGCGCTTGCTGGTGCGGCTCTTAGGCTTGCCCATGTTATTGAATCGATCCGCGCGTTGGCGGACGTGAATGAGTTTGCGGTCGAAGTCGACACAATCCCAAGTCAAGCCACGTAGTTCGCTGATCCGCATCCCAGTGAAGATGGCAGTCACGATCAGCGGCCGATGTCGATCCGGCGCCTTCTCAAGCATCACGCGGATTTCTTCCTTGGTCGGGATCGTACGCTCTTCCTCATCGCGCCGGTTCCGGGGCAGCTTCACATCCCGGGCGACATTGTGCGCAATCCATTCCCGGTCGAGGGCTTCCCCAAGCGCCGATCGAAGACTGCCAAGGACCTTCTTGGTCATGGCGCGCGACAAGCCATCGTCCTGCAGATCGTCGAGGAAGTCCTTGACGTCCGCACGGGCGAGCTCGCTGACCAGCAGACCCCCAATCTTCTGGTCAATGTGATGATCGACGTGACCGCGATAGCTGCGGATCGTGGCCCGTTCCAGGTTGTTGCGTTCGCATTGCTTGAGCCAGGCGTCACAGGCATCGCGGATGGTCTTGTCGTGGCTTCTCATATCAACCCCATGTTGTTTCTCTGATATGAGCATTATATCAGACCGGGACGCGTCCGTCGGGCATTATCCCATTCGGGAGATGGGTTTATTGCAATATTTCAGTAGGTTGTTTGTTTGTCCGGCTGATGCCTGAGGATACATAGCTGGTGCTATTGGGAGTGTAATATGGGAGAGGAGAAGGCAAGTTCACCGGAGACTCTGTTTATCCAGGTGGTTCGCACAAACGGTCGGGCGAAACGCCTTGCCGACTTGATGAAACAGCAAGATGTCATCCTTCAGAACATTGCTTTCAGTGCGTACAAGACTGCATACGGCCTGACATCGTATGAGCCGTTTCTGATACGCCGCGGCACTGGACATTTCGACCCAAGTACAGACCCTGACGTCCTCAAGATGGTTGCGCGGGCTGAAGACAGCGCATCAGCCGTGATAGATGACTTCCGGCGGCTGATCGACTTCTCGGACATGAAGAAAGCAAAGGATCAGATCCTTTTCCTCACGAAGAACTTTCCGACCCTCTACAGCATTGAGCATGGCACGCATTTGCATCAGCTCACTGCGAGGCGTCTCGCCCAGATAACATTGATGGAGGCCGCAAAGATAGAGTTGCGCTCGAAAGCTGGTCAGCAAGCTGCTCGAACAGCGGGTCCTCTCCTCAGAAAGACAGTTTCACTGCGCGCAAATAAACGCAAATCGAGGCAAGCCGATCGGACAGCCAAGTACCTCATTCACAAGACAGAAGAGATCCGGACCAGTCTTCCCGAAGGCCAGAGGAACAACAAAGCTGCGATCGCACGGGCGCTGCAGGAGGCAGGTATACCAACCCCCTCGAATAAAGGGCGATGGCAAAGCACAACCGTGGCCAGGATCTATGAACGAGCGGGTGAACCGTTCCTGCAGAACATGGAAAGCCCGGGCAAAGACGTGCCATCCAGTGAGGTAGATGAAGACAACACGCAAGACTGATTGCTGAGGAGAGTACGTGAGGTCGATACCCCTCCAGCCCTGCATCGTTGTCAGGTGCTGTCGTCCAGCCAGCTACAAAGATCGGCTGTGGGCAAACGTCTCGTCACTCAGATTTCTTCGGCGGTTTGCAGGGCCTTTGGAGATAGGGACACGCATGTAGAGTAGATCGGGGAAGGGGAGGGAGACTGCGGATCACGCTGCAAACCCCGGAGGGGTTAATTTCGCCTATTTCCTAGATTCTAAGAAATATCATCATGTGATCAGTCAGTAGTGATCTAAGCTATAAGGGAACGAGCCCTGGGGAAACGCTCAGATGTTGAGCTCAATCCGCGATCCGCCCGCGCATGTATCGCTCAGATGACGCCCGTGGGCGTTGAACGCTATGCTCCTGCGGAGGGACGAAAAGTCGAGAAAAGTGTCCGGTATCGCTTCAGGTGATCTACCCAGGCATGACTCGTCAGCCAGGTTGTTCCACGGTCTGAAGTCACCGCGCTCAAATAAGAGCGCATAGAGTGGCGTCTTGTGTTGGCCGCTGGGTCATATCATCTGAGACGCTAATCGCATCCTACGCGCGATTCTTGAAGCCTCAGGGCGCAACTTGAGTGGAGAGGACGCTCTCTTGGCCCCGCAGCATGTTGGCCGGCGGCAAACCACTCGAAGTGCTCAGCGTTTCCAGTCTCGCGTCAGCCCCTTCAAAGCCGTGTCGAAGCGGCGGTTGAGTTCCTCATAGGACATGAGCCGTCCCTTCTTCCGCAACCGCACAGGCTCATCAGATGTTTCGCCGCGCTCATAGGCCGCATGATTGACAGCCTCGATCGCGCGATGCAGGCGATCCAGGCCGTAGACTCCGCTGCGCTTGAAGACCTCCTGCTCGGTCACCTTGACCGGAAAGGGCAAACTGTCGGTTTCGCAGGTTGCGCCGAGGGTCGGAAGAAAGAACTCGAAGAAGGGTTTGCGGATGCCCTGGAACTTGAAGCCAAAGAGATCTCCAACGGTCGTAAGATCCACGGCGCCGTGCCCGCCCACTATGTCAGATGTCCCTTGCAGCGTAACTTCCAACCTGGCGCGGCAGTTATCCGGGGCGAGCTGAATGGCATCGCCGGTTTTGGGATCTCGCCTGTCTGTGATCTTGTCCATTGAGCGTAGCGCGACCAAGAAATCACGAGCGCCGACCCAGTACGTATGATCCACGGGCGGCTGATTGTGTGCTGCTCGCTGCAATGCCGGTCTGTGACGCTCGTCGACGCCAAGACGGTGGAAATGACGAACAAGGTCCCCAGATACTGTGCTCCCCCGGGTCTTTAAGACGAAAGTCGCTCCGGAGTTTTCGTACTCTGATCCGAACGTGCGAGGGCGACAGTAGACTTCTTCGGTCAAAACGGCTTCTGGCCGCAGGTGGCGCCGCAGGAGTTCCACCATCTGCCAGCGGCACAGGTCACGGTCGTCATCATTCAATTCGAGCGATTTGCGAACATAGAAATCGACCGAGATTTCGATCCCGGCGATCGGCAGGTCTTCAATCGAATTAGTGTCTGCGTCGTAGTACGCTGCAATCTCGTGGAGCAGAGCTTGGAAGGAGCGCGGGGCCGGATCTTGGAATTTCAGGCAGAACTGGTTGCCGTGATGTCTCTCTTCGTCATTTGGGCCAGATACATAAACAGACGTGGCCCCTCCCTGCCTCTCAAGCATTCGATTGACCGTCCGATGCATGTTCACGGCTTGGTGACGGCCGGGCGTCGCAAGACGTATCTTGATCCAGTCAATCACCGCCTTTGCCTGGTAGCGACTCAGATCTATTCTGGGCTTCAGCACGGTTCGGCCGGCGAGAACGGGTTGCATACTTCGATCCGGGGCGGCGGCATAGGCTTCAGCGTCATAAATCAGCGCGGGCGGACGCGCTGCATCCGGCCATTCCGGGGGCTTGCGAAACCTAAGCGGGATTTCGAACTCGGTCATCGTGATGCGGGACGCGCTTTGTCTTGAGGTCGTCCGGTTGATTTGGGTGCAGCCGCTCCAAGTGCAACCACCTTGGGAAAGCTTTGGGACGCGGCATCGTAGAATCTGCTGCCTGCGAAATCCTCGTGATACAAGCGTCGCCGGAGGGTTCCTCCCGTACAGGATACCGTTTGGGAAAGGTGGCGCTTTCGCCTTGATCACCCCGTCAAAGGAACTCCTGGGTTCTACCGGAAACGGTGCGCCGGTCCGGGCGACATCATCTCACAATAAGTGACTCTGCCTAGCACGCCGTACCGGTGGATATTGGAAGTCCTAGGTGAGGTGGGTGGTGTATGTAGAGCAATCCCTCCACCCGGCGTAGGATTGGTGCCGTTCCTTGGAGAGGGTGTCACGGTCGGGCCAGGAATGGGTGAGAAATCCGTAAATCGTCCCATGCCAAGTACTTGCCGGAAATATCCCCGTACTAACCCCGTCGTAATCCCGTCCGGATTCGTAGAATTCCTTACGGGGTTTCGTAGCGGTTCCGTGCAGACAGAGGCGTTCAGTCCCCGGTCTTGATCGATCTGTGCGAGACAGGTGAAACCCGCGGTCATGTCATGCGGCAGTGGCTAAGCCGTCGTGTCTCAGAAACGCGTCGGTGGCGCCGTTTCGTCGTTCGGTGGCCTCTGTCTTGGGAGACTGCCTTCAGGCCTCTCTACGCGCTCTCTGCTGTCTCTCGCAGGTGATAGAAGGCAACTGATGCGGACGCGTTCGTGCTCACTAAAACAAAGCATCAGAAGCAGTCATCGAAAGGGATATCTGATGCCATTTAGCGTCACCGCCAATATGCTCGCCCAAGCAATCGAAGCCTCGGACCTGACCCAGCGCGAAATCGCTGACCGGACTGGGTTTCAGAAAGCCAATGTCATCTCGATGCTGAAGAGCGGGGAGATGCGCGTTCCACTCGAGCGCATCCCAGCCCTGTCGCGCGCGTTGGGAATGGATGAACGCGCGTTCCTGTTGGTTGCGATCGAGGAATACCATCCCGGCGTGCACGAGGTGTTGGTGGAAACCCTCGGCTTGCCTCTGTCAGATGCGGAGCTGGGGATCCTGACAATGTTCCGCATGGCAAGCATGCGCGGTGCAATCGAGATCGAAGGCCCGTTTAAGCGGGCACTGGAAGGGCTGCTTGAGCTGTCCGCGATGGCCAGCGGGTGAGGCGAGATCGTATTTCTGTAAAGCGCGGCCGTTTCCACAGCGTTGAGGGGTTATAGGAGCCTTCCGGTAGGCGCTTCGTGTGTACTTCACGGCGACAGAGTTCTCGCAGAACCAAAAGCATTTACCGGATGCATAACTATTCGAGTCAAGCATGCATGCAAAAGGTGCTTGCACTTTGCATAAGGGGCCACGAGCTGAAAAACGTATCGCTGTTTCGGGAGGTCTGTTTCAACGCCTGTCTGCCTTGACTGGAAATGCCGAGCGCCCACGCGCCGAGTTGGAGAGCTCGACGCAGATGGAGAGGTGGCATCGCATATCTTAGGGAGCGGCTGGCGACCTGCATAAAATGAACATCATCCGCGATCGCCTCAGGCCTGACGATCTGGAGGCGTCGCTTTGCGCTGAGTCGCCGGACGGCGGCGCTCCCAGAGCAGAAACCGGCGCAGCGCGGGCTCAGCAGGCGGCCGTGATGATGACTTCGACCTTTAGCCCGGGGCTGGCCAGCTTGGCCTCGCCACAGGCGCGGGCGGGCGCATAGCCCTGAGGTACCCAGGCATCCCGGACCGTGTTCATCTCGGCGAAATCGGACATATCCGCCAGCCAGATGATGGCCAGCAGGTTTCCTTCGCGCGACGTACCCGCGGTTTACGGCAGCGCGTCGATCCGGGCCAGGCAGTCGCGGGTCTGCTCGGTCACCGTCGCGCCGTTGCCGACCTGACCGCAGAGAAAGGCAACACCTTGTGCTTGACGATCTTGCTCATGCGGACGCCGGTCTCAATTCGTTCGATCATCCCAGATCCCTTCCTCTGTTGCGGCCGCCTCGTTTCTTCCCCTTGGCCCCTGGTGCGGAGACGGCGGTCCGATCGCGGGTGTTATGCGGCGACATCCGGCCGGTTCCACCGTGCGATCGTCTCGGTGCGAGCAAGGTAACGATCGACACTGGTTCACCGGCGCTCGGCGTCGTATGACCGCTCCGAACCGATGAATTCAGGAGGTGTCGCGGTGGAAGGTAAACAGGAGAATGTCGAGCATTCGTTGCTGCTCGATCTCATTCGGGAGGGGGGCAGCAGGGCCGAACCGGTGGCGGTCACCGAGGCGGGAGCGCTGTTCCGCGACCTCGGCTGCACGGTGATCGCGGCCGCCCCGGGCGAGGTGCGGCTGGGCTTTCGCTGTGGCGCGGCGCATGTGCAGGGCAATGGCATCGTCAACGGCGGCATCGTCGCCACCATGCTGGACCTTGGCCTGGCCTGGGCGGCGCTGACCCGCCTGCCGGCCGAGCGCAGCGCCGCCACCATCGCGCTGAACGTCGCCTTTTTGCGGCCGGCGCTGCCGGGGGCGTTCACTGTCACTGGCCGCACCGTCGCCTTCGGATACCGCACCGCGCAGAGCGAGGCGCAGCTCTGCGATGCCGAGGGGCGGCTGATCGCCACCGCCACCTCGCCCTTGGCGTTGCGTGGCGGTGGTGGCGGCTGATCAGGCCGGGCCGGCGGCCCAGCGGCGCAGCAGGTCCTCTGCCGGATCGGCGGACATCGGCGCCAGCGCGGTCCCAGTCGCGGAAAAGCGCGGCGCCGGGGCCGGATATGGCGCCTGCCCCGGCGTGAAGGTGCCGCGCGCCACATTGTGCGGGTGCAGCGGCGCCTCGGCCAGGCTGAGGATCGGGGCGACGCAGGCATCGGTTCCGTCGAACCGCGCCATCCAGTCGTCGCGGCTGCGGGTCAGGAAGATCTCGGTCAGCCGGGCGCCGAGCGCGGGCCAGTTGGCCGGATCGGCGCGGTTGGGCAGCCCGTCGGCATCGGCACCGAGCGCGTCGAGGAAGGCGGCGTAGAACGGATCCTCCAGCGGCATGATCGACAGATAGCCGCCGTCGGCGGTCTCATAGGTGGCGGCGAAGGGACAGCCGCCGTTCATGAAGTCGGCGCCGCGGTTATCATTAAAAAGCCCGGCGTTGCGCAGCCCGTAGGTGGGCCCCATCAGCGCGGCGACACCGTCGATCATCGCCGCGTCGACCACCTGCCCCTGCCCGGTCGCGCGCGCATGCAGCAGCGCGGCCAGCACCCCGGACAACAGGAACATCGCCCCGCCGCCGAAATCGCCGACCAGGTTCAGCGGCGGCGGCGGCGGCCGATCGCCCGGGCCCATTGCATAGAGCGCGCCGGTCAGCGCGAGGTAATTGGCGTCATGCCCGGCGCGGTCGGCTAGCGGCCCGGTCTGGCCCCAGCCGGTGACCCGGCCGATCACCAGCCGCGGATTGGCTGCGAGGCATCGGTCGGGGCCTAGTCCCAGCCGTTCCAGCACGCCGGGGCGATAACCTTCGATCAGCACATCCGCCTGCGGCAGGATGTCGAGCACGGTCTCGATCGCCGCGGGATCCTTGAGGTCGAGCTTCAGCACGCTGCGGCCGCGGAAGATCGGATCGCGGTCCTCGGGTAGCGGCATCTTCGCCCCGCGCTGCTGCGGCGGCGCGATGCGCAGGATCTCGGCCCCCATATCGGCGAGCATCATCGCGCAGAACGGGGCCGGGCCGATGGCGCTCAGCTCGACGACGCGAAGCCCGGCGAGCGGCCCGGGGCTGGGGTGCGGTTGCGGCATGGCGGTCTCCTGGTGAAAATGATAACTTTCGTTATCACTAGTCGACTGCGTGCCGAGATCAAGCCCGGATCGCAGGGCGGCCGCGAAATTGCGGCAGTCAAATCGCGGCGGCGGATCGGTCAATATCGGCCTTTCCAACAATATCGTTCGTTAATATAACGACCGTGACTGATTGGCACGTGCGCCGCGGCGCGGTTTGCCGGAACTGCACGAGGGAGAGGACATGCAGCTCATTGAATTCTTTGACAAGGGCGCCCGAATCGCGCCCGACAGAGTCTATCTGAGGGACGACACCGGCGCGCGCACCTATCGCGAGGCCGAGCTCGCCTCGCACCGAATCGGCAATGGGCTGCGCCGTCTCGGCATCGCCGAAGGCGCCCGCGTCGCGGTCTATTGCCCGAACAGCATGGCTGGTTTCGAATGCCTGATGGGGGCGCTGCGGGCCGGCTGTGTCTGGGTCTCGGCCAATATCCGCAACGCCCGGGAGGACACCACCCATATCCTCAACAACACCGCCACCGAAGTGCTGTTCTTCAGCGCTTCGGGGCGGGAGGATGTGGCGTATTTCCGGCAGCACTGCCCCTCGGTCGCCCATGCGATTTGCGTCGACGGCGATGGTGACGGTGCCGGCGGGTTGTCGCTGGCGCAGCTGATGGAGGGGGCCGCGGATCTCTGTCCGGCTCCGGCGCGCGGACGGGACGATCTAGTGACGCTGTTCAACTCGGGCGGCACCACCGGCGCGCCCAAGGGCGTGATGATGTCGAACCTGGCCTGGGAGAGCCTGATCGCCAACCAGCGCGCAACGCGCTACCTGGAGGAGCCGGTGCAGCTAGTGGCAGCGCCAATGACTCATGCCGCCGGCGCCTTCATGCTGGCGCTGGCGCCGATGGGGGTGCGCAACGTGTTCCTGCGCGGTTTCGAGCCCGAGGCGGTGATGCAGGCGATCGAAGAGCATCGGGTGACCCATCTGTTCCTGCCGCCGACGGCGATCTATCGCATGCTGGCCCATCCGAACGTGCGGGATTACGATTATTCCTCGCTGCGCTATTTCTCCTATGCGGCGGCGCCGATGGCACCGGAGAAGATCGTCGAGGCGATCGAGGTGTTCGGTCCGGTGATGGCCACCGGCTTCGGCCAGACCGAATCCGGGCTCGACGTCACCTATTTCGGCCCCGAGGACCATGTGGCGGCTATCGAGAGCGGCAATCTCGCGCGGCTGCACAGCTGCGGGCGCGAGACGCCTTATGTCCGGGTGGCGATCATGGGCGAGGATGGCAGCCTGCTGCCGCCCGGAGAGCCGGGCGAGATCGTGGTGCGCGGCAATCAGGTCATGATGGGCTATTGGAATGCCCCGAAGGAAAGCGCGCGTGCCTTTCGCGGCGATTGGCTGCTGACTGGTGATATCGGCTATCAGGACGATGAGGGCTGGTATTACCTAGTCGACCGCAAGCGCGACATGATCATCTCGGGCGGGTTCAACGTGTTCCCCGCCGAGGTCGAGAAGGTCGTGATCGCCCATGAGGCAGTGCAAGATTGCGCCGTGGTGGGGGTGCCCGACCCGGACTGGGGCGAGGCGGTTCTGGCGGTGGTGGAACTGAAACCCGGCGCTTCGGTCACGGCCGAGGAGCTGCATCTGTTCTGCCGCCCGCGCCTGGGCGGGATCAAGACGCCGAAGCGGTTCGAATTCAGTCGGGCGCTGCCGCGCAGTGCGGTCGGCAAGGTCCTGCGCCGCAAGGTGCGCGAAGTCTTCTGGCAAGAGGCCGGCCGGCAAATTTGACAGGCAGAAATGATAACGATGTTGACAATAACGAACGATATTATTAACAAGAATCCACCGGGCAGAGTCGTTGAGGAGAACTCTAGCCGCCGGAGAGGGAGGAGACATGAATAAACTTGCAGCATTTGCGACGGCTGCGGCTTTTGCCGCGGCCACGGCGCAAACCGCTATTGCCGGAACCACCTGGCGCCTGTCGCATTGGGTGCCCGCCGCCAATCCGGTGCAGACGCTGGGGCTGGAGCCCTGGGCCAAGTCGATCGAAGCGGCCACCGAGGGCCGGCTGAAGATCGAGATCTATCCCGCGCAGCAGCTCGGTGCAGCGCCGGATCACTACGACATGGTGCGCGACGGCATCGCCCAGATCGGCTGGGTCGCCCCGGGCTACGAGCCCGGCCGCTTCCCGGTCCACGAGCTGCCGGAGCTGCCCTTCCACGCCACCGACGCGATCCAGGCGGCGGCAGCGATCAAGGAATGGTACATGCCGATCGCAGAGCGGGAGATGCCCGAGATCTTCTATTGCCTGTCCTTCCCGCATGATCCAGGCGGGCTGCACACCAAGATGCCGGTGCATGTCCCCGGCGATCTGAAGGGACGCAACATCCGCGCCGGAACCGCGACGATGGCGCGCTATGTCGCGCTGGTCGGCGGCGTCAGCGTGCGGGTGCCGGTGCCCGAAGCGCGCGAGGCGATCGCCCGCGGGCTGGCCGACGGGCTGACCTTTCCTTGGGGGTCGTTGCAGATCTTCGGGATCGAGAAAGAGACCCCCTATCACCTCGACGCCCCGTTCTACATTGCGCCGCAGGCCGTTCTGATCAACCGCGCTGCGCTGGACGGGTTACCGGAGGAAGACCGGCAGGTCGTGCTGGATCACTGCACGCCGGACTGGTCGTCGCAAATCACCCGCGGCTGGGCCGAGGTCGAGATGGCCGGCCGCGAGCGGCTTCGCAACGATCCGGCGCATACCGCCTATGTGCCGACCGAGGCCGAGCTGGCGGAATGGAAGGCCTCGACCCTGCCGCTGCTGGATGAATGGAAGGCGGCGGTGACCGCCCGCGGCGAGGACGCCGATGCCATCTACCAGTCCTGGCTGGACGCGCTGGACCGTCACGGCGTTCTCATGAAGTGATCTGTGTGCGCGGCCCCGTCTCGGGGCCGCGCCCAACTGGGGAGGGGACATGAGCGCTATTCTCGCTCGTTTCTTGCGCGTTGTGGAGTGGATCGCGGGCCTGGCTCTGTGCCTGGCGATGCTGATCGTCACGGTCTCCGCGCTGGGACGCTATCTGCTGACCATGCCGGTCCCGGATGCGTTCGACATCTCGCGCCTGCTGATCGGCGCGGCGATTGCCTGGGGCCTGGCAGCGGTAGAGCTGCGGGCCACCCATATCCGGCTGGAGCTTTTCGCCGGGCCGTCGCGCAGCCCGATCGGCAAGGCGATCACCGTGTTCGGCTGGGCCGTCGCGCTGGTCTTCGCGGTGGTGGTCTGCTGGACGATGTGGGGCAAGGTGCAGGGCGCCTTCCAGCACACCACGGTCACATCCGACCTGCGGCTGCCGCTCTGGCCGTTCTATGTGCTGATCTGGGGTGGCATCGCCGCCATCGTCGTCGCGGTTCTGCTGCGTCCCTTTCATGTGCCCGACTGGACCGCAGAGGACAGGAAATATGAGTGAAGCGGATTATGTTGCCATCGGGGGCTTCGTCGCGCTCTTCGTGCTGCTAGGCCTGCGGGTGCCGATCGGCATCGCCATGGGGCTTATCGGTACCTGCGGCTTCGGCCTGCTTACCAGCCCCAATGCGGCGCTGAGCATCCTGGCGCAGGCGCCGATCGCCACGCTGACCAATTACAGCCTGACGCTGATCCCCTTCTTCATCGTCATGGGGGTTTTCGCCACCAACTCGGGCATGTCGAAAGAAATCTTCGCCGCTGGCCAGGCCTGGTTTGGCTCGTTCCGTGGCGGCGCGGCGCTGTCGACCATCGGTGCTTGCGCCGGCTTCGCGGCGATATCGGGCTCCTCGGTGGCCACTGCGGCCACCATGTCCAAGGTGGCGCTGCCCGAGATGCGGCGGTTCGACTATCCCGACCGGGTGTCGAGCGGCGTGGTCGCGGCCGGCGGCACCCTGGGCATCCTGATCCCGCCCTCGGCCGTGCTGGCGGTCTACGGCTTCATCACCGAACAGGACATCGGCAAGCTGTTCATCGCCGGCATCGTGCCGGGGCTGCTGGCGGTGGTGATGTATATGGCCACGGTGCGGATCTATTACGGCCGCAGTCTGCCCAAGGGCGATCCGTTCGATTTGCGTCGCGCACTGGCTTCGCTGCGCGGCATCTGGGCGGTGTTCCTGCTGTTCTTGGCGGTGATGGGCAGCATCTATCTGGGCATCGCCTCGCCGACGGATGCGGCCGGTATCGGCGCCGTGCTGACCGCCATCATCGGGCTCGCCCGCCGGCGCCTGCGGCTGTCGACGGTGTTCTCCAGCGTCGTCGAGGCGCTCTATACCTCGGCGGCGATCTATTCGGTGCTGATCGGCGCCATGCTGTTCAGCTATTTCCTGGCGATCACCCAGACGCCGCAGAAGATCACCGGCATCCTGATCGGCTTCGATGTCGGCGCCTATGGCACGCTGGCGCTCATTCTGTGCTTCTTCCTGCTAATGGGGGCGATCTTCGATGCCATGGCGATGGTGATCCTGCTGGTGCCGATCGTGTTCCCCGTCATCGTACAGCTGGGCTTCGACCCGCTGTGGTTCGGGGTGATAGTGGTAATGACGGTGGAACTGGCGCTGATCACGCCGCCGATCGGGATGAATGTCTTCGTCCTAAACTCCGTCAACCGCGATATCGGGCTGCCGACTATCTTCAAGGGCGTCCTGCCTTTCGTCATCACCGACCTGCTGCGGCTGATCCTGATGATCGTTCTGCCGGCGCTGGTGCTGTTCCTGCCTGGCACAATCAAATGACCTGACCGCCGGGCACGTGAAAATCGCTCCCGGCGGAGGAAGTCTGTGTTGACTATAACGATCGTTATTAATAATAAAATGCCGAACTGAGTTGAGAGTGGAGAAACAGGAATGCGTGACGTCTATCTGATTGGCATCGACATGACCCCGTTCGGGGTTCAACGGGATCGGTCCGTCGGCGATCTGGCCCGTCAGGCGGTTTCGGGCGCCTTGACCGACGCCGGGGTCGCACCCGATGAGATCGGGTCGGTGATGTTCGCCAACGCCGCCCAGGGCGCGCTGGAGGGGCAGCATTCGCTGCGCGCCCAGCATGCGCTGCGGCCGCTGGGTATCCACACCGCGCCAATGGTCAACCTCGAGGACGCCTGCAGTGGCTCTAGCGTGGCCTTTAACCTGGCGGTCAACCAGGTGGCCAGCGGGGTGACCGACATCTCACTTGCCGTCGGCGCCGAGAAGCTGACCACCGACGACAAGGACAAGAAGCTGGCGATCTTCGCGCAGCCGCTCGATCTGGCCGGGGTGAAGGCCTTTGTCCGCGACTACATGCCCACCGTCGAGGATATCCAGCCGCCCGCCGGGGTCGAAATCGACCCCAAAATGCGGTCGATCTTCATGGACAGCTATTCGATCCTCGCGCGGATGCACATGAAGCGCTACGGCACCACCTGGGAACAGATCGCCATGGTGTCGGAGAAGAACCACTACCATTCGACGATGAACCCGCTGGCGCAGTTTCAGAAGGCGATTCCGCTCGAGGACATCCTCAAGGCGCGGGTGATCTCCTGGCCGCTGACCCTGCCGATGTGCTCACCGGTGAGTGATGGCGCCGCGGCGGCAGTTCTGGGCACCCGAGAGGTGGCCGAGCGCATCGGAATGGACCGCGCGGTGAAGGTCCTGGCCTGCACCGCCCGCGGCGGCACCCCACGCGACATCGCCGACAGCAAGAACGCCGCCATGCATCTGGCCGCGCTCAAGGCCTATGACCAGGCCGGCATCTCCCCGCAGGATATTTCGGTGGCCGAGGTGCATGACGCCTCGGCCTATGCCGAGATCAACCTGATCGAGATGATCGGGCTCTGCGGTTTCGGCGAGGGCGGCCGCTTCACCGAAAGCGGCGCCACCCGGCTCGGCGGCAAGGTGCCGGTCAACACCTCGGGCGGGCTGCAGTCCAAGGGGCACCCGATCTCGGCCACCGGCATCGGCCAGCTTTACGAACTGGCGACTCAGCTGCGCGGCGAGGCCGGCGCACGGCAGGTCACGGGGGCGAAGTACGCGATTTCGGCCAATGGCGGCGGCTTCTACGGCGTCGAGGACGTGATCGCCTGCGTCACCATTCTGGGCAAGTGACCGCAGCCCTGCGGAGAGGAAAGGGAGAACCGATGGACTACACCGATATCGAAGTCGAACACCGCGGCCATGTCTCCTGGCTTTGGCTCAACCGGCCGGACCAGATGAACGCGATGCGCGCCAACACGATGGTCGAACTGAAGCATGCCTTCGAGACGCTGGGCGCGCGTGACGAGACGCGGGTGATCATGTTCTCGGGGCGCGGCCGCGGCTTCTGCGCCGGGGCGGACCTCAAATCCGACGGCGCCACCGAGGGCGACGCCACCCCGATCATGCGCTTTCTGGTTGCCGCGACCGACATGGAGACATCGCTCTATGCGGTCGAAAAGCCGATCGTCGCGGTGGTCAACGGCATCTGCATGGCCGGCGGGCTGGAGATGGCGCTGATGTGCGATTTCATCGTTGCCTCGAAGACCGCCAAGATCGGCGACGGCCACCTGAATTTCGGCGCCATGCCGGGGGGCGGGTCGTCGGTGCGGCTGCCGCGGATCGTCGGCTCGGGTGTGGCCAAGTTCCTGATGTATTCGGGCCGCACAATGCGGGCCGAGGCGCTGGTGCCGCTGGGGCTGGTGGCCGAGGTCTATGAGCCCGAGGAGACCGAGGCCGGCGCCCAGAAGCTGGCCGAGGAGATCGCCGCCAAGAGCCCGCTGGGGCTGCGTACGGTGAAATGGCTGATCGACGGCGGCGCCGACCAGCCGCTGCCGCAGGCACTGAAGACCGAGAAGCTGGCGGCCGGTCAATACCTGACATCCTACGACGCCGCCGAGGGCGCCCGCGCCTTCGCCGAAAAGCGCGCGCCGGAATTCCAGGGCCGCTGAGGCCGAAGATCGCAAAAGGGAGAGTTCTATGGAACTGAAGGACAAGGTCGCCATCGTGACCGGCGGGGGCTCCGGCCTCGGCGAGGCGATGGTGCGAAAGATGATCGCGGAGGGCGGCCGGGCCACCATCCTCGATCTCAACGAGGCGCGCGGCGCCGCGCTGGTCGCGGAGCTGGGGCCGCAGGCGCTGTTCTGCAAGGCCGATGTGTCGAGCGAAGCAGAGGTGCAGGCAGCGGTCGACGCCACGGTGGCGACCCATGGCGGGCTGCATATCGCGGTCAACTGTGCCGGCATCCCCGGCCGCGCCGGCCGCATCGTCAGCCGCAAAGGGCCGATGCCGCTGGCCGATTTCGAGATGGCGCTCAGGATCAACCTGCTGGGCACCTTCAACGTCTGCCGGCTGGCGGCCGAGGTGATGGTGCAGAACGACCCGACGGGCGAGGACGGCGAACGCGGGGTGATCATCAACACCTCCTCGCTGGCCGGGATCGAGGGGCAGATGGGCCAGATCTGCTATGCCGCGAGCAAGGCCGGCGTGATCGGCATGATGCTGCCGCTGGTCCGCGATCTGTCGCAGTTCAACATCCGTACCTGCACCATCGCGCCGGGTCTCTTCGAGACGCCGATGGGCGCCGGCACCCCGGAGGAGATCAAGGAGAAGCTGGTGGCGCAGCTGGAGGCGCCCAAGCGCATGGGCAAACCGTCCGAATTCGCTAGCCTGGCGGCGCATATCATCCAGAACCCCTATCTCAACGGCGAGCTGATCCGGCTCGACGCCGGCACCCGGCCGCCGCCGCGCTGAGCCGCGGTCGCGGCGGCGCCGCCTGCGCATTTCAGGTTCACCATGGTCGTATCATCCGTTATTACCTCGGCAATGTTGGCGGCGCCTGCAAGGCGCCGTCACGGGCATGGGTGACGAGATACCGGGAGAGCGTCAGATGGCACAGAACGACGGGAAAACGAAGCTGACCGAGGCGGATGCAGGACAGTTGGGCTTTGCCATGAGCCGGTTGACCAACCTGATGACCCATCCGTTCTTTGCCAGCTTCGCCAAGGAGTTCGACCTGAACCTGACCGAGTGGCGCATGCTCTACGTGCTCGACAAGAACCCCGACATCGCCGCGCGCGAGGTGAGCTTCCTGTCGGGCATCCATGTGATGAGCATCAGCCGCGCCGTGCAGGGGCTGCGCAATAAGGGTTACATCACCGAGACGGTGGACCCGGAGGATCGCCGCCGAATCCGGCTGAACATGACGCCGGAGGGGCGCCACGTCTGCCACCAGATCCGCGATCACGCCAACGCCGGCGCGGTCCGCCTGTTCGAGGTGCTGACGCCGGAGGAATTCCAGGCGCTCTGGCGGATCGAAAAGAAACTGACCAAGCGGGCGGTCGAGCTGACCATGGGGGTCGGCAAGGCGTCCCGCACCCAGACCTGAACACCGGCCCGCAAGGCACCGGGCGCTGCGCGCCCGTCCGCATCGCTTTCATCGGGCCGGTTCACGCAAGTTGGAGAAGAACTGCGATGAACTTTGAACCCAATGAAGAGCAGGTGATGCTGCTGGACAACCTGCGCCGCTATCTGAACGCGGAGCTGCGTCCGATCATGACGAAATACGCCGACGACACAATGCCCAAGGAGGTGGTCGGGCAGGTGTTCCGCCAGCTGTCGCAGTTCGGCATCGGCAGCGGCTGGACGCCGGAAAGCTCGGGCGGATACGGGCTCGACCTGATCACCAGCGGCCTGCTTTACGAGGAGTTGTCGCGGGTCTCGACCGGGGTCGCCGCGGGGGTTTGCGTCAACGACGCGGTCTCGGTGCTGCTGCACCAGCAGGGCAGCGAAGAGCAGAAGGAGGCCTATCTGGCCGATCTGATCTCGGGCCGCAGGATCGCCAGCATCGCGGTGACCGAACCCGGCGTCGGGTCGAACCCCGGCGGCATCCGGACTCGCGCCGAGCGTGACGGCGACATGCTGCGGATCAGCGGCGAAAAGACCTGGATCACCAATGGCGACATCAATGATGTCACCCTGCTGATCTGCCTGGTGGACAATATGCCCAGCCTGGTCCTGGTCGAGCGCGAGGACGGCTATGTCAGCCGACCGCTGAAGAAGCTGGGCCAGAAAGACGGCTCGTCGGCGCAGCTGTTCTTCGACGACGTGAAAGTGCCGGCCAGCCGCATCGTCGGCGCCCCCGGCATCGGCATGCGCGAGGCGGCTCGCAGCTTTGAACGCGCCCGTTGCATGGTCGGTATCTATTGCACCGGGATCGGTGCCGAGGCGCTGGCGCTGGCGCTCGACTATGCCAAGGAGCGCACCCAATGGGGCAAGAAGATCGGCCAGCACCAGCTGGTGCAGGCGCTGCTGGCCGAGATGGCGACCGAGGTGGACTGCTGCCGGCTGCTGTCGCTGCGGGCGCTGTCGCTAATCGAGAAGGGCCAGCGCTGCGAGGATGCGGCGGCGATGGCGAAATGGTATTCCAGCGAGGCGGTGCAGCGGGTCACCACCGCGGCGATCCAGGTGTTCGGCTCTTATGGGCTGTCGCCGGAATACCCGGTGGAACGGCTGTTCCGCGATGCCCGGATGATGAACATCCCCGACGGCACCACCCAGATCCAGAAGCTGATCATCGGCCGGGCGCTGACCGGGATGAACGCGATCGCCTGATCGTCGCGCCGCTGGGGCCCCGACGCTATGAGCGGGGCCCCAGCGTGGTATTCCGGGTGCTTTTACACTGGAGGACGGGCGCCGGTCTCTTGTCCGACGGATCAGAGCATCGGCTTGATCCCTCTTGAGATGGCCGCGGTCATCTCAAGCATGCAGCTTATTGAAGGAAGTTGCCAACTTGTTTGCGCGTGGTTGAGAAGCCTGTGACGTCCTGATCAGCCCCACCTGAGTGGTCCAGTTAGACTGTTAGCGCATGACCGGCTGAGCTTTCATCGGGGCGGTAGTCTAGGGCACTTGATCGGTTTCTGTGGTCGTATGTCCTCCAAAGTGCGATCGGGACCCGAGCCTTGCACAGGCTGCATAAGACTTCGCAATGAGTAGTTCATCGCGGATACGGGACGTTGAAGCTTTCGCAAATACCATTCTCCCAAAGAGAGGCCGGTGCGATGTAGGCCGTTCTGGCGTCGACGGCCTTGATCCAATTCTCAACAGCCTGAGCGACGAACTCGATGCGAACAACCTGAGTCGGGCTTCGAGCCTGGGCGTATCCGCGATCCAGAAACCGGAAGCGCACGACAAGGAACAAAGTCTCCCAACTGCCGCCTAAACGCGGAAGGACGCCCGGCATCTTCCGTCTAAGTCTTTGAAGGGAAATGGTAGCGGAGGAGGGACTTGAACCCCCGACACGCGGATTATGATTCCGCTGCTCTAACCAACTGAGCTACTCCGCCACGGGTGAGAGGGCATTTAGGGGGTTCGGCGGGGCGGGTCAAGCGGGAAACGCCGGTTTTTCCGCATTCCTTGCGCGGCGCCGGGGCAGGGGCCGCGCGCCGGCTCCGGAGTGGGTGTTCACGGCCCCTTGGCGGCCATGCGGCGGATGAAATCGGCGCAGATCTCCGGCCCGGTGATGGGCAGCATATGGCCCCGGCCCGCCACCTCTTCGCAGCCTAAACCAAAGGCTGCCATCGGGGTGCCGTGCCGCGCCGGCGGCAACAGGTAGTCACCGGCCCCGAACAGCACTCCGCCCGGCACCTTCAGCCCGCCGGCATAACGGGCCTGTTGCGCCGCTATCCCTGCATTGGCGGCCATGTAATCGGCCGAGGCGGCGATAAACGCCTTGGGTCGCAGCCCCAGCGCGCCGCCTCCGCGCGTCAGGAAATCCTCGGGGCAGGGCTCGGGGCGGAACACCTGTTCCAGCACCTGCGCCGCGGTCCGCCGGGCCATCGGCACGGCAAGCGTATGGGCGATCACCCGGCGCATCAGCGGCGAGGCCACTTCCAGCCCCTTGAACGCCGGAATATCACCCTCCTGCGGATGGGACAGCGGCGCGATCAGCGCCAGCGCAGCCACCCGCTCGGGCCGGTCCAGCGCCATGGCCAGCGACACGGCACCGCCCAGCGAATGGCCCGCAAGCACCGGCCGCTCCACCCCCAGCGCATCGAGCAGCGCCCAGATCATCCGCGCCTGTTGCGGCAGGGCGGCCAGCGCATCGCTGTCGCGGCTGGAATAACCGCAACCGGGCCGGTCCACTGCGATTAGCCGATACTCCTGCTCCAGCAGATCGGTCACCCCATAGGTGAAATGCTGCAGCTGCCCCGACAGCCCGTGGATCAGCACCACGACGGGCGCGTCGCGCGGGCCCAGGTCGACATAATGGATCGCCCCGCCCTCGACCGGCCGGATCTGCCCCGCCTGCGGCACCAGCTTTTCCACATCGCGGCCCAGGTAACGGGTCCACAGCACTGCGGCCGCCACGAGGCCGGCGATCAGAAGGATTAGAATGACCAGTGCGCTTGCCATTACTCAGGCTCCTTCTTCCACCGGGACCGGGCTGTATTGTTCCATCCCGGCGCGGGCCATGCGTTTGCGGTATTCCCCTGCCGTTCCGGGCCAGAGCGTCGGGTTGCGCCCGCTGTGATCCTGATACCAAGAGGTGCAGCCGCCGGTCTGCCAGACCGAGGACGACAGGCGTTCGTCCATCTCCGCCTCGAAGGCTTCCTGCGCCTCTTGCCGCGGGGCGATGGCTTCGATGCCCTGCGCCCGCATCCGCCCCAGCAGCCGGCCGATATGCGCCGCCTGTGCCTCGGCCATCAGCACTACCGAGTTATGGCCCAGCCCGGTATGTGGCCCCAGCATGAAGAACAGGTTGGGAAACCCCGCCAGCGCGGTGCCCAGATGCGCCTGCATCCCCCGTACCCACAGCCGGGCGAGGCTCTTGCCGCCCGCGCCGGTGATCCGCATCCGCCGCATCGCGTCGGTCACGTGGAACCCGGTGCCCCAGATCAGCACATCGGCCTGCACCTCGGTCCCGTCGCCGGCGATCAGCCGGTCGCCCTCGATCCGTGCCACGCCGGAGGGGACTAGGGTGACGTTCTCCCGCGCCAGCGCCGGGTACCAGTCGTTGGAACTGAGGATGCGCTTGCAGCCGATCCGATAGGGCGGCGTGAGCGCCTCGCGCAGCGCCGGGTCGGCAATCGACCGTTCCATCGCCTTGCGCCACATGGTCATCGCCATATTCACCGCGCGGGGCCGGCCACGAAACACCGCGTGGCGCCATTCGAACATGCGGTAGATCAGCCAGCGCCGCAGCGCCCGGCTGGGCGGGACCAGCCGATGCAGCGCCCGCATACCCGGCGAAATCGGTCCGTCGGCCCGCGGCATCACGTAAGGCGCGGTGCGCTGGAACACGGCGACATGAGCGGCCTGTTTGGCAATCTCCGGAACGAACTGGATGGCGGAGGCGCCGGTCCCCACCACCGCCACCCGTTTGCCGGTCAGGCCAACATTGTGATCCCACTCGGCCGAATGAAACGCCGGGCCGGGAAAACTTTCGGCCCCCGGCAGTTTGGGAATGCTCGGCACATGCAGCGGCCCCAGCGCCGAGACCAGCACCCGGGCGCTGTATTCCGCCCCTTCCTCCGTCTCCACCTGCCAGCGGGCGCCGTTCCAGCGCGCCGCCTTCAGCGTCCGCCCGAAATGGCAAAGATCATAGAGCCCCTCGTCGCGGGCCACCTTCCGCAGGTACTCCCAGATCTCGGCCCCGCCGGCGTAGGACGACGACCAGTCCGGGTTCGGATGGCTTGCCATCGAATAGAGATGCGAGGGGATGTCGCAGGCCACCCCGGGATAGGTGTTCTCGCGCCAGGTGCCGCCGATGTCGTCGGCCTTTTCCAGAATGGCGATATCGCCGAAGCCGCGCTTGCGGGCCTCCAGCGCCATGATCAGGCCGGAGAACCCGGCGCCGACGATCAGGATATCGCATACTGTCTGGTTCGTCATGGCCGGCCCTGCTGCGGACTTTGCCCCAGCCTAGCGGCTTGCACGTGAAAATGTACAAAAACCCGCCCGAAACGTACGGCGCGACGCGGCGTCAGGCCGCATCAGTCGGCGTCGAGCGCCTCAAGCGTCGGGCGCGGCAATCGGTCGAGCACGCGGAACACCGCCGCGCGGCAGGCCGGGCCGGGCCAGTCGGGCGGGAAAAAGGCGCTGGGCAGGTCGGGCTGGCGCAGCACGACGCGGCGCCAGCGGTGCACGATCAGCATCCTGAGCGTGGCGGTCTGCAGCGCGGTGACCTCCCCCTCCGGCGGCAGCAGGGCAGAGGCCCTCTCCAGCGCGTCGACCAGGCTGCGGCAGTTCTCGGCCAGATCGTCCGGGCAGGCCCGCGCCCGGACCCAGTCGGGGACCGCGCGGGTGCGCACATCGAAGCTCATCAGCTCGCCGCCGACTTCCGGCGCACTCCCGGCCCCCAGCGCCACGTTGCGGGCCAGGCTGAAATAGTCCGCCGTCAGAAGCATCTCGTCCAGCGCCGACTGGCCGGAGCCGTCCTCGGCGATCAGCAGATGCCACTCGGTCGGGGTGTCCGGCATGCGGGTATAGATGCGGGGAGAGACCTCGGCGCTGCGGGCGCGGCCGAACTCGGTGAGGTAATGCTCGCTGGCCCGGCCCGACCGTTGGCTGTCGATCCAGCCGTCCTTGCGCAGCCGGTGCAGGGCGACGCGGATCGCCTCGGGCTTGATCCCCATCGGCATGATGATCCGCGACAGCGCGCTGCCGCTCAGCCGGTCGCCGGGTTTCTGCGCCAGATCGCCGAACAGCGACACGATGATCGACCAGACCCGCTGGTTCTGCGGGTCGGTCAGGATCTGCGCGCAGGTGTCGAACCAGCTATCTCGGGTGTCCTCCATGGCGGCAGGATACCGCCGCCATGGATCGTGTACCATCCTGAAATCGCAGGATTTCGCTGCGTCAGCGCGCGGCTCAGAACGCGTTCATGGTCAAAAGCTCGTATTCCGCGACCTTCTCGTCGTCCTGATTGGTCAGCGTCACGTGCCAGCGCACCTCGCCGTATTCCTCGTTGCGCGGCGTCTTGTGCTTGACCGTGAGGCGCACCTTGACGCTGTCGCCGGCGCTGACCGGCTTCATGAAGCGCAGGTTGTCCAGGCCCGTGTTGGCCAGCACCGGCCCCTCGTTCGGCTCCACGAACAGACCGGCAGCGAAGGACAGCAACAGGTAACCATGCGCCACCCGGCCCGGGAAGAACGGGTTCCGCTTGGCCGCCTCTTCGTCCATGTGGGCATAGAAGGTATCGCCGGTGAACTCGGCGAAATGCTCGATATCCTCCATCGTCACCACGCGCGGTGCAGTGTGCAGCGTCTCGCCGATCTGCAACTCGCCGAACTTGCGGGTGAAGGGATGCGCGGGCGCCTCGATTTCGGTCGCGCCCGGCACCCATTTGTCGCCGATGGCGCTGAGCATGTCGGGCGAGCCCTGGATCGCGGTGCGCTGCATGTAGTGCTTCACCCCGCGCACGCCGCCCATCTCTTCTCCGCCGCCGGCACGGCCCGGACCGCCGTGCACCATGTGGGGCAGGGGGGAGCCGTGGCCGGTCGATTCCTTCATCGAGGTGCGGTCGTTGATGTAGATCCGCCCGTGATAGGCGCCCGCGCCGATCGCCACGTCGCGCGCGACGCTCGGGTCGTGGGTGATGACCGAGGCCACCAGCGAGCCCTGGCCGCGCTTGGCGATCTCCACCGCATGGCCCAGATCGCGGTAGCCCATGATCGTCGAGACCGGGCCGAAGGCCTCGGTATCGTGGACGCGCTCCGCCTTGTCGGGGTCGGTGCAGTGGAACAGCATCGGCGGCAGGAAGGCGCCGGCGTCGCCGTTGGCGCCCACCACCTCGAAATTCTCCGGGTCGCCAAAGACGCGCTCGGCCTCTGACCCGATGATCGCGGCCTTGGCCAGCACGTCCTGTTTCTGGCCGTTGGAGACCAGCGCGCCCATCCGGGTGCCTTCAAGCCGCGGATCGCCGATCACGGTCTTGGCCAGCCGCGCGCTCAGCGCCTCGATCACCGCCTCGACCCGGGAATCGGGGGCGATGATGCGGCGGATCGCGGTGCATTTCTGCCCCGCCTTGGCGGTCATCTCGCGGCTGACCTCCTTGACGAACAGGTCGAACTCCGGCGTGCCGGGTTCCGCGTCGGGGCCGAGGATCGAGGCGTTCAGGCTGTCCTGCTCGGCCACGAAGCGCACCGAGTTCTCAAGGATGGTCTTGTTCGACCGCAGCAGCAGCGCGGTATCGGCGGAGCCGGTGAAGCTGACCACGTCCTGCATCCCCAGCCGGTCCAGCATGTCGCCCAGACCGCCGGAGACCAGCTGCAGCGCGCCCTTGGGCAGCAGGCCGCTGTCCAGCATCAATTTCACCGCCAGTTCGGTGACATAGCAGCTGTTGGTCGCGGGCTTCACGATGGCCGGCACGCCCGCCAGCAGGGTCGGCGCCAGCTTCTCCAGCATCCCCCAGACCGGGAAGTTGAAGGCGTTGATATGCACCGCCACGCCCTGAAGCGGGGTGCAGATATGCTGGCCCATGAAGCTGCCGCTGCGGCCCAGCTGCTCCAGCTCGCCGTCGAGGTAGACATGGCCGTCCGGCATCTCGCGCCGCCCCTTGGAGGCAAACACGAACATCGTGCCGATGCCGCCGTCGATGTCGATCATATGGTCCGACTGGGTGGCGCCGGTGTCGAAGGAAATATCGTAGAGCGCCTGTTTGTTGGCGTTCAGATGCTGTCCCAGCGCCTTCAGCATGCGGGCGCGGTCGTGGAAGGTCATCGCGCGCAGCGCCGGGCCGCCCACGTCGCGGGCGTAGTCCAGCATGGCCTGCACGTCGAGCGCGCTGTTGCCCGCGCTGGCGATCACCTCGCCGGTGATGGCGCTGGCGATGTTGCGCGCACCCGCGCCGGGGGCAACCCATTCGCCTGCGGCAAAGCTGGATACCTGTTGAATGCTCATGAAATCGCTCCTCTCTCCCATGGTGACCGCACCCGGATGAGCGCCGGCCAGGATGTTTGATTCAAATATTGACCGGCCGGTCGGTTTATGCAAGAAGTTTGTTGAGCGACGGGGAGGCGCAGCGCCGGTAATGGCCCCCTCAGCCGTCGGCGGATGATATGCCAAGGAGGGGCGAGGGGGACATGTCGGACACGATTCTGACCACCGATCACGGCACCTGGGTCGAGATCACGCTGAACCGGCCGGACCGGCTGAACAGCTTTACCGAAGAGATGCATTATGCCCTGCGCGCCGCCATCGAATCGGCGCGTGACAACGGTGCGCGCGCGCTGCTGATCACCGGCGCCGGCCGCGGCTTCTGCGCAGGGCAGGACCTGGGCGACCGCGATCCGCGCAAGATGGACGGGCCGCCCGATCTGGGCAACACGGTGCGCACCTTCTACGCGCCGCTGGTCAACCTGATCCGCTCGCTGAACATCCCGGTGATCTGCGCCGTCAACGGCGTCGCCGCGGGCGCGGGTGCCAATATCGCGCTGGCCTGCGACATGGTTCTGGCCGCCGAAAGCGCCAAGTTCATCCAGTCGTTCTCCAAGGTCGGCCTGATCCCGGATACGGGGGGCAGCTGGCACCTGCCGCGCCTGCTGGGCGAGGCGCGCGCCAAGGGGCTGGCCTTCACCGCCGAGCCGCTCACCGCGAAGAAGGCCGAAGACTGGGGCCTGATCTGGAAGGCGCTGCCCGACGATGCGCTGATGGAGGAGGCCCGCGCGCTGGCCGGGAGACTTTCCACCGGCCCGACCCTCGGCCTTGGCCTGACCAAACAATCGATCCAGGCCGCCGCCACCGATACGCTCAAGGATCATCTGGAGCTGGAGGCCGAGGCGATGAAGACCTGCGGCGAAAGCGCGGACTATGCCGAGGGCGTCGCCAGCTTCCTCGAAAAGCGCGCGCCGGTGTTCAGGGGCGAATGAGCATGACCCCGACAGAACGCGCCCGAAAATCCGCCGACGCCATGTGGGAAAACGACCATGCCTCGCACTGGGCGGGGATGGAGATCACCCAGGTGGACGAAGGCACCGCAACGCTGGAACTGACGGTGGAGCAACATCACTGCAACGGCCACGGCATCTGCCATGGCGGGGTGATCTTCATGCTGTCCGACAGCGCCTTTGCCTTTGCCTGCAACAGCCGCAACCAATCGACCGTGGCCCAGCACAACCTGATCAACTACCTCGCGCCGGGTCAGCAGGGCGACCGCCTGACCGCCCATGCGCGCGAGGTCAGCCTGACCGGGCGCAGCGGCATCTACGACGTGACCGTGACCAATCAAGATGGCCGCAAGATCGCAGAATTCCGGGGCATGTCCCGCGCGATCAAGGGCCAGCTCTTCGAAGAACAAGCCTAGGTGAGGAGGACGCCATGAAGGACCTGACCCCCAAGAAATCCGATCTCGATCCGATCGAAATCGCCTCGCGCGACGAAATCGAGGCGCTGCAGCTGGAGCGGCTGAAATGGTCGCTGCGCCACGCCTATGACAACGTGCCGATGTACAAGCAGCGGTTCGATGCCGCCGGCGTGCATCCCGACGACCTGACCTCGCTGGCCGACCTCGCCAAGTTCCCGTTCACCTACAAGAACGACCTGCGCGACAACTATCCCTTCGGCCTGTTTGCTGTGCCGCGCGAGCAGATCATGCGGCTGCATGCCTCCTCCGGCACCACCGGCAAGCCGACCGTGGTGGGCTACACCAAGCAGGATATCGAGAACTGGGCCGACCTGGTCGCCCGCTCCCTGCGCGCCTCCGGCCTGCGGGCGGGGGATATCGTGCACAACGCCTATGGTTACGGCCTCTTCACCGGCGGCCTCGGCGCCCATTACGGCATCGAGCGCCTCGGCGCCACGGTGGTCCCGATGAGCGGCGGCCAGACCGAAAAACAGGTGACCCTGATCGACGATTTCAAACCCGACGGGATCATGGTGACGCCGTCCTACATGCTCAACATCCTGGAGCAGTTCCACAAGGCCGGCCTCGACCCGCGCGAATGCTCGCTCTCGGTGGGCGTATTCGGGGCGGAGCCCTGGACCGACGCCATGCGCAAGGAGGTCGAGCAGGCCTTCGACATGCACGCGGTCGATATCTACGGCCTGTCGGAGATCATGGGGCCGGGCGTCGCGAACGAATGCGTCGAGACCAAGGACGGCCCGGTGATCTGGGAAGACCATTTCTACCCCGAGATCATCAACCCCGAGACCGGCGAGCCGGTGGCCGACGGCGAGATGGGCGAGCTGGTGTTCACCACGCTGACCAAAGAAGGTCTGCCGATGATCCGCTACCGCACCCGTGACCTGACGCGCCTGCTGCCGGGCACCGCGCGGTCGATGCGGCGGATGGAAAAGATCACCGGCCGTTCCGACGACATGATCATCCTGCGCGGCGTCAACGTGTTCCCGACCCAGATCGAGGAGCAGGTGGTCGCCACCGGCGGTCTGACCAACCACTTCCAGATCGAGCTCTATCGCTCCGGTCGCATGGACGCGATGCGCGTCTATGTGGAATGCGCCGCCGATTCCACCGACGAGGCGTCCAAGACCGCCGCCTCGCGCATGCTGTTCAAACGGATCAAGGACGTGGTCGGCATCTCGACCGAGATCGACGTCAAGGATCCCGGCGAGGTCGCGCGCAGCCAGGGCAAGGCCGTGCGCGTCGTCGACAACCGCCCGAAGGAGTGACGCTTGGCCCGTACCATCGCCAAAGACCACGATCAGAAACGCACGCAGATCCTCAAATCGGCGGCCAAGGTGTTCGCCGAGGAGGGGTTCGACCGGGCGTCGATGACCAAGCTCGCGGGCGAGTGCGGGATATCCAAAGCGAATATCTATCACTACTACGACAGCAAGGATGCGATCCTCTACGACATCCTGGACAGCTACCTTTCCGATCTCAGGGATCGCATCTTTGCCGTGGATACCGAGGGGCTGGGCCCCGAGGACCGGCTGCGCCGGGTGATCCGCGAGATCCTGCGCGCCTACAAGGGGGCCGATCACGAACACCAGGTGCAGATCAGTGCGCTTTCGGCCCTGCCGGAAGAGCAGCAGGACCAGATGCGTGCCTATCAGCGCGATATGGTCAAACTCATGGGTAGCTGCCTGCACGACGCCGCGCCCGAGGTGTTCGAGGCCGAACCGGGCAAGCTGCGCGGCGTCACCATGTCGGTCTACGGCATGCTGAACTGGTACTTCATGTGGAATTCCGACGCCGAGGCGCAGGAGCGCGACGATTACGCCGATCTGGTCTGTGACCTGACGCTGAAGGGGGTGCGCGGGATCTGAGGCGGGGGTCGGTGCGAGGCACCGTTTCGCCTTACGCGCAACAAAGGGCGGTGCCCGACCGCGGGTGGGCGCTCCATCGCTGTGAGAACGTCACTTTATGGCAGCCCTCGCATCGAACGTGACTTCTGTGCACAACAGTCGCATAAGCGCCCGCCCATGGGGGCGGTCGGGCGCTGCCCGGCGGCGCTTCGCGCCTTGAGTCCGGGCAAGACGGGATTGCCCCTTTCGTCAAAAAAACGAAACAGCCCGGCACAACGGCCGGGCTGTTCCAAACTCTGAAAATGACTGATCGCTTACGCCGGAACCGCCAGTCCCATCCGGGCCAGCACCGCGCCCGCCTCGGCTTCCCAGCGGGCCTTCAGCTCGGCATTGCTCGCCCGCCGCAGTCCCATCGCCTTCAGGCTCTCGGCTTTGGTCGATGTGGTGGAGCCGAAGCTCGCCGCCACTCGCGGCCACCAATAGGCGACGCTGTCCTCCAGCGCCGTGCCCTCGCCGTGCTCCATCAGCTTGATCACGCCTTCCTCGGCCAGCTCCGCATGGCGCGCTTCGATCGGCGCGATGGCGCGGAACGCCTCCGCCAGCGGCTGGTAGGAGACCATGGAAAACTCCGCCATCTGCACCGCCACCGCGCGGCCCATCAGCAGGTTCATCACCACCGCGTCTGCCCAGCCTTCCAGCGGGTAGTTGAACACCGCCAGCCGCATGTCGTGCTCGGTCCGCGTCGCGCCGATGTCGGCGCCGCGCTCCAGCCGGGCGGTCCAGGGGTGGTGGTTGGCATAGCGGTCCGTGTCGGCGCCGAAATCGCCCATGATGCGCAGCACCCGGTCGGCGTTGTCGGTCTTTTCCAGCACGATCTTGGCCGCCGCGATCCGCTCCTTGATGCCCGGCCCCTCGTTGATCACATCGGCAAAGCCCGCGGCGCCCGCCAGCTCGCTGTCGACAAAGGTCGCCATCAGCTTGAGCAGTTCGGCGCGATAGCGCGGCGGCACATTGGCAGGGTTGGTCAGAACCCCGCCCTGCGCCAGGTAGTCTTCGATCCGCATCTCTTCGGTCATCGTCTCTCCTCCCTCGCGGGTTGGGTTATTGGTCGTAATCGACAACCACCTTGTCGGTCAGCGGGTAGGACTGGCAGGACAGGACATAGCCCTTCTCCACCTCGTAATCCTCCAGCGCGTGGTTGGCGACCATCTCCACCTCGCCCTCCAGCACCCGGCAGCGGCAGGTCGAACAGACCCCCGCCTTGCAGGCATAGGGCGCGTCCATCGCGTTTTCCAGCGCCGCGTCGAGGATCGAGGTATCCTTGCCCATCGTTACGGTCTGGGTCGCGCCGTCCAGCGTGATCGCCGCGGTCGTCTGGTTGGCGCTGCTGGCGGCGTCCTTGCTGACCACCTTGCGCTTCAGCCGGCCGGGCTGGGCGGAGGCGAACAGCTCGAACTTGATCTGCGCGTCGTCCAGCCCATGCGCGCGAAGTGCGGCGGCAATGCCCAGCATCATCGGCTCCGGCCCGCAGATAAAGGCGGTGTCGACCGATCCGATGTCGATCCAGCGCTTGAACAGCTCGCCGCATTTCTCTTCCGTCACCAGCCCGGTGAACAGGTCGATCTCCTGGGTGTCGGTTTCCAGCACATGGATGATGTTCAGCCGGCCCATGTAGAGGTTCTTCAGATCCTCCAGCTCCTCGCGGAACATAATCGTGTTCACGCCCTTGTTGGCGTAGACTAGCGTGAAGGTCGACTGCGGCTCGCGCGTCAGCGTGGTCTTGAGGATCGACAGCACCGGCGTGATGCCCGACCCGCCGGCAAAGCCGAGGTAGTTGCGCGCCGCGCCCGGATCGAGATCGGTATGGAAGGTGCCCATCGGCGGCATCGCCTGCAGCGTGTCGCCGACCTTCAGCTCCTCATTGGCCCAGGTCGAAAACGCGCCGCCGTCGACCCGCTTGATGCCCACCTGCAGGATGCCCTCGTCCTTGCCCGCGCAGATCGAATAGCTGCGGCGCAGTTCCTCGCCGTCGAAATCGTGGCGCAGGGTCAGGTACTGGCCCTGGATGAAGTCGAAATCCGCCTCGTCGCCATCCTGCGGCTTCAGCGTGACCACCACGGCGTCGCGGATGGTCTTGTGAATATCGGTCACGGTCAGATCGTGGAAACGCGCCATCTGCTTCTCCTCAGATGCACTTGAAGTAATCGAAAGGTTCGAGACAGTCCTTGCAGCGCCAGGTGGCCTTGCAGGGGGTCGAGCCGAACTGGCTGACCTTCTCGACGTTCTTGGACCCGCAATGCGGGCAGTGGTCGGGGCCGCCGGCGGGCTGGGGCGGCGCAATGCCGTAGTCCTCCAGTTTCCGCTTGCCCTCTTCGCTCAGCCAGTCGGTGGTCCAGGCCGGCGAGAGTTGCCGCTTCAGCTCGATCTTCTCGATGCCGTGGCCGCGCAGCGCGGTCTCGATATCGAGGTTGATGATCGAGGTCGCCGGACACCCCGAATAGGTCGGCGTCACGGTGACGACCAGCGTCTCGTCCTGCCACTCGACATCGCGGATGATGCCCAGATCGGTGAGCGAGATCACAGGGATCTCGGGGTCTGGGACGGCGGAGAGCCACTCCCAGACCTGGTCAACGCTTGGATGTGTCATCGCTGCTTACCAGCTTGCGTCCGGATAGGCGCGCTGCAGCCACTGCATCTGGGTCAGGATATGGCCCAGATGCTCGGTGTGCATCCGCCCGTCGCGGCCGCCCTTGTGGGCAAAGCGTGCTTCCGGCATCTCCAGCGTCGCCTCGGCCAGAACCCGGCCCACCAGCGCATCGTATTCCTCGCGCAGCCCGGAGGGATCCGGCGCGATGCCGGCCTCGGCCATCGCGGCATCCACCGCGTCGCCCTCGAACATCTCGCCGACATAGGGCCACAGGTACGCCAGCGCGTCGGCCATGCGGGCATGGCTTTCCTCGGTGCCGTCGCCCAGGGCCACCACCGTGTCGGCGGAGCGTTCCAGGTGATAGGCGACCTCCTTGCTGGCCTTCTCGGCGATCTCGGCCACCCGTTTGTCGCTGCTTTTCAGCAGCCGGCCGAGATAGAGCGAATGCCAGGCGTCGAACAGGAACTGGCGCATCAGCGTGCGGCCGAAATCGCCGTTCGGCACCTCGACCAGCAGCACATTGCGGAAATCCCAGGCATCGCGGTGAAACGCGAGGCGGTCGGCGTCGCGGCCCTTGCCCTCGACCTCGCCGGCGAGCCCCAGCCACAGCTGGGTCTGGCCGATCAGGTCCAGCGCGGTGTTGGCCAGCGCGATATCCTCTTCCAGCACCGGCGAATGGCCGCACCATTCGCTGACGCGATGGCCCAGAACCAGGGTGTTGTCCCCGATCCGGCACAGGAATTCGAACAGAGCGTCGTTCTGGCTCATCACATCGCCCCCACTTCCTCGGGGATGTCGAAGAACGTCGGGTGGCGATAGACCTTGGACTCGCTCGGCTCATAGAGCGGGCCCTTGTCGCTGGGCGAGGAGGCCGCGATGTGGCGCGCCTCGACCACCCAGATGCTCACACCTTCGTTGCGGCGGGTATAGACGTCGCGCGCGTTCTTGATCGCCATCTCGGCGTCGGGCGCGTGCAGGCTGCCCACATGGCGGTGGCTCATGCCATGCTGGCCGCGGATGAAAACTTCCCAAAGGGGCCATTCGTTTTTCATGGGTTCTCCTCCTGGTTCCGGCCGCCACGGGGCCGCGCCGGGAACTGGGTCTGGGGGCGGCGGGCAGGGCGCCCGCCGATCCGGTCACTTACTCGGCAGCCACCTTGGCTGCCGCTTTCTTGCGGGCATGGGCGAGCATCGCGTCGCGCACCCATTTGCCGTCGTTCCAGGCCTTCTGACGCGCGTTCAGACGGTCGGTGTTGCAGGGGCCGTTGCCCTTGATCACGTCGAAGAACTCCGACCAGTCGGGCTCCGAGAAATCGTAATGGCCTCGTTCCTCGTTCCACTTCAGGTTCTCGTCCGGAACGGTCAGGCCCAGGTACTCGGCCTGCGGCACGGTCTGGTCGACGAACTTCTGACGCAGCTCGTCATTGGTGTTCATCTTGATCTTCCAGGCCATCGACTGGGCAGAGTGCACCGAGTCCTTGTCGGACGGCCCGAACATCATCAGCGACGGGAACCAGAAGCGGTTCAGCGCGTCCTGCGCCATCTTCTTCTGCGCTTCGGTGCCGTTCGCCATCTTCATCATGATGTCGTAGCCCTGCCGCTGGTGGAACGACTCTTCCTTGCAGATGCGGATCATCGCGCGGGAGTAGGGGCCAAAGGAGGTTCGCTGCAGCGGCACCTGGTTCATGATCGCGGCGCCGTCGACCAGCCAGCCCACCGCGCCCATATCGGCCCAGGTCAGGGTGGGGTAGTTGAAGATCGAGCTGTACTTCATCTTGCCCGAGAGCAGATCCTCGGTCAGCTCGTCGCGGCTGACGCCCAGCGTCTCCGCCGCGCAGTAGAGGTAGAGGCCGTGACCGGCCTCGTCCTGCACTTTCGCCAGCAGGATCGCCTTGCGCTCCAGCGTCGGCGCGCGGGTGATCCAGTTGCCCTCGGGAAGCTGACCCACGATTTCCGAATGCGCATGCTGACCGATCTGCCGGATCAGCGTCTTGCGGTAATCGTCGGGCATCCAGTCCTTGGGCTCGATCTTTTCATTCGCTTCGACGCGCGCCTGGAACTTGCGCTCCTCCTCGGTCATCTCTTCCGGGGATTTGACGCCGGTTCCGGCGGTCTTGATCATCTGTGCATACATTTCGCGGGTCCTCCCGTGGTTACGCGCGTTCGAGGATCAGGGCCGCACCCTGACCGACACCGACGCACATGGTGCAAAGCGCATAGCGCCCGCCGGTGCGTTTCAACTGATAGGCCGCCGTCATCACCAGCCGCGCGCCCGACATCCCCAGCGGGTGGCCGATCGAAATGGCGCCGCCGTTGGGGTTCACATGGGCGGCGTCGTCGGCCACGCCCAGCTCGCGCAGGGTGGCAAGGCCCTGGCTGGCAAAGGCCTCATTCAATTCTATCACATCCATCTGCTCGATGGTGAGTCCCGCGCGCGCCAGCACCTTGCGGCTGGCGGGAACCGGCCCGATGCCCATCACCCGAGGCTCCACGCCGGCGGCCGACATCGCCACCACGCGGGCGATCGGGGTCAGCCCGTTTTTCTCCGCCGAGGCCTCATTGGCGAGCAGCAGCGCCGCGGCGCCGTCGTTGACGCCGGAGGCATTGCCGGCGGTCACGGTCAGGTCGGGGCCATTGACGCCCTTGAGCTTGGCCAGCTTGGCCGCATCGGTGCCGGGGCGCGGATGCTCGTCGGTATCGACGACGATCGGATCCCCCTTGCGCTGCGGGATGGTGACCGGGGTGATCTCTTCGGCAAAGACGCCGGCCTCATGCGCGGCGGCCCAGCGGGCCTGGCTGCGGGCGGCGAACGCATCCTGGTCTTCGCGCGACACGTTGTAGTCGGCGGCGACGTTGTCGGCGGTCTCCGGCATCGAGTCGACGCCGTATTGCGCCTTCATCTTCGGGTTGACGAAGCGCCAGCCGATGGTGGTGTCATAGACCGCGTTGGCGCGGGTAAAGGCGCTTGTGGCCTTCGGCATCACGAAGGGCGCGCGGCTCATGCTTTCGACGCCGCCGGCGATCGCCATGTCATAGTCGCCGGCGCGGATCGCGCGGGCCGCCATGCCCACCGCGTCCATGCCGGAGGCACACAGACGGTTCACCGTGGTGCCCGGAACCTCGACCGGAAGACCGGCCAGCAGGGCGGCCATGCGCGCCACGTTGCGGTTGTCCTCGCCGGCCTGGTTGGCGTCGCCATAGATCACATCGTCGAGGCTGGCCCAGTCGACCTGCGGGTTCCGCTCCATCAGCGCGGTGATCGGGAGCGCGGCAAGGTCATCGGTGCGGACCTGGGACAGCGCCCCGCCGTAGCGTCCGATCGGGGTGCGTTGCGCGTCGCAGATGAAGGCGTCCATTCGTTCGATTCTCCAGTCTTTCGGTTCTCAATAGGTGACCGATTGGTCGGGTATTACGACCAGAGGCGATTCGGGGCAAGGGAAATGTAACGGAAATTTCCGTTAGCAGGAAATTTCGTAACGCAATTCCTCCGGCTCCTCCTCTGGTCCCGTGTACCCAGTTCTGGGGAGTCCCGCGTGAGGGGGCAAGTCGAAATGCCGGGTTCGGCGGGAAACAAGGGTCGTCCGCCAAAGTGTACAAAACGGCCCGAAAACTCCCCAATTCGGGCTGGCCGCGAGGCCGCTGCGATGGAATGAATGGGCCCATACCCGTCGCCCGGGAAGGAGCGCCCATGCCCTCTATCGCCCCTCTGCTGATCTCCGCTGCGCTGCTGCTCGGTGCGGTCCTTCCTGCCCGCGCCCAGGTTGCCGACAGTTTCGCCACGCTGCCCTATCTCGCCGAGACCGACCCGGACGCGGCGATGGAAACGATCCTGAAGCTGACCGCCCGGCCCGATCCCGATCCGCGCGCGGTCTATGACCTTTATCGCATGGCGGCCGGGTTGATGATCGAGGGCGGCCAGGTGGCTGCGGCGGCGCAGGCGATTGCCAGACTGGCCGAGCTTGCGGTGCAGAACCGCGATTATCTCGGCTTCGACCCGCTGCCGGTTTACGCGGAGGCGGCGGCGCTGCTGCGCGATACCGGGCAAGCGAAGGCGGCGCGCGCGACCCTCGTTTCGATGTACCGCGAAAAGTACCTCTCCGGCGCCGCGCCGGAGGATCTGGCCCGCACCGCCCGCGATATCGCGGCGCTGTCGCAGGCGCTGGGCGAGGCACCGCCGGATCTGCCCGGGCCGCTGGAGGCGCGGGATTTCCGAACAGTCTCCGTCCTTTACACGACGGATCGCGGCCTAAGCGGAGAGGCCAGGGCGCCGCTCTACTACGGGTCCGGTGGCGGTGCGCTGGCGTTCGGGGTGGCCACCGTCTCCCATTCCGCCGTGGCGGGGCAGGGGGATTACTCCAAGCTGCGGACGCTGCGGCCGGAGACGCGGGCGGAGTGGCGCGCCGATCTGGATGCATCGGCGAAAAAGGGTGTTCTGCTCTACGTTCACGGGGCCGCCACGCCGTTCGAACAGGCCGCGCGCCGGGCGGCGCTGATCGCGGAGGGTTTGGGCGGGGTGTACCTGCCGATCCTCTATTCCTGGCCTGCCTCGTCCTCGACGCTGGACTACATGTCCGACAGCGCCGCCACCCGGCGCAGCGCCCGGCATCTGGCAGAGGTGCTGCAGACGATCGCGGCGCACCGGGGCCCGTCCCGCCCGAATTTGCTGGCCCGTGGCATGGGCGCGCAGGTGCTGACCGATGCGCTGGAGCTGGTGGCCGCCGGCCGGTCGCCGGATGCGCCGGCGCCCTTCGGCCAGCTCATCCTCGCCGCGCCTGATATGGATGCGGAGCGGCTGCGCGATCTGTTGCCGGTGCTGCGCCCGCTGGTGCAGCGCGTCACGCTCTATGCCTCTGAAAGCGATGCGCAGATGGCGCTGCCCCGCAGGCTCTACGGCGCCGCCTTGCGCGCCGGATGGGGCGGTGAGGCCACGTTGGCCCAGGCGGGGGCGGACAGCGTCGACGTCTCGGCGCTGGAGGCCGACATGCTGGCGGCCCCGGCGATGCTGTCGGAGATCGCGATGCTGCTGTGGAGGGATGCCGCGCCCGCGCGCCGCTGTGGCCTGAAAGCTGACGCAAGCGGTGCGGATGATCCGCCGGTCTGGCGGCTGACGGGGGGGATCTGTTCGGATCCGGCGCTGACCGGGATCCTGGCCCGCCTGCGGCGGGACGATGTTCAGACGCGCGATCAGGCGTTGGAGACGTTGCGCGCCGCCGTGGCTGATCCCGGATTGTGCGAGGCGCTCGCGCCGGTGCTGTCGCGGCTGATGGGGCCGTAGCCCGCTGTCAGACCGGGGCGGATACCGCCCCGGTTCTGGCGTCGGAGAGAGCCGAGCCTGAGGCTCCTGGCTCAGATGCCGATGCGGTCGGCAAAGACGTGATAAACGATTTCCTCGCGGTCCTTGATGCCGCGCTTGGCCAGCTCTGCGTCGCTCAGCGATTGCAGGTGACGGATTTCGTCGATCCGCGAGTTTGCGACGGCGATGCGTTCCATCCAGGCCATGAAGCCGTGACCGAAGGCCACGAACGGGCGCAGAATGGAAAAGCCGGCGCTGGGTTGGGTCGAAATATGTGCCATTTGAATCCTCATAAGAGATAGTCGCGTTGGCCTCCCGTGCTCTGATAATTGGTCATCAATGCTGACATGACTAGGGGGTCCGTCTACATATCCGCCTTGCGCTTGCTGCAATGCAGCATGCTCAGAACGCTCAGGAATTCATCACGAAAAGAAAAACCCCGCCGGAATGGCGGGGTCCGAAGGGAATGGGGTGGTCGGTCAGCGCCAATAGGCGTCATGGGCGACATAGCGCGCGATGTCGCCACGGCGCAGGCCGCGATCGGCCAGGTCTGCATCGCTCAGATCCGACAGGGCGGTGATCTGACGGACCCGGGACAGGCTGTCGCCGAAGGCGGCGAACAGCGCGGAGAAGGGAAGGGAGAGGCGCGGCAGCGGCGCCGGTGCGGTGGCAGTGGTGTCGGCCATCTGTCTGCTCCTGCAAGTGGGTTGGTTTGCAATTGCAGAATAACATATGCTGCAAGTGCAGCATTTGCCAGTCGGCGGGACGCACGCCCGCTATGCGTCTGGTGCAACCCCGGCCGCGGCATCCTGCCGGGCCGGGGCTTGGCGTCACGCCTTGAACATGTCGTCCACCGGCACTTTCATGCCATTGGCCAGCGCGTTGGTCTGGCTGGCCATGCCGACCACCGCCAGCAATTCGCCGTACATTTCCGGCGTCATCCCCTTGGCCCGCGCCGAGGCGGTGTGGGAGTGGATGCAATAGTCGCAATTGTTGGCGATGGAGACCGCCACATAGAGCATTTCCTTGACCAGCGGATCCAGCGCGCCGGGCGCCATCACCGGCTTCAGCCGGTCCCAGGTGGCCCGCAGCAGCGCCGGGTCATGCGCCAGCGCGCGCCAGAAGTTATTGACGTAATCGGTGCCGCGCAGTTCGCGGATCTCGTTGAAGACGGCCAGCGCGTCCGCGCTGGCCTCCTCGTCGGTCAGAAGAGGAACAGTTCCCATATCACACCATAGCAAAGATGCGGGCCGGGCCGCCGGTGCCGCCGCGATGGGCGGGCGCGCCGACAACCAGTGTCGCGCCACTGGCCGGAACCTTGTCCAGATTGGCGACGCATTCGATGCCGTAGCGGTTGGTGGGCAGCCAGGCGTAGTGGGTGGCAAAATCGCCCGACGGGCCGAAGTCGAGCGACAGGGTATCCACCGCAATCGCCTTTGCCCCGGTTTCCTCGATCAGCATCTTGGCGGCCTCGACGTGGAAGCCGGGGAAATGCATCTTGCCTTCGCCGTCGGCATTGCGGAACTCGGCCCCGCCGGACTTGGATGCCCAGCCAGAGTGCATGGCAACGCAGGCGCCCTCCGGGATCGGCCCGTTGGCGGAAATCCAGGCCTTGATATCGTCCGGGGTCACCTGGGCATCCGCATCCTCGGCGGCGCGCGCGGCGATGTCGATCACCGCCAGCGGGCAGACCAGATTGCTGACCGGGATCTCGTTCACCGCCTGACCGTCGGCCGAGAAATGCAGCGGCGCGTCCACATGGGTGCCGGTGTGTTCGTTGATCGCCAGGTTGAAAAGGTTGAAACCGTGTTCCTTGAAATTGAACGCCTGATCGGCGGAAATCCCCGGCTGGCCGAAATAGGTAGGGAAGGCATCGTCATAGGCATGGGTCATATCGACCACCGTGCCGTGGCCGGCGGCCATCGCCGGGGTGGTGGCGCCGCTGCCGAGGGTGGCGGCAGCGGCCCCGGCGAGGCTGGCCGCGCTGCCGGTCATAAAGCCGCGGCGCGACAGCATCTTGTCCTTCACCGCGTTGATCACGCAAAGATCGCACATCTTCAATCTCCGTCTTCTGTTGGATATGGGGTTTGTTTTTTTTGTCCGGGCCGGAAATGTTTTGGCCCGGCAACAGCATAGCATGATGACCGCCATGCGTCTGCATCGTCCTCGGGGTGCGGCGCGGCGCTGCGGGCGGACGAATTGCGCCCCGGCGCGGGGCGTTTTAACGTGGCCCGAACGAGAGGTGGGCAGCAATGGCCGGACAGACGGAACAGGTCTTCAACGCGGTGCTGGAGGATATCGACAGCGGCCGGCTCAGCCCCGGCGACGTGCTGGAAGAGGCGCCGCTGATGGCGGCGCACGGGGTGTCGCGCACGCCGGTGCGCGAGGCCTTTATCCAGCTTGAAACCGCGGGGCTGATCAAGCGGCTGCCGCGCAAGGGCGCGGTTCTGTTCAAGCCGACGCTGGAGGAGTTCCTGGGCATCCTCGAGGTGAACATCCGGCTGGAGGGGCAGGCGGCGGGACTGGCCGCGCGGCGGATGTCGGCGGCGCAGGCCCGCGCGCTGGAACAGGTGGTCGCAGCCTGCGAGGCGCATGCGCGGGACAAGGGCGACGGCGATCCCGACGGCTATTATCAACTGAACCTGCGGTTCCACGAGGTGGTGGCGCTGGCCTCCGGCAACCCGTTCCTGGTCGAGATGATCAAGACCAACGCGCGCAAGCTGATGGCCTATTACCGGGCGCAGTACCGCTATCCCGGCGCCATCGCATCCTCTGCGAAGGAGCACCGGGAAATCGCCGATCTGATCGCCGCGCATGACCGCGAGGCCGCCGAGGCGGCAATGATCGCGCATATGGAGCTGGACCAGGCCACGGTGATGGATCTGCTGGCAGCGCTGAGCTGATCCTGCGGGCCGCGGGGCCGGTCGGAAGCCGGTGATGTCACGCCTGATGGCACAACGCCAGTCCGGGCTGGGTTTCCCGGATCAGGATGCGGCAGCCTGTTCGAAGAACCGCGCGATGCTCTCGGCAAAGGCCTCTGTATCCGCAGGCTCGGCCAGCGAGGCCAGGGCGCTTTCCGTCAGCTCGCGGCCCAGCGTCCCGGTCATCTCGCGGGTCAGCTCGGCGATGAACGCCTTGCTCATCTCCGGGTGGTGCTGCGTGGTGTAGATGTGGCGTCCAATCGCGAAGCCGGCGATCGGGCAGCCTTCGGAGCGGGCCAGCGGCGTGGCGCCCTCCGGCAGGCGGGTCACCTGTTCCTTGTGGCTGCCGTAAAGCCGCACGACATCGGGCAGATCGCCGGTCCATTCGGGCCGGGCGCGCAGTTCCGCATGCAGCAGCCCATGCGCCCAGCCACCGGGGTTGTCGCCCACCGCGCCCCCCAGCGCGAGCGCGATGGCCTGATGGCCGAAACAAACCCCCATCACCGGCATCCGCCGCGCGTGCATGTCGCGGATCAGCTCGAACAGCCGGTCGACCCAGGCCGCGCCCGAGCGGGTGGACGCCGGGCTGCCGGTGATCAGCGCGCCGTCGAAACGGGCGATGTCCTCGGGAAAGACGCCGTCCTTCACCGCAAAAACCTCGACCGTCCAGCCGGGCCGCACCAGGTGGATCAGGTCGGTGAATTTCTCTCCGTCCTTCGGGTGGCGCTCAGCAAATGTGCTTTCGTCCGTATTCGTCATCAGAATTGCCAAGTGCATGAGATCGCTCACGAGTTTTATGTTTACATATTTATAGCCTCTTTTAATATACACATGTTAATTGCCGCAGGAAAGCCTCCATGACGCTCTGGACCCCAACCGACGACGGTTATGCCGACCTGACCAGCCACGACACCTTCGAGGCGGGCGCGCCGCACAACACCTTTGCCCGCCTGCGCCGCGAGGACCCGCTGCACTGGACCGAGTACAAGGACGGGCAGGATTTCTGGTCGGTCACCCGGCACGAGGACATCGCGGCGATGAACAAGAACACCGCCGTGTTCTCCTCCGCCCGCGGTATCCGGATGGAGGATCAGAGCTACGAGGAATACCTCGCCCGCCGCACCTTCCAGGAAACCGATCCGCCGGAGCACACCCAGACCCGCATGCTGCTGATGCGGGCGTTCTCGCGCACGGTGATGGCGCAGTACGAAGAGGACATTCGCCAGCTCTGCGACGAGATTCTCGATGCCGCACTGGAAAAGGGCACCTTCGACGCCACCAGGGAGATCGCCCGGCAATTGCCGATGCGGATGCTGGGCCGGGTGATGGGCCTGCCGGAGGATGACCTGCCCTGGCTGGTGGAAAAGGGCGATGCGCTGATTGCTAATACCGATCCGGATTTCACCTCCCACGTGCTCGACAAGATGGAGACGGATGAGTTCCGGATGATGCCCTTCAACTCGCCCGCGGGGGCGGAACTCTATGCCTATGCCAAGGTGCTGATGCAGCAGAAGGAGGCCTCCGGCGATACGGAGGGCGTGCTGCACCTGATCCGCCAGCCGGCCAAGGACGGCTCGGTGATCACCGAGACGGAGTTCCGCAACTTCTTCTGCCTGCTGGTGGCCGCCGGCAACGACACCACCCGCTATTCCATCGCCGCCGGGATCCAGGCGATGTGCCATCAGCCCGAGCTTCTGGGCCAGATGCAGCAGGGCGGCGACATCTGGGAAACCGCGCCGGACGAGATCATCCGCTGGGCCACGCCCGCGCTCTACTTCCGCCGCACCGCGCTCAGCGATTACGAGATGCACGGCAAGACCATCAAGGCCGGCGACAAGGTGCTCTACTGGTTCTCCTCCGCCAACCGCGACGACACGGTGTTCGACGATCCGTTCCGGGTGAACCTCCATCGCACGCCCAACCGGCACATGAGCTTCGGTCAGGGCGGCCCGCACGTCTGCCTCGGCATGTGGCTGGCGCGGCTGGAGGTGCGGGTGTTGTTCCAGGAGCTTGCGAAACGGCTGAAATCCATCGAACCTGCAGGCCCGCACAGGTTCCTGCGCTCCAACTTCGTCGGCGGCATCAAGGAACTGCCCGTCACCGTGACCCTGGCCTGAGGAGAGCCCGATGAAAGACCGCCTGCGCGCCCTGTATTGCGATCATCTGAGCATCATGCGGGGCAAGATGCTGCCGCATCACAAGATCGGCGACGACAGCACACGGTTCTGCCGCTCGACCTTCGGGGTGCATTACGACCGCGACCTGCTGAACGCGCCGGGCGCGATGACCTACCAGGGTCTGCCGGACATGGAGCTGAAATGGCGCCACGACGACATCCGGAAAGGCTGGGATCCGCATACCCAGATCGTGCTGGGCGATCTCTACGACGATGCGGGCGAACCGCTCAGCCTGTGCCCGCGCGGCGCGCTGAAACGGGCCGTCGCGGCCTGGGAAGACAAGGGGCTGACCCCCAAGGTGGGGATCGAGCTGGAGGCCTTTGCCCTGCAGGCCGACGAGAACGGCCGGCTGGAGCCCTATGACACCCCCGGCGCCGTGGTCTATGGTACCGGCCCCTTCGCCGATCCGCTGCGGTTCAACGACCGGATCTGGGAACTGGCCGAAGAGCTGGGCTTTTCGCTCGATATGATCACGGCGGAATATGACGCGCCGCAGTTTGAATACACGTTGACCTTCGACAACGCGGTCAAGGCGGTGGACGATATCGTGCTGTTCCGCCTGATGGCGCGCGAGGTGGCGCTGGAATACGGCATCATCCTGACCTTCATGCCCAAGCCGATTGCCGAGGCCGGCGGCTCGGGCATGCATATCAACTTCTCCTTCGCGGATGCGGCGGGCGGCAATGCGCTCTCGTCCGGGCCGAAGGGCGGACCCGATCACATGAACGATCTGGCGCGCGGCTGTTTGGCGGGGCTGTTGCATCACCACAAGGGGCTGGCCGGGCTGATCGCGCCCACCGCCAACTCCTACATGCGGCTCCAGCCCGGGTCGCTGTCGGGCTACTGGCGCAACTGGGGCGGCGATCACCGCAACGTCACCACGCGCATCTCGTCCGAGGGCGGCGCCAAGGCGCGGCTGGAACACCGCACCGCGGATGCCAGCTCCAACCCCTATACGGCGGTCGCGGCGGTGCTGCACGCGGCGCGGCTGGGGGTCGAGAATGGCTATGAGCTGCCGCCCATCGAGACCGGTGACGGCTTCGAGCGCACCGATGCCAAAGAGGGCACCGCGACCGATCTGAAAGGCGCGATGAACGATCTGGAAAAGGATACCGTTCTGGCCGAGGCCGTGGGCGCCGATCTGGTGGCCAACCAGATCTTCATGAAGCGCAAGGAAGTGCAAAAGACCCGTGACCTCGAAGGCGAGGCGCTGCGCGATTTCTACGTCTATTTCATCTGAGGGGATGGCGATGCATGTCACCTGGAAACTGCCCGACGGCGGCGAGATCGCGGCCGAAGTGGACACCGGCCTGAACCTGATGGAAGCGGCGGTTGCCAACAACGTGCCCAATGTCATCGGCGAATGCGGCGGCTGCCTGAGCTGCGCGACATGTCATGTCTATGTCGACGAGGCCTGGCGCGCCAAGGTGGGCGAACCCGGCGAGACCGAGGATGTGATGCTCGACATGGTTGCCGGCGAACGCAGCGAGGCCAGCCGCCTGAGCTGCCAGATCGAGGCCAGCGATGTGCTCGACGGTCTGGTGCTAATTGTGCCGGAGGTCTGAGCCGCCCCGGCAGGTGATGCAAAGCGGCCCCGCCCGCGATCATAGCGGCGCCTCGCCCGGGCCCGCGCTTGCTTTCGCCGGGCCGGCGCAACAGGATGCGGCCAAAGCAACCAAAGCGGGGCCGCCGCCGTGACCGAGCAGACCGAAATCCCGGAAACCGGGACACCCGACATCGCCGCCGAATGCCTGGGCGTCAAAGTGCCCGCCTCACGGTTTCTGCACGACAAGCGGATCGAGCGGATCAATGCGGCGCAATACGAGGGGCTGGAGATGGCCGGCGCCCTCCACGTGGTGCGCCCCGACGACGTGGTGCTGGAGATCGGCGCAGGTATCGGCCTCGTCGGCGCGGTGATCGCTGCCAATGCCCGGCCGCAGGCGGTTCACTCCTACGAGGCCAATCCGGAGCTGATCCCGGCGATCGAGGCGCTCTATGCCGCCAACGGTCTGGAGGACCGGATCTCGGTCACCAACGCCGTTCTGGTCAGCGCGCCGGAGCGGCCGGAGACGATGACCTTCCACATCCACAACAGCTACCTTGGCTCCTCGCTGATTGAACCGGAAGGGCGGGATACCCGGGCGGTTCAGGTGCCGACCGAAAGCTTTTCGGAGGTCTGCGCGCGGCTCAAACCCACGGTGCTGGTGATGGATATCGAGGGCGGCGAGCAGGAGATCCTGCGCCATGCCGACCTCAGCGGCTTCCGCGCGATGGTGCTGGAGTTCCATCCGCAGGCCTATGGCGTTGGCGGCATGCGCGAGTGCAAGAACATCCTGCGCGATGCGGGGTTCGACCGCATCGCCGAGAAGTCGGTGCGCACGGTCTGGACCTGCGAACGGAGCGCGCTAGGCGACGTGGAGGCGGAGAGCTAAGGCCCAGGCGCGGAACAAGGCCGAAGGCCGCCGCGCAAGCGCCGGACCGTCCCCGCGGTCTGGCGCTTGGTCAACGTGGGCGCACTGATCGGATTTCGTCCGGTTAGGGCTGTCATAAAGTGCGCCGAACCAGCGTCGCAGCGCCAGCCCACGGCCCGGCGCTTGCGCGGCTTGATCTCAGCGTCGAACGAGGCTGCCTCCTCAGTGAAACCGCCCGCCACCAAGCGCAGCCCGCAGCGTTTCGCTGGGCGATTGCCCGAACCGCTCCCGGTAGACCTGCGAGAACCGGCCCAGATGGCTGAACCCCCAGGCCGAGGCGATATCGGTCACCGTATCCCCCGGTTCCGCCACCATCAGCGCCCGATGCACATGATCCAGCCGCCGGTCGCGCAGGAAGTTCAGCGGCGTGGTGCCGCGGAACTGGCGGAACGCCATCTGCAGGCTGCGCGCAGAGGTGCCGGCGGCCCGGGCGATCTCTTCCAGTGTCACCGGCTGGTCGACCCGCGCCTCGATATACTCTTCGGCGAGCCGCAGCTTGTGCGGCGCGGCCGAGCCCGGTGCCCGTCCCAGAAAGCCGGAGTAATTGTTGTCCAGCGCTTCGATCAGCCCGGTCATCAGCGTGCTTTCGATCTGCCGGTTCATCAGCCCGGCCCGGCCGAAGCCCGAGCGCCCGGCGTCGATCTCTTCCACCAGATGCAGCACCAGTTGCCGCAGCGCGGTGCCCGGCCCGCGGTGCAGATCGAGCGGCCCGTTGAACTTCAGCGGCCGTTCCATCTGCGCGCCAAGGAGATCGCAAAGCAACCGCTGCAGCGCCGCCCGGTCGATCTGGACCAGCAGCTGCCGCGTGCCGCCCGCCCATGTCATCGCGGTGGCCTTGTGCGGGTTCAGCACCGCCGCCGCGCCCGGATCGGAGTCGTAGCGGTCCGTGCCGTTGGCGATCTCCGCCGCCCCGCTCAGCGGGATCTGCATCAGATAGAAACTGCCCAGCTCGCCCGGCTCGATCCGGGTCTGGGCGCCGTATTCCATGTAGTTGAGCGACAGCCGCTCGCCGCGGATATGGTGATGTCGGGCATTCACCCGCTCGCGGCCCAGCGTCTCCAGCCGATGCGGACAATAGACCTGCGCCACCCGGTCCCGGGTTTCGTCCAGATCGTGGCTGTGGAACAGCCGGTGCGCCGATAGCGGCACCCTGTTCGCGCTTGTGCCCATCACGCTCTCCCCAAGCATTCCCGGCAAGAGAATTCAGGGATGCTAGCAGGCAGATCGTCGCGCGGTCAAAAAATTTCGTTTTTCGGATAGCCGCAGCGCCCGGCGGATAGCGGGCTGCGCAGCGGGCGGGCAGATTTACTTCAAGCCTAAAACAAAACAGGGAGACTGAAATGCGAGGCTTGGACGGAAAAGTGGCCATCGTGCCGGGCGGTGCGACCAAGATCGGCGCCGCCGTGGTCAAGGCATTCCGCGATGCCGGAACCCGGGTGATGGTGGCCGACATCAACGCAGACGCCGGTCGTGCGCTGGAAGGCGACGGCGTGGCGTTCATCGAAACCGATATCCGCGACGACGCCCAGATCGCGGCGCTGGTCAACGAGACCAAGGAGCGGTTCGGTCGGATCGATTTCCTGGTCAATGTCGCCTGCACCTATCTCGACAACGGCATCGATTCCAGCCGCGCCGAATGGCTGGAGGCGCTGGACGTCAACATCGTCGGCTCGGTCATGCTGATGCAGGCCGCGCGCGAAGAGCTGGCCCGCAACAAGGGCGCCATCGTCAACTTCGGCTCGATTTCCGCCCGCGCGGCGCAGACCGGCCGCTGGCTCTATCCCGTCTCCAAGGCGGCGATCCTTCAGCTCACCCGTAACCAGGCAATGGATCTGGCGCCCGAGGGCATCCGCGTCAACGCCGTCTCGCCCGGCTGGACCTGGTCCAACATCATGGACGAGCTGACCGGCGGCAACCGGGAGAAAACCGACAGCGTCGCCGCACCCTTCCATCTGATGGGCCGCGTCGGCGATCCGGAGGAGGTGGCCAATGCGGTGCTGTTCCTCTGCTCGGATGAGGCCGGCTTCATCACCGGCACCGATATCCGCGTCGACGGCGGCTACACCGCGATGGGGCCGGAACAGGCCAAACCCGCCATTCCGCTGCTGATGGAATAGGCCGGGATCAAACCGACAAAACCAACACGGGAGAATAGAAATGCGCAAATTCACAATCATCGGCGGCGGCCAGTCCGGCCTGCAACTGGGCCTGGGCCTGCTCAAGGCCGGGCACAAGGTGCGCGTGGTGCAGAACCGCACCGCGGAAGAAATCGAAACCGGCAAGGTGCTCTCCAGCCAGTGCATGTTCGGCGCCTCGGTCCAGCATGAACGCGACCTCGGCATCGACTTCTGGTCGGAGACCTGCCCGCCGGTCCAGGGCATCAACTTCTCGGTGCCGCATCCGGAGCTGCCGGGCGAAAAGGCCATCGACTGGACCGGCCGGCTCGACCGCAACGCCTATTCGGTGGACCAGCGGGTGAAGATGCCGCGCTGGCTGGCAGAGTTCGAAAAGCTGGGCGGCGAGTTGGTGATCGCCGATGCCGGCATCGGCGAGCTGGAAGCCTACGCCGCCGAGGACGATCTGGTGATCGTCGCCTCCGGCAAGGGCGAGATCGGCACGCTGTTCGAACGCGACGCGGAGAAATCCCCCTATGACAAGCCGCAGCGCGCGCTGGCGCTGACCTATGTCACCGGTATGGTGCCGCGCGCCGAACATTCGGCGGTCTGCTTCAACCTGATCCCCGGCGTTGGCGAATACTTCGTCTTCCCGGCGCTCACCACCACCGGCCCTTGCGAGATCATGGTGTTCGAAGGCGTCCCCGGCGGCCCGATGGATTGCTGGAAGGATGTCAGCTCGCCCGAGCAGCACCTGGCGCAGTCCAAGCAGATCCTCGACACCTTCCTGCCGTGGGAGGCCGAGCGCTGCAAAGATATCGAGCTGACCGACGACAACGGCATCCTCGCCGGCCGCTTCCCGCCGACGGTGCGCAAACCCATCGCCACGCTGCCCTCGGGGCGTCAGGTGCTGGGGCTGGGGGACGCGGTCTGCCTCAACGACCCGATCACCGGGCAGGGGTCGAACAACGCCGCCAAGGCGGCGGCGGTCTATCTCAAGCGCATCCTCGACCGCGAGGATCAGGCCTTCGACGCCGCCTGGATGCAGGGCACCTTCGACGCCTATTGGGACTATGCCCAGTGGGTGGTGCAATGGACCAACATGATGCTGATGCCGCCGCCCGAGTTCGTGCTGGAGATCATGGGCACCGCCTGCGTCGAGCCGCGCCTGGCGCATCGCATGGCCAACGGCTTCGACGATCCGCGCGATTTCTTCCCGTGGTTCGCCGATCCGGATGCGGCAGCGGCCTATCTTCAGGACCTTCGGGCGGCCTGAGATGGGCATGGGCATCTCACCCGACGTCTTCCGCGACGCGATGAGCCGCTTTCCCGGGGTGGTGACGCTGGTCACCACCCGCGACGGCGAGGAGCGGCGCGGCATCACCGCAACGGCGGTCTGCTCCGTCACCGCCGATCCGCCCAGCCTGCTGGTCTGTCTGAACAAGGCCACCGGCACCTGTGCGGCGGTGGGGCGGACCGGGCATTTCAACGTCAACCTGCTGGGGCAGGCGGCGGAGGATCTGGCGCTGCGCTTTGCCGGGGCGGGCGGTGTCACCGGCGAGGAGAAATTCGCCACCGGCGACTGGCGTGCCGACGACAAGGGGCTGCCCTATCTCGCCGATGCGCTGCTGAGCATGTCCTGCGATGTCAGCGAACGGACCGAGGCAGGCAGCCATGTGGTCTTCATCGGCCAGATCCGCTCGGTCCGCTTCGGCGAGGGCGACCCGCTGCTCTACGAACGCTCGGCCTTCCGCGCGCTGGCGCGGGGGGAGGAATAGCGGGCGGCATAGCCTGACGGCGGTTTCCCGATGACGCCCGGCGCTGTCGCGTCGGGCGTTTCCGCGTTCGGGACCGATGCGCCCGAACAGCGCCGTAGGCGCCGGGCGAGCGCCTGCCCGTCCCGGCGGGATGGCGCTTTGGCAGTGTACCATATCGTTCAAGGCGAAGATGTATTTGGCGGCCATAAAGCGCGCCGATCATCTGTTGCGGGCGCCACCCCACGGGCAGGGGCCCGCCCGGCTTGCGCTGCGCTCTGTGATGCCTTCAACGTTCGCCAAAAGAAAAACCCGCCGATACCGGCGGGCCTTTCTCATGAACCAAGGCGCGAGGTGGAACGCCCGGATCCCTTTGCCTCTCAGGCGAAACTGCGCACGGTCAGGATCGCCCCGTCCAGCGCCGCCCCCTTTTCGTCCTGCAGCGCCGCCTCGCGCAGGCGGGCGACCCATTCGGCGGCATCCTTGCGGCCGCGCACCAGCTCGGCCCCTTCCATCACGCGGTCGAATTTCGACAGGCTGCGCGCATGGGTGTCGGAATAACCCTTCACCAGCCGCCGGCAGCGCAACAGTTCCACGGCAAAGGCGTAATCCTGCGCCACGGCGCCCTTCACGGTATCCAGCCAGCGCGCCAGATGCGCCTGCTCGTACTTGTGGCGCAGCGTCCGGCGGCGATAGCCGCGCAGCCCCCCCAGCACGTAGAGCATCAGGAAATTGCCCAGCTGATGCGTCCGCACCCGGCGTCCCTTGTTGAACCAGCGGTCGAGCCGCGCCATCGTCTTCGGGTTCGCCTCCACCCGCGCGCCCATGCCGGCGGGCAGCATGCCGGCGATCTCTTCGGCGCGGGGGTGCATGAATTCGGTCAGCGCCACGGGGCGGTCCTTGGCGCCCATCTGTTCCTGAATGCGGGTGAACCGCGCGCCGCGCGTCTTCAGGTCCGCCACCCGGATCACATCGTCATAGGCCATGGCGTTGGCGATGTATTTCGCCGCCTCCGCCGTCAGCTCGAGACCCTGCGCCGCCTCGTCCATCGCGGCGATTTCTTCCAGCCGGTCCATGTACTCGGCGCCATAGGCCACGTCCTGGAATTTCACCACCTTGCGCAGACCGTGCATTGCCATCTCCTGCGCCGGGGCGGGCAGGGCGGCGACGCGGGCGGTCAGCGCCTCCCATTTCTTCATCAGGCGCCCGGGGCCCTGCGGCGCGGCAATCGCCGGGGCGGCCTTGCCCTCCTGAACCTCCGCCGGGTCGACGGCGGCATTCTGCGCCCGGTCAAAGGCGGCGCCAAAGGCCCGGAGCGAGGCCTCGACACCCTTGCCGGAGGCGCGGATCGCATCCTCGAACGCGTCGCGCGGGAAGGGCAGGGCGCCGGAGCCCGCCAGCGCCCCGAACAGCGACGACGAAATCACCGAACCGTTCTCGATCGCCAGCTTGTCCATGTCGAACATGATCAGCTTGTCGGCAGCCACTTCCGCCGCCGCGCGCACCTCCTCGGAGGAGGCGATACCGTCGCCCGGCGCCATCTTTTCCGACACCGCCAGCGCCCGGTGGGTCGAGGCGATCAGCGTGGTGCGGTCGGGGGTGACGAAGCCGCGCAGGATGGCGCGCCCGGCCTCCATCATCTCCGCCGCGATCATCACGTCGACATCGCCCGCGGCCGGGGCCAGCGAGAACACCGGCGCGACATCCCCCATCGGCGCCATCTCGATGTAATAGATCGTGGCGCCGGTGCGCTGTGCCACCCCCGCGACCGAGGTCGCCTGACAGGCATAGCCCTGCGCGCGCGCGGTCGCCTCGATCCAGTTGGTCAGCACGCCGCCGCCCTGGCCGCCGACGGCAAGGATGGCGAGCTTGATAATGGTGTTCAGTTTCTCATCGGGCTGGCGCGGGGCCATGGCTTGCTGGATGGTCATCAGGCGGTCTCCGGGAATTCCAGGCGTTTGGCGGCGCGGCGGCTCTGCAGCCAGCGGATCACGCCGCCGGACAGGCCCTGCCACCATTTTTCGAACCCGGTGGCGTTATGCACCACATCGGCGCGGTAGAAGCTGGGGCAGAGCACGGCGGCATCGGCCACCTCGCCGCAGTTGCCGCAGCCGACGCAGGACTGGTCGATATGGGCGATCGGATCGTCGCGCAGCGGATCGTCCAGTTTCTTCAGCGACAGCGAGGGGCAGCCCGACAGGCGGATACAGGCGTGATCGCCGGTGCAGATATCCTCGTCGACGCCGAACCGCGGCACCTCGACGCGTGCGCCGTCCTTGATCGCCTTGTTGCGCAGCGGCTTTTCGCGCCGCTGCCGGTTCAGCATGCACTCGGAAGAGGCGACGATGACCTTCGGCCCTTCCACATCGGTGGTCAGCGCCTCGCGCAGGGTGTCGCGCATCTTGGTCACGTCATAGGTGCGGTCGATCTGGCGCACCCATTTGACGCCGACGCCCTTCACCGCCTCCGAAATCGGGTTCTGCGTCGCCTTTGTCGGGTTGTCGGCGCGCGACGACAGCACGTCCTGCCCGCCGGTCGCCGCCGAGTAATAGTTGTCGACGATCACCGCCACGCTGTCGGACTTGTTGAACACCATGTTGCCGATCGAGGAGCTGAGGCCGTTGTGCCAGAAACCGCCGTCGCCCAGGATCGAGATCGCCCGCTTTTCGCCGCCGCCATCGAAGGCCGCGTTGGAGGCGGGGCCGAGGCCATAGCCCATAGTCGAGCCGCCCACCTCGAACGGCGGCAGACAGGCGAACAGGTGACAGCCGATATCGCCGGTGATCTGGTGCTCGCCCAGTTCCTCCTGCACCAGCTTCATCGCCGCAAAGATCGGCCGTTCCGGACAGCCGGTACAGAACCCCGGCGGCCGGGTCGGCACGGTTTTCGACAGATCCGGGATCGCCGGCGCGGGCTGGTTCGGCGCGCGGGTCTGGCCCGGCAGCAGGTCGGGCCCATGCTCCTTGAGGAAGGCGGTGATCCCGTCCAGCATCACCTGGCCGGTGTATTCGCCGGCCATCGGCAGCATGTCCTTGCCGTGCAGCCGCACCTTCAGCCCCTTGCGCAGGATGAAGGTCGACAGCGTCTGTTCGATGAACTCCGGCTGCCCCTCCTCGATCACCAGGATGCTGTCCTTGTCCCCGGCAAACTCCGCGAACTCGTCGCTGACCAGCGGATAGGTGACGTTCAGGCAATAGATCGGGATCTCGGAATTGCCGTAGATATCGGCCAGCCCCAGCCGCTGCAGCGCGCGGATCACGCCGTTGTACATGCCGCCCTGGCAGACCAGGCCGATCTTGCCGTTCTCGGGGCCGAAGATCTCGTTGAGCTTGTGCTCGACGATGTATTTCTCCGCCGCGGGCCAGCGGTTGTCGATCTTGTCATGCTCGTGCACGAAGGAGGCGGGTGGCAGCACCACCCGGTTGAAATCCTTCTTCGGGTTTGCCAGCGCGTCCTTCACCGTCAGCTCAGGCCCCCGGTTGTCGCGGCATTCGAAACTGCCGGTCACGTGGCAGGACCGGATCCGCACCGTCATCATGACAGGCGTGTTCGAGGCCTCGCTCAGCTCGAACCCGTCGCCCACCGCCTTGACGATGGAGGGCAGGCTGGGGCGCGGGTCCAAGAGCCAGATCTGCGATTTCATCGCGAAGGGATGGCTGCGCTCCTGCATGATGGAGGAGCCTTCGCCGTAATCCTCGCCCACGATGATCAGCGCGCCGCCATTGACCCCGGAGGAGGCGAGGTTGGCCAGCGCGTCGGAGGCGACGTTGACCCCCACCGGCCCCTTGAAGGTGACGGCGCCCCGGATCGGGTAATGCACCGAGGCGGCCAGCATGGCCGCCGCCGCGGCCTCCGAGGCGTTGGCCTCGAACCGCACGCCCAGCTCGCCCAGCAACTCCTCGGCGTCGGCCAGAACGTCCATCAGGTGGCTGATCGGTGCCCCCTGGTAGCCGCCGACATAGCCGACACCGTTTTCCAGCAGCGCCTTGGTCAGCGCCAGGATACCCTCGCCGGTGAAGGTCTCTCCCGCACCCTTTCGCAGGTGTTCGACTTCCTTCTTAAAGGATCTCTCGGCCATGTGTTTTCCTCAGAATTCGTTTCTGCGCACGTTGCGCAGGATCTTTTGCAGCGTGGCGACGAAGGCCTGCTGTTCACTCTCGGAGATGCCGCGGAACATCTGTTCATAGCTTTGCGCCATGGCGGGCCAGTGCCGCTCGAACGCCGCGCGGCCCTGGTCGGTGATGAACACGCGGGTGGCGCGGCTGTCTTCCTTGTCGGTCTCGCGCCGGATCAGCCCGTCGCGGTCGAGCCCCTCCAGCGCGCGGCTCAGCGTCGATTGTTCCACCACCGCATAGATCGCCAGCTCGCGGATCAGCATCCCGTCGACCACCGACAGCACCGCCAGCGCGCGCATCTTGGGGGTGGAGATGCCCTGATGCGCCATGTCCTCGCGCAGCCCGGCGTTGTACCGGCCCATGATGCGGTTCATCAGATAGGGCGCGAAATTGTTCAGCCCGATCTCGCCCAGCCGGCGCGGTGCGGTGACCTGATCGTTCATCCGCCCAGCCTCTTGGCCGCGTTGAAGCCCGAGCCGCCGCCCAGGCCCGGCCCCGGATGGGTCGAGGCGCCGATATGCGTCAGCCCTTTCACCGCCGTCGATCCGTTGCGCGACCCGGCGAACGGCCGGAACACGAAGAACTGGTCGATGCCGCACTGCCCGCCGTAGGGATCGCCGCCCACCAGGTTCATGTTCATCGCCTGGAGATCGGCGGGCGAATAGGCGCGGCGTGCCAGCCTGATCTTGTCGAAGTCCTTGATATGGGCCGAAAGGATCGCCTCGATCCGGTCGGCAAAAGCCTCCCGCGTGGCCTCGTCCCAGGTGCCGTCGGTCTCGATCTCGCCCTTGGCGTCGCCCTTGATCATCCGCGGCGCATCGGGGATCTGCAGCCAGAGGATCGCCTTGCCCTCGGGGCAGCGCGTGGGGTCCAGCCGGTGCGGCTGGCCGACGCAGATCGTCGGCACCTCCGGGATCATCCCGCGCTCGGCCTCATTAGCCGATTTCGACACCGCGTCGATCCCGTCGGAGAGGTGGATCAGCGCCACGTCGTCCAGCCCCTCGCTCAGCCACTCCGGATGGCTGTCCAACGCGAAATGCAGCTGGAAATCCCCCCGCCCGTGGCGGAAGGCGCCGGCGGCGCTCTTGTCGGCCTCCGGTGCATTATCGCGCAGCAACCGGCCGTAAAGCTGGCCGGGCGCGACCGAGGCCAGCACATGGCCGGCCATGATTTTCTCGCCGCCTGCGGTCTCGACCCCCACGGCGCGGCCGCGTTCGACAAGGATCCGGTCGACATCGACGCCGGTGCGGATCTCGCCGCCCTTCTCCTCGATCAGCCCGCGGAAGGCCTCGACGGCGCGGGCCGAGCCGCCCTTGACCACCGGCGCGCCGGCGGCCTCCAGCGCAAAGGCCACAACCTTGGCCATCTGGCCGGAATAGGTGGATTCGGGCGTCAGCCCGCAGTGCAGCACCCAGGGCGCCCAGAGCGCCTGGATATCCTCGCTCCGATAGGCGGTCTCCAGCCAGCCGCGCGCCGGGATCAGCGCCTCGCCGATCCAGGACTTCAGCCCGTTCAGCCCGCGTTTCCACGCCTGACCGGCGAGCAGCTTGGCGGTGGAGCGCGACCACAGATCGCCGCCCAGAAGCGCAAACAGGAACGGCGCATCGGCCTCGATCCCGCCCACGTCGGCGGCGTGACGGTCGCCGTCTCCCGCCGCCTGCCCGTTGAAGGCGGCGACATTGGCGGCGCGGTCCATGGTCAGAACGGTGGCCTGCCCGCCCGGCCGCACCACGGCGGTCGGATGGGCAGTATGGCAGAACTCCAGCCCGTGCCGCCCCAGATCCTCGGCCAGCTCGGCATAGGCCGGCGAGGTCAGGAACAGCACGAAGGTGGCGGCCATCACGTCATGATGAAAGCCGGGCAGCGTCGCCTCGGCCGTCATCATACAGCCGCCGGCGCGGTCCTCCCGCTCCAGCAACAACACCTTCTTGCCCTTGCGCGACAAGAGCGCCCCGGCGACCAGCGCATTGATGCCGGTCCCGATGATGACGTGATCGACCTGGGCCATGGATCAGCCCTTCGGCTTCAGCGCCAGTGCGCGGATCGGGCTGCCGGTGCCTTTCAGGATCTTCAGCGGTGCGACGATCAGGATGGCGCCCTTGGCCGGCAGCTGGTCCAGATTGGCCAGCGAGGCCAGGCCGAAGCAGTTGTTGGCGTGCAGCAGGTTGTGCGCCGGGAACGGCGGGGTCATGCCGCCGGCCAGGCCCGCGTCGGTACCGATGCACTGGCTGCCCCAGCCGACGATGCCCTTGTCGATCAGGTACTGGATCACCTCGGCGGTCGGTCCGGGGGTGTGCGGGCCGTTTTCGTCGGCGTTGAGGAACTTGGCTTCGTCATCGGCGTACTGGTCCCAGTCGCTGCGCAGCACCACCCATTCGCCCTTGCCGATCTCGCCGTGCTCGGCCTCCCAGGCCTTCACATGGTCGATGGTCAGCAGGAAGTCGGCGTCGGCCGCGGATTCCTTCGAGAAATCCAGCACGTTGACCGGTGCGATCAGCCGCTGCACGTCCAGCGTGTCGGTATAGCCTTCGGGGTTGTCGCGGCCGGTGATCCAGTGGTGCGGCGCGTCGAAGTGGGTGCCGGTATGCTCGCCCAGCACCATCCAGTTCCAGGCAAAGAACGGGCCGTCTTCGTCGTATTCGCTGATCTTGTGGATCTCGACCTTGGGGGTGTTCTTGGCGAAATCCTCGGGCAGCTGCAGGATCGGCGTGTCCGGCCCCAGCACCCCGGTGCAGTCCACCACTTCCACCCCGCCCGACGCGATCATCGCGCCCAGGCTCTGCAATGTGTTCGATGCGCTCATCTTTTACTCCCTGTGGTTCTGGATGCCCCTGTCCGGGGCCCTGATATGAAACAATGCTAGACAGGATTAAATGCTTTTGCAAATATCTTGGCAAGAACAGGGAGTATGTTTTGGTACAGTTATCTGCAGATGCGGTTATTATCGGCAGCGGCGTCAATTCGCTGGTTTGTGCGCATCACCTGACCAAGCGCGGCTGGTCCGTCATTGTGCTGGAGCAGGGCGAAGAGCCCGGCGGCGCCGTGCGCACGGGCGAATATACATGTGAGGGGTTCGCCCATGACTGGGCGGCGATGAACCTGTCGATGTTCGCCGGCTCCCCTTATTTTCAGGAAAATGCCGAAGAGCTGGCCCGCCACGGGTTGGAGTTCGCCCCGGCAAGCAACTGTTTTTCCAGCGTCTTCCCCGATGGCAGCTGGCTGGGCGTTGGCACCGATGCTGCGGCCAACCGGGCCCGAATCGCGGCGCTCTCCGAAACGGACGCCCAGACCTGGGATGCGCTGTCGGCGGCGTTTCCCGCCGAGGCCGAGCATCTGATCGGGCTGCTGGGATCCAAGATGCAATTACGTGCAATCGCATCTATCATCTGGAAGCTTCTGCGCAAGAAGGGGCTGGGCGGCAGCCAGGACATGGCCCGCTTCCTCGCCTCTTCGCCGCGGGCCTGGCTGGAGGAAACCTTCGAATCACCCCAGCTCCGGGCGCTGCTGGGCGCCTGGGGGATGCACCTGGATTTCGCCCCAGACATGGCGGGCGGGGCGCTGTTTCCCTATCTGGAGGCGATGGCCAATCAGGCCTTCGGCATGGTGTTGGGCAAGGGCGGCGCGGGCACCATCATGACCGCCATGCAGCGCGCGATCGAGGCGCGCGGCGGCCGCATCCTGTGCAGCACCCCGGTCGAGAAAATCCTGCATTCGGGCGGCAAGGCCACCGGCGTGATTGCGGGCGGCGAGACGATTGTCGCCAACCGCGCCGTGATCGCCAATGTCGCGCCACGCGCGATGGTCGAGCTGACCGGCGGCAGCGGCACCGAACGCTATGACACCGCGATGCGGAATTTCCGCCACGCGCCGGGCACGATGATGATTCACCTCGCCATGTCGGATCTGCCGGACTGGACCGCCGGCGCCGAGCTGCGCGACTATGCCTATGTCCATATCGCCCCCTCGCTCGACCAGATGGCGCGCACCTATACGCAGGCGGTGGCGGGGCTGCTGCCGGACGAGCCGGTGATCGTGGTGGGCCAGCCCACCGTGGTCGATCCCTCCCGCGCGCCGGAGGGGCAGCATGTGCTCTGGCTGCAGGTGCGCATGGCCCCGGGCGAGATCCGCGGCGATGCCGGCGGCGCGATCACCGCCGCCACCTGGGACGAGGCGGCAGAGCCCTTTGCCGAGCGGGCGCTGAACCTGCTCGACCGCTACGCGCCGGGCACCCGCAACAAGATCATCGCCAAACGTATCGTCACTCCGGCAGAGCTGGAGGCCGACAACCCCAACCTCGTCGGCGGCGATCAGGTCTGCGGCAGCCACCACCTGAGCCAGAACTTCCTGTTCCGCCCGGCGCGGGGCTATGCCGATGGCTCCACCCCTATCCGCGACCTCTACCAAACCGGTGCCGCGGTCTGGCCGGGGGCGGGCACCGGCGCCGGCCCGGGCTATCAGCTCGGGCTGAAGCTGGCCGGTAAATAAACAATAAAAACAATGTACAAAATCGACCTCAAACCACCCAAAATCAACAGGGAAACGACATGACCAAACTGACAAGACGCAGCCTGCTCAAGAGCACCGCCGCCGCGGCCACGCTGGCCGCCGCCGCACCGACCTTCGCCTTGGCGCAACAGATCGACGATCTGGTGATCGCCTATAACGTCAACCTGCCCAGCTGGGATCCCACCGTCGGCGCCTCGGCCGTGAACCCCACCATTCAGGGGCTCTACCAGTCGGTATTCGACCAGTTCATCCTGCAGAAACCCGACCTGTCTCCGGCGCCCGGCCTGCTGACCGACTGGGGCTGGAACGAGGATCATTCCCAGGTCTGGATGGACGTGCGCGAAGGCGTCACCTGGCACGACGGCTCGCCGTTTACCGCCGAGGACGTGGCCTGGAGCCTTGCCCGTGTGGCCGATCCGGAAACCGGCAGCCCGATCCAGTTCGTCTGGGGTACGCTGGAAAACCACCGCACCGAGGGCAACCGGGTGATCGCCGACGTCAAGCAGTTCGATCCGACGATCTTTAAGTGGATGTACTTTCTGACCGGCTACGTGCTGCCCAAGGCCTATTACGAAAAGGTCGGCCCCGACGGGTTCGAGGCCGCCCCGATCGGCACCGGCCCCTACATGGTCGATAAATACGAGCGCAACGCCTACGTCCGCCTGAAGGCGAACGAGAACTACTGGGGCGGCGCGCCGGAGTTCAAGACCGTGACCATCAAGTTCGTCACCGATGCCGCCGCCCGCGTGGCCGAGGTGGAATCGGGCAACGCCCATGTCACGCTGGAAATGCCCTACGAGGAGTTTGACCGTCTGAAGGGCGGCAAGCTGGAGGGCGTGGCCGCTCCGATCTCGGACATCGGCATGATCTTCTTCAACGACATCGACGTGATGACCGACCCTAACGTCCGCAAGGCCGCCGTCATGGCGGTGGACAAGCAGGCCATCGTCGACCGTCTGCTGTCGGGCTACGGCGTGCCGATCGACACGCTGGAGACGCCGGACTACGACGCCTACGATCCGACCATCAAGACCCCCTACGATCCCGAAGGGGCCAAGGCGTTGCTGGCGGAATCGGGGTATTCCACCGACAATCCGGTCAAGTTCACCATCCAGACCACCCGCGGGTTCAAGCCCAAGGATTACGAGATCATCCAGGCCATCGTCGGCCTCTGGCGCCGGGTCGGGATCGAGGCGGAGATCGAGGTCTACGAGATCGCCAAGCACTACGAGCTGCGCGCGGCCGACCAGCTGGCGCCGGCGGCCTTCTACAACTGGGGCAACTCGGTTGGCGATCCGACCACCTCGACCGGCTTCGCCATGTACGGCCCGTCGCCCCACTCGGTCTGGGATGGCGAGGATCTGATCAACATGATCAACCCGCTCTGGGGCGAGGCTGACGAGGCCAAGCGCATCGAAGGCTGGAAGGGCGTCGACCGCTATATCGCCGAAAATGCGCTGGTGCTGCCGCTGCTGCAATATGTGCAGCCGATCCTGCACGCCCCGGGCGTCAAGGTGGTCCCGCATGCCTCCGGCGCGTTGCTGCCGCACCTGATGACCCGCGCGTAACCTGCGCATAGGCACCTAAGACCGGGGGGCGGGTATGGCCCGTCCCCCGGCATTCGGAACCTCCCCGATGACCCTGATCAGACGTATTCTTCTGCGATTGCTGACCATGGCGATCACGCTCTTCGGCGTGGCCGTCATCGTGTTTTTCGTCATTCGCGTCGTACCCGGCAACCCGATTGCCATGATGTTGCCCCCCGGCGCGGGGGAAGAGGATATCGCGCGGCTCAAGGCGCTCTACGGCTTTGACAAGACTATCCCCGAACAATTCGTGATCTGGCTGACCGGCGTGCTGCACGGCGATTTCGGCACTTCGATCACCACCCGTCAGCCGGTTCTGCAACTGGTGCTGTCGCGGCTGCCAGCCACCATCGAGCTCTCGATCATGGCGCTGGTGATCGCGGTGATCATCGGCGGCGCGCTGGCGCTGACCGGCACCCGCCGGCGCGGCACAAGGGTCGAGGGCGCGATCGACGTGACCAACGGCATGGCGCTCAGCGTGCCGGACTTCCTCTGGGGGCTGGTGCTGATCCTGCTCTTTGGGGTGCTCTGGCCGGTGTTTCATATCTCCGGCCGGGTGTCGCCGGCGCTGGACCTGCCGTTCTCCACCAATTTCTACCTGTTCGAAAGCGTGCTGCGGCTGCGGTTCGATATCTGGGCCGATCTGGTCTCGCACATGTTCATGCCGTCCTTGGCCTTGGCGATCCCGCTGGCGGCGATCATCGCTCAGCTGCTGAAGCAGTCGCTGAAGGAAACGATGCATCTGGACTACGTGACGCTGGCGCGCACCAAGGGCTATGACGAAAATCACGTCATCACCCGCGAGGCGCTGCCCAATGCGGTGCTGCCGACGCTGACCCTGATCGGGGTGCAGTTCACCTTTCTGATCGGCGGCACCGTCATCATCGAACGGCTGTTCTCCTACGAGGGCCTTGGCAACATGGCGATCGACGCGGTGATCAACCGCGACCTGCCGCTGATCCAGGGCATCGTGATCCTGTTCGCCCTGATCTTTACGGTGGTCAATCTGGTCGTCGATCTGACCTATGCCGCCCTGAACCCGAGGTTGCGCCATGGCTGATGCACGCGGACTTGTAAAACGCCGCATCGGCATGCGGCTATGGCTGTCGGGCGGCTGGCTGACACTGCTGGTGCTGGCGGCGATCTTCGCGCCGCTGATCGCGCCGCAGGATCCCCTGATGCAGGATCTGTTCGGCGGCCGGATGCCGCCGTTCTGGGAGGCGGGCTCCGACGCGGCCTTCCCGCTGGGGTCCGACAGCCTGGGGCGCGATGTGCTTTCGCGCATCATCTACGGTGCGCGGGTGGCGCTGGGCGTGGCGCTGATCGCGGGCACGCTGACCTGCCTGATCGGCTCGCTGCTGGGCCTGATCGCGGGTTATTTTCGCGGCTGGCCCGACATGGTGATCTCGCGCCTCGTCGACATCTGGATGGCGTTTCCGCCGGTGCTGTTCGCGATCCTGCTGATCGCGGTGATGGGCACCGGGCTGACCTCCATCATCATCGCCATCGTGGTGATCGACTGGACCCGTTTCGCCCGCGTCATCCGGGCCGAGGCAATGAGCCAGGGCGCGATGGATTACGTCGCTTCCGCCCAGGTCGCCGGGCGCAAGCGGTTCTCCACCATGCTGGCCGAGATCCTGCCCAACGTGCTGCCGACCATCGTGGTGCTCTTGACGCTGGAGATGGGCATCGCGGTGATCGTCGAGGCGATCCTGAGCTTCGTGAACCTGTCGATCTCCACCGACCAGCCGACTTGGGGCTCCATGATCGCCGAGGGGCGGCTGTCGATCCACCAGGCCTGGTGGGTGCTGGTGTTCCCGCTGATCACCCTGTTTCTCACTGTCCTCAGCTTCAGCCAGTTGGGCGAGGGGCTGAAGGACCATTTCGATCCGGTGCTGCGATGAGCTTTCTGACAATCGAAAACCTCAGTGCCCACGTGGGCCCGGCGCCGATCCTGCGCGATGTGTCGCTGTCGGTCGCGGCGGGAGAGGTGCGCGGGCTGGTGGGCGAGAGCGGTGCCGGCAAGAGCATGATCGGCAAGGCCGTCCTCGGCACGCTGCCTACGGCGGTGAAGGTCAGCGCGGGGCGCATCGTGCTGGAGGGCGAGGACCTGCAGGCGATGCGCCCGCGCGACCGGCGCCGGCTGATCGGCGCCAAGGCGGCGCTGATCCCGCAGGACCCGCTGACCGCGCTCAACCCCTCGCGACGGGTCGGGCCGCAGATCACCAACCGGCTGGTCGATATCCTCGGCTGGACGAAGGCGGATGCGGGCCACCGGGCGGAGGAACTGCTGGACGAGGTGTCGATCCCTGACCCCGAGCGGGTGATGCGGGCCTATCCGCATGAGCTGTCGGGCGGGATGCGCCAGCGGATCCTGATCGCCTCGGCCTTTGCCGCCGAGCCGAAACTGATCATCGCGGACGAGCCGACCACCGCGCTTGACGTGACGGTGCAGAAACAGATCCTGCGGCTGATCAAGCAGATGCAGGCGCGCCATGGCACGGCGCTTCTGTTCGTGACCCACGATCTGGGGGTGGTGTCGAAGATCTGCCAGTCGCTGACGGTCCTGTTCGGCGGCAAGGTGCTGGAGGATACCCGGGTGGAGCAGTTCTTCGACCACCCCGGCCATCCCTATTCCGCTGCGCTGCTGGCGGCGACGCCGAAATACACCGATCCCGACGCCAGCCTCACCCCGGTGCCCGACGCGGTGATCGAGGGGGTGCAGGCCGAGATCGCCGCCTTTGACAGGATGCATGGCCATGTCTGATACGCCGATCTACGAAATCGAGAACCTGCGGCTGTCGTTTCCCGACATGGCGCACAAACCGCTGTTCGGGGCCGCCCCGCGGGTCGAGATCCTCAAGGGCATCTCGCTGACCATCCCGCGCGGCGACGTGGTGGGCATCGTCGGCGGCTCCGGCTCCGGCAAGTCCACGCTGGGCCGGGCGATGATCCGGCTGCTGGAACCCGACAGCGGCACGATCCGCTTCGAGGGGCAGGACATCACCCATCTGGGCGAAGACGCGCTGCGCCCCCTGCGGCGCAAGTTCCAGATGATCTTTCAGGACCCGATGTCCTCGCTCAACCCGCGCCGCACGGTGGGGGCGATCATCGCCGGGCCGCTCAGGCTGCAAGGCTTCGACCGGGTGTCGCAGCGGGTGGATCAGGCGCTCGATCATGTGGGCCTGCCGCGCAGTTTCCGCTCCCGCTACCCGCATGAGCTCTCCGGCGGCCAGCGCCAGCGGGTGGGCATCGCCCGGGCGATCGCGACCGAGCCCGATTTCATCCTCGCGGACGAGATCGTCTCGGGGCTGGATGTGTCGAGCCAGGCGCAGGTGCTGAACCTGCTGGATCAGCTGGTCAAGGAACTGGGGCTGACGCTGGCCTTCATCAGCCATGACCTGTCGGTGATCCGACGGCTGTGCCGACACACGCTGGTGCTCTACCGCGGTGAAGTGGTGGAATACCGCGAGACCCAGGCGCTGTTCGACGTGCCTGAGGCCGCGTACACCCGCGAGCTGCTGGACGCGATCCCGCTGCCGGATCTGGAGCAGGTCTGGGTCTGACGGCCCGAACGCGCCCCTTTGGGGCGCGTGCCTCCGGCGGGGATATTTGGAGCCAGAAAAAGAGGTGACAGCGGATCAGTACCGACGTTTCAGGCCGGTGCGGGCGACCCGTCGCGCCTTCTGCTGTTCGCGCAGGAACACGAAAAGGCCGGCGCCCATGATCAGCGCCATGCCGATCCAGACCTCCCAGGCGGGCAGGCTGCCCCAGATCGCCCAGCCCCAGAACACCGCCAGCGGCAGCCCGATGTATTCGAAGGGTGCCACGGTGGCGGCATCGGCCATCCGGTAGGCCTGGCTCAGGCAGTAGCCGGTGATCGCCGCATTCAGCCCCAGCCCGATCAGATAGATCCAGTCGCCGTCCTGCGGCCAGACCCAGGCGCGCAGCAGGAATTGCAGGCTGGCATTGTCGCTCGCCTGGGCATAGCGGCCGTCGCCGGCCATTGCCCAGAACCCCAGCGAGACCAGCAGGAACATCCCCTGGATATAGACCGCCAGCGCCGAGGCCTTGGTGGTCGCCCCCAGTTTGCGCGTCATGATCTGCATCAGCGCATAGGCCAGCGCCGAAAGCACCGGCAGCAGCAGCACCAGCCGGCTGACCTCCAGCTCGCCGCTGCCCTGCCAGGGGCGCTGCATGATCACCACGCCGGCAAAGCCCACGATCACCGCGCCCATGCGCAGCGGCCCGACCTTTTCGCCGAGGAGCGGGATCGACAGCAGGGTGATGAAGAGCGGCGCCGCAAAGAACAGCGCCGTCGCATCGGCGAGCGGCAGCACGGCGAGGGCCAGGAAATAGGTCATGTTGGCGATCACCACCATCAGCCCGCGCAGCATATGCAGCCCCGGCTGCCGGGTGCGCAGGACGGACCAGCCACCCTCGACCTGCACCATGGCCAGCCCGAACAGCAGCCCGATGGCCGACCGCGTGAACACCACCTGATGCAGCGGATAGCCGCCCGAAAGCTGTTTGATCAGCATGTCGTTGACCGAAATCGTGAGGATTCCGACCAGGACGAAGACGATGCCCATCCCGGGCCGGGAAAGTGCTGAGCTCTGCATGGGATCACTCCTGCGATTGCCCGTTCGCTAGCATGAAAACCGCCAAGGTCAATCGCCGGTTTCCGACATTTCCCGCCCGCCGCACGCGGCAAGGCGGCTTGGCCCGCGCGGCGGCCTCGGGTAGACCTGAGGCATCAAAAGGGAGATGCGCGCCATGCATATGAGCGACGAACGCGAGATCAAGGCCGATCCGGCCACCGTCTATGCCGCGATCCTGGATCCGGAGATGCTCAAGGCCTGCGTGCCCGGCGCCTCCGCCGTCGAGGGCAATCCGCAGGACGGCTATACCGCCACGGTGACGCAGAAGGTCGGCCCGGTGAAGGCCACCTTCAAAGGACAGGTCACCATGTCGGACATGGTGGAGAACGAAAAGCTGACCATCGCCGGCGAAGGCAAGGGCGGCGCGGCCGGGTTCGCCAAGGGCGGCGCCACCGTGACGCTGGCGCCGGCGGGCGAGGGCGCGACGCTCTTGTCCTACGAGGTGGAGGCCAAGGTGGGCGGCAAGCTGGCCCAGCTGGGCAGCCGGCTGATCGACGGGTTTGCCAAGAAGATGGCCGACCAGTTCTTTGAGAACCTGCAGCAGCAGATCGAAGGGCCGGCGGACGACGGTGAGGCAACCGAAGGCGCCGCCGAGGACCAGACCGGCGAAAAGAAAGGCTGGTTCAAACGCGTCACCGGCCGCGACTGAGGCTGGCGCAAATACGCGCAACCGCCTGTGCGCCGGCGGCGGTGTTCGCCGCGCGCCGGCTGCCATAGGGTGCGCGCGGGAGGACGAAACCATGTCAGCGATCCTGTCGATCCGCGATCTGCGCAAGACCTATGACGGCGGCTTTCAGGCGCTGAAGGGCGTCACGCTGGATATCGAAGAGGGCGAGATCATCGCGCTGCTCGGGCCCAACGGCGCGGGCAAGACGACGCTGATCTCCACCGTCTGCGGCATCACTACGCCCTCGTCGGGATCGGTCAGCGTGGGCGGGCACGACATCCTGGCGGATTTCCGTGCCGCCCGGTCGTTGATCGGGCTGGTGCCGCAGGAGGTGGCGCTGGAGCCTTTCGAGCGGGTGATCAACACGGTGCGTTTTTCCCGCGGGTTGTTCGGCCATCGCCGTGACGAGGCGCTGATTGAACAGATCCTGCGCCGCCTGTCGCTGTGGGATAAACGCGATGCCAAAATCCGGGAGCTTTCGGGCGGTATGAAACGCCGGGTGCTGATCGCCAAGGCGCTGGCGCATGAGCCGCGGGTGCTGTTCCTCGACGAGCCCACGGCGGGCGTCGACGTCGAGCTGCGCAAGGACATGTGGGATATCGTCGCCGATCTGAAGGCGGCCGGCACCACCATCATCCTGACCACCCACTACATCGAAGAGGCCGAGGCCATCGCCGACCGCATCGGCGTGATTAACGGCGGCGAGTTGTTGCTGGTCGAGGACAAGGACCGGCTGATGACCCGGCTGGGCCGGAAACGGATCGAGGTACATCTGAGCGCGCCGATCGACGCGATCCCGCCCGCGCTGAACCAGCCGGGGCTGACGCTGGACGGGCAGGGCGATGTGCTGATCTATGAATACGATACCCAGGCCGAACGCACCGGCATCACCAAGCTGTTGAACGATATCGCCGGGGCCGGTCTGGTGCTGCGCGATCTCAACACGCAGCAGAGCAGCCTCGAGGAAATCTTCGTCGATCTGGTGTCGGAGGGACGGTCATGAACTGGGGCGCAATCGCCGCAATCTATCGGTTCGAGATGTCGCGGTTCTTCCGCACGCTTTTGCAGAGCTTTCTGTCGCCGGTGCTGTCGACCTCGCTCTATTTCGTGGTGTTCGGCACCGCCATTGGCAGCCGGATCGAACAGGTGGAGGGGATCAGCTACGGCGGCTTCATCGTGCCGGGGCTGGTGATGCTGTCGGTGATCACCCAGTCGATCTCCAACGCCTCCTTCGGGATCTATTTCCCCAAGTTCATCGGTACGGTCTACGAGCTGCTCTCGGCGCCGGTGAATTTCCTGGAGATCGTCATGGGCTATGTCGGCGCCGCGGCGACCAAGGCGCTGTTCGTGGGCACGGTGATCCTGAGCACCGCCGCGATTTTCGTCGATTTCCAGATCGCCCATCCGCTGGCGATGGTGGCCTTTCTGCTGCTGACCTGTCTCAGCTTCGCGTTGTTGGGTTTCATCATTGGTATCTGGGCGGGGAATTTCGAACAGCTCCAGCTGGTGCCGCTGCTGATCGTCACGCCGCTGGTGTTCCTCGGCGGCTCCTTCTATTCGATCACCATGCTGCCGCCGCTGTGGCAGACCATCACGCTGTTCAATCCGGTGGTCTACCTGATCTCGGGCTTCCGCTGGTCGTTCTTCGACACCGCCGACGTGCCGGTGGGGCTGAGCCTGCTGGCCATCGGCGGCTTCACCTGCCTGTGCCTGGCCGTGATCTGGTGGATCTTCCGCACCGGCTGGCGCATCCGGAGCTGAGCGCGCAGGCACTCTGGCCCGGGGAAGTGGCGTGAAATCCCCGCTGCCGGCTTTTCTGTCGCCCCGGTACCTTGTTTGTTTTCTGGGGGCATTCTACATCGGGCGGTATGAAGCTGCGCCTTCCCTTTATCAAGAACCCGCCGTTGGTGTCGGTGGTCCGCCTGACCGGCATGATCGGGACCGGCGGCCGCGCCACGTTGAACGATGCCGCCGTCGCGCCGATGCTGGAAAAGGCGTTCAAGCGCGGCAAGCCCGCCGCCGTGGCGTTGGAGATCAACTCGCCCGGCGGCTCGCCGGTGCAATCCTCGCTGATCGGGGCACGCATCCGGCGCCTGTCGGAGGAAACCAAGGTCCCGGTCCATGCGTTTGTCGAGGATGTGGCGGCCTCGGGCGGCTATTGGCTGGCCTCGGCAGCGGATGAGATCTGGGCGGATGCCTGTTCGATCCTGGGATCGATCGGGGTGATCTCCGCGGGCTTCGGCGCCCATATCCTGCTGGCCCGCCAGGGGGTGGAGCGGCGGGTCTATACCGCCGGCGAGTCCAAATCCATGCTCGACCCGTTCCGCCCGGAAAACCCCGAGGACGTGGAGCGGCTGAAGGTCATTCTGGGTGACCTGCACGAAACCTTCATCGCCCAGGTCAAGGCGCGCCGCGGCGAAAAGCTGGACAGCGAAACCAACCTTTTCACCGGCGAGATCTGGACGGCGCAGCGCGCCACGGATTTGGGGCTGATCGATGGGGTCGGCCACCTCAAGCCCAAGATGCAGGACCGCTTCGGCGACAAGGTTCAGTTCCGCCGCTACGAGCTGCGCCGGCCGCTCTGGTCGCGCTTCGGCGCGCAGATGGCGCAGGACGCCCTGTTCGGGATCGAGGAGCGCGCGGCCTACGCGCGTTTTGGCCTCTGACGTGATTTTCAAGATCGTATCCCTCTTCCTGATCGCGATCGCGGTGCTGGCCATGTTCGGGAAATTCCGCTTTCCGGGGCAAAAGACACTCGCCTCGAAACGCTGTCCGCGCTGTGGCCGGTTCCGGATCGGCAAGGGGCCCTGCGATTGCGGTCATGGGGGGCGGCGGCCATGATGGTGTGGGTTCTTGCGGCTCTGGGACTGGTGATCCTTTTGCTCGCCGGCGATGCGCTGGTGCGCGGCGCAGTCAACCTCAGCCTGCGGCTGGGCGTACCGGCGCTGATTGTCAGTCTGACCATCGTCGCCTTCGGGACCTCGGCGCCCGAGCTGCTGATTTCCATCAAAGCGGTTCTGGATCAGGCGCCGGGCATCGCGCTGGGCAATGTGGTGGGCTCCAACACCGCCAATATCCTGCTGGTCCTCGGCGTGCCGGCCATGCTGGCGCATATGCACACCAGCGAGTGCGACAGCCGCAAGACCTATATCTTCATGCTGGCGGCCTCGCTGCTGTTCATCGCGCTGGCCTTTCTCGGCGTCTTCACGCTGCTGTCCGGGCTGGTGCTGTTGGTGGCGCTGGCGGCGGTGCTGTGGGATCAACTCGGCGAGGCGCTGAGCCACCGGCGCAACGGGGCGGAGGCCGAGGCAGAGCTCGACGGGCTGGAAGAGGCCGATCCGGATATGCCCTGGTGGCGCATCGGTATCTATCTGGGGCTGGGGCTTATCGGCCTGCCAATGGGCGCCAATCTGCTGGTCGAGAACGCGTCGATCATCGCCCGCACCTACGGCGTCAGCGACACGGTGATCGGGCTGACGCTGGTGGCGCTGGGCACCTCGCTGCCGGAGCTGGCCACCACGGTGATGGCCGCGCTGCGCCGGCAGGCCGACGTGGCGCTGGGCAACGTGATCGGGTCGAACATGTTCAACCTGCTCGCCATCATCGGGGTCGCGACGCTGTTCGGTCCGATCCCGGTCGATCCCGAATTTCTGCGCTTCGATCTCTGGGTGATGCTGGGGGCCTCGCTGCTGCTGGTGCCCTTCGTGTTCTTCCGCCTCGATCTCAACTGGCGTTGGGGCACCGCGCTGACCGCGCTATATGTCGCCTATGTGGGCGCGGTGCTGATGTAACGTGCCCGGATGGGAACAGGGACGAACGCAATGACACATTGCCTGGTGACCGGAGCGGGCGTGCGGCTGGGCCGCGCCATGGCGCTCTATGTGGCGCGGCGCGGCTATGACGTGGCCGTGCACTACGCCTCCTCGGCGGAGGCGGCCGAGGCCACGGCAGAAGAGATCCGCGCCCTGGGCCGCCGCGCTGTCACCCTGCCGGCCGATCTGCTGCACGAGGAACACACCGCCGAGCTGCTGCCGCGTGCGGCCGAGGCGCTGGGCGGGCCGATCACCTGTCTGATCAACAACGCCTCGATCTTCGAGTACGACAACATTTCCACCGCCACCCGCACAAGCTGGGACCGGCACATGGAAAGCAACCTGCGCGCGCCCTTCGTGCTGACCCAGGCGATGGCGGCGCAGGGGCTGGAGCCGGTGGCGGACGCGGCGGGAGAACCGATGGCCTCCGGGCTGATCGTCAACATGATCGACCAGCGGGTGCGCAAGCTGACCCCTGAATTCATGAGCTATACCATCGCCAAGATGGGGCTCTGGACGCTGACCCGGACCGCTGCTCAGGCGCTGGCCCCGGCGATCCGCGTCAACGCCATCGGGCCGGGCCCGACGCTTCAGGGCCAGCGCCAGAGCGCGGCGCATTTTGCGGCCCAGCGGGCCAACACAGTCAGCGGCCGCGGTGTCAATCCCGAGGATATTACCGCCGCGCTGGGCTATTTCCTCGACGCGCCTGCGGTCACCGGCCAGTTGCTCTGCGTCGACGGCGGCCAGCATCTCGGCTGGCAGACGCCCGACGTTCTCGGCCCCGAATGAGGCCCTGATCGGCGGAAGTTTTGCACCGTTCACGTGGCCGTCACCAAAGCGTTACAAAAACTCCTTTGTTTTCATTCACTTGCGGAAGGGGAATAAAAATCCCCCATAATTTCAATATGTTGCAAGTGTGCCTAAATATTGTGCAAACCAATGAACCTCCCGTGGGACAATGAAATTTTCTATGTGCCCAGAAGTTATCATCACAGATATCCACAGCTTTGGTGGATTTGTTTTCTCTTGAAAAGGCCCGGTTGAGATTGCAGGCCGGGCCAGAGAATCATAGTTCTGGAATATGAGCGAGCCCACCGACACCGCCGCCCGGCCGCGCCCGACCGGCTATGCCTGCATCCAAAGTTATCTGAAAACCCTAGACGGATCGCCGGGGGTGTACCGGATGCTCGATGCGCAGGCGCGGGTGCTCTATGTCGGCAAGGCACGCAACCTGCGCGCGCGGGTCTCGAACTATGCCCGGCCCTCGGGTCACACCCACCGGATCGCGCGGATGATCAGCGAAACCGCCTCGATGATGTTCCTGACCACGCGCACGGAAACCGAGGCGCTGCTGCTGGAACAGAACCTGATCAAGCAGCTCAAGCCGAAGTACAACGTGCTGCTGCGCGACGATAAAAGTTTTCCCAATATCCTCGTCGCCAAGGATCATCCCTATCCGCAGATCAAGAAGCATCGCGGCGCCAAAAAGGAAAAGGGCAGCTATTTCGGCCCCTTCGCCAGCGCCGGCGCGGTGAACCGCACGCTGAACCAGTTGCAGAAGGCGTTTCTGCTGCGCAACTGCTCCGACGCGATGTTCGAAAGCCGCACCCGGCCCTGCCTGCTTTATCAGATCAAGCGCTGCTCCGCCCCCTGCGTCGGGCTGATCTCCGAGGCCGATTACGCCGAAAGCGTCCGCGATGCCGAGCGCTTTCTCTCCGGCCGCTCCACCAGGGTTCAGGAGGAGCTGGGCGAACAGATGCAGGCGGCCTCCGACGCGATGGAATTCGAACGCGCCGCCGCACTGCGCGACCGCATCCGCGCGCTGACCTCGGTGCAGACCGCCCAGGGCATCAATCCCCGCGGCGTGACCGAGGCCGACGTGATCGCGCTCCACATGGAGTCGGGCCAGGCCTGCGTTCAGGTCTTCTTCATCCGCGCCAATCAGAACTGGGGCAACCGCGATTTCTATCCCCGCATCGGCGCCGATGTCTCGGCCGCCGAGGTGATGGAGGCCTTCCTCGGACAGTTCTACGACAACAAGGAACCGCCGCGGCAGCTGATCCTGTCGGACGCGATCGAGAATGCCGACCTGATGACAGAGGCGCTCAGCGAAAAGGCCGGCCGCAAGGTCGAGATCCTGGTCCCCCAGCGCGGTGAAAAGGCCGAGCTGGTCTCCGGCGCGCTCAGGAACGCGCGTGAATCCCTCGCCCGCCGGATGTCGGAGAGCGCTACCCAGGCCAAGCTGTTGCAGGGATTGGCGCAGGCCTTTGGCCTCGATGGCCCGCCGCAGCGGATCGAGGTCTACGACAACTCGCACATCCAGGGCACCAATGCCGTGGGCGCGATGATCGTCGCGGGGCCGGAAGGCTTCATGAAGAACAGCTACCGCAAGTTCAACATCCGCGGCGACGACCTGACCCCGGGCGACGACTTCGGCATGATGAAAGAAGTCCTGACCCGCCGGTTCACCCGCTTGCTGAAAGACGACCCCGACCGCGACAAGGGCCTCTGGCCAGACCTGCTGCTGATCGACGGCGGCGCCGGCCAGGTCAGCGCAGTCTATCAGATCATGGAGGAATACGGGGTCGAGGATATCCCGATGGTTGGCGTCGCCAAGGGCATCGACCGCGACGCCGGCAAGGAGGAGTTTCACCGCCCCGGCGAGAACGCCTTTGCCCTGCGCCATAACGACCCGGTGCTCTATTTCGTTCAACGTCTGCGCGACGAGGCGCACCGCTTCGCCATCGGCACCCACCGGGCCAAACGCGCCAAGGCGGTCAGCGCCAACCCGCTCGACGATATCGCCGGCGTCGGCGCCACCCGCAAGCGCGCGCTGCTGACCCATTTCGGCAGCGCCAAGGCGGTGAGCCGCGCCAACCTTGCCGATCTCAAGGCGGTCGAGGGGATCTCGGATTCGCTGGCGGAAAAGATCTATGACTTCTTCCACGAAAAGGGGTAGGGCAGGCGGTGGCGTCGGTCCGCTGGCACGGACAGATTTCCCATGGCCCCCGCTTCCACATTCCGCAGCGCCGGTATAGGGTCCGCGCATGCGCTGGAACGTCCCTAATATCCTGACCCTGCTGCGGCTTCTCGCGGCCCCCGGGCTTGCCGTGATGTTCCTCTATTTCAGCCGTCCCTATGCCGATTGGTACGCGCTGCTGCTCTTCGTCGGTGCGGCGGTGACCGACTGGTTCGACGGCTATCTGGCGCGGGCCTGGAAACAGGAAACCAAGATGGGCGCGATGCTGGATCCCATCGCCGACAAGGCGATGGTGGTGATCGCGTTGATGATCCTGGTTGGCTATGCGACCAAGCACTGGACCCCGTGGCTGGTGCTGCCGGCCACCGTGATCCTGTTCCGCGAGGTCTTCGTCTCGGGGCTGCGCGAATACCTCGGCGATACCGCCGGCACGCTCAAGGTCACCAAACTGGCCAAGTGGAAGACCACCGCGCAGATGATCGCCATCGCGACGCTGTTCTCGCAAGGCATCTTCGAGCATTACCTGGCGCTCTCCGCTTTCGGCAGCGACGCCGGCATGTCCGTGCAGGCCCTGGCCGATGCGGTCGCCGGGCGCGAGGACCTGCACCTGATGTTCGAGGGCATGATCTGGTCGGGGCGGCTGGGGTTGTGGCTGCTGTGGATCGCCGCGGCGCTGACATTGATCACCGGCGCGGACTACTTACTTAAGGCTCTGCCGCATCTGAGGGAGACGCGTTGATGGAGGTTCTATATTTCGCCTGGGTTCGCGAGCGCATCGGCCTGCCGCGCGAGACGGTGGCGAGCGAGGCCGCGACCGTGGCCGATCTGGTGCAAGAGCTGCGCGCGCGCGAAGAGCGTTACGAGGCCGCCTTCGCCGATCTCTCCGCCCTGCGGGTCGCGCTGGACCAGGAGCTGGCCGATTTCGACGCGCCGCTTGCGGGCGTGCGCGAGGTGGCCTTTTTCCCGCCGATGACGGGCGGCTGAGCCATGCGGATCGCGGTTCAGACGGAACCTTTCGATCTGGGGGCGGAGGCCAACGCCTTTGCTGCCGGCGCCAGCGGCGCGGGCGCCGTCGTCACCTTTACCGGGGTTGTACGCGACCTGCCCGGCGGCGGGCTGCAGGCGATGGAGATCGAGCATTACCCGGGCATGACCGAAAAGGCGATCGCGGGGATTGCCGAAGAGGCGGCGAAACGCTGGTCGCTGGCCGATGTGCTGGTGATCCATCGGCATGGCCGCCTGGCCCCGGGCGAGACCATCATGATGGTCGCCACCGCCGCGCCGCACCGCAAGGATGCCTTCGAAGCGGCGGAATACCTGATGGACTACCTGAAATCCCGCGCGCCGTTCTGGAAAAAGGAACTGACAGCGAAGGGGGCCGATTGGGTCGCCGCCAAGGACGCGGACGAAGACGCCCTTACCCGCTGGTGACCGGATGAACGGCCGCCGCCTCAGCCTGCGTCCCACGCGCGACAGCGACCGCGCCACCGTGCTGGAGCTGCACCGCGCCGCCTTCGGGCCGGAAGAGGGGCCGGTAATCGCCGATCTGGTGGAGGCCCTGCTGGACGATCCCACCGCTCAGCCGCGGCTGTCGCTGCTGGCGGAACACGCAGGCGGGGCGCTGGGCCATATCCTGTTCACCCGGGCGACGCTCAGCCCCGATCCGGGCGGGCTCAGGGCGCAGCTTCTGGCCCCGTTGGCCGTCCGCCCCGAGACGCAGGGAACCGGCGTTGGCGGCGTGTTGATCCGCGACGGGCTGGCGCGGCTGCGGCAGGACGGTGTCGATCTGGTCTTCGTCCTGGGGCATCCGGGGTATTACCCGCGGCATGGTTTCCGCCCCTGCCGCGAGGTCGCCGCGCCCTATCCGATCCCGCCACAACATGCCGAAGCCTGGATGGTGCAGGCGCTGCGCCCCGGGGCCTTGGACCGGGCGCAGGGCAGCATTCTGGGCTGTGCCCGGGCGATCGACCGGCGGGAGTACTGGGTGGAATGATCCGCCGCGAGAGCCGCGGTTCGCGGTGTGCCGCCACGAGATGCTGCCGGCGCAAGGGGCCCGCCCCACAGAACGAGCCGTGCAAGCGGCCTTGAGTCCGCGCCAGGGTTCGGGAGGGGGCGGGGCCCAATCCGGTCCGTGTATCGGGCTTTTCAGGACGCCGGCCTGGTCGGAATTTACCCGGCGCGACCCGCCCGGGCGCGCAGCTCTTCGGCCTCGTGGCGGGCATCGCGCAGCCCGTCCATCGCCGCCCGCAGCTCGGCTTCGGTCTGCGACAACTGATTGGTCAGCTCCGCCTCGCGCTGTTGCAGATAGGTGATCGCCTGATCGCGGGCTTCCTCGGCCTCGTGCAGCTCCTGGCTCATCCGGTCCAGATCCGCCACGTCGCTCTGTTTTACCCGGGTGAAGCGGTGCAGCAGCCAATGGGCGAACCAGCCCACGGCAAAGGCGATGAACAGGATGATGGCCGTGGTGATGATGAACTCGGTTCTGTTCATTCTAGTTCTCCTTCCCGCTGGGGGCATCGGTCCCGGTGCCCGGTTCAGTGTCCGGGCCAGTCTCCGGCTCGGACCCGTCCTCCGCCGTGGCTTCCGCTTCCGTGGCCTCTGCCGGGGCCGCGTCGCCATCCGTCTCCGTGCCTTCGGCGGCCGCCTCGGCGTCCGCCGCGGCCGGGGTGTCTTCAACCCCTTCGCTTTCCGCTTCCGCTGCCGCCTGACCGGCGGTCTCGTCGGTCATGGCTTCCGCGCTCCCGGCCTCCGCCGCCTCGTCGGCGACCTGGTCCAGCGTGCTTTCCTCTTCTGCCGCCGTTTCCGGCCGGATCAGCCGGAACTCGATCCGGCGGTTGGCCTCGCGCCCCTCTTCGGTGTCGTTGGGGGCGATCGGGCGGGTCTCGCCGTAGCCCACCGCGACGAAGCTGGAGGTCAGAACGCGGCGCGCCCGCAGCTCGTTCAGCACCGATTGCGCCCGCGCCTGGCTGAGGTTGAGGTTCATCTCCTCGCGCCCCTGGCTGTCGGTGTGGCCCTGGATCTCCAGCCGGATCTCCTTGCAGTCGGTCAGGATCTCGGCGATCCGGTTCATGATGTCCTGCGATCCTGCCGCGACAGTGGCCGAGCCGGGCTCGAAGGTGATCTTTCCGTCCTGCTGCACCGCGCTCAGCCGGCGTTCGCATTCCTCCGGATCGGGCGTGGTATCCACCGGCTCCGGCGGCGCGACGTAATTGATGTCGAGGGTGAAATCCTCGGCCTCGCCGAGTTTGTCGGACAATAGCCGGGCGATCTCGGCACTGGCGTCCTCTTCATGCGTCACCCCGGTCAGCTGCACCGCGTCGGGCTGCACGCTGACCATGCCGTGGGCCAGTTTCGACAGCGCCTCCAGCCCGGCCAGCACCCGCACCGGCCAGTCCTGCGGCAGCCCCTCGACCACCCGGGCGGCGGTATAGACGCTTTCCGATCCGAACCGTGCCTTGGCATAGCTGTCGGCCATCTTGCGCAGGTTTTCGTCGTTCAGCCGCCCACGCAGCTGCACCAGCCCCTCGGGGCTGCGGGTGGCGGTGAACTCGGGCACGCCGCCCTCGCCGTCGTCCTTCGGCGCCGGCAGCACCGCATGCAGGGCAAAGACCTCCGGCAGCGCGTTTTCCAGCTCACCCACCACCTCGTCGAACAGCCCTTCGTTGGTGCCCTGCACCGCGACCAGGGTGATATCGGCATCGGCAAAGGTCACCGACCCGGCGCCCAGCCTGGCCAGCGCCCCCAGGCTCAGTTCGGCGGCGCGCGCCCAGTTGGGCGACGGCACGCCCATGCCGATGGTGCAGCTTGCCTCGCCGGTCAGCCCGGCGGCGCGGGCGGCGGCGAGGATGCGGTCGCGCGCGGCCTCGCTCTCGGCCGAGCAGGCGTCGAACCGGCCGCCGTCCCCGTCGATGATGAAACGCAGCGAAAACGGCGTGATCACCGGGCGCGGGGCCGAGATGTCCATCCCCAGCCGCAGCCCCGGCGGCGCGGCGCGGTTCAGCTTGCGCTCCAGCGCCGCCTTCGCCGCCCGGCTGTCGGCGATGGCGGTGATCTCCACCTGACCGGCGCTGACCGACACTTTCGAGCGGGGCAGTTCCGCCAGTGCCACAACGGCGAATTGCATCGCCTCGTCCCAGCCTTCCGGCTCCGGGTAATCGGCGGTTTCCAGCAGGTCGGCGACTTTCTGGTCGCCGGCAATATCGGTCAGCTCCTCGACCAGCTCCGCGCGGTCGGTGGCGGCCGGCACCAGCCCGATGATCGAGATGCCGCTGTCATTGCGCAGCACCTCGGCCGAGAACCGCGGCGGCGTCAGATCGGCGGTGGGGGCGATCTCCATCTGGTCGATGACGCGGGCGGCATCCACCACCTCGGCGGCGACGGTCAGCACGTTGAACCGGGTCGCCTCGTCCGGCGCGGTCCCGCTCAGGATCACCCGCAGCCCGTCGGCCTGGACCTCGGCCCAGGGATGGCCGGCCTGGTCCAGCGACTGCCTGACCCCGATTTCGGTTCCGTCCTCCACCGCGGAAACCGCGAAGCCCGCGGCGACAAGGCTGAGGATGGCGGCGGCCAGAAAGGCCAGGCCGACGGCGAAAACGGAGGATAGGCGCATCAACGGATCGGTCTTCTGCTCGTTGGAATGCTTGTGTCATAGCGCCCGCAGGGCCGGGGCGCAATCATGCCAGCACCGCGATCAGGAAGCAGATGAGCGGAATTAGGCCGGTGTCGCGATTGGCCCGGAACAGCCGCAGCAGCACCGGGTTGTCGTCCGGATCGAATTGGCGCAACTGCCAGCGCATGTGCCAGCCCATCGCCCAGGGCCCGGCCAGCGCCAGCACCAGTGCCAGGGTCGAACCGCGCGGCTCCACCGCCAGAACCACCGCCACCGCCATCAGCGACACCGTCAGCACCAGAAAGGTCCGCAGCCAGCGCGGGCTGGCCTCGCCGAACAGGCGCGCGGTGGATTTCACCCCGATCAGCGCGTCGTCCTCGGCATCCTGATGGGCATAGATGGTGTCATAGAACAGCGTCCAGCTGATACCAGCCACGTAAAGCACCACCGGCGCCCAGTGCAGCGACCCGGTATGCGCCACCCAACCCAGCAGGGCGCCCCAGTTGAACGCCAGCCCAAGGAACACCTGCGGCCACCAGGTAAACCGTTTGGCAAAGGGATAAACCGCCACCGGCAGCAGCGACAGGATCCCCAGCGCGATGGCGGCGGTATTGAAGGTCAAGAGGATTGCAAAGGCCACCAGCGCCTGCGCCCCCATGTAGGCGGCGGCCTGTTTCAGGCTCACCTGTCCCGAGGGGATCGGGCGCGAGCGGGTGCGCTCGACGCTGCCGTCGATGTCGCGGTCGGTGATGTCGTTCCAGGTGCAGCCAGCCCCGCGCATCAGCCAGGCGCCCAGGCCGCAGCCGGCGAAGATCCACAGATCCTCCCACCGCGGGCTCTGATCCCAGAGCATCGCCAGCGCCAGCCCCCACCAGCAGGGGATCAGCAGCAGCCAGGTGCCGATCGGCCGGTCGGCGCGGCTGAGCCGCAGATAGGGCCGCGTCGCCGCCGGGGCCAGCCGGTCCACCCAGTTGCCGCGCACCGCATCGGCGACCTGACCGTGGGTGTTCGCATCTGGCGTTGGCGTGCCGCGTTGCATATGTATTCCCCTATGAAGGCAAAGGTCAGGCTGTATGTAGAGCACCCGCTGGGGGCGGGGCAATCGGTTCCTCTGACGCGGGAGCAGGCGCATTACCTTTTCGGGGTGATGCGGCTGGGCATTGGCGACCCGGTGGCGCTGTTCAACGGGCGCGATGGCGAGTGGCTGTCGCAGGTGGCCGAGGCCGGCAAGCGCGGCGGGACGCTCACCTGCGTGGAACAGAGCAAACCGCTGCAGATGCCGCCCGACCTCTGGCTGCTGTTCGCGCCGATCAAGAAGGCGCGCACCGATTTCATCGTCGAAAAAGCGGCCGAGATGGGGGCGGCAAGGATCCTCCCCATGCAGACCGATTTCACCAATTCCGAACGCATCCGTCAGGACCGGCTGCAGGCCCATGCGGTGGAGGCGGCGGAGCAATGCGGCGGCACCTATGTGCCGGAGGTGAGCGACCTGCAAAAACTCGATCGCCTGCTTGCGGACTGGCCGGCGGACCGTCAGCTGATGTTCTGCGACGAGGCGGAAGTGGGCGAAATGAAAGGCCTCGACGGCGCCGCACCGGGCCCTTGGGCCATCCTGATCGGCCCCGAGGGCGGCTTTTCGGAAGGAGAGCGCAAACGCCTGCGCTCTCTGCCGCAGGCCCGCGTGGTGGCGCTGGGTCCCCGTATCCTGCGCGCCGACACCGCCGCCGTGGCCGCGATGACGCTCTGGCAACAGGCGCTGGGGGACTGGGGATGAGTTTCATCCGCCCCGAGGCCCGCGCGGCGCTGGCCCGCTGGCGCGAGGCGCTGGTCGGGGCCGCGGTGACGGCGCTCGGCCTCTACTGGGCGCTCGGCCAGCACGGGTTGCTGGGCTGGATCGGCTGGCTGCTGGTGCCCGCCGGCGCCGGCATCGCCGTGATCGGGGTGCAGCGTGCCCGGTTCCGCATCACTGGTCAGGGTCCGGGGGTCGTCCTGGTGGACGAGGGCGAGATCACCTATATGGGTCCGCTGTCGGGCGGCTCGGTCTCCGTGCCCGACCTGGAGCGGCTGGTACTCGACCCTTCCGCCCGTCCTGCCCATTGGGTTCTGGAGGAGCCGGACCGCCCCATCCTTCACATCCCGGTGAACGCCGAAGGGGCGGGAGATCTGTTCGACGTCTTCGCAACCCTGCCGGGCCTGCGCACAGAACGCATGCTGGCCGAACTGAATCGCGGCGGCAGCCATCCGGTGGTGATCTGGGAGCGCACGCCGCTGCGCCCGGCGCATCTGCGTCTGCACTGACGCGGGGTCCCTGTGCATTGACAGCCCGGGAAAATCGCCTCACTTGTGGCCCCTGCGGATCACACAGCAACGGAGCGCGCGCATGTCCATCCCCCAATCCGGCGGCGGCCCGATCGAACGGCACGAACAACTGGCCGAATACCTGGCCGAGGGCTGCAAGCCGAAATCGGAATGGCGCATCGGCACCGAGCACGAGAAATTCGGCTACTGCAAGGACACGCACAAACCGCTGCCCTATTCCGGCGAACGGTCGATCGAGGCCGTGCTGGAAGGGTTGCGCGACCGCTACGGCTGGTCCGAGCTGCGCGAAGGCGGCTATCTGATCGGGCTGGAAAAGGACGGCGCCAACGTCTCGCTGGAACCCGGCGGCGCGCTGGAGCTGTCGGGCGCACCGCTGGAAACCATCCACCAGACCTGCGACGAGGTGAACGAACACCTGCGCGAGGTCAAGGATATCGCCGATGAGATCGGGGTGGGCTTCATCGGCCTCGGCGCGGCACCGATCTGGACCCACGACCAGATGCCGTTGATGCCCAAGGGCCGCTACAAGCTGATGGATGCCTATATGGGCAAGGTCGGAACCACCGGCACCACCATGATGCGGCGCACCTGCACCGTGCAGGTGAACCTCGATTTCGGCTCCGAGGCCGACATGGTGCAGAAAATGCGCGTGGCGCTGGCGCTGCAGCCGGTGGCCACCGCGCTGTTCGCAAACTCGCCATTCTTCGAAGGCAAGCCCAACGGCATGAAATCCTACCGCTCCTGGGTCTGGCAGCATCTCGATCCGGCGCGCACCGGGATGCTGCCCTTCGTCTTTGACGACGGCTTCGGGTTCGAGGCCTGGGTGGACTACGCGCTCGATGTGCCGATGTACTTCGTCTACCGCGACGGAAAGTATATCGATGCGCTGGGCCAGTCGTTCCGCGATTTCCTCAAGGGCGAGCTGCCGGCGCTGCCCGGCGAGATGCCGACGCTCAGCGACTGGGCCGATCACCTGACCACCGCCTTCCCCGAAGCGCGGCTGAAGAAATTCATCGAGATGCGCGGCGCCGACGGCGGCCCCTGGCGGCGGCTCTGCGCGCTGCCCGCGCTCTGGGTCGGGCTGATGTACGATCAGGGCGCGCTGGATGCCGCCTGGGACCTGGTCAAGGGCTGGGACGCCGAGACCCGCGAGGCCTGGCGCCTCGGCGCGGCCGAGCACGGGTTGCAGGCCGAGGTCGGCGGGCGCCGGATGCAGGATCTGGCCGGTCAGGTGCTCGATATCGCCCGCTCCGGCCTCAAGGCACGCGCGCGCCCCGGTCTGGGCGGCATGGTGCAGGACGAGCGCCATTTCCTGCACGCGCTGGAAGACAGCGTCGAAACCGGCATGGCCCCGGCGGACGAGCTGCTGGACTGCTACAACGGCGCGTGGAACGGCGATCTGGAGCGGATCTACGACGCCTTCGCCTACTGATACCGCTTCCCGAGGGCGCGGCGTGACCGTCGCGCGCCTCGCCTGCCGATGCAGGCATCCCCCACAGAGGTGACAGAACGCTTCGTTCGGGGCACACTGTCGCCATGTCGCGACACCACGGGGGGCAGGGCATGACACGGACAACTTGGGGCCGCAGGGCGGTCATCGCCGGGCTGGCGGCGGGCCTGACCGCGCTTGCCGCGCCACTGGCGGCGCAATCCATCGCGGGCACTTACCGGGTCGAGGGGCGCAACCCCGATGGCTCCGCCTATAGCGGCACCGTCAACATCCAGCAGGACGGCGCCGCCGTCTACATGTCCTGGCGCGTGGGCCAGCAGAGCTATACCGGCAGCGGCACCCGCAACGGGGACATCCTATGGATCGACTGGGGCGATACCTATCCGGTCGTCTATGTGCGGATGCCCAGCGGCGAGCTGCACGGAACCTGGGCCAACGGCCGTGCGCTGGAACGGCTCATTCCCTGAGGCGCCGCCGCAGCGGCGGAGCGACCCGAGGACGACGAAAAAACGGCGGCTCTGGGAGCCGCCGTTTCCTGTTTTCCAACGTCTGCGAAGGCTCAGTTGCCCATCTGCAGCTCTGCCGGATCCCGATCGGCAATCTCGGTCCAGTTGCCGTCGGCCTTCTCGATGAAGCCCGGGATGTCGCCTTCCCAGCGGTCCTGGATATCCTTGGACAGGTTCAGATACAGAACGTCGTCGACGATTTTCCAGTGGTTGGGGTCGCCGTCGAACTTGAAGCCCATCGAGGTGCCGAACGCGCAATAACCGCCATAGGCCGGCAGATATTCCTCCGGGTTTGCTTCGAACAGCGCCTTGTGCTCTTCGGACGCAAAGCGGTAGGTGGCGTCGTCGTAGACGGCGGTGATCTTGTAGCTGCCTTTGGTGGCCTCACCGTCGGTGAAATAGGCAACCGGGTCAAAGCCCTGCATCGCCAGGCCGGTGGAGGAGGCGTTGATTTCCACGCCAGCAGCGAAGGCCGAGGTTGCGACGGCGACCGAAAGCGCCAGACCGCCCAGCAGGGAGCCCATTTTTTTCATTCCGTGTTCCTTTTCTCAGTAGTTCCGAACATCGCGAGGCGAAAATGCCGCGATCCCGGAAGACGGGTGTGGGGATGTGCGGCCGGAATTGACCGTCACCGAACGCAGGTGGAGGTCGCGCCGGTAACGTTCAAATCAACCTGTATTTACCAGGGTGTTATCGGCGCTGCGCATGGCCGCGAACATGGCCGGCGGCACGGTCGCGGGCTCGGCCGCCGGCTCGGGTGGAGGTGCCGGTTCGGTCGGACGGATCGGCGGAATTTGGGGTTGCCGCGGGGTGTCGGCTGTCGCGCCGGTGAGCCTCGGCCGCGCCTATTTTTTGCCGATCTTTGGCTCGGTTCCCGCGCGAAGCCGGGCGATATTCTCCCGGTGCCGCCAGAACACCAGCAGGGTCAACAGGATCCCCGGCACAAAGGTTTCGCCATATCCCAGCGCAATCGCCCAAAGGGTCGAGGCCGCCGCCGCCGCCAGCGCCCCCATGGAGGAGATCCGGCTCAGCGCCGCCGCGCTCAGCCAGGTCAGACAGCAGGCGATCCCCACCGGCCAGGCCAGCGCCAGCCACAGCCCGAGAAAGGTGGCGACGCCCTTGCCGCCCTTGAACCCCAGCCAGATGGGGTAGCAATGGCCGATAAAGGCCATGAAACCCGCCAGTACTACCGCGTCATCCGCCGCAAAGGCGCGCGCCAGCAGCACCGCGGCGGCCCCCTTGCCGCCATCCAGCAGCAGGGTCAGCGCGGCGGCCCGCTTGTTGCCGGTGCGCAGCACATTGGTGGCGCCGATGTTGCCCGAGCCGATCTCGCGCAGGTTGCCCAGCCCCATCACCCTGGCCAGCACCATGCCGAAGGGGATCGACCCCAGCCCGTAGCCGACCACGGCCCAGAGGATCAGCGTCGCGGCGGTGGATGTGATCTCGGGCATCAGTCCCTCCGGTAGACGGGCGCGCCGCCCACGTAGGTCGCCAGAACGCGCCCCTGCATGCGGCCGCCATCGAACGGCGTGTTCTTGGATTTCGATTTCAGCGTGAAGCGGTCCAGCACGAAGGGCGCGTCGGGATCGAACAGCACCAGATCGGCCGGCGCGCCTTCGCTCAGCCGCCCGGCCGCCAGCCCCAGCCGCTTGGCCGGGTTCAGGCTCATGGCGCGGAACAGGGTGGGCAGGTCCAGATCGCCCGCATGATAAAGCCGCATCGCCGCCGGCAGCAGGGTTTCCAGCCCGACCGCCCCGCTTGCCGCCTCCTCGAACGGCAAACGCTTGCTCTCCTCATCCTGCGGCGTGTGCATCGAGCAGATCACGTCGATCAACCCGGTCCGCACCGCCTCGATCACTGCGGTGCGGTCGTCCTCGGCCCGCAGCGGCGGCTTCAGTTTGAAGAAGGTGCGGTAATCGGCGACGTCCAGCTCGTTCAGCGTCAGGTGATGGATGCCCACGCCGGCGGTGATGTCGAGCCCGTTGGCTTTGGCCCGCTGCAGCGCCGGCAGGGCGCGGGCGGTGGTGATCTGGTCGGCGTGATAACGCGCGCCGGTCATCTCCAAGAGCGCGATGTCACGGTCGAGCCCCATCCGCTCCGCCATCGGCGACACCGCCGGCAGCCCGCGCAGGCTGGCGAACTTGCCGCCCGTGGCCGCCGCCCCCGCCGAGAGCCCCGGTTCCTGCGGGTGGCCGATCACCAGCGCCCCAAGCGCACTGGCATAGCTCAGCGCCCGCGACAGCACCTTGGTATTGGCCACCACATGGTCGCAATCGGTAAAGGCCACCGCGCCGGCGTCCATCAGGAAGCCGATCTCGGTCATCTCGCGCCCCTCGCGGCCCTTGGTCAGCGCCGCCATCGGCACCACCCGGACCGGCGCATCGGCCTGCGCCCGGCGGGTGACGAATTCCAGCGTCTCGGGGCTGTCGATGGTGGGGCTGGTGTCGGGCCGGGTGACGATGGTGGTCACGCCCCCTGCCGCCGCCGCCAGACCGGCGCTGCGATAGCTTTCCTTGTGCCGTTCACCCGGCTCGCAGACCTTGACGCCCAGATCGACGATCCCGGGGGCGAGGCACTTGCCGCCGCAGTCGATCACGGCGACGTCCTCTTCGGACAGGCCGACCTCCTGCCCCTGCGCCACGATCCGCCCGTCGCGCACCAGCAGCGCGCCGCGCACGTCAGTTCCCGCCTCTGGGTCGATCAGCCGGGCGTTGGTGAAAAGAAGATCGCTCATGCCGCTGCCCTTTCGATGGCCGCCACCGTCGCATCGGGGTCGGCCTGATACTTGATCAGATGCTTGTCGCCGCCCCGGGTGACGAGTTGTACAAAACTGCCCATTTTCCGTACGGTTTCCACCTGTCCCAGCGGCACCCGCCGCCCGCCCGGGCCGGTGAGCGTGCCGCCCTCCAGCTCCCAGACCGCCGCCAGCTCTTCCGAGGCGAGGTACCAGGCGCGCAGGGCGATCGCGGCCAGCCCCGCGACCGCGCCGGTCCAGACATGGGCATTGCCCATCGCCCAGAGCACCGCCATCGCCCCCGCCATGGCCAGCGCCGCCAGCCAGGCATTGGTGCGGACATAGGCGCCGCGGTCGGCGGGGAACCGCTGTGCCGTCATCAGGAGGCCACCGACCAGATGACCAGAACGATCAGCAGCATCACCACCGCGAACAACCCGCCGCCGATGCGCCGCGCCCGGCTCCGCGCTGCGCGCGGCGAGGGGCGGGGGGCCGAATAGGGCCTGGCGCTGTCGCTGCGGATCGGTTCCGCGCGCCAGTCCGTGCCGGGTTCGTCATAGGTGGCGATCAGCCGGACACCGGGTTGCGGCGCCAGCGCTGCCGCCTTGCCGCCGAAGGCCGGGCTGCGCAGCACCAGCACGTAGCCTTGCAGGGCGTCCAGCATCTCCCGGTCCGCCGAGATCAGCTCGTTCGGCAGGCCGCAGCCCTCGGTCAGGTAGCCGGTCAGCCCCAACTCCTCCAGGTCGCGCAGGCGGATCACGTCGATCTGGCTGGAATCGAGCCCGGCCAGCCCCAGCATCTGATCGACCGCGCCGGGTTCGCGCAGGAACTCCGCCTGTTCCGGCGGCAGGTCGAGGGCGAAGACGCGGATGCGCCCGTGTTCGCCCGCAGGCACGATCAGGGCATCATCGCTCATACCGCCATACCCCCTGCGAGGCCCCCGGCGACATTGCGCGCCAGCAACTCCATCGCCGCCATGCGTACCGCCACGCCCATCTCCACCTGATCCTGGATCACCGAGCGGTTGATGTCGTCGGCCAGTGTGCCGTCGATCTCCACCCCCCGGTTCATCGGCCCGGGGTGCATCACGATGGCGTCGGGCTTGGCCAGCGCCAGTTTCTCGGCGTCCAGCCCGTAGCGGTGGTAGTATTCCCGCTCGGAGGGGATGAAACCGCCGTCCATCCGCTCCTTCTGCAGCCGCAGCATCATCACCACGTCCACGTCCTGAAGCCCCTCGCGCATGTCGTCGTAAATCTCTACCCCGAACTCGGCGAAGTGGCCGGGCACCAGTGTGGGGGGACCGATCAGGCGGATGCGGTTCTCCATCTTGCCCAGCAGCAGGATGTTGGAGCGCGCCACGCGGGAATGGGCGATATCGCCGCAAATCGCGATGTTGAGCCGGTGCAGCCGCCCCTTGGCGCGGCGGATCGTCAGCGCATCGAGCAGCGCCTGGGTGGGGTGCTCATGCCGCCCGTCGCCCGCGTTCAGCACCGCGCAGTTCACCTTCTGCGCCAGCAGGTCCACCGCGCCGGAATGCGGGTGGCGCACCACCAGCAGGTCGGGGTGCATCGCGTTCAGCGTCATCGCGGTGTCGATCAGCGTCTCGCCCTTTTTGATCGAGCTGGCCTGCATCGCCATGTTCATCACGTCGGCGCCCAGCCGCTTGCCCGCCAGCTCGAAACTGGCCTGGGTGCGGGTGGAGTTTTCGAAGAACATGTTGATCTGGGTCAGCCCGGCCAGAATATCGGCGTGCTTGGCCGATTGCCGGTTCAGTTCGACATAGGTCTCGGCCAGATCCAGGATCGCGGTGATATCCTGGGGGGTGAGCGGTTCGATCCCCAGAAGGTGACGATGGGCAAAGGTCATGCGGGCGGCGCTCCGGCTTGGCTGTTGGCCCGCTTATAGAAAGCCGGGGTCGTCGGGGCAACATCGCACAATGGCGCAAGCGCCGATCCCGGCGCCGCTCTGCGGCAACTCCGCAGTTCCAGCCGGGCGCCGCATCGCATAGTGTCGCCGTCATGGAATCGGCAAGCGACTGGCATAGCGCGAAAGCGCTGCTCGAATGGCAGATCGAGATGGGGGCGGATGAGGCGATCGAGGACGCCCCCGTCGACCGCTATGCATTGCCGGAGACCGCGAAGCCGGCCGCCGTGGCCAAGCCCGCGGGGCAGGCCGCCGCACCTGTCGCGCCTCCGGCTGTCGTGCGCCCGGCCGAGCAGGACCCGGTCGATGTGGCCCGCGCTGCTGCCGCCGCCGCCGGATCGCTGCAGGAATTGCGCGCCGCGTTGGCCGCTTTCGAGCATTGCGAGCTGAAGAAGGGCGCGCGCAATCTGGTCTTTGCCGATGGGGCGGAAGGCGCGCCGGTGATGATCATCGGCGAGGCGCCGGGCCGCGACGAGGACCGCGAGGGGCGCCCCTTCGTCGGCCGCGCCGGGCAATTGCTGGACCGAATGCTCGCCGCTGTGGGCCTGTCGCGGGCCGAAAACGTCTACATCACCAATGTGCTGCCCTGGCGCCCGCCGCAGAACCGCGAGCCGCGCCCGGACGAAATCGCCATGCTGAAACCGTTTCTGGAGCGTCACGTGGCGCTGTCCGATCCCAGGGTGATCGTATTGATGGGCAATATTTCCTGTCAGGCGGTGCTGGGCAAACGCGGCATCACCCGGTTGCGCGGTAATTGGGAACAGGCGCTGGGCAAGCCGGTTCTGCCGATGTTCCATCCTGCCTATCTGCTGCGCCAGCCCTCGGCCAAGCGGCAGGCCTGGGCCGATCTGCTGGAATTGCAGGCCAAGCTGAGGGAGTGCTGATCGCATGAAGATCCTCGCGTTTTCCGACCTGCATCTGGCCCGCCGCGCGGCGCGTGAGCTGGTCGCAGCCAGTGCCGCGGCCGATCTGGTGATCGGCGCGGGGGATTTCTGCAACATGCGGCAGGGGCTGGATCAGGCGATGGAATTGCTCTCTGGCATCACCGCACCGATGGTGCTGGTGCCCGGCAATGCCGAAAGCGCTGACGAGCTGCGAGCCGAGGCCTTGCCGAATGCCAGCGTCCTGCACGGCGACGGGATGGAGATCGACGGCCTGCACCTGTTCGGCTTGGGCGGCGGAGTGCCGCCGACGCCGTTCGGGGAATGGTCCTTCGACCTGAGCGAGGCAGAGGCGGCGGCGATGCTCGCCCCCTGCGAGGTCGCCGATATCCTGATCACCCACTCGCCGCCCAAGGGGGTGGTCGACCGCACCTCCCGGGGCGATTCGGTCGGTTCCACCGCAATCCATGCGGCGATTGAACGGATCCAGCCGAAGCTGGCGCTCTGTGGCCATATTCACGACTGCTGGGGCGAACGCGGCATGATCGGCAAGACCGAGGTGGTGAACCTCGGGCCCGCCGGCACCTGGTTCGAGATCGGCGCATGATCGATCCCGTCACCCTTCTCACCTTCATTCCCGCCGCTCTGGCGCTGAATTTCACCCCCGGCGCCGACATGATGTTCTGCCTCGGTCAGGGGCTGCGCTCGGGCCGGGGCGCGGCGGTGGCGGCGAGCGCCGGGATCGCGGCGGGCGGCATGGTGCATGTGACGCTGGCCGGGTTGGGGCTGGGTGCGGCGGTAGCGGCGCTGCCGTGGCTGTTCGACGTGATCCGCTGGGCCGGGGTGGCCTATCTGCTCTATCTCGCCTGGGGCGCCTGGCGCAGCGGGCCACTGCGTGATGGCAGCCTGCCGGTGCCCGCCGCGCGGGCCTTTCGCACCGGCTTCTTCGTCAATCTCACAAACCCCAAGGTGATCCTCTTCGTGCTGGCGTTCATCCCTCAGTTCCTGCGGCCCGAGGCCGGTCCGGTGCTGGCGCAGTTCCTGATCTTCGGCGCGGTGCTGTCGCTGGGGGGCTTCGTGGTGAACGGGCTGGTGGGTTTGTTTGCCGGTCATGCCGGGCAATGGCTGACAGGCTCGCCCCGCGCCACCCGCTGGCTGGGACGGATCAGCGGCGGTATCTTCGCTGCGCTCGCCCTGCGGCTGGCCATTCTGGAAAGGACGTGAACCCATGTCGCGTATCGACGAAACCAAGGCCTTCATCCCGGTCCGCATCGCGGTGCTGACCGTTTCCGACAGCCGCTCGCTGGCGGAGGACCGCTCCGGCCAGGTGCTGGTCGACCGGATCGAAGGCGCTGGCCATATCCTCGCCGACCGCAAGATCCTGCCCGACGAACGCGTGGAAATCGCCGATCAGCTCCGTGCCTGGATCGCGGACCCGGAGGTGGATGTGGTGATCTCCACCGGCGGTACCGGGCTTACGGGGCGCGACGTGACGGTCGAGGCGCACCGCGATGTCTATGAGAAGGAAATCGACGCCTTCGGCACCGTCTTCACCATCGTCTCGATGAACAAGATCGGCACCTCCGCCGTGCAGTCCCGCGCGACAGGCGGGGTGGCCGGCGGCACTTACCTGTTTGCGCTGCCCGGCAGCCCCGGCGCCTGCAAGGACGGCTGGGACGAAATCCTGTCGCTGCAGCTCGATTACCGCCACCGGCCCTGCAACTTTGTCGAGATCTTTCCGAGGCTGACCGAACATCAACGACGGAAATAGCCAACGCTGCCATATAACACCTTGGTTATCCCGCGCATCTTGGCTTTTTGCGCGACGTGGCTAACTTGTATTGCGGCCGCCGTTTGCGGGCCGGGAGAGAGACGACAATGCGGTTTCTGCGGCAAAGCCTGATCGGACTGTTGCTGGCATCCCTGATGCTGGCGCTGCTGATCTATGCCGGGCAACTGGTGATGGGCGCGTTGCAGAGCCGGATGGCCGACGACCGCCGCCCGCCGCCGGCGCGCGAACGGGTCTTTGCCGTGACCCTGCGTACCGCCCGGATGGAGACCGTCACCCCGGTGCTGCCCGCCTTTGGCCAGGTCGAAAGCCGCCGCACGCTGGAGCTGCGCGCCGCTGTCGGCGGACGGGTGATCGCACTGGCCGACGGGTTCGAGGATGGCGGCACCGTCGCCGCCGGTCAGATGCTGGTGCAGATCGACCCGGCCGATGCGCAATCGGCGCTGGACCGCGCCAGGAGCGATCTGCGCGATGCCGAGGCCGAGCAGCGCGACGCCGCCCGGTCGCTGTTGCTGGCACGTGACGAGCTTGCCGCGGCGCGCGCGCAGGAGGAGCTGCGCACCCGCGCTTTCAAGCGCCAGCAGGATCTGCAGGCGCGCGGCGTGGGCACCACCGCCGCGGTCGAGGCCGCCGAGCTGGAGCTGTCCGCGGCGCGCCAGGCGGTGCTGTCCCGTCGCCTCGCCGTGGCGCAGGGCGAGGCACGCGTCGACCAGGCCGAGACCGGGCTGGCCCGCGCCCGTATCGCGCTGTCGGATGCCGAGCGGGTGCTGGCCGATACCACGATCACCGCCGGGTTCGATGGCACCCTCTCCAATGTAACGCTGGTCGAGGGGCGGCTGGTGTCGGCCAATGAGATCCTGGCCGAACTGATCGACCCCGACGCGCTGGAAATCTCGTTCCGAATCTCGACCGCGCAATATGCCCGGCTGCTGGATGGCGACGGGGACCTGATTCCGGCCCCGGTGACCGCCATGCTGGACGTGAGCGGCGCGGCGCTGGTTGCGAAGGGCCGGATCAGCCGCGACAGCCCCGCCACCGGCGAGGGCCAGATCGGGCGGGTGATCTACGCGCGGCTTGACAGCGCGCCGGGCTTCAAACCGGGCGATTTCGTCTCTGTCGAGGTCGAGGAACCGCCGCTGGAGCGGGTGGCGCGGCTGCCGGCTTCGGCGCTGGACGCCTCGGGCACCGTGCTGGTGCTGGGCGCGGAGGACCGGCTGGAGGCGCTGCCGGTGGAACTGGTGCGGCGGCAGGGCGACGACGTGCTGCTGCGCGGCGCCGGGCTGGAGGGGCGCGAGGTGGTGATCGGGCGCACCCCGCTGCTGGGCGCGGGCATCCGGGTCCGCCCGCTGCGGGATGAGGCGCAGGCGGAACCGCCGGCCGATGCGGCGATGCTGGAACTCAGCGACGAACGCCGCGCACGGCTGGTGGCCTTTGTCGAGGGCAACAGCCGCATGCCGCAGGAAATGAAGGCGCGGGTGCTGGCCCAGCTCGGCGGCGCCCAGGTGCCCGCGCAACTGGTCGAGCGGATCGAGTCCCGGATGGGGGGCTAGGCGATGCTGCGCGAGCTTCCGGTGCGGGCGGGCGGTCTGCTCAGCTATTTCACCCGCCACAGGACGGCGGCGAACCTGCTTCTGGTGGTTCTGCTGGTGCTGGGCATGGCGGCGATCCCCAACATGCGGGCGCAGTTCTTTCCCGATGTGATCGTCGACGAGGTGACCGTCAGCGTCGAATGGGAGGGCGCCGGCCCCGAGGATGTGGACGGCGCCATCGTGCAGGTGCTGGAACCGGCACTGCTGGCGGTCGACGGGGTGGAAAGCACCGAGTCGATCTCGCGCGAGGGGCTGGCGCGCATCACGCTGGACTTCGAGCCGGGCTGGGACATGGCCCGTGCCGCCGACGATGTGCAGTCAGCGGTAGACGCGATTACCACCCTGCCGGAGGACGCCGAGGACCCCTCGGTGCGGCGCGGCGCCTGGCGCGACCGGGTGACCGATGTGGTGATCACCGGCCCGGTGTCGCCCGGACAGCTGGGCCTGTTCGCTGACGAACTGGTCACCCGGCTGTTCGCGGCGGGGGTGACGCGCACCACCATCCGCGGCGTGGCAGCGCCCGAGACGGTGGTCGAGGTGCCCTCGCGCGCGCTGATCGAGCATGACATCACCATGGCCGAGGTCGCCGCCGCCATCGCGGCCGAGGTGGCGACCGACCCGGCCGGCGACGTTACCGGCGCCAATGCCCGCGTCCGGACCGGCACCGAGAAACGCGCCCCCGAGGATATCGCCGGGATCGTCCTGCGCTCCAACGCCGACGGCTCCAAGCTGACCATCGGCGATGTGGCGGCGATCCGGGTCGAGGGCGCGGACCGCGAGCGCAGTTATTTCGTGGGCAGCAATCCGGCGATGTCGATCCGGGTCGACCGCTCCGACCGGGGCGATGCGATCAAGATCCAGCACCAGGTCGAGGATGTCGCCGCCCAGATGCAGCTGAGCCTGCCGCAGGGGGTGAGCATCGAGCTGATCCGCACCCGGGCCGAGGCAATCTCGGGGCGGCTCAACATCCTGATCGACAACGGGCTGATGGGGTTGGTGCTGGTGCTGGCGCTGCTGTTTCTGTTCCTCAACGCGCGCACCGCTTTCTGGGTCGCCGCGGGTATTCCGGCCTCGATGTTCGCGGCGATCGCACTGATGTATGCCTTTGGGCTGACCATCAACATGGTCAGCCTGTTCGGGTTGATCATCACGCTGGGCATCGTGGTGGACGATGCCATCGTCGTGGGCGAGCATGCCGATTTCCGGGCCAGAAGGCTGGGCGAGCATCCGGTGACGGCGGCCGAGAATGCCGCGCGGCGCATGGCGATGCCGGTGATGGCGGCGACGCTGACAACGGTGATCGCCTTTTTCGGCCTCACCGTCATCGGCGGGCGGTTCGGCGATCTGATCAAGGATATCCCCTTTACCGTGATCGTGGTGCTGCTGGCCTCGCTGGTGGAATGCTTCCTGATCCTGCCCAACCACATGAGCCACGCCATCGCCCATTCGGCGAAGGAGCACTGGTACGATCTGCCCAACCGGCTGGTGAACCGGGGCTTCCGCTGGCTGCGCGACCACGTGTTCCGCCGTGTCATGGCCTGGGTGGTCTGGGGCCGCTACGTGGTGGTCGCGGGGGTGATCGTGGTGCTGGCCAGCCAGATCGCGATCTTCGTGCGCGGCGATGTGCAATGGCGGTTCTTCAACGCGCCCGAGCGCGGCTCTGTCACCGGCAATTTCGCCATGGTCGAGGGCGCGACCCGCGCCGACACGCTGGCGATGATGCGCGAGATGCAGCGCGCCACCGAAGAGCTGGGCCAGCAGTACGAAGAGCGTTACGGCCGCAATCCGCTCGATTACGTCATGGCCGAGATCGGCGGTAATGCCGGGCGCGGGCTGGCCGGGGTCGACACCAAGGACGCCGACCTGCTGGGCGGCATCTCCATCGAGCTGATCGACGCCGATCTGCGGCCTTATTCCAGCTTTGCCTTTGTCGCCGAGTTGCAGGACGCGGTGCGCCGCCATCCGATGGCCGAGACCGTCAGCTTCCGCGGCTGGCGCTCCGGCCCCGGCGGCGATGCGCTGGACGTACAATTCTTTGGCGCAACTGTACAAACCCTGAAGGCGGCCAGTCAGGACCTGCAGGCGGCGCTGTTGCGCTATCCGGAGGTGTCGGCGGTGCAGGACAACCTGGCCTACGACAAGGAGGAGCTGATCCTCGATCTGACCGCGCAGGGCCAGGCGCTGGGGTTCACCATCGACGGGCTGGGCAGCGCGCTGCGCCACCGGCTGAACGGGATCGAGGCCGCGACCTATCCCGAGGGGCCGCGCAGCGCCGCGATCCGGGTGGAGCTGCCCGAGGGCGAGTTGTCCGCCGATTTCCTCGACCGCACCCAGATGCGGGCGCCGAGTGGCGTCTATGTGCCGTTGTCCGATATTGTCAGTGTCGAGCGGCGCAGCGGCTTTTCCACCGTGCGGCGCGAAAACGGGCTGCGGCTGATCAGCGTGACCGGAGATATCTCCGAGGACGATCCGGCACGGGCCTCCGAGATCCAGACGGCGCTGAAGGATGAGATCCTGCCGAAGATCGCCAGCGAGCGTCAGGTGGAATGGCGCCTGTCCGGGTTGAGCGAACAGGAGAACGAGTTTCTCAGCGACGCCCGTACCGGGCTGATCCTGTGCCTGACCGGGATCTATCTGGTGCTGGCCTGGGTGTTCGCCAGCTGGACCCGGCCGCTGGTGGTGATGGCGGTGATCCCCTTTGGCCTGATCGGCACGATCTGGGGCCATTACATCTGGGAGGTGCCGCTGAGCATGTTCACGGTGGTGGGGCTTCTGGGCATGACCGGGATCATCATCAACGATTCCATCGTGCTGGTGACCACCATCGACGAATACGCCGAGGAACGCGGGCTGATCCCCTCGATCATCGACGCCGCCGCCGACCGGCTGCGGCCGGTGCTGCTGACCACGCTGACCACGGTGCTGGGGTTGGCGCCGCTTCTTTACGAGCAATCGCAGCAGGCGCAGTTCCTCAAGCCCACGGTGATCACGCTGGTCTACGGGCTGGGCTTCGGAGTGGCGATCGTGCTGCTGGTGGTGCCGGCGCTGGTGGCGATGCAGCAGGATGTCCGGCGCCCGCTGACCGCGTTGCGCCGGTCGCTGCTGAGCCCCAACCGGGCGCTGAAGGGCGCGGTGCTGGGCACAGGCGCGGCTCTGATGGTCTGGCTCGCCGCGACGATGGGCTGGGCGCTGCTGCGTGGCAGCCTGCCGCCGGTACTGCTGGAGGTGCTGCCGGCGCTGGCGGGGATGGAGGCGGTGCGGGCGGCGCTTGGCCTCTTCATCGTTGGGGCGGTGGCAATCGTTCTGGCGGTCTATCTGGCCTCGGCGCTGGTATATGCGCGGGCGGCTAGGCGGGCGTGAGGCTGGTTCTCAGTTTCTAGCACCCCCTGCGCGGAACAAGGCCGAAGGCCGCCTCTCGTGCATTGCTTTGCAATGCACTGTCGGCAGGCCATTGCATGTCATGCAATGGCCGAGAGACGCGCAAGCGCCGGACCGTCGCCGTGCTCTGGCGCTTGGTCGACGTAGGCGCGCTGCTCGGATGCCGTCCGGATCTGGCTACCATAAAGCGCGCCGATCAAAGGTTGCTGCGCCAGCCCACGGTCCGGCGCTTGCGCGGCTTGCTCTATAGAAGAAGCGGCTGCGGTAGGCCGGTTCGGGTTTTCGGGAAGAGATCTAAAGCGCCAGCGCCTGGCTTCGAATGAGCGCCAGTTCCATCACCTCATCCACTTGTGCGCTCATCGGCAATGTCCCGCTGCGCACCGCCTCGACCGGAAACCATCCCACGTCCATCGCATCGTCATCGGCTTTCGCACTGCCAACCGGATCGGCACAGAGCACCGCGGCTAGCAGGTAATGCACGATCACCCGCCCCGCCTCATCGCGGCGGATCACATCGACATTGGTGAGGTATTCGACCGCCCGCGCCTCAAGCCCGGTTTCCTCGCGCAGCTCGCGCCGGGCGGCCTCGAGTGCGGTCTCGCCCGGCTCCACATGGCCTCCGGGAAACCCCCAGAGCCCCTTGTCCGGCGATTTGCTGCGTTGCGCCAGAAGCACCCGGTCGCCCTCGACCAGCACCGCGATGGCGCCAAGGCGGGGGGCGGTCGTCATGCCGTCAGCCCGCGTCGCAGCCGCGGATTTCCACCGAGTGCTGCGCGCCCAGAACGGTGATGCGGAGATCTGAGCGGTTGAGCGCGAAGGCGCTGCCGGTTTCGCTCATCAGCTCGCTTGCCGCGATCAGGGTGTCGCCCTGGCGGCGGCTCTGCGTCTCGCCGGCCCATATGCCCGGCGCGCCGGGTTCGATGACCGCGATCTCCTCGCCGCCGGCGGATGGCATGGTGATCCGCGCCTCGACCCTGAGACCGCCCTCGACGGGCGACAGGCGGCAGGTGGCGGCGCGCACCCCGGCCTCAGCGGCCGAATAGGGGCGTTGCGCCAGGGCCGCGATGATGGCCGGGTTGCGCCCGGCCTGCGGATCAAGCTCCTGATCGAAATCCAGCGTCCCGGGAATGCAGACATCGCTGCACAGGCCGAAGTCGATCCGTCCGCGCAGCCGCACCGGCTTGCCGTCGCTGGAGGGGGTCACCTCGACCGGCAGGACCAGTTGATGCTTGTAGCCGATGGTGCGCGTGCCATTGGCGCTGAACACCTCAGGTGCGGGCCAGGTGATCGCCACGTCGCGCAGGTTGCGCGACCCGCGCCAGTCGAAGCTGGGGGGAATGCCGGCCTCGCCCGGGGCGCGCCAGTAGGTTTTCCAGCCGTCCGACAGGGTCAGGCGCAGCGCCGCCATGTGGGTGCCGCGCGCGGTTGGGCCGCCGTCGAGTACCTCGATCCGGACCAGATTATCCAGGCTGTCGCCGGCATGGGCGGGCAGCGCAAGTGTCGTCAGAGCGGCGAGAAGCGGGGCGAATATCCGAAACATGCCTCTTACATGGCGTCTCCGGCGCGCGATGCCAAGTCACGAGCGTGTCAGGGGCGCGCAATTGTCGCCGCCCCTCCGGCGCGGCCTTGCACCCCGGCGGCGTGGGGGCCATGTTGAAGCCATAAGCCCCCATCGCCGGAGCGCACCGCCATGGACCTGACCGGAAAACTTCTGATCGCAATGCCCGAGATGGGCGATCCGCGTTTTGAGCATTCGGTGGTGTTCCTGTGCAGCCATGGCGACGACGGCGCCATGGGGCTGATCGTGAACAAACCGGCTGCGGACGTGCGTCTGGGCGATCTGCTGAAGCAGTTGGAGATCAAGCCGGACCGGCCGGAGCGCGGCCGTATGCGGGTGCATTTCGGCGGCCCGGTGGAGACCGCGCGCGGCTTTGTGCTGCATTCGTCGGATTACGACGCCAACCTGCATTCGATGCAGGTGAGCGATGGATTCAGCATGACCGCGACGCTGGACATTCTGGAGGATATCGCCACCGGACAGGGGCCCGAGCGCGCCTTGCTGGCGCTGGGCTATGCCGGCTGGGGGCCGGGGCAGCTCGAGGCCGAGATCTCGATGAATGGCTGGCTGACTGCGGATGCGGCCCCCGAACTGGTGTTTGGCCGGCCCGATGACGGCAAGTGGGAGGCGGCGCTGAAGACGCTGGGGGTCGATCCCCTGTCGCTATCGGCGAGTGCCGGGCGGGCCTAGGGCCCAACCCGCGCGCCTTTCCGTGCCCCCGGTCCAAAGCACAAGCCGCGTAAGCGCCTAGCCGTAGGGACGGTCCGGCACGTACGCGTCTCTCGGCGGCACGGGAGGCGGTCTGCGGCCTTGATACGGTGCTGGGCGATTGGCTCGGAGAGTGCGCCTTGAGCAGATGTTTCAGGATGTCTGGCTCTGTCGGCCGCTCAATCCCGTGGTGCTGCCGCCCGCCGCAGACGGTCGTTGATCGCCGCGCCCAGCCCGTGATCGGGGATCGGGGCCACGGCGATGGGTTTCCCTTGAGCGTCAAGCGCATGCAGATGGCCGAAGAGATTGGCTGCCGCTTCCGCCAGGTCGCCGGTGGGCGAAAGGTTCAGGTCGCAGACCATCGCGCCGAAGCCGAGGAACAGCTCGTCGTCTCGCGGTGCCTTGGCATTCAGCCGCACCCGCTCGGCGGGGGCGTAATGCGACAGGAGCTGGCCCGGGGCACTGATCGCGTCTCCGGCTTCGGGACGGGAGAGCCGCTGGCCCAGAACCGCCTCGATGTCTTCCGTGGCCGTGCCGCCGGGGCGCAGCAGAGCCGGCGTGCCCGCCAGCCCGACGATGGTGGATTCCAGTCCCACCGGGCAGGGCCCGTCATCGACCACCGCAGCGATGCGCCCCGAAAGCCCGGCCAGCACATGCGCCGCCGTGGTGGGGCTGATCCGTCCGGAGGGGTTGGCCGAGGGTGCCGCCACCGGTCCGCCGAACGCGCGCAACAGGGCGCGGGCGGTGGGGTGGGCCGGCACCCGGATCGCCAGCGTGTCCAGCCCGGCAGTGACCAGCCCGGAAATCCCGTGGCCGGGTTTCAGCGGCAGCACCAGCGTCAGCGGTCCGGGCCAGAAGGCCTCGGCCAGCCTCTGCGCGGCGTCGTTCCAGCCTACATAACCCCGGGCCGTCTCCGCATCGGCCACGTGGACGATCAGCGGGTTGAAGCTAGGCCGCCCCTTGGCCTCATAGATCGCCGCCACCGCACGACCATTGCGGGCATCGGCCCCCAGGCCGTATACTGTCTCGGTCGGAAAGGCGACGAGCCGCCCCTCACCCAGCAGGGCGGCGGCGCGGGCCAGATCGGCGGCGCCGGCGGTCAGATGCTGGGTTTCGGTCGGGATCATGGCAATGACGCGGCGTTTTGGTTGCTTGTGCACCGGGGCTGGATAGGTATCACTCAATCGCCGAGCCATAGCCGCGTGACCGGCGGAAGCCAAGCCCGCCCACGTCGCGCACCGAAGACAAAGAGGACATAAATGCCCTATCGCGCGCCCGTTTCCGAGTATGAGTTTCTGTTCCGGCATGTGGTCGGATATGATCAGATCGCCGCGACCGAACGGTTTTCCGAGGCCGACGCCGACACGGCCAGCGCGATCCTGACCGAGGCCGGCAAGATGTGCGAAGAGGTGATGGCGCCGCTGCAACGCAACGGAGACCTGGAACCGGCGGTGCTGGAAAATGGCGTGCTGCGCACCTCGCCCGGATTTGCCGACGGCTGGAAGGCGATCGCCGAGGGCGGCTGGATCGGCATCAGCGCACCGGTGGAGCATGGCGGCATGGGCCTGCCGATGGCGCTGACCACTTCCGTCAACGAGATGATGAGCGCCGCCTGCCTGTCGCTGCAGCTCGCGCCCTTGATGAGCCAGGGCCAGATCGAGGCGCTGGCGCATCACGCTTCCGACGCGCTCAAGGAGCTGTACCTGCCCAAATTGATCAGCGGCGAATGGTCGGGCACCATGAACCTGACCGAACCGCAGGCGGGCTCCGACGTGGGCGTGCTCAGTTCCAAGGCCGAGCCGAACGGTGACGGCACCTATGCGATCACCGGGCAGAAGATCTACATCTCCTGGGGCGACAACGATTTCGCCGGGAACGTCTGCCACCTGGTGCTGGCACGGCTGCCTGACGGGGTGCCCGGGACCAAGGGGATCAGCCTGTTCCTGGTGCCGAAATACCTGCCCGATGCGGACGGTAACCCGGGCAAGGCCAACAGCCTCAAGGTGGTGAGCCTGGAGCACAAGATGGGCCTGCACGGCTCTCCCACCTGCGTGATGCAATACGACGGCGCCACCGGCTGGCTGGTGGGGCCGGAGCATGGCGGCATGGCGGCGATGTTCACCATGATGAACAACGCCCGGCTCGGCGTCGGCGGTCAGGGCGTCGGCGTGGCCGAGGGCGCCTATCAGCACGCGCTGGCCTATGCGCTGGAGCGCAAGCAGGGCAAGACGCCTTCGGGAACCATCGTTGATCATGCCGATGTGCGCCGCATGCTGCTGGAAATGAAGGCGGAGCTGTTTGCCTCGCGTGCGATTCTGCTGGCCTGCGCGGTGGCGATTGACATGCAGGGCGCCACCGGCGAGGCCGACTGGGCCGCGCGCGCCGCGCTGCTGACCCCCATCGCCAAGGCCTTCGGCACCGATACCGGCGTCCGCGTGGCGGAAACCGGGGTGCAGGTGCATGGCGGCATGGGCTTCATTGAGGAAACCGGCGCGGCGCAGTATTACCGCGATGTGCGGGTAACCGCGATCTACGAGGGCACCAACGGCATTCAGGCGATGGACCTTGTCGGTCGCAAGATGATGGACAATGGCGAGGCCGCCTGCCGGCTGCTGGAAGAGATCCAGAAACAGGCCGAGCGCGCCCGTTGCACCCTGCCGGAGCTGGCCGAGCCGGTCTGGCAGGCCGCCGAGACCATGCGCGAGGCCACCGAATGGCTGGTGTCGCAAAGCGATATGAACGACCGCTTCGCCGGCGCGGTGCCCTATCTCAAGGCCTTTGCCCGGGTGCTGGGCGGGCATTTCCATCTGGCTGCCGCCATGGCCGAAAAGGGCGGGCCGCGCGTGGCGCTGGCGCGGTTCTATATCGACCGGATGCTGCCCGAACATGCCGGGCTGCTGGCCCATGCCCAGGCCGGGGCCGAAGGGCTCTATGCGCTGAGTATCGACGATCTGGGGCGGGGCTGAACCATGGATGGTGGCCCAAGCCTGACCCTGCGTTATCCCTGGGACACCCCGCCGGAGGCGGGCGAGGTCATCGAGGTGGCCGACGGTGTGCTGTGGATTCGCCTGCCCCTGCCGATGAAGCTCGACCATGTGAATGTCTACGCGCTGGATGACGGCGATGGCTGGACGGTGATCGACACCGGTTTCAACACCCGGCAATCGCGCGAGATATGGGAGGCACTGCTGGCCGGGCCGCTGGCGGGCAAACCGGTGACCCGGGTGGTGGCGACCCATCACCACCCCGACCATATCGGCCTGGCCGGATGGTTCCAGACCGAACACGGGGCCGAGCTGGTCACCACTCGCACCGCCTGGCTGTTTGCGCGGATGCTGACGTTGGATGTTCAGGACGGTATGCCGGAGGAAACCCGCGCCTATTACCAGGCCGCCGGGATGGATCCGGAGATCCTGGCCGAGCGGATGGCGGAGCGTCCGTTCAACTTTTCCGACGTGGTGGCGCCGATGCCGCTGGGTTTCACCCGTGTCAAACAGGGCGATACGATCCGCATGGGCGGGCGCGAGTGGGACGTGCATATGGGCAACGGCCACGCGCCCGAACACGCCACGTTCTGGAGCCGCGACGATCACCTTGTGCTGTCCGGCGATCAGATCCTGTCGTCGATCAGCCCCAATATCGGCGTTTACGCGACCGAGCCGGAGGCCGATCCGCTGGCCGACTGGCTGGAAGCCTGCGAACGGCTGAGCCTGCTGGCGCGGCAAGATCATCTGGCACTGGGGGGCCACAAGCTGCCCTTCGTCGGGCTACCGCTGCGGATGCGTCAGCTGATCGAGAATCACCACGGCGGGCTCAAGCGGCTGCTGGCTCATCTTGACGTGCCAAAACCGGCTTCGGCCTGTTTCCCGCCGCTGTTCAAGCGGACTATCGGCAAGGGCGAATACGGCCTGGCGCTGGTCGAGGCGGTGGCCCATGTCAATCACCTCTATCACACCGGCGAGGTGATCCGGACCCGCGGCGAGGACGGCGCCTGGCTCTATCAGCGCAGGGAGTGAGCGATATGGATGGCAAGATCAGTACCGCCGCCGAGGCCGGAGAGAACGATGCCATCCCCCGCGTGCACGAGGTTCACGCCCGGTCCGGGTCTGAGCCGCGGCTGGACGGGCTGCGTGCCGGTGCCACCAAACCGGTTGCGGACAAGAGCCCGGCGCGCTGGGCCTACGAGCGGATCATCCTGTATATTCGCAATTTCGAAGAGCAGCTCGACAATGCCCATGAGGTGGCCATGGGGTTCACCGGCGGCGATGCGGGGGTGCTGCGGATCGAGGGAATCGGGTATTTCGACCCCGACATCGTCACCTTCTACGGCAGCGACGGCAGTGGTGCGCGCACCCAGCTGATCCAGCATGTGAGCCAGCTCAACGTGATGCTGCGGGCGCTGCCGAAACCGCAGCCGGACGACCCGCCGGTGCGGATCGGCTTTCGGCTGGTCGCGGATCTGGACGAGGAATAGAAACCCCTCCGTACTTTGACCGAAGCTTCGATGTGCGAGATAGAGGCAGGCCCGAGGCCACAGGGCACCGCGCGGCTTGCGAGGCGGTCACCCAAACAACACCTTTCGCAGAAATGCCCGGTCTGCGCCGAAATGCCCGCATTGCCCTCGTGACAGCGGCCGGCAAATTCAGTATCCAAACCTCGATAAGATCATTTTCTGACAGGACGCGAACAGATGGCTGAGCATAAACACGGCGAAATGGACATCACGGTACAGACCGAAACCTTCAACGGGTTCGTAAAATTCGTCACCTGGTCGGTGGTCGTGCTGATCGGGATTGCAGTGTTCATGGCAATCTTCACCACCTGAACCTGAGTCATCTTTTTTCGGCCTGAACGGGGGGCTGGTACCTGTGTTGCGTTTGCTGTGCCTGTGTGCGGCGCTCCTGGCTGTCGCGGGATGCGCCACCAAGCAACCTTATGCCGATGGTGAAACCATCGCGGCGGTATCCTATCGCGACCCTGGGCCGTCGACCCTGACCCTCTACACGATGGTCAACAACCGCACCGGCAAGGGCGGCCACAGCTCTTTGATGATCAACGCCTCTGAGCGGGTGATCTTCGATCCGGCCGGGTCGTTCAAATCCACCGTGGTGCCGGAACGCAACGACGTGTTGTTCGGCATCACCCCGGGGGTCGAGCTGGCCTATCGCGGATCGCATGCGCGCAGTACCTTCCACGTGGTTGTCCAGACCGCCGAGGTCACCCCGGAACAAGCCGAGATCGCCTACCGGCTGGCGCTGAAAAGCGGCCCGGTGCCGGGGGTGTACTGCGCCAATGCCACCTCGAGCCTGCTGAAGCAGGTGCCCGGGTTCGAGAACATCGACGTTACCTTCTATCCTACCAAGCTGGAACGCCAGTTCGGTAGCCTGCCCGGGGTGAGGACCGAGCGGTACTACGAGAACGACAGCCCCGATCTCGACACAGGCATCGCTCAGAACAATGCCCGCCTGCTGGCGGCGCAGGCCGAGGCATCGACCTCCGACTAAATCTCAGAGCAGGTAGAGCAGCCCGTAGAGCGTGGCTGCGCCGGTGAATATCGCCAGCAGCACATTCTTGGTGGCGACACCCACCCCAATGGTGACCAGCGCGGCCAGCAGCCGCGGCAGGTCGAGTGCGCCGCCCGTGGCCTTGGGCCACACCACCAGCGGGGTGACCAGCGCCGGCAGGATCGCCACCGCGGTATAGCGCAGGTGCCGCAGCAGCCAGTCCGGCATCGGCCGGTCGCCCACCAACCCGATGAAGACGAAGCGTAGCGCGAAGCTGCCGATCGCAAGCCCGATGATCACGATCCAAAGGGTCACCTGGTCGAAGCTGGCGGTTTCCGGCGTCATGTCCACAATCCCTTCTTGCGCAGAATCACCTCGACCTGGGCGCCGGTCATCATCCCGGCCAGCCCGGCCACGATCAGGCCCAGGTTATAAGGCAGCCCGGCAGCCAGAAGCGCCACCACGATCGCGACGGCGGCGGCGGCCACATGGGCGACGGTGCGCAGCATCGGCGTGGCCATGGCGAGAAACGCGATCGGCAGGGCGAAATCCAGCGCCCAGCTTTGCGGGATCTGCGCTCCGACCAGCACGCCGACCAGCGTGAAGACGTACCAGGCGGTGGCCACCGGCGTCACCGATCCCATGAAATACCGCATCCGCTGCGAGGTGGTGAGATCCGGCTCGGTCTCGAACCGGACGATGGAACAGGCATAGGCCTGATCCACGGTGAGATAGGCGACAAAGGCCCGCTGCCAGAGCGGCGCGGCGCCGAGGTAGGGGGTGAGCGAGGCGGAATACATCGCCATCCGCAGGTTCACCGCCAGCGCCGAGGCCAGCACGACGATGGTCGGCGCGTGTTCCTGCATCAGTTGCAGCGCGGTCAGCTGGGCGGCCCCGGCAAAGACGGTGGCGGTCAGCACCAGCGTCTCGGTCAGGTTCAGCCCGGCCTCGGTCGCCAGCACGCCGAACAGCATGCCGAAGGGCCCCGCCACCAGGATGAACGGGGCGCCGGCGCGGAAGCCTTTCCAGTAATAGGAATTGGCGGTGGAGTAAGCCATGGCTTGTCCTTAACCTGTGCAAGACTGCCCTATACGCGAACGGGAGGGGGTGCAATTGGTCCGGGTCAACATCTTTGCGAGGGCGCGATGAAACAGCCGCTCGGGGTCATTCTGGCCGGGGGGCTTGCCTCCCGAATGGGCGGCGGGGACAAGGCGCTTCTGACGCTGGGCGGCCGGCCGTTGCTGGCCCATGTGATCGAGCGGCTGGAGCCGCAGGTGGCCGCGCTGGCGCTCAATGCCAATGGTGATGCCGCGCGGTTCGCGCGGTTCGGTTTGCCGGTCCTTCCCGATACGGTTGCGGGCTATGCGGGGCCGCTGGCCGGCGTTCTGGCCGGGCTGGACTGGGCCGCCGAGCAGGGGGGCGACAGTATCGTCACCGCCGCCGCCGACACGCCGTTCTTTCCCTGCGATCTGGTGCCGCGGCTGTTGCTCGCAGGCGAGGGCGCGGCGCATCCTTTAGCCTTGGCGGCGACGGCGCAGCCCGGGGGCGAGCCGCGGCTGCAGCCCACATTCGGGCTCTGGCCGGTGGCGCTCCGCGAGGTGTTGCGGGAGGCTTTGCTGCGGGGAGAGCGCAAGGTGCGGCTCTGGGCCGAGGCGCAGGGGGCGCGGGTGGCGGTGTTTCCGCAGGTGGCGTTCGACCCCTTTTTCAACATCAACACCGCCGACGATCTGGAGCAGGCGCGGGCGATCCTGGCAAGGGGCGGATGACGGATTTCGATACTTTCGCCATGGTGGACTGGTCGGGCGGCAACGACACCGGGCCACGGCCGCGCAAGGATGCGATCTGGGTCGGGCTGGTGCGCAAGGGGCACGCCGATGCTACGGTTTACCTGCGCAACCGCAAGCTGGCGGAGGACTGGCTGAGCGCACTGATCGAGGAAGAGCTGACCGCCGGGCGGCGATTGTGCCTGGGGTTCGACTTTCCGTTCGGCTATCCGGCGGGGTTCGCCGCGGCGCTGACCGGGCGGGGCGATCCTCTGACCCTGTGGGACTGGTTCGAGGACCGCATCGAGGACGTGCCGAAGGCCAACAACCGCTTTGATATCGCAGGGGAAATTAACCTCTCGCTCGGCGAGGGGCGCGGGCCGTTCTGGGCCAACGGGCTGAAACGCGACATCGACGGGTTGCCACGCACCAAGGCGGGATATGCCAACCCTTTCCCCGACCGGCGCATGGTGGAGCATTTGGCGAAGGGCAGTTTCACTTGCTGGCAGATGGCCGGTGTCGGGGCCGTGGGCGGGCAGGTGATGATGGGGCTGCCGGTGCTGGCACGGCTGCGGCGGCGGTTTGCGGGACAGGTCGCGGCCTGGCCGTTCGAACCTTTGGACAAGCCTGTGGCGCTGGTGGAAATCTGGCCCTCGCTGAGCGTGAGTGCCGCGCCGGAGGGCTGGATCAAGGATGCCTGGCAGGTGCGCTCGGTGGCGGTGGATCTGGCCGGGCGGGTGCCGCAGGCGCTGGCGGCGGCGCTGGATGTGTCGGCGTCGGAGGAGGGGTGGATTCTGGATGTGCCGGGGCCCCGCGCGGCGGGGTAACGCCACGGCGCAACGGGGCAACCCCGAGGGTGACACCTGTGCACCGCCCGTGCGCCGGGGGTGCACCGTCCTGGCCGCGGCGCGGCGTTAACGGGTTTTCCCGGTCAGCGGCCGGTGCGTCGGCCTTGCCTGCGGGACCCTCCGGCGGGGTACTGTCGGTGAGAGGAAGGGGCGCGTGGCACTCCGGAGCGCCGCTCACTCCGGGGCGGGCAGCGAGCGGTCGGCGCAGTATCGGGTCAGCGCCGCGATGGCGGGGCTGCCCGGGGCGACGATCTCCGGGTCGGTGCCGATCAGGGTGACCACCGCCTGTGCCTCGCCCTGCCAGTCGAGCACCGGTGCGGCGAGCGCCGAGAGGCCCAGCAGCAGGTCGCCGGAGACGGTGGCGTAGCCGGCGGCGCGGGTCTGCGCGGCCATGCTGTCGGGGTCGATCTGTGGCGCGCTGCGGCGGTCGGTTTCGAGCCGCGCGGCGGTCAGCGGGCGCGGCAGATAGGCGAGAAAGACATGGCCGGTCGCCGAGCCCACCACCGGCAGGATGGTGCCCAGCCCCAGCGTGGTGACCATGAAATTGGCGGTGCGCTCCCAGCGCACCACGGTGGGCCCGGAATCGCCCCAGACCGACAAGAGCGCGGTCAGCCCGGTTTCGCCGCACAGATCGGGCAGCCCGTCGGCGGCGAGGTTGATCGCGTCGTTGCGGGCCATTGCCGCGAGGCCGAGCTGGATTGCGCCGGGGCCGAGATCGTATTTGCCCGACTTGCCGGCCTGGCGCACCAGGCCCGCATGGGCGAAGGAAGCCAGGTAGCGGTGCGCCTTGCTGACCGGCATGGCGCAGTCGCGGGCCAGATCGGAAAGCGCGGTGGGGCCGGAACGTTTGGCCAGCGCATCGAGCAACCGCAGAGCCGAATCGAGCGACTGGATGCCACCGCTTTGGCTTTGGCTGGGATTCCGGCTCGGATTCCGGTCCGCCTCGCTCATGCCGGTGTCCCCTCCGGCAGGCCGGCGTCGAGCAGGGCGCGCAGCGGTGCCATCTCGCCCGCGCGCAGCCGTCCCTCGCGAGTCACGAACATGCCGCGCAGTTCGGTCCCGTTGACCACCGTGCGCTCGCCGATGCGGCCGCGATAGCCCAGCTTCAGCGATTTGCTGCCCCAGTCGAGGATCGTCATGTCCAGCGTCATCAGGTCCCCGTCCAGCGCCGGAGAGACGAAATTAGCATGCACATCCATCAGGCCGATGCCCTTTGCGTCGAGCTCGCGGCACAGCCGCCGGTGGCCGCCTGCGGTCTTCAGAAGATAGGTGTGAAAGCACCGGTCGAACCAGCGGAAGTAGTTGGGATAAAAAACAATTCCGGCCGGATCGCAATGGCCGAAGCTGATCTGGATATCCATCGAGAAGTCGGGGTTGGGCATGTCTAATTTTCCGTTCTGTGATGGTTATTGCATAATATGCAAAGATCGCCTAGGAATTGCGATAATAAGCCTGCATCTTTTTGGGAGGGAGATCATGGCACGTCTTTCCAAGGTCGATATTCTGGGCGGCGGGCCCGGGGGTCTCTATACCGCAATTTTGCTGCGGCGCACCTTTCCAGATTTGCATGTCCGGGTGACCGAAACCGCACCCCGCGGGGTGACCTGGGGCTTTGGCGTGGTGTTTTCCGACCGGGCGCTGGATTTCCTCAAGGCGGACGATCCCGAGACCCACGATCTGATCGCGCCGCGGATGGAGCGGTGGGAAAACATGACGCTCAATCACCCGGAGGGGCGGGTTGTGCTGGACGGCATCGGCTTTGCCGCTATCGGCCGGCTGGAGCTGCTGCAGATCCTGCAGGCGCGGGCCGAGGCGCTGGGGGCCGAGCTGCGCTACAACCACACGGTGACGGATCTGTCCGAGCTGTCGGGCGATGTGATCGTCGGTGCGGACGGGCTGAATTCGCTGCTGCGCGCCTCTGATCCGGAGGGGTTCGGCGAGACGGTCTCCTACATGTCGAATCGCTTCGCCTGGTTCGGGACCAAACGGCCGTTCGACACGCTGACCCAGACCTTCCGCCGCACCGACAAGGGGGCGATGAACGCACACCACTACCGGTACGCGCCGGATATGAGCACCTTTATCGTCGAGGCGGATGAGAACAGCTTTTTCGCCCATGGTTTCGACCGGATGGACGAGGCGGAAACGGCCCGGGTCTGCGAGGAGGTGTTCGCCGACGTGCTGGAAGGGGCGCCGCTGGTCGCGAACCGCTCGATCTGGCGGCAGTTTCCGAAACTGTGGTGCGAGAACTGGGTGAGCGGCAACAAGGTGCTGCTGGGTGACGCGGTGCATACGGCGCATTTTTCCATCGGCTCGGGGACCCGGCTGGCGATGGAGGATGCGATTGCGCTGGTCCAGGCGCTGAAGGCGGAGGCCGATGTGCCCGCCGCGCTGGCGGCCTATCAGGAGGCCCGGCCGCCGATCGCAAAGAAGATCGTGACGGCGGCAAATACCTCCTGCGCGTGGTACGAGGATTTCGCGACCAAGATGGGCAAGCCGCCGCTGGACTTCGCGTTCGATTATGTCACCCGCTCGGGCCGGGTGGATATGGATCGGTTGCGGGCGTTGTCGCCGAAGTTCATGGCCGATTACGAGGCGCATCATGCGGCGCGCGAGGTGTCGGATCCGGTGGGGCAGGACACGCCCGGAGCGGTGGAGATCGGGTTCGACAAGGCGGCGCACGGCAATTGCAGCGCGGTGCTTTGGGACAATCTGGCGCGCAACCCGGACAAGCTGGCGCTGACCGGACCGGCGGGCGACGTGAGCTACGCCGCGCTTTGTGCCCGGGCGGCGCGCTGGGGCAATGCGTTCAAGGCGCTGGGTCTGGTGCAGGGCGACCGCATCGCGATGTTCCTCGACGATACGCCGGAGTATCCGGCGGCGTTCTTCGGCGCGGTGCGGGCGGGCTTTGTGCCGGTTTTGCTGAACACGCTGACGCCGCCCGATCTGCTGAAGTTCTTTGTCGAGGACAGCGGCGCGCGGCTGGTGCTTTGCGAGGCCGATCTGGGCGATACGGTGGCCGAGGCCGGGCTGGGCGACAGCGGGTTGCCGGTGGTCGTGGTCAACGGCGATGCGGGCGGGTTGCAGGCGGCGGAGGCGTTTGTGGACGGCCAGCCGGAGGAGCTGGCAGTGGCGCCGACCGGGCCCGATGACATGGCGTTCTGGATGTATTCCTCCGGCTCCACCGGGCGCCCGAAGGGAATTGTGCACCTGCATCACGACATGGCCTACAGCCAGCAGAGTTTCGGGGCGCATGTGCTGAAGCTGAATGAGGACGACATCTGTTTCTCGGTGCCGAAGATGTTCTTTGCCTATGGCTTCGGCAATTCGGTGACCTTCCCGTTTTCGATCGGCGCGACCACGCTTCTGATGCCGGGGCGGCCCGATCCGGGCAAGATCGCCGATCTGATCGAGAGCTACCGGCCGACGGTGTTTTTCGGGTTGCCGACGCTCTACACGGCGCTCTGCCGGTCCGAGGGGATCGAGAGCCGCGATTTCTCCAGTCTGCGGCAGTGCATGTCGGCCGCCGAAATCCTCTCGGAGGATGTGTTCAGCCGCTGGAAGGCGCTGACCGGGCTGCCGCCGATCGAGGGGCTGGGCTCGACCGAGCTGCTGCATGTCTACCTGTCCAACAGCGCCGAAGAGCAGCGGCTGGGCGCCGCGGGTAAGGCGGTGCCGGGCTACGAGGTGGAGTTGCGCGATCCCGACGGCAATGTGGTGGGCGATGGTGCCGACGGGGTGATGTTCGTGCGCGGCCATTCCTCGGCCCCCTGTTACTGGAACCGGCCGGACAAGACGGCGGAGACGATGCAGGGCGACTGGATCTGCACCGGCGACCGTTTCATCCGCGAAGACGGCTATTACTATTTCCAGGGGCGCGCCGACGATCTGGTCAAGGTGTCCGGCCAATGGGTCTGGCCGCTGGAGGTGGAACGGTGCCTGAACGAGCACGGCACGGTGCATGAATCGGCGGTGCTGGCGCATGAGCTGGACGACCGGCGCACCACGCTGAGCGCGCTGGTGGCGCTGCGCGGCGGGGAGGAGGAGGACGCCCGGGCGCTGCAGGACCATGTGAAACAGGTGCTGATGCCCCACAAATACCCCCGGCGGATCGTTTTCGTGCCGGAACTGCCCAAGACCGGCACCGGCAAGATTGACCGCAAGGCCGTCGCCGATATGCTGCAAGCGGGAGGTTAACGGATCAGTCTCCGCCTCGGAGAGGGCGGGGAGCGGTTAACAAAACAAGCGGGGCACAGCCGCGCATCCAACTGGGAGGAAAATATGAAGAAATTTCTGACGCTGACGCTTGCCGCCAGCCTGATGACGACGGCGGCCTGGGCCGAAACCGTGAAGATCGGCTTTGTCACCACGCTGACCACCGGCGCCGCGGTGATCGGCAAGGACATGCAGAACTCCGTCAACCTGGCGGTGGAGCATCTGGGCGGCAAGGCCGGCAATCTGGACCTTGAGGTGATCTTTGCCGATGACGGCTTTGCGCCCGAGACCGGCAAGCAGGCCACCGACAAGCTGGTGAAACAGGACGATGTGGATTTCGTCGCGGGCTATATCTGGAGCCACGTGCTGCTGGCCTCGCGCAAGTCGGTGCTGGATGCGGACAAGTTCCTGATCTCGGCCAACGCGGGCCCCAGCCAGATCGCTGGCAAGCTCTGCGACGAGGACTTTTTCTCGACCTCCTGGCAGAACGACCAGACGCCGATGGCGATGGGCGAGGTGCTGAACCGGCAGGGTGTCAAATCGCTCTACGTGATGGCGCCGAACTATGCCGCCGGTAAGGACATGGTCGCGGGCGTCGAGCGCACCTTCAAGGGCGAGATCGTCGGCAAGGACCTGACCAAATGGGGCGCCGATGCGCAGCTCGATTTCTCGGCCGAACTGGCCAAGGCCAAGGCATCGGGCGCCGACGGCATCTTCGTCTTCTACCCCGGTGCCGCTGGCGGTGCGTTCATCAAGCAATACGACCAGGCCGGTCTGAAGGACACGCTGCCGCTCTATTCGGTGTTCACCGTCGATGCGCTGTCGCTGCCCAAGCTGCAGGCCGCGGGGCTGACCGGGGTGCTGGGATCGCGCACCACGCAGGAATGGGATCCGACGCTGGACAATGCCGCGAACAAGAAATTCGTGAGTGATTACAAGGCGAAATACGGTGCCTATCCGTCCTACTACGGGGCACAGTCCTATGACGCGATCATGTTGATCGCCAGCGCGGTGGCGAAGGTCGGCAACACCGAGGACAAGGATGCGCTGCGCGCGGCCCTGGCCGAGGCGGATTTCGACTCTGTCCGTGGCAAGTTCAAGTTCGGCAGCAACCACTTCCCG